>Ga0209515_10006535_pt1 | contig 14453 bp, 9 predicted proteins | sample Subgroupgradi54m_FD_187454 | JGI IMG/M metagenome (GOLD analysis project Ga0209515, IMG submission 187454) | Subsurface groundwater microbial communities from S. Glens Falls, New York, USA - GMW60B uncontaminated upgradient, 5.4 m (SPAdes)... ...
CGACGTATCAACAACAGGTGCGAACGACCTCCTCGACCGACTGGCAGGCCGTCAGTATTGATCTGCGCAACGCTCCCATCAACAAAGCTGCCATCGCCAACGTCTTGTTCTTCGCGGCTCCAGGACAAACCGACACCACCGGTAATTTTGCCATTGATGCGTTAATGTTGCGAAAGAACATTCTACTTCAAGCTGAAGTGGGCAAGCCCTTCACGCTGACGCTCTCGGGGACCGATCCAGACGAAACTTTGCTAACTTATAGCGCTAGTGGCCTGCCAAACGGGGCGATTTTTAACCCCGCGACCGGTCTCTTCCAGTGGACGCCCACCCCCGGTCAGGTCGGTACCGTCCCGATTAGTTTCGTTCCTATTACGTTTACCGTGAGTGATGGGTTTTTGAGCGATAGTGAATCGGTGACGATTGCGGTCACCGTTGGTCTGACACTGACGATCGATTCACCCGCGGATGGGGCGACGTGTCAGAGCGATGGGACGTGTAGTGTGGGAAGCTCCTCGAGTTCCTCAAGTGGGTTTTGATCGACGGTACGTTGGAAAAGACAGTGCAGCACAGGACGTATCATTGCGTGATTACGAATAGAAGCATGGAAAGGGGGGATTAGGAATGGGGGATCAGAAGAACGCGGATCAGAACGTTATGGAGAAGACACATGGAGAAAGGAGGGGATTCGCAATGAGGAAACACGCATTGGCGGGGTTTGTCGCAGTAGTCACGCTGCTCGTGGCGACGCCGGTGTTTGCGGCGACGATCAATGTCTCGGGACATGTCACAGGTTCCGTAACGGGTCTCACAGCATCGAATTTCACAGCGAAAATAGACGGAACACCCCAGACGGCAACGTTCGGGTTCAATACGGCGTCACCAACAAGTCCGCAGTACAACGTAAGCCTTTCGGTGCCAACAGGGTTGCATACCATCACAATAGGAGTGGGCCAGTCGGGTGGAGGCGCAACGGCTTCGACATCAGTCACCATCACGGTGACATCGACGACAGGGACGCTCTCACTCACCATCGACGCGCCTTTGAACAATGCCTTCTGCGATGATTTTGGTTGTATGGGTGGTAACAACACCACGAGTAGCAGCAGTAGTTCTAGCAGTAGTTCTAGCGGTTTTTAGGTTAGGTTCCCTATTAGCTGCCTAGTTACAAGATCGTTGCAGGTCGCTTGCAACAATTAAGGTGTCGAATGAGTTGTTAGAGGAGCGCAGCCAATGAAGGAGCTGCGCTCCCACAACATTGACGCCTCTATCAGGCTTATGTTAGATTGAAGCGCTTCGATGAAGGTGCCTCGACAGACGGTTGCTGTGCTCGGAGACGGGGGCTGGGGGACGACTCTGGCCATCCACCTCCATCGCCTCGGACATGAAGTTCGATGGTGGGGGGCGTTTCCAGAGTACGTCACACTCCTTCGACGGCGTCGAGAGAACGTCAAATTCCTTCCCGGGATTCATATCCCAAAGACTCTATCTATTACGCCGGAGCTTCCTGAAGCGACCGCCTCGGCCTCAGTCGTTATTCTCGCCGTCCCTTCACAATATCTTCGGTTGGTTGTGCGCCGGCTTCAAACCGTTATCGAGGGCGATGCCATCGTTGTGAACGTCGCGAAGGGGCTGGAAAAAGGTTCCCTGAAGCGGATGTCTCAGGTCGTCACCGAAGAACTCGGTGAGGTCTCCTACGCGGTTCTCTCAGGTCCCAACATCGCCGCAGAGATCGCCAAGGGCCATCCGGCCAGCTCGGTGGTCGCCTCAACCGATCCTGATGTGGCCGCGCAGATTCAGCAACTCTGTATGAACGACCAGCTACGACTTTATACTTCTCGTGATGTCGTCGGAGTTGAACTCGGTGGTGCGCTCAAGAACCCGATTGCGATCGCGGCCGGGCTCAGCGATGGGTTGGGGTTTGGCGCGAATGCGAAGGCGGCGCTGGTGACCCGTGGTGTGGTGGAAATGGCACGACTGGGCGTTGCGATGGGCGCGCGCCGGGAGACATTTTGGGGTCTGAGCGGATTAGGTGATTTGGTGACGACGTGTCTCTCAGGTCGCAACCATTGGCTCGGGGAGCAGCTGGGTCGTGGACGGTCCTTGAAGGCGGTCCTTGCCTCAACACCGATGGTGATCGAGGGGGTTGAGACGGCGAGGGCGGCGATCGCTTTGGGCCGTCGCTATCGAGTCGAGTTGCCAATCATCGAACAGGTTCACGCCATCCTGTTTCAGCACCGCCCTGTACGCCAAGCGCTTCAAGCGCTCATGGTGAGAGTCGGAAAATCCGAATCTTCATAAATGCTCGACGGATTTCTTATTCCCCACCTCCCTTGACTTTATTGACAGTTCCGAGCAGGCCTGCTAGACTTCAAGTTCCCCTCGTGAAACCAGCGTATCCATCAATCGCACAAGGAGTAGGGGTGTCCTCGGGGCGTGGCTAGCTTGGTCGCTCGCCTACGACGGAGTGAAGCAGGTGGGGTTCCCCACAGCCGAGCCTTAACCGGGGCGTGGCTCAGTTTGGTAGAGCACCTGAATGGGGTTCAGGGGGTCGTGAGTTCGAATCTCACCGCCCCGATATCTTGGCTCGGTTGTGGGGAAAGTTGGCTGGGAAGTTTTGGACTATTCACATCACGACGGGCAGACGTGACTGCGCATGAGTCGAAAAATTGGAATTGGGATCATTGGATTTGGGACGGTCGGAGCTGGCGTGGTGCGGGCGCTACTGGAAAAGCGTCATCTGCTGGAGCGACGGATTGGCGCCCCCATCGTCCTGCGCCGCGTGTGTGACAGAGATTTTCGTCGATCGCGCGGACTCCGTCTCCCGAGCGGACTCGCCACATCGGATCCATCCGTTATCCTTCGCGACCCGGAGATTCAGATCGTGGTCGAGCTCATCGGCGGACTCGAGCCAGCGAAGACGCTGATCCTCGACGCTCTACGGTCAGGGAAACATGTCGTGACGGCCAACAAAGCGCTGTTGGCGCACGCTGGCAGCGAGTTGTTCACCGCGGCGACGAAAGCAAAGGCGGACTTGTACTTCGAAGCCTCGGTGGGCGGCGGCATCCCGATCATCAAGGTGCTACGAGAAGGGCTGATCGCCAACGATCTCGACGCCATCCTTGGGATCGTCAACGGGACATCAAACTATGTCCTGACCCAGATGCGAGAACAGCAGCTCAGCTTTCATGAAGCGCTGCTGGAGGCCAAGCACCATGGCTACGCGGAACGCAACCCGGCACTCGACATTGACGGCTATGATGCCTCGCACAAGCTGGCGATCCTCACGCTGCTCGGGTTTGGCGTCCAGGTGCGGCTCACGGACATTCAGGTGGAAGGCATCAGTAACATCTCACAAGCCGACATCCAATACGCGGACGAGCTCGGCTATTGCATCAAGCCGCTGGCCATCGCCAAAGAACAAGAACATGAGTTGGAGGTCCGAGTGCACCCGACGTTGCTGGCCAAAACGCATCTACTGGCAAACGTCAACGGTGTCTACAATGCGATCTACGTCCACGGCGACATGGTTGGCTCCGAGCTGTTCTATGGCCGTGGGGCAGGACAGAATCCGGCCGCCAGCTCCGTGCTCTCGGACATCGCGGATGTCGCGCGCAACATCGCCAGCGGTGTGAACCATCGGGTGCCGCTGACGAGTTATCGCAGTCATCGGATCCGACGGCTGCGGCGGATGGGCGACATCGAGACGCGCTACTACATGCGCTTTATGGTGACGGACCGTCCCGGTGTCCTGGCGCACATTGCCAATGTCCTCGGACACCATCGCATTTCCATCGCGAGCGTCCATCAAAAGGAACGTCGGACGGCGCGCATCGTGCCGGTCGTGATGATGATGCATGAGGCGAAGGAGTCAAACGTCCGTCGAGCGTTGCAGGTCATCAATGGGCTCAGTTTTGTGAAGCAGCCGACAGTGTCGATCCGGACGGAAGCTCCGCGTGCGAAATGAGCCTCTTCGGTGATTGAGTGATGCTACGTCGCCTCCCACGTCCTATGCTTGCAGCGGGTCGTTCGTGGCCCGGGGTGATCGAACACTACCGCGCCCACTTGCCCGTCACGTCGAAGACCCCCATTGTGACGTTGCTTGAGGGGAACACCCCGCTGATTTACAGCGCAGCACTGAGTCGTCGGGTGGGCCGTCGGGCGAGCGTGTATCTTAAGTACGAAGCGATGAACCCGACCGGCTCCTTCAAGGACCGCGGGATGACACTAGCCATTTCCAAGGCGCTTGAAGCGAAATCGGTAGCAGTGTTGTGCGCCTCGACCGGGAATACGTCAGCCTCGGCCAGCGCGTACGCCGCTCGAGCGGGGCTGCGATCCATTGTCCTCATTCCAAGCGGGGCCATCGCGCTAGGGAAATTGTCGCAAGCGCTCATTCACGGGGCGCGGGTGGCTGCGGTGGAAGCCAACTTCGACGCGTGCCTCGCCATCGCCAAGTCGCTTGCGCAGCGATTTCCCATTACGCTCGTCAACTCCATCAATCCGTACCGGATTGAAGGGCAGAAAACCTGCGCGTTTGAAATCTGTGATGCGTTGGGGCGCGCCCCGGATCTGCACATCACACCCGTGGGCAATGCTGGCAACATCACGGCCCAATGGAAGGGCTATCGAGAATACTTCGCCAAGAAACGGATCGCACGCCTGCCCGTGATGGCGGGGTTTCAAGCCGAGGGGGCGGCGCCACTGGTAAAAGGGAAGATCATCCTGCAGCCAAAGACGATTGCCACTGCCATCCGCATCGGCAACCCGGCGAGTTGGCAGGGCGCGATCAGCGCGGCCCAGGAATCCCGAGGGCTCATCCAAGCGGTCAGCGATCGCCAGATTCTCGAGGCCTACCGGCTGCTCGCTCAGGCGGATGGGGTGTTTGCTGAGCCGGCCTCGGCCGCCTCTGTGGCGGGTCTGCTCAAGCTCACCGCGGCAGGATATTTCAACGGGCGCGCGTTCAAACAACGAGCGCGCTTGACGATCGTATGCATCTTGACGGGACACGGCCTCAAAGATCCTGAACGAGCGATCAAGAGCATTCGATTGCCGCGGCAACTGCCTCCATCGCTGTCAGCGATCAGTAAAGCGGTTGGGTTGGCATAGGGTTCGTGCGTCGCGGCGATCACGGTAGAGTATGAGCGAAAGGTGTACGTAGCCTACTCCAGCAGAGCCTAGCAGGGAGCAAGCGTTCAACATGAAATACGTCATTCTTCGGTGTGAAGACCTCACGCGGACCGCAGGGACGGTGGTGTCGCTGCTCGAAGGGGCAAAAACCGTCCACCTGCAACACCTCGCCCAAGCCGGGACTGGGGGCGTGCTCCATCGCCGGAGTGACGAACCTTCCATTGATCGGTTTCAGTTTCACCGTGGGCTCTTCGGCTTATCCGCGACCGACCTTGAGGCAGCCGCCGGACGTTGCTACGCCGCGGGGGCGCGGGTTGAACTCACACCAGAGGAGACGGCCTGGTGCTGTGAGCTCATCACGCACCAGGACGGGACCATCATCGATCCATTAGCCGGAAACATTCCGACCAAGGAAAGTGAAGTGCTGATCCGGGCGCTCAACGGCGAGTTGGGCGCGGACACCAGGCGATGGGAAGCCGGGCAGGGATCCCACCATCTCCTCGTCGTGCGCGATCCATCCCTGGCAGCGAGCCGTGATGCACTGGTGAAGTCGCCTGAGCTGTTGGTCGGCCGGCCGTGGACGCACTGTTTGCCGCGTGGTGCGATCAGAGAACCGCTGCGCGTGTTAATTGAACAAGCGTCAAAGCTTCTGGAAACGCAGTCAATCAATCGCGTGCGGGTGGATTTGGGCGAGAACCCCGCCAACTTGGTCTGGCTGTGGGGCGCGGCCGATGGCCAACCGCACCAGACGTTTCGTGAGCGGACCGGCCTCTCCGGGGCGATGATCTCGAGCGCGTTTCCGATGCGGGGGTTTGCCAGCTGCCTCGGACTGGATTGGAAGTCCGGGCCGACCTCATTTGATGAGAAGACGATCCAGCAGTTGATGAAAGGGGTTGCGGCGCTCATCGAGCGGCGAGACGTCGTGTATGTCCATCTCTGGGTGGATAGCGCGGATCCGGTCGAACGGCTCTGTGCGATGGAGCGGATCGATCAGTTGCTGCTCAAGCCGCTCACCGATATGCTTCCACGCTACGAGTCTTGGCGTCTGCTTGACGCCATCGATGATCGGAGCAGCGGGTCCGTCCTCTTTGCTGGCATTGGAAGCGAGTTGCCATCGCATCCCGTGGCGCACCTCGATGGAGAGCGCGTGGCGGCCACCGGCCTGAGCGTTGAGGACGTCGGAGCGCTGTATGCGTGGTTCACACGCGCCGCGTAATATGAAACGGCCGTTGATTGTGCAGAAATTCGGTGGCAGTTCCGTGGCCAATCCGGAGCGAATTAAGCGGGTCGCCCAGCGCGTCATTGAGACGAAACGCAAGGGCGTGGACATCGTGGTCGTCGTGTCCGCTCTCGGTGACACGACCGATGAGTTGTTGCAACTGGCGTCACAGATCAGTCACGCTCCGGCGGAGCGCGAGCTCGATATGCTGATGGCGACCGGAGAGCAGGTGTCGGTGGCGCTCTTAGCGATGGCGATTCATGAACTGGGCGAAGACGCGGTGTCATTTACTGGGGCGCAGATTGGTATTCTGACGGATGGCACACATACGAAAGCCAAACTCGTCGACATCAATACGCAGCGGGTGGTGCAGGAGCTGGCGAAGGGGCGCATTGTCATCGTGGCCGGTTTTCAAGGGGTAAACCTCAACCAGGACATTACCACGTTGGGACGTGGCGGGTCGGACCTGACCGCGGTCGCGTTGGCCAACGCGCTACACGCCGACACCTGCGAGATCTTTACGGATGTGGAAGGGGTGTACACCGCCGATCCACGGCTTGTACCCCAGGCGAGGAAGCTCGATACGATCAGCTACGATGAAATGTTAGAGATGGCCTCGTTGGGTGCGCAGGTGATGCAGGCGCGCTCCATCTTCGTCGCGAAGCGCTTTGAGGTTCCCATTCATGTGCGATCCAGTTTTTCACAGCGGGAGGGGACGATGATCACGAAGTCAGCGAAGGCGATGGAAGACATCGTCGTCAGCGGTGTCACCCTGCAGAAGGATGAGGCCAAGGTGACCATTCGCGATGTGCCGGACAAGCCGGGGATGGCGGCGGAAATCTTTCGCGAGCTGGCGGAGAAGGAGATCAACGTCGACATGATCGTGCAGAACGTCAGCCGCGAAGGCTCCACCGACCTCTCTTTCACCGTGGTCAAGAGCGACCTGCCCGCGACGTTGCGCATCACCCGCAGCGTCTCCCATCGGATCGGGGCCGGAGAAGTGACCACCGATGAAGGGGTCGCGAAGCTGTCCATCGTCGGCATCGGAATGCGCAGCCACTCCGGGATCGCCGCCAAAATGTTTGAGGCGATGGCACGGGAGCGCATCAACATCGAAATGATTTCGACGTCAGAAATCAAGATTTCCTGTGTGATCCGCCGCCAGATGGCTGAGCGCGCCATGCGCGTGATCCATCAAGCGTTTGAGTTGGGAAAAAAGAAGAAAAAATAACTACTGGTAGACCTATGCCGCAGATTGAGCTCTACGATACGACGCTGCGTGATGGAGCGCAGACCGAGGGCATCTCCTACTCGGTCAACGATAAGCTCCGCATCACCGAGAAGCTTGAAGCGCTCGGAGTTCACTACATCGAAGGGGGTTGGCCCGGTTCCAATCCCAAGGATGCGGAGTTTTTCCGCAGGGCCAAACGGCTGCGGCTACGCGCAGCCGAGTTGACCGCTTTCGGGAGTACCAGGCGCGCCACCAGTGCAGCGAAGGATCCGAATCTCAAAGCGCTGCTGGCTGCCGACACACGGACGATCACCATCTTTGGGAAGAGCTGGGACCTCCATGTCACCGAGGTGCTCCGCATCAGCCTCGATGAGAACCTCAACGTCATCGCTGACTCTATCGCATTCCTCAAGCGTCACGGCCGGCGTGTCATCTACGATGCTGAGCACTTCTTCGATGGGTACAAAGACAACCCGACGTATGCGCTAAAGACCCTCGCAGCGGCGGTCGATGCGGGCGCGGATGCGGTGGTGTTTTGCGACACGAACGGGGGCAGCCTGCCCAATCACATCAGCGACGTCATCAAGACGGCGAAGGGAAGTCTCCGTGTTCAATTGGGAATCCATACGCACAACGACAGCGATTTGGCCGTGGCCAATGCGATCGCTGCGCTCAGCGCGGGATGCCAGCAGATCCAAGGGACGATCAACGGCTACGGCGAACGCTGCGGCAACGCCAATCTGGTCTCGATCATTGCGATCCTCAAGCTGAAGATGGGTGTACACTGCCTCCCCGATGCGAAACTCAAAGAGCTGACGGAAACCTCTCGGTACATCGCTGAGGTCAGCAACATGGCTCAACGTCCGAACCAGCCGTTCGTTGGCGAAGCCGCGTTTGCGCACAAAGGTGGAGTTCACGTCAACGCGGTCATGAAGAACCCGCGAACGTACGAACACATCGAACCCTCGACGGTCGGCAACCAACGCAAAATCTTGGTCTCAGAGCTCTCCGGCCGTTCTTCGCTCGTCTTCAAAGCCAAAGGTTTGGCGTTGGACCTCTCGAAGGACACCCCCCAGGCCAAGCGAATGCTCACGCTCCTCCAAGACCTCGAGCACAAGGGCTACCACTTCGAGGCGGCGGAAGGATCGCTCGAGCTCCTCCTCAAACGCCAACTGAAACAGTTCAAGCCATTCTTCACGCTCGAAGGCTTCCGCATCATCATGGAGAAGCGCGATCACCGCTTGACGTCCGAGGCGACGATCAAACTGCACGTCAACGGGGTGCCCGAGCAGACCGCCGCCGAGGGCGACGGGCCGGTGAACGCGCTCGACAATGCGATCCGTAAAGCGCTGCGCCAGTTTTACCCAACGCTGTCCCAGATGCACCTCACCGATTTCAAAGTCCGTGTCCTCGATGAGAAGGCGGGAACCGCGGCCAAGGTGCGGGTGCTGATCCAATCGCAGGATGCGCACGACTCGTGGGGCACCGTCGGGGTATCTGAAAATATCATCGAAGCGAGTTGGCAAGCGCTCGTTGACTCGATCGAGTACAAGCTGCTTAAAGACCAACATGCGAGCACTAAGCAATCAGCAGTAAGTACTAAGAAAAAGCTGCGTCTCACGCGCTAACCCGCCAACACGTAAACGCGTAAACCACTGATGCCCGAACTCCCTCCACAATACAATCCCAAAGACGTCGAAGAGAAACGCTACGCGTGGTGGGAGTCACAGGGACTGTTCCACGCCGACGTCGACCCCGCGCGCAAACCCTATACGATCGTCATCCCGCCGCCCAACGTGACCGGCATCCTCCACATGGGCCACGCGCTCAACAACACCATCCAGGACATCCTCATCCGCGCCAAACGTATGCAGGGCTACAACGCGCTGTGGATTCCCGGGACCGACCACGCCGGCATCGCCACACAGAACGTCGTCGAGAAAGCACTCGCCAAGGAAGGGAAGAAACGGCAGGACCTAGGCCGCGAGGCGTTCATCCAGCGCGTCTGGCAGTGGAAGGAGCAGTACGGCAACACGATCATCTACCAGCTCAAGCGGCTGGGCTCTTCCTGCGACTGGGAGCGTATACGTTTTACGATGGATCCCGGGCTGTCCGACGCCGTAGCCGAAGTCTTCCAGCGGCTCTACGATAAAGAGCTGATCTACCGCGGCAACTACATCATCAACTGGTGCCCGCGCTGCCAAACCGCGCTCGCCGATGAAGAAGCGCCTCGCGTTGAAACGCAAGGTAAGCTGTACCACATTCGCTATCCGCTCGAGGAGACAGGAGACAAGAGACAGGGGACAGGGAAACCCGTCCGCCGTCCCGCGTCTCCTGTCCCAGCGTTTATTGAAGTTGCCACGACGCGGCCTGAGACGATGCTGGGCGATACCGCCATTGCCGTGCATCCAAAGGATAAGCGGTACAAATCGCTCGTCGGAAAGTTCGCGATCCTACCGCTCGTGAATCGAAAATTGCGTATCATTGCCGATGAGATGGTGGACCGAGAGTTCGGTACCGGGGCGGTGAAGGTGACGCCGGCGCACGATCCGGTCGACTTTCAGCTCGGCAAGAAGTACGGCCTCAAGCCCATCAACGTGATGACCAATGATGGCCACATGACCAACGTGCCGAAGGCGTATGACGGGCTCGACCGCTTCGAATGCCGCAGCAAGCTAATCGTAGACCTTGAGCAGGCGGGCTTCCTTGGTCCCATCGAGGAGCGGCCGCACAACGTCGGCCACTGCTATCGCTGCCACACCGTGATCGAGCCGCGCCTCAGCGCGCAGTGGTTCGTCAGGATGAAGCCGCTAGCCAAGGACGCCATCAAAGCAGTAAAGAGTGGCAAAATCGTATTCTCGCCGGATCGCTGGACGAAGGTGTACCTCAATTGGATGGAGAACATCGAAGACTGGTGTATTAGCCGTCAAATCTGGTGGGGGCACCGAATTCCCGTGTGGTATTGCGATGCGTGTCTCACCAAGGATGGAACCAAGGTTGAGCGCGCAGGACGAGCCGATAACGTTGTAGGAGAGGCAAAACCGTTTGATGCGTCTGGCCGAAAGCCTGGTGTGATTGTTTCTAAGACAGCGCCCCAACAGTGTCCTGATTGCGGCTCGGTCATCGGAATCCACCAAGATGAGGATGTGCTCGACACGTGGTTTTCTTCCTGGCTCTGGCCGTTCTCGACGCTGGGTTGGCCGAAAGAGACCGAAGACCTCAAGTACTTCTATCCTACCGATACGTTAGTGACGGCCCAGGAGATCATTTTCTTTTGGGTGGCGCGCATGATCATGGCGGGCTACTTCTGCATGAAGGAGCCGCCATTCAGCCGCGTCTACATCCACGGTACGGTGCGCGACATCACCGGCAAGAAGATGTCCAAGTCGCTGGGCAACATCATCGATCCGCTGCAGATCATCGACCAGTATGGCACCGACGCGCTGCGCTACACCCTGATCACCTCCACCGCCATCGGACAGGATATCTTCATCTCGGAGGAACGCTTCACCGCCGGCCGCAACTTCGCCAACAAACTCTGGAACGCGACCCGCTTCGTACTCTCACAAACAGAGACAGGAAACAAGAGACAGAAGACAAGTGAAAAGCAGCTCACCCGTCCCCTGTCTCCTGTCCCCCGTCCCATAACGGTGCCCGATCGGTGGATTCTCTCAAGGCTGCAGCGGACCGTTGCGCGGGTGACTAATGCGCTGGACCAGCTGCTCTTCAATGACGCGGCCAATGCGCTGTACGAGTTTATCTGGCATGATTTCTGCGATTGGTATCTGGAGACCTCGAAGCACGTCGCGCCATCCAACCGTGCCACGACCCAGGCCATCTTGCTCCACGTCCTAGAGGTGTCGCTGCGTCTGCTCCATCCCATCATGCCGTTTGTCACCGAGGAGCTCTGGCAGAAACTCCAAGATGTCAGCGGCCAGCGCTCATCGGTCAGCATCATGCGAGCCCAGTGGCCCAAACCATCAAAGGGGCTGATCGATGAGAACGTAGAACGACTCTTCGAACGATTCCAAGCGGTCGTCACGACGGTCCGCAACACACGGGCTGAGCTCAACATTCCACTCGAGAGCCGTCCGCCGGTTCGCCTGGCTTCGAAAGAGGCAGCGGTGCGGCAGTTCTTTGAGGAGCACCGTCCGCTTTTTCAGGCGATGGCACAAGTCGGTGACGTCACCGTGCACTTGGCAGGGACACGGCCGAAAGACGCAGCGGTCGCGGTGGTGGATGGGATCGAGGTCCTCTTACCGCTGGCCGGCCTGATTGACGTCGCCAAGGAACGCGCGCGACTCCAGCAGAAAGTCGATGAGCTTACCGCCCACATCGGACGGCTCGATGCGCGGCTGCGCGATCGCCAGTTTACTGAGAAAGCGCCGAAAGACATCATCGAGCAAACGCACGCCTCACGCAGTCAGGCCCAAGACACCCTCAAGAAACTCACCGAACATCTCGCCGTCGTCCAGTCCATGTCGTGAGGCATTGATGCCGGGTCTCGTCCGCCGGGAAGTTGAACCGCTGATCCGTTTGGCCCTGCGCGAGGACGCCGCGTTTCACGACCGCACGTCACGCGCCCTCCTCTTGCCATCAGTGCGAATCCGAGCCCGCATTGTGGCGCATGCCCGTGGTCTTTTCGCTGGGGGGCCCGTCGCGGTGTGGACCTTTCACGCGATGGATCCGTCATTACGCTGTCGGCTCACGCGAAGGGAAGGAGCTGTCGTGCGTCCGGGAGACATGGTGTTGGCGGTTGAGGGGTGTGCACAGTCCATCTTCGCCGCAGAGCGGACCGCGTTGAACCTCTTGGGACACCTGTGCGGGATCGCCACGCTCACGAACGCATTTGTCCGTCGAGTGAAACCGTTTCATGCAAAAATCCTGGATACCCGAAAGACGCTGCCGGGACTTCGAGCGCTCGAGAAGTACGCGGTGCGCATCGGCGGAGGGGACAACCACCGCGCGTCACTGCAAGATGCGATCCTCATCAAGACGAATCATCTCGCAGCCCTGAAACAGGAGACACGAGGCAGGAGACACGTCATTCAACACGCCGTCGAGACGTCGAGAAAAACACATCCGGTCTTGTTCATCGAGGTCGAAGTCGCCAACCTGAACGAACTTCGCGAAGCTCTCACGACTCGCGCGGATGCGATCTTGCTGGATAATATGTCGGCTAATCACATTCGTCAGGCCGTTCGACTTCGTCGCGACCTGTCTCCACTCCTAGAGGTGTCCGGTGGCGTCACGCTGACCAATGTCCGTACCATCGCGCGCACGGGTGTCGATCGGATCTCCATCGGCCGTCTCACGCACTCGGCACCCGCACTCGATATCTCACTTGAGGTGTTGTAGGAATGGCAGCAGAGTGTCCCCACCCGGACCGTCGACAGAGTTGGTGGGAGCAAGAAACGGGGGGTTGCTTGTCCTGCCATCGCCCAATTCGACATCGTCACCTCTTCAATTTCGTAGGTTTTGTGATTGCTCTACCGAGCATGTTGCTGCTCTTTGGCTGGATGGTAATCGCAGGGATTCTGCGCAAAGGTCTACTGTTGCTTTCTGTCCTCGCGGCATTGTTCTGCATCGCCACAGCTGTGTTTATGCCCCGTGAAATATGGTGGCACTTCAACCGTTGGCGTTGGCACACCCCGCCAGCCGACCCCAATCGAAAGGCTCAATGGACCGGTTCGAACTGGTTTCAGACTTAACGCCGAAGGGCGATCAACCTCAAGCGATTGAGGCGCTCACAACGGGCCTTAAAGAAGGGAAGAAGTTTCAGACGCTGCTCCGGGTGCGCCGCTCGCCTATGGTTCGCGGCACTTCCTTCGCCCCCCCCGCACCCAGCAGTTGGCTGCGGGGTACCCGGGCTCGGTCGCCGGCTCTGGCATGAATACCTTCCGACTAACGACCGATCTTACTCCGAAGGGGGATCAACCGCAGGCGATTAAAGCGCTTACTGCGGGTCTACTGGAAGGCAAGAAATTTCAAACACTACTAGGGGTGACAGGAAGCGGAAAGACGTTCACCGCCGCGCACGTGATTGCGCGCCTCAACCGTCCGACGCTCGTGGTCTCGCATAATAAGACGCTGGCCGCTCAGCTCTATGGCGAGTTCAAGAGCCTCTTTCCGCACAACGCCGTCGAGTACTTCGTCAGCTACTATGACTACTACCAGCCCGAAGCCTACGTCCCGCAGACCGACACCTATATCGAGAAGGATGCGGCTATCAACGATGATCTCGACCGACTGCGCCTCTCGGCGACCAGCGCGCTGCTCTCGCGGCGCGACGTCATCATCGTCGCCAGCGTTTCGTGTATCTACAATCTTGGCGATCCGGATGAGTATCAGCACCAGCTGGTGCGCGTCGCCAAAGGGGCAGCGCTGCGCCGCGATGAACTCCTCTCCTGGTTCGTCAGCATCCACTACACGCGCAACGACGTGGCCTTCGGACGCGGCACGTTCCGCGCGCGCGGCGACATCGTCGATATCTTTCCCGCGTATCGGCAAACCGCGTACCGTGTCGAGCTGGAGGGTGGGCAGGTGCGTCGCCTGCGCGAGATCGATCCACTCACGAACGAAACAGTGGCCGAGCTGGAGCAGATCGCCGTCTACCCGGCCAAGCACTTCGTCACGAACAAAGAGAAGATCAACGCTGCGCTGGACTCAATACGATCCGAAATGCTTGAGGCCGTGCGCAACTTTCAGGCCGCCGGAAAACTACTAGAGGCACAGCGGCTCGAGTCGCGAACCAAGTACGACCTCGACATGCTCAAAGAACTCGGCTACTGCCACGGCGTCGAGAACTACTCACGGCACCTCGCAGGCCGCCCGCCAGGCTCACGGCCCAGCTGCCTCATCGACTACTTTCCGAAGGAC
>Ga0209515_10006536_pt1 | contig 14453 bp, 16 predicted proteins | sample Subgroupgradi54m_FD_187454 | JGI IMG/M metagenome (GOLD analysis project Ga0209515, IMG submission 187454) | Subsurface groundwater microbial communities from S. Glens Falls, New York, USA - GMW60B uncontaminated upgradient, 5.4 m (SPAdes)... ...
TTCCATCCTGTCCCGATCGGCCTGGGTGAGGTGCCGGTACGACCCTTTTGTTTGTTGTTTCGACATGACTCATTTTCGCCGAAATAACTTGCACTTCAAAGGGGAATTTTCGCCAAAAGATCGGACGAGCCAATCTGTAAACCCGCTAAAACGGGGATGAAGGAGGAAGTTATGGAAGTATTCCGGGCAAGACTGATCTCTGGAGGAGGAAAGAAGGCCCAAGTCGTTGTCCATAGCATGGATGACGACGGTGTCGTTCGGTCCGCCACGCGGCACGTTGAGTATCGCGACGGCGCGCTCGTTGGATTCTATCCCAACGACGACGTTATCGCGATAAACCGCTCGATGAACGAGGCGGCAAACCATGCCGTAGGCGTCGCGAACGGCACCCTGGCGTTTCTCAAGTCCTCGCTCGACATGCTCCGCAAAAGAAAAGCCAAGATGATCGAGGCGGGCAAGGCGAGCAAGAACCAGGATTTCCTCACGAGATCCACGAGGAAGGTCGCCGCGTCCTTCATCGAGGAGCAAATCGCCGAGAAGGAAAGACTGGCGAAGCTGACCGAGGCCGACCTCAAGGAAGCGGAGCTCGCGCTCGCGAAGGTGGAGCGGGAACATCCGTATCCTCTCTACGCCGAGTTCAACATCAACTAGGGAAGCTGGCCCTTCCCCAAAAACCAATGCCCCGGAGCTTTTCGCTTCGGGGCATCAACATTTTTATAAGTGCACTTTCTACTTACTACCTACTACATGCTGACCCTACAATCTCGCCAACGCTTCTTTCAACCCATCCTCCGAAGAACTCAATATCAAGCGCCCGGGGCGAACCCAGCCATAAACAAATGTCGCCCCTGAAGAAAAAACTAATTTTCTCGCGGGCTGGGTGCTTATCACAACGTCTTCAAAGCCGCCGGACGCCTGGCCGGGAGAAACCAGAAAGAAATTTTCCAGCTTAGCGGATTTTTCCAACTTTATTATATCGTCCTTCAAAAAAAGCCAGTTCTCGCTCGGTTTAAGTTCAAAAACATATCCCGGCCACGACCCATTTGCGTTGCGATAAACAAAAACGGTCGGATCAGGATTGAACTTAGCAAGCAAAAAATCGCCCGGTAAAACAAGAGAACCGGAAAGAGAAAGAACTTCGCTCAACGACAAGTCCCTGCCGGAATCATCTTTGAAAAGAATCTCGATAAATTTCGTTTCTTTCTTCGCCGCGGCGAGAACGTCAAACATCTTCTGGCCAAAAGTTCGCAATTCTTGGGTATTTTCCGCTTGCGATTTTGCAATAAAAGTCAGAGTTTCTTCCGCGGGTTTTTTAAAAAAACTTGAGTGAACAAATTCCGGTGTCGGACCAAGAACTTCTTGATTGGCTGGTGTAGAAGCTGATGGTGCCGCCGGAACCGGAACCACGCTTCCGCTGGGCGCAGGCGATCCTTGCTGACCCTTGAATATCTGATAACCGAAATAGATCACACCCGAGATAACAACCACGGCAATTACCGAAGCGATGAGCCAAAATGATTTATCGGAAGATTTTTCGGCTTCTTTTTTGCTTTCTTCAAGAGAAAGAATTTTAAGCCCCGGTGCCTTAACGGTCTCAAAATGAGGCAGGCTTCCCCCGCCCTTTGCCATAGATTCAAGGTCTGAACGCATGGTTCTTATCTTCACTTCCGGCGGAGGCGGCGGAACGCTTGCGATAACTTCCGGTGTTGTCGCCCTTGTTCCTTCTTCTATTTTTGCTTGCCAGGAATTTTCTTCGGCCATTGAATTGATTTTACCACGTACCAATCCATAAAAAAATCTCGAGGGTGACTCGAGAGAAAAAATACGATATTTTTGTTTTTTAATTAAAGCTGCTTCATCGAAAGCCCTATGCGGCCGTCATCACCAACGCGGATTATTTTGGCGCGGACAAAATCCCCCGCCTTCACAACTTCTTGCACTGTTTTTACGTAACCGTTCTTCAGTTCGGAAATATGGATCATACCGTCGCGGCCGCCGCCCAAATCAACTATCGCGCCGACTTCCAGTGTTTTTATGATGCTTCCCTCAATGATCTCGCCGACTTTGAATTCTTTGGTGATCGTCTGAATTTCATTAACCGCCTCCTCAACCATCGCCAGATCGTTTCCGGAAACAAAAACACTGCCGTCTTCGTCAATGTCTATTCCAGCAAGTCCGAATTTATCGATCATGCCGTTTATCACTTTGCCGCCGGGGCCGATAACCATGCCGATCTTCTCCGGATTAATCTTGATTATTCTGATTGCAGGAACGAACGGTGAAAGCTCCGCTTTGTGTGTCGGAATAACTTTTTTCATTACGCCTAATATTTCAAGGCGTGCTTTCTTCGCCTGTTCCAAAACTTTTTCCAGGATGGCAACTGTTAAGCCATTCACCTTCACATCCATCTGTACGGCATTCACGCCGTCTTCCGTGCCGGCAGCCTTGAAGTCCATGTCGCCGTGATGGTCTTCCGGACCCTGAATGTCCGTCAGAACCTTGAATTTTGATTTTGGAATTTCCGATTTTTCAGTTTTTTCAAGCATCAAACCCATGGCGATTCCGGCGGCGGGTTGCGTTATCGGAACTCCGGCGTCCATCAAAGACATTACGGACGCGCAAACCGTGGCCATTGAGGAAGAACCGTTTGAAGACAAAATTTCGGAAACCACTCTTATCGTATAGGGAAAAATATCTTTTGACGGAATAAGCGGCTCAACGGCTTTACGGGCTAAATTACCATGGCCTATCTCGCGCCTCCCCGGCCCGCGGAAACCTCCCGTTTCTCCGGTAGAGAATGGCGGGAAATTATAATGAAGCATGAAACGTCTTTTTGTCGTGGATTCCATTGATTCCATAATTTGCTCTTGTCCCGGCGGAGCAAGCGTTGTTATCGCAAGCGCCTGGGTATTACCGCGCATAAATAGCGATGAGCCGTGAGGCCTTTTGAACAATCCCACCTCGCCGTAGAGCGCTCTCACTTCGTCGGTTTTCCTGCCGTCGGGACGGCGCTCTTTTTCAAGAACATTCTTGTGGACCAAATCATTTATCGCTTCTTCAAACAAGAAATCGGCCGATTTAAAATCGGGGCTTTTTTCTTTTGCGGCATAAACTTCTTTAATGTGTTCAAAGAGCGCGTGTTTTAGCTCACCGATTTTTCCTTTCTGCTCAATCTTGTCCGGCACGTAAATTGCCGCCTCCAATTTATCTTTAAGATATTCTTCCATAAGTTTTTTGAGCTCTGCGTCTGGCTCAAAAAGAAAAACTTCCGTTTTCGGTTTGCCGATTTCCTTGATTATTTTTTCTTCAAAATCAACAAGTTTGTCTATTTCTTTCTGTGCCTCGGAAAATGCGGCAACAACGTTTTTTTCGTCGGCATTGCTTCCGCCAAGCTCTATCATGTTAATAAGCCCGCGCGAACCGGCGACAAAAGAGTCGAAACCGATTTTCTTTTCTTTCAAGTCGCTATTTTTCGGATTGATCACCAACTTCCCCTCGATTTCCGCAACGCGCACTCCGGCAACCGGGCCATTCCACGGCACGTCGGATATTCCAAGTGCCACGGACGCGCCCATAAGACCAACGAACTCCGGATCGTTTTCTTCATCATATGAGAGAACCGTTACGACAACCTGAATGTCGCGCCTTATTTTTTGGTTAAAAAGCGGGCGAATAGTGCGGTCCACCAAGCGTCCGGCCAAAATGGCGTCCTCGGACGGCCTTGATTCGCGACGCACAAACCTGCTGCCGATGATTTTTCCCGCGGCATAAAATTTTTCTTCGTAATCAACGCGTAGGGGCAGATAATCTCCCGACTCCTCGCCTTTTTCCATGACAACGGTTGCCAAAACAATCGTCTCGCCATATTTGGCAATAACGGCGGCATTCGCCTGTTCGGCCAAGGACGAAACTTCAATGACCAAATCTTGGCCAGCAACTTTAGTTGAATATTCTTTGCGTTTAAGCATGTTTTTTAATTTATATTTTTATTTTGGAGCTCGTTCTAAATTCTCAGTATCCACCAAAAGCTGGCCAATGGCATTATTTACAAGTTCGATTTCCGCCGGTTCCAGTTTTGTTTCCAATATCCGCACCTGATTCAAAAATTTCCGGAAGTCGTTTGCTGCTTCTTCAAGTAACGGCAAAAAAACATTTACAACCGCCGTCGCTTTGCTTTTCAAAACTGCTATGCGCCCCTCTACCAACTCCAAATTTTCATCGAGCGAATTGATCATGTCTTCTTGGCCGGGCATCGGAATTTTTTCGGGAATTTCCGGCTTAGCTACTGAACTTGGGTCCGGCTCTTTTTTTTCCAAAAACTCTTCCAGTTGCCCATCGATTCCTTCCGCCCATTTTTTGAAATCCTCCGGACTCCTGGAAACGTTTTGTTTTTGATCTTCCGGTTTTTCTGGCATAATTTTATTTCTTAATTATCACACGCGGGATTTCCTCAATATTTATAAACCTTTCGGCCGCTTCCTGCATCTTCGCCGAAGCGCTTCTTTTGAATGCCGCAACCTCAACAAATCTGCCTACGCCCCATTTCAGATAATCAACAAGCGGCATAAAGTCCCCATCTCCCGTAACAAGCACGATAACGTCCAAAAACGAGGACATTCTAATGGCATCCACTGCCATTCCCACGTCCCAATCCGCTTTTTTGAACCCGCCGGCATACACTTGCAAGTCTTTGGTGCGCAACTCAAGCCCAGCATTCTCCAGCGCCTCAAAAAACGCCGCCTCCGCCGACGCACCGCTTTTTTCCTGTGCCGGCCTGTTCTCCTGCCTTGCGCCCTCCACTCCTTCGCTTTTCACGACATAGGCCATGGCACGGATAAGCTGCCTGTCGCCGACAAGATATTTTATAAGTTCTTTGTAGTTAACACGCCCGCGATAAAGATTTTTCGCGGAGTGGTAAAGATTTTGCACGTCAACAAAAATACCGACGCGCTGATTGGAGTTTGAAATTGATTTCACTTTAAGAAGACCGATCCGGACAATCCGAATTCCATCTGAATATCACGAATATTTTTCTATTCGGAACATTCAGATGTAAGGGATTGGGATCGTGTTGATTTATTTTAGACCTAATTTTTTGGTTATTTTTTCGTAGTGCGACGGCTCGTTTTTCTTAAGATAGGACAAAAGCTTTCTGCGCTTAGAAACCATCTTCAAAAGTCCCCGGCGCGAATGGTGATCTTTTTGATTTTTCTTGAGATGGGCCGCAAGTTCTTCAACCTGGCGCGAGAGCATGCCGATCTGCACCTGGGCGGAACCGGTGTCCTTTTCGTGCTTCTTATGTTCGTTTATAACTCTGGATTTAACTCGTTTTGTGAGCATTTTTGATTGATTAGCTAATTATAGCTTATATTTGGATTTTTTGCAAGAAAAAAGAAAAGGGCTCTCCGGAGAGAGCCCGTGGGCCGCGAAACGCAGCTCGTCTTGAGTAACTCGTTAAAAACCAAGTGCTCAAGAAAAAACGAGGCGACGGCCGAAGAAACTTGTAAAAGTGCGAAAGCGGGAGAGCTTATCCTACGACGCCTAGCCCGAAAGCCGGTTTGCCGCAGCTGGTGGACCCTCCCCTCAAAACCCAGGTCAGTCTCAAAGGCACCGATTAGTGTTCCATGTCCCGCAGCGGTTTGGCCACGATTAGGATAATTATAGCATATCCACAAATCCTGTCAACTGGTGGTTTTTCCAAAAAAAGAAGGGCTGTCTTGCGACAGCCCCGAGGAGGCACGAAGCCCGCTCTTTCCCAAATTGTAGCCCCGGGATCAGGGAGTAGCCGGTCCGCCCAAAGAGCGGGCCGGTGAAGAAACTTGTAAAAGTGCGGGGGGGCTTAGCTCGGCTCCAAAGCGTTGCCCCGCTAAGTGATAGGGATAATACGGGAGCCGACTAGGATTAACTGTAAGAAATTATAGCACGCCCACAAATCCCGTCAAGGGAGATTGTTTTGCGACAGATAGGTTAAAATAAAAACAATGCCAGACATAGAAAAACTACTCCGCGATTATCTTAGCTATCTTGAGATAGAAAAAAATCGCTCGCCGAAAACACGGGAAAATTATGAACATTATCTGCGCGAGTTTCTTAAATTTGCGAAAATAAAATCTGCTTCGCAAATTACGGAGGACCTCGTGCGCAGTTTCCGCTTGTGGCTGAACAGGCGCGATATCAAAAAAGTCACACAAAATTACTATGTCATCGCCTTGCGCAACTTTCTGAAATATCTCGCGAGGCATGACATAAAAGTTCTCGCGCCGGAAAAAATTGAATTGCCCAAAATTCCCCAAAGACAAATTGATGTTTTGGAATATGACGATCTTGAAAGATTGCTTGCCTCTCCCAAAGACGGCGATCTCCGCTCTTTGCGCGACAGAGCGATAATTGAAGTGTTTTTTTCAACCGGCCTAAGGCTTGCGGAATTGTGCAATCTGGACCGCTACATAGACCTGAAGCGCGGCGAAACGACCGTGCGCGGCAAGGGAGATAAATTACGCGTGGTTTTCGTTTCCGATTCGGCAAAAAAAGCGATTCAGAATTATCTGGCAAAAAGAACCGATGCCGAAGAAAAGCTTTTTGTCAGTTTGGACAAATCCGGAAAAGTCATCGGCAAGATCACGCCCCGTTCCGTACAAAGGATGATAGAATCGCGCGCCAAAGAAGCCGGCATAGCGAAACGGATTCATCCGCACCAACTGCGCCACAGTTTTGCCACGGATCTTTTAATAAACGGCGCGGATCTGCGGGGTGTGCAGGAACTGCTCGGCCACGCGAATATTTCTACGACGCAAGTTTACACGCATCTGACAAACAAAGAATTGCGGGAAATTCACAAAACGTTCCATGCGCGAAGACGAAGCAAATAAAAAAATGGGCCGCTGGGTTCATTTGGTAAATTACTCGATACTTGGTTCGTTTATATTAGTTTTCATATTTCTTGAAAAACTTTACGGTGGAAGCGGCGCGGAAAACTTTGTTGTTTTTTACGTTAAATCTGTTTTTGAACCCTTAAAAGATTGGCTGCTTTGGTTCTTGTCGGCTACCGGATTATATTTTTTGCTAATCATTTTTGCCGGTATTTTGTCTTTTATTGTTGGCGGAGCAGTTCGGCAACATGACCCTGTTGCAAAATTAAAAAACTTAGCACGCGGTGAAAAACTGCGTTTTTTTATGGCCGGAATAAAAAATTTCTTGATCTTTGCCGGACCACCGACGCTAAGCCTGTTTGTGTTAAGCCTTATACTCGGGCAAATTGATGTTTTAAATGCCTCTCGCCTCCAAGACAATTTTTTGCTCTCTTGGGACAAGTGGCTTACTGGAAAACATCTTTTTATAAGCTTGGCCAACACAAATTTCCCGTCGTGGTTTTTAGAGTCAACGATCTTCTCTTTCGGAATCTTGCCCGTGGCCGTAATGGTATTCGGTTTTGTGGCCGCCGAATACAGGTTAGAGATGTTTAAAAAATTTACGGCCGCGTTTTCGCTGGCGCTTTTAATAATGCTCACTATCTGGATCTCGCTTCCGGCACTAAGCCCGCAGGACGGTTTTATAGACAATGTCTACACATTGCCGATTTCAACAGAAATTAAAACCGAACTCACAACCTATGATCCACCGAAGGAAATTAAGGAATTTCTCGCTTCTGTCCGCGAAAGGAAGGGAGGCCTCGGGGGAGTTATGCCAACACCAACTTTCCCCAGCGCTCATGTTACTTGGGGAATATTGGCTTTAATTTATGCCTTCCGCGCAAAAAAACTCTGGGGTTGGATACTTTTGCCACTCGTCGCGCTCTCAACGTTTGGCACAAATCTTCTTGCGCAACATTATTTCGTTGATATTCTCGGCGGAATCGCCGTTGCCGTTGTAGCAGTAGTGCTTGTGGATATTGGAACAAAACAAAGAAAAATTTGATGGTGTGTAAGACGAGACGACGCTCGAACCCTTTTACTGGGTAGATTGATATACCTCAATAGCCGACCTAACAAAAACACGATCTTTTTCTTTTTCGACCTCAGACAAAGCGTCATAAGAACTTTGCTGCTCGTCAGTCGCTCTTTTACTATTCCTCTCTAACCACTTGGCATGAAGCAAATTTGAGGTGTTTTCTATAAAATCATCATCAAGTGGCCGGTCTTTCTCAATAGCATCAAATATCGCGTCCAATGCTATTTGTGATCCAACCGTTCTTTCTGTCTGCCAGTCAGAAGGTAATAAAGAATAATCAACCATGGCTGTGTTGATTTGGTTCGTACCGTGTTGCTTAATCCATTTATCGTCCTTTGTGATCCTAATATGTGGTTTGCCACGACTAATGCGCCGCAAACCCTCATGTGCCTTCTCGGCCACCTTCAAAATCATCGTTTCTCGATCCATATATGTCTATTCTACCAAGAAGCTCAGCGCACGGGCACGGACGATCTTAAATAATGCTACTTGTTGACAAAAATCAAATTAATATGCTATAATGCACCTAGTTAACCAAGGAGGCACGAACTATGCCATCAACGATGCAGGTTCTCGGCTTGATGTTTGTTTCGACCTGGCTCATCTGCGGGTTGTTAGCTCAAACAATGATTGCTGGAATCAAGCAGGATAACAAAAGATTTCGGGTCATTGCGATAAATCTTCTCCTCGGTCCAGTGGGACTGATAACGCTACTGTTACTTCCGACGGAAGGTCATCGAAGTCACGTCTAGCTTCGTCTAGGGCGGGCATGAAATCATGGCCCGCTTTTTTATTTTGTGCCCCCGGAGAGATCTCGCCACTCGCTCATATAAAAAATCAAAACGGAGATTCATATATTTTTGGAAGTTTTCGGAGGCAACAAAAGCTTGGTCCGAGCATATAAATTTTATATGCTCGGTTTTGTTGCCGAGAAACAGCGGGCATTCCGCCGCTGGAGCGGGATGAACCACGGTTCCAAAAATATATGAATCGTAGTGCCTCCGAGAGGATTCGAACCTCTAACTCTTTCGAGACAGCGTTCTAAGCGCTGCGCGTATTCCATTTCCGCCACGGAGGCAGGTCTGCCAACTTGCCCTGAGAAACATTGAAGGGTTTCGCCACCCCAGCAAAATAAAAACTGGATTCGCCTTAAATCCTAACTTGCCGCCAAACTTTTGACAAATTTCCAGTTTTGTGGTACGCTCTAGGCAGCAAATCCAATCTGAATAAGGAGGAAACACCGATGTACATTCTCGTTTTAATCTTGATTATCGGCGCGATTCTCTTCGGAAGAACGTTCTTCTGGAAAGTCCCGAAAAATCACTATGCCGTACCAATGATCTTTGGCGAAAGAAAATCGTTCAATTTTAAGGAAGGGTTGCACATTTGGCCACCGTCTCCAATTGGAGACATACAACGCATTTCTTTAGCACCAAGACTAATCGAGGTCGATGTCATATTCCAACTTAAAGATGAGCTGGAAATGACAACAAGCGTAGCGATGCCGTACGCGCCCGACCCTAAGTTGCAAGACCCGAACACAAAGATAAACAAATTTTCCAGCATCACCGAGAACGAAGAGGCGATTTTGAAGAAAAACGCCCAGACGTTTCTCAAAGAGAAATTCGGCATCATAGCGGGCCGCGTTGAGAGCCAAACCTTTCTCGACAACCTGGCTACCGTCGGAGCGATTCTGAACGCAATGATGCGACTCAAAAATCTTCCGCATCTCAACCATGACAAAACAACCTGCGGCGTAAGTGGCTGCACGATGGAAAAAATGGTGCCAAGCAACAAAATATTGAGTTTCTATAAAACCCACTGGCAAATTGTTAAGGCGTTGATCGACAACGAAAAATTATGCCCCGAAGAAAGATCGACATTTGAAGAAGATTGGGGAATCGACATCGGGCGAATCACTTTCTCGCAACCGCGATACTCGACAGAAACGCAAAAAGCGCGTGAATCTGTGCGGCAAGCAGAAAAAAGAACCGGTGCCGTAAAGGAAGTCATTGGCCTGGTGGCTCAAGCGGAAACAGACGCACATCTGGAACCGTCAGATGCTCAAGCCCTTGTGGAAAAAGTCATGGATCCTCAAGCTAGCAAGGCCTACCTTACTATCCAAGGAAAAGGAGGCGAAGGTAATGTCTTGGTTTTGGGTGATCTCTTGGGACGCAAAACGCAGACCCAAGATGGCGAAAAGAAAACGAAAAGAGGAGACAAAGGACAGGGAGGTAATCGATGAACGAAGACGGGCAGCTGTTTGAAACGAAAAAATCCGCTAAGCTTTTTCTGAGACTTTCTATTTGTGTCATCGTAGCGTTTTTAGTCTATTCGGTCTACCAAAACGCAGCGACAAAATCGCGTGCCGAAACTTCCTTCCCCCAAGCCGATTGCGCCAACGCAAAGAATACTTATTCTTCGCTAGGCTACCGCGGATTGGTTGAGGTTGAAATGCGATCAGAATGCTGGAACGGATACACATCCATTCCGGCGGACTGGCCGAATTATGTTGGCCAACCAACAGAAACGAGTGGCTACTTCATTTGGTTCCTCGGAGAAAAACAACCCGTTTATGTTCCTCCGCCACCGGCAAATCCGGTTGACGTTGGAACTACAACGAAGTGGTATCAATTCTGCGGTTCCAAAAACGGCGGGATAAACGTCAAGCCGATTTGGGACAACGAAGAGATACATTTCTCCGAAGCGAATGCGGGCCTAGAAAGTGGCCATTGCTCCATGCCTGCGAAAGCTACGATCTTCCGCATTGCCGGCAAAGGAAGAATGATCTTTCGATGCGTCGGCTGCGCAGAAATCGAGAAAGAGCCGCAAGAAACAAAAGAAGAAGTTCCTCAAGTAGACCCATAAAAAAATAACCCCCGACCAAACGGCTGGGGGTTTTCACTTTTTCTAAAACATTGATTTTGCGACACAATGTCCGCCTACGCCAATGCTTCGGCGAGATTATCCTCTATTTCATTCAGCCCCAACTAAATTGGGGCGTTACGTGGGGGGATAACAAAACCCCGCGAGGATAGACTCGCGGGGTTTCTTTAATTTCGAATAAAACCTGCCGAATCCTATACCGGAGGCGCTCCTGGTGTCCCAAGAAAACTGTAGACCAAGAACGGAATTCCTCTTGCGAGCAAAGCAACGGCAATGGCGATAGCGGCGTAGATCAAAGTGTTCGACGCGCTCTTTACCTTTTCCGGATCACCGGAAGCGGTAAGATACTTGAAAGCCGCGATCAAAACGAAGATGACGGCAAGAAGTATCAAGATTCCGAATATCCAGTTTGTTACCGTAAGCAAAACATCTCTGACGCCACCATAATTCATAATCGGTGACGGAGGGAGGGTCGGAGGCTGACTGCCGCCAAATATCTGCGCAGACGCAGCAAATGGCAACAACGTTGATCCGATAACCGCCAGTTTCAATAACTTTTTTTGCATAGTTGGTTGAAAATTCGACCTTTTCTAACCTATTTATCGAATTATAGCACAATTTCGCGGTTTAACAAAGCAGACCAAAATCGATTAATAGTAACTGCCACCGCTCCCACTACCGCCTCCGCCGCCACCGCAAGCCGAAATGTCTTTAGCGCCCAAAATTGAAGCAACAAGTATGGGCACACCCCTTGCAAGCAAAGCGGCAACGACTCCGATAGCCGCGTAAGTTATTGTTTTTGTGGCCTTGCTCACTTTTTCCGCATCGCCGCTCGAGGTGACATACATATAAGCAGCCACGAGGACCATTATCACCGATAGAACGATCAAAATCCCGAACATCCAGTTCATGGCTTTGCACATAATCTCAACTATCTTTGTGTCGGTAAGTGTAATGTTGGGCGCAGTAGCCGCAAGAGCGAACTGAGAAAAAGAAACAGCCACCCACGTAACAACCGCAACTTTATTAAATAAGTATTTCTTCATAGTATTTATTTTAACAAATTCTAGCTGTCTAGTTAACGCCAACAAGGCTTTTAACGAAGGCAACCACGCCCTTTGCGAGAAGCACCACGGCAAAGCCGATAACCGCGTAAACTATGGTCTTCTTTCCGTTGGAAAATTTCGTCGGGTCGCCCGCGGAAGTAATCATCTGAAACCCGCCAACAAGAACCAGGATCGCCACAAGCGGGATTGAAACGGTGAAAATAAAATCAATAATGCTGCCGGCCAATTGTTCAAAACCCCTTCCGCCGAGCGGGTCTGTTAGTGTGGGCGCGCTGACGCCTTGATTTCCTATAATGGGCGTACCCTGAGCAAGCGCTCTGTCAAAGGCAAACGGTAAAACCAGAGATACCCAAAACATTTTTTTCATGGTTTTCATTAGCTTAACGATAATACAACCGCGACGCTTTAATCTCTCTTTTTAACACCTTTTTCTAATAATAACAAACTGCCTTTTGCGATACGGGAGGTAAAAATTATTGCGGATTAGCCGAGCAAAAGCTCAGTGGATAAGGACCACCGACAATTAAATTGCGGCCGTAGGGAATATTAACGGTAACATCAAGCTTGCAAGCGTCGGTTTTAGAAACGCCGGTTATTTCAAGAAATCTTTTCTCGGCATCGGAACGTGACGGCCCCGAAAGATCGCCGACAATATAAATTCCGAAGGCGCTGACGCTTACGTCGTAGAGTATTTGATATTTGGAAGTCATAGCAATCACAAGAGCGGTGCTTTCGCTACCGTTCCATCCTTTAGCGATCTTATAAAAATTATTTACCGAAACTGTACCCTGATTTGTTCCTATCGTGACCTTATCACCGCCGGGAATGGCTGCTGCACCGAGAGGAATAATGGCGTCGAGCGATTGACCGGCTTTTTCATCTGTGCCGGTCGTGGCCGGACTCGTGTCTTTAAAACTATTGGAAACAAAATAGCCGACCAATACAAAAGTAATTACCAAGACGACTGCAATTATATAAGAACGTTTCATCGTGTTAGTTACAGCCGCAAGATCCGATGTTGCAATGAAGGTGATTGATGCGAGGATCGGTGCACGAATCATCTCTGAAAATATTGTTGTTGGAATCTCTTCCTTCACAATAACAGGCAGAAACATTTGTGCATGCCGAAGCGGCAGCTTTTCCTTGGCTCCATGTCTTACCGCCACTTAAAGCAGCCAGGTCAAAAGCATGGCCACCGTCCTTACAAGACCTGCCACCAAAGTGGCACGAAATTGATGGCGTGCTAGCGCTGAGGTTGCACACGTGACCACCTCCGGTAGTTGCAGTTATGGTTCCGAGGGATTGGGCGCATGACCTTGCCGCAACCAAGGCAGGGCTCTCCGTACAACCATAATTCGCGCAAACCCCCTGTGTCCCAGCAGTCTGAGTACAGCCATAACCCGTCGTTGATGTAGGCGCAGGCCCTCCACTTCCGCCACTGGGCTGTCCTCCGCCGCTACTGGTCGGCAAAGCAGGCAAACCCTCAACGGTCAAATTAAGAATCTTTGGATTTATTGTACGCAGAACAAGACCGGCGGCGGCAAGAAGCAACAATCCCAAAAGCGCGCTTTTAACCCAATCCTTGCCTTCGCTCTGCCCCGAAGGATTGCCCGCGGCAAAAGTGTATTTTATTCCGCCGTAAACTATCGCGCCGAAAGCGAGCGCGCCCGCGATGGCAAGCGCAAAAGTATAGAAGCTGGAAACGAATTCTCCCGCGCTATTTCCGGAAATTCCCTGCGCGAAAACGGTGGCGGGCAGAACAGAGAAGAGAGAAAAGAGAAGGTAAATTTTTTTTGTTGCCATTGATTTATGGTTCATGACCCCTGTCTCATGCTTCTTGTCTCGTGTCTCATGTTTCTTGTCTCATGCCTCATGTTTTTAGCTAAAACCCGCCGATATTTGTAATACCCAAAAGGCTGACGAGGGTTTTAATCATCAGATAGGCGGTAAGCACGATAAGGATGCCAATAAGCGTTCCTGTAAGTATTTTTTTTCCTTCAGATATCGTTGATCCCTTTTCTAGACCAGGAAGCTGACTGCCAAGCATAATTTTTATGCCGCCCCAGCCAAAAAGTATCGGCGCGGCGACGAAAAGCGCAAGCGTAATGCCGAAAGAAACTACGTTAAGAACCGTTTGTATCAGTTCGTCGAGCGAACAGTTGCCACCAGTGCAAGATACAAGTCCTCCCGTTGCCCAATAGCCCTTCGGAAAAATATCGGGCATTGTGGAGGCGGAAACGAAAAGCGGAGGAAGCACGAGCGACAAGAAACAAAAGATAAAAATAGTTTTTTTCATAATATATATTTTATTTAATTATCAATTCTCAATGACCAATTTTCAATAAATTTTTAAATTTCTTAATTTTCAATTGATAATTGGGGAATTGATTGATAATTGCAAAATTGATAATTGAAAATTTATCTAGAGTAGGATTGATTTATCTGCCCCTCGGCCTGTTTCAGGGCGGCGGCAGAACCAACTTGTCCGGCCAAAACGCTCTGGATCGTCCGGCTGAATACGTCTTTAACAATATCATCCGACGGCACAAGCCA
>Ga0209515_10006537_pt1 | contig 14452 bp, 13 predicted proteins | sample Subgroupgradi54m_FD_187454 | JGI IMG/M metagenome (GOLD analysis project Ga0209515, IMG submission 187454) | Subsurface groundwater microbial communities from S. Glens Falls, New York, USA - GMW60B uncontaminated upgradient, 5.4 m (SPAdes)... ...
AGCCCCAACTCACAGTTCGAGAGGCGGGGCTCCTGGATGATGGTAGAGCAGCCGAGGGGTTCGAATCCCGCACGGCCCACCAGCGAACATCGAGCTTTCCGCAACAAGCCGACATCGGCACCGCCCAGGTCTGCGCCCATATGCCCCCTGACGACCTGCAAGAGTGTGTTAGAATCACGATGGGTCTATACCAGGGTGGAACTGAAGAATGTGAGGGCCAGCCGACATAAGGAAACGTAACGCGCTTAGCGAAGAAGAGCGTAAGGAAGGAGCAAGGCGCAATGGAACAGCCAGTTAGCCTAGGAGATATTCTCCAGATTGAACCGAGTCAGGCTTCGCGTTACCCCGGGTTGGGTGGGAGACCGTTGAAGGTTACCGCCCTCCCCAACTCAAATCATCCCAATCAGTACGAGGTTCTGGCAGGGGAAGGCATTGGGCCGTCCTATTTTACCGGACGGAGGTACTGGGTCGATAGCTCTGCCTTGATGACTCGGCCTTAATGCTCTCTCGGTGCGGGTTCTTCGATTTTGCTATACATTCAATCCATGAGATTCCGGAATGCGGCAAAAGGATTGGCCTTACTTACAGGTGCAGTTATGGCACTTGCTGGCTGCACCTCTGCCCCCAGCCTTGTCTTAGTAACCGCCACACCGACCTCCGCTCCTCTCCCCACATCAACGCCAAAGCCGGCACAGGTAATTGTCAATCCCCCCGATGAACTGAATCTTTCGATTCAAGATTTTCCTGTCGGCTGGCAAGTCAATAGCACAGATTTCACGGCAGAAGGTGCGCACAAGATAATTGTGGTGAAAGCGCAGGCCGGCTTGTTCAGCACAGTGGTAAGCGGGTTGGTTGTTTCTACAGTGTGGGTTTATCCATCTAGTTTGGATGCGCAGACAGTTCTAACAGAACAACGATCTGAATATAGCCAAAAATATGCGGTAGGAGATCCGAGAATCGGAGACGGGTCATGGATGTTCTCTGATGCTAATGGCTTCGAAGTCAGATTCAGGGCTCTCAACGTTGTCGCACAGGTCCAAATGTCCTCCCCAATTTACGGTGGTTCCATGGAGGAGACCAGACGGTGGGCCAAACAACTGGAGGACAAAATTAGGACCAAGCGGCGGATGGGTCTTAGCCCAGAACGTCCGAGCGGAGCGGCAGCAGGCCAGACGCTAGGCGCACCATCTCCAGCTCCGCCTCCTACGCCATACACCAGGCCAGGCCCCACACCAACAGCAATACCTACTCACATCCCGACGTCTACGCCGACGGCTACTGCCACGCCCACGCCGACTCCTCTACCCGCCATCGGGTTGCTTGGGTTCATCTCCACACGAGAAGGGCAAGGATTGTATTTGACTGACCAACGCGGGAACAAGGTGACACGCATGGCCGATACAGGCTTGTTTACTTGGTCTCCAGATGGTAGCAGGCTGGCTTTTCAGTGTACCGGAACAGACTCAAAGCCTAGCATCTGCGCGATAAATGCTGATCGCTCTAATTTCGCGGCTCTAGTACCCATCTTCGCTGAGGATGGCAGCATGTCCTCTCTAGCGTGGTCACCCGACGGCCAGCGTATCGCCTATGTAACCACGGGAAGCAATCTAGGAGGAGCCAGAACTCTCCCACAGCTATATATTGTGAATTCAGATGGCACAAACCGCCGAAACCCGTTCCCTGGCGGCGGGTTTAACCCCATGGGAAACCTGGCTTGGTCGCCGGACGGAAAGAAGATTGCTATCGTGGCAAGTGGTGGTTCATCTGGCGACACAGAGGTATATGTGGTCGACCTTGAAGGAAATAAAGCAACCAACGTTAGTCAGTACGTGTGGAGGGACGAAGGATTCTCCTGGTCTCCAGATGGTCAGTGGATCGCCTTTTTATCAAACCGTGACGGTCTATGGGATATATTCAAGGTAAGGCCCAACGGAACAGAATTAACCAGACTGACCAACCGCCTCAATGTCTCTTCTGCAGGTGTATGGTGGTCACCAGATGGCGAGCACCTTGCTTTCATAATGAACACCAGTAAACCTGGTGAGTTGCCGGGCGATCTTTATCTGGTTCGGCCTGACGGCACCGAGCAGGTTCGTTTGACTGTGCATGGGCGAGTGCGGGGCCAAGTTGCGTGGTCACCAGATAGCACTCTACTCGCGTTCGTCTCGCCGAAAGATGGACAGACTGACATCAGGGTGGTGACTCGGGAAGGACGTGACGAATACGATTTGACCTACGACTCCGCCAGCGATGCCCAACCTGCATGGCAACCTGGACAGGTACGCACCGCCCCGTAGAGACCCACTCTACCATGCCAAGCTAGTCCAATTTCTAATCAGCTAGCCCACGGAAGAACCGGGGCCTTGGGAGGGTGCCGTGTCGGCACGGCTCAACGCCAAGAACCATGAGTCACGAATTGCTGATCAACAGTTGCCCCAGCCTGGGCACAAGGTCAGGCCGCAGAAAGTTCGAGTACTATCCAGGGAGCCCCACCATCGGGAATTCGAACCCTCCTGGACCCCTTGAAGGCATTGCCAAGGCTAACTCCGCTTATCCCCCTAATCCCAACTATGACACCCACAAGTAATGCAGGTTTTGCTTAGCTGGAGGTCCGGAGGGCCCATCGCCGGGGGCCGAACCTAACGGAGGGGGTCCGGCCTACCCCTCGCACCTTGTCCCTCCCCCATCACCTTGATATACTGGGCCTGAACTTAGGGGGTGCAACGAGTCATCATGGAGTACGAACAGGTCATCGGCCTGGAGGTGCACGCCCAGCTCCTCACCAGGAGCAAGATGTTCTGCTCTTGCAGCGCCAACTACTTCGACGCGCCCCCCAACACCCTGGTGTGCCCCGTCTGCCTGGGTATGCCAGGCGTGCTGCCCGTCATCAACCGCAGGGCCGTGGAGTTCACCATCATGACGGGGCTCGCCCTCCACTGCACCATCGCCCGTGAGACCAAGTTCGACCGGAAGAACTACCCGTACCCCGACCTGATGAAGGGGTACCAGATCTCCCAATTCGACCAGCCCATCTCCGGCGCCGGGTGGCTGAGCATCCAGGCGGACGGCGTCGAAAAGCGCGCCGGCATCACCCGAGTTCATCTGGAGGAGGACGTAGCCAAGTTGTCCCACCACCATCCCTCCGATGAGGAGAGCTACTCCCTCCTGGACGTGAACCGGGCGGGGGTGCCCCTCATGGAGGTCGTCGGCGATCCGGACCTTCGCTCACCGGAGGAGGCCCGCCAGTACCTGACACGCCTGCGCAGCATCCTCCAGTACCTGGGGGTCTCCACCGGGAACATGCAAGACGGCAGCTTCCGCTGTGACGCCAACATCAGCGTCCGCCCCCAGGGAGAGACGCGCCTCTTCCCTAAGGTGGAAGTGAAGAACATGAACAGCTTCCGCGCCGTCTACCGGGCCCTGGAGTATGAGTTCGTGCGACAGGTGGAGGTGGTCTCCCACGGGGGCACGATTCCCCAGGAGACACGGGGATGGGTGGAGGAGCGGGGGGTGACGGTGAGCCAGCGGAGCAAGGAGCACGCCCACGACTACCGCTACTTCCCGGAGCCAGACCTGCCTCCGCTGGTCATCGAGCCCGCGTGGGTGGAGGAGATCCGCTCTCGCCTGCCGGAGCTGCCCGAGGCGCGACGGGACCGCCTGGTAGAGCAGTACGGCCTCCCGCTGTACGACGCCAGCCTCCTCACCGCCTCCAAGGGCACAGCGGACTTTTTTGAGCAGGCCGTCCACGTGCGCCCTCTGAGGGAAGAGGCCCTGGGCGCTCGGGCCAAGGCCATGAGCAACTGGATGCTGGGGGAGATGGCCCGCCTCCTCCACGCCGAGGACCGGGACACCTCCGACGTGCCCTTGACCCCTCAGGCCCTGGCCGATCTGCAGGACATGGTGGACGCGGGGACCCTGAGCATCTCCATGGCCAAGGCCGCTTTTGAAGAGATGTTCCTCACGGGCAAAGCCCTCGAGGCCATCGTCCGCGAGCGCGGGCTCGTCCAGGTGAGCGACGCCGACGCCCTGGGCCCCCTGGTGGAGGAGGTCCTAGCTGGCAACCCTCAGGCCGTCAAGGACTACCAGAAGGGCAAGGAGACGGCCGTCAAGTTCCTGGTGGGCCAGGTCATGAAGCGCAGCCAGGGCAAGGCCAACCCCAGCCTCACCCAGGACCTCCTGGCGGCCCGACTCAAGACTATGAAGGAGTAGACAAATAGCCCATGGCGATTTTCCTCAACATTTCCCAGATTCTGGTGTCCACCCTGCTGATCCTGGCCATCCTGCTCCAGGTGAAGGGCCAAGGGTCGGGCCTCTTCGGCAGCGCGGAGTCCACATTTCGCTCTCGCCGAGGCCTGGAGAAGACCCTCTTCCAGTTCACCATCGTCCTGGTGGCGGTCTTCGTCATCATCTCTCTGGCCAGCGTGTGGGTCACGAGGCTGTCCGTCTGAGGCTTGATGCCAGCGCCCATCGTCGCCCTGCTGACGGACTTCGGCACCGCAGACGCCTACGTGGCCTCCATGAAGGGGGTCACCCTGGGCATCTGCCCTGACGCCACCATTGTGGACATCACCCACGAGATTGCCCCCCAGAACGTGCCCCAGGGCGCGTTCGTGCTGCACACGGCGCACAGCTCCTTCCCCAAAGGCACCATCTTTGTGGCCGTCGTGGACCCCGGGGTAGGCACCCAGCGGCGGACCCTGGCAGTGCAGACTCGTGATTACCGCTTTGTCGCCCCGGACAACGGCCTCCTCACCTACCTGGCCCGCGAGCACCTTCCCCAAGAAGCTCCTAAAGAAAAGCTCTTCGCGCCGTACCAGGCCCCCATGCCCCCAGGGTGGAGCGCAGTGGCCCTAACCCGTCCCACCTTCTGGCGGCAGCCGGTGAGCGCCACCTTTCACGGGCGGGACATCTTCGCGCCCGTAGCCGCCCACCTGGCCCAGGGCGTGCCGCTGGAGGAGCTTGGGAAGCCAGCAACGACACTTACGGTGCTGCACGTTCCCCAGCCCGTGAGGGTAGGGGAGATGCTGAAGGGCATCGTGTTGCACGTGGACCGGTTCGGCAACCTGGTGACGAACGTGCCAGCGGCGTTGGTGGACGGGAAGCGAGTCCGGGTGCAGGTGGGCACGACCACCATTAAGGGGCTGAGCGCTACCTACGGGGAGGGCAGGGGGCTGGTGGCCCTGGTGGGAAGCCACGGCTACCTGGAGGTCGCGATGGTGGGCGGGAGCGCCGCGCGGACGTTGGGGATAGGGGTGGGGGAGGGGGTGGAGGTGGGAGCAGGGTGAACTCTGCCTACACGCCCAGCTTGCCAGGGTTCATGATGCCGTGGGGGTCCAGGGCCGCCTTGATCTCACGCACCGCCTTCATGCCCACGCCCAGCTCACGCTCCATCAGGTGCCCCAGCTTCAGCCCCACGCCGTGGCAGTACTCCAGGGTGCCCCCCATGTCCTGGGCCAGCGACAGCACCTCGTCCACCACCTGGGCCATCGCCTCCCAGGAGGCGTCGCCTGAGCCCGAGGGTTCGGCGATGAGGAGGGAGAAGAGCTCGGGGCGGCCCCAGATGGCCCACTCGCGCACGGGCACGCCATACCGGTTGAGGAGCTGCCCGCACCTGCGGCGGTACTCCAGGACCTTGGAAGGCGGCAGGGCCACGTGGAGGTACTCCATGGGCCACCGTCGCCACGCCCGCGCCGCTGAGGGCCGGCCCAGCACCTCGCGCTGATACCGCTCCGCCGAGGCGTGCCGCGTCTGCCAGAACTCCTGGGCCTTCTCCTGCCCCAGGTCATGCGCGCCGTGGCGCCGGCAGATGTCCAGCCCCCGATGCTCCGCGGCCTCCACCTCCTCGCGGAACCCATCGAAGGCCAGGTAGAGAACAACCTCGCGGTCTCCCTCGGCGGGGAGGTCCTCGTCGAAGTCCACCATCGCAGGGCGCAGGTCCAGGGCGTACATCTCCATGACGGCGGCGAACCCGGCCTCAAAGGAGTCGAAGGCGAGGGCGTGCAGGGCGCGCCGCTCGGGCTGGGGAAAGACTCGCAAGGTGGCCCGGGTGATGACGCCCATGATGCCCTCGGCCCCGATGAACAGGTGTGTGAGCCCTGGGCCTGGGGAGGGTTTCGAGACGCCCTTGGTCTCCAGGACGTCCCCCTGGGGCAGCACCACCTGGAGGCCCAGGACCTGCTCGCCCATGGGGCCGTAGCGCCCCGCCAGGTAGCCGACGCCGTTGGTGGAGATGGCCCCGCCCACGGTGGCGATGGGCTGGCTCCAGGGGTCGTGGCCCAGCATGAGCCCCTCACGGCCCAGGGCCTGGTCCAGGTCGCCGAGCAGCAGGCCCGCGCCCACGGTGGCCGTCCGACTCTCGACGTCTATCTCCCAGACACGGTTGAGGCCCCGCAGGTCCAGGGTGATGCCGCCGCGGACGGGGACGATGCCACCCATGACGCCGGTGCCGCCGCCGAAGGGGACGATGGGAACACCAGCCGCCTGGGCGAGGCGCACCACCTGGGCCACCTCCTCCACCGACTCCGGGTGCACCACGGCGTCGGCGGTGCTCTCCAGGAGGCGAGCAGCGTGGAAGGCGCGATAGTTGCCCAGGGCGTCCAGGGAGAACCGTTGGCGCTCCTCAGGCGCGACGCTGACTTTGCCTTTGCCCAGGAGGCGGGTGAGATCGGCTAGCAGGACTTTGTCCATAGACGCTTACCTTGACTGCATTGCGGTGTGTCTTGCGAGGGTTCCCCGAGAAGCCGTGGGCAATACCTAGCGCTGCTGCTTTGCCTGCTCCACCGCTTGCTCCACAGTTGCGCGCTCAACCCCTAGTTCTACCGCTCGCTCGATGTCTTGCCGGGCCTCTGCATCCTTGCCCACAGAGGTGTAGGCGACGCTCCGGTAGGCATAGACTACGGCAAACTTCGGGTCCAGGCTTATGGTCTTGTCGTAGTTCTGGATGGCCCGCGCGTACTGCCCCAGGCTTGCGTAGGCCACGCCCCGGTTGTAGTAGGCCAGAGCATACTTCGGGTTGAGGCTGATGGCCGTGTCGTGGTCTTGGATGGCCCGCTCGTACCGGCCCTGGTATGCGTAGGCGGCACCCCGGTTGTTATAGGCTATAGCCATCTTCGGGTCCAGGCCTATGGCCTTGTCGTAGTCCTGGATGGCCCGCTCGTACTGGCCCAGCCCAAGGTAGGCCGCACCCCGGTTGTTATAGGCTAAAGCATCCTTCGGATCCAGGCCTATGGCCTTGTCGTGGTCCTGGATGGCCCGCTCGTACTGGCCCAGGTCATTGTAGGCCAGACCCCGGTTGCTATAGGCTAGAGCTAACTTCAGGTCCAGGCTTATGGCCTTGTCGTAGTCCTGGATGGCCCGCTCGTACTGGCCCAGGTTACGATAGGCTTCGCCCCGGTTGTTGTAGGCCACGGTGTAGTCTGGCTCCAGGCGGATGGCCTCGTCATATTCAGCTATTGCCTCTCCAAAGAGCCCCTGTTCCTGGAGTTGCAAACCCGTGTTGGTATGCTCCACGGCCCCGCGTGAGCCACCACAGGCCGAGATAGCCAGAACGAGGAACAACACCAGCCAGCGGGATCTTCCCATCCAAGCCCCCTTTCGACCCCCGATAGATGCGGGGCCTTCGGCATCCCCCTATCCCCCTTCCTGGCCAGGAAGGGGGTGGAAATTAGATCTGGGGGACATCCCCAAGACCTTGAGTGGCAATGTCCAGAATTATTCGGGGTTTATTTATTTGAAGCGGTAGGACATGTTAGAATCTGGGCATGGACAGGCTCAAAAAAGTGGCCGCCCTGCTGTTTGGTGGATACCTGGTTGTCAAAGAGGTTTGGGAGGGTTTCTCTGCCGAGCCTATTTTCCCAACGGGGACTGGAACGATGGCGACCTTTCTAGCCTTTGTCACCGACTGGTTGCCTTTCGTTGCTGGAGCCGCCCTAATTTTGTGGGTCATCGGTCCGCCGATTGTCAAACGGGTCCGCAAGTTTAAGCGGATTACCGCACAAACATTTACGAATCAAACTATCCGGTTAGATGGCTTCGTGTACCAAGACTGTACGTTCCACGATTGCTCCTTCCGGTGGGATGGTGCACCGTTCAACGTTATCAACTGTAAGATAACTGGCTCTCGCCATTTTTCTACAAGAGACAATAACATCACCCTCGCAGTTGATGTTATGAAGGCGCTTGGGTTCCTGGGCGCAGAGTTCGCATCTTCCTGGCAACATAAGCCCAAAGAGTACCTCGAAGTTTAGACGGTGCTTATGAAACGGGACCGCTAGGGGGCAGCGCGGCCCCGCCACTTGGTGCCCTCGGGGGTGTCCTCCAGATCAATCCCCAGGTCGCGCAGGCGGTCGCGGACGCTATCGGCCAGGGCGTACTGGCGGGCGGCGCGCAGCTCCTCGCGAATCTGAACCAGCAGGTCAATCAAGGGGCGGGAGGCCGTCACGCGGGCCTCAGCCTCGCCGTGAAGGGTGAGACCGAGCACTCCCGCCAGCTCCAGCAGGGCGCCCCTCGCCGGCGCCACATCCAGCCTCTCCTCCCTCCCGCGGTTGATCTCCCGCGCCAGGTCAAAGAGCACCCCCAGGGCCTGGGGGGTGTTGAAGTCGTCGTCCATGGCGGTAACGAACCGCTCGTGGAAGGGAAGGGGGTCCAGGGCAGCACCCGTGACGGCTGGCGCAGGCTCGGCGGCACGGCGGAGGCGCTCCAACGCCCGCTCCTGGGCGGCCAGGCCTGCCTCGCTGTAGGCCAGGGGGCTTCGGTAGTGGGAGGAGAGGAAGAAGAGGCGAATGGCGTCGGCAGAGTAGCTATCCAGGGCCTGACGAACGGTGATGAGGTTCCCCAGGGACTTGCTCATCTTCTCCTCGCCCATCTGAAGGAGGCCGTTGTGGACCCAGAAGCGGGCCGCCGGCGCGACGCCGGTGTACGCCTCGGTCTGGGCGATCTCGTTCTCGTGGTGGGGGAAGATGAGGTCCCGCCCGCCGCCGTGGAGGTCCACGGTCTCGCCCAAGTAGCCCAGGCACATGGCGCTGCACTCGATGTGCCACCCGGGCCTGCCGGGGCCCCAGGGGCTGTCCCAGAGGGGCTCCCCAGGCTTGGCGCCCTTCCACAGGGCGAAGTCCATGGGGCGCTCCTTGGAGGAGGTGCGCTCCACACGGGCGATGGTGTCGAGGCCCTCCTGGGAGCGGTGGCTCAGCTTGCCGTAGTCCTCCATCCGCTCCACACGGAAATAGACGTCGCCGTCGGCGCTGTAGGCGTGGCCCTGGTCCACCAGCCGCCCGATGATCTCAAGGATGCGGGGGATCTCCTGGGTGGGGCGAGGGTAGGCGTGAGCCCGCCGCACGTTCAGCTCCTCCATCTCCTGGAGGTACTGCTGGATGTACCGCTCGGCGATCTCCGTCGTGGAGACCCCCTCTCGCTGGGCGCGTTGGATGATCTTGTCGTCGATGTCTGTGAAGTTCTGGACGTAGCGCACCCGGAACCCGCGATACTCCAGGTACCGGCGGACCATGTCGAAGACAATGGCGCTCATGGCGTGGCCCAGGTGGGACGCGTCGTAAGGGGTGATGCCACACGCGTACATCTTCAGCTCGACCCCTGAGTCCACCAGAGGCTTCTTCTCGCCCGTCAGGGTATCAAAGACCCTCATCGCCTAACTCCTCAAGGGTGGCCACCGCCTGGGCTGCGATGCCCTCGCCCCTGCCGATAAAGCCCAGCCCGTTGGTGGTGGTGGCCTTGACGCTTACTCGATCCAGGGGAAGCTGCAGGGTCTCCGCCAGGCGCTGCCGCATCGTTGGAATGAAGGGGCTCAGGAGGGGACGCTCGGCGACTATTGTAGCATCCACCCCTGTGACGCGCCAACGACGGGCCTCCAGCAGCCCACGGGTTTCGTCGAGGAGGCGAAGGCTGGATATGCCACGGTAGCGAGGGTCGGAGGAGGGGAAGTGCTGCCCGATGTCTCCCAGAGCCGCCGCCCCGAGGAGGGCATCAACGAGGGCGTGGGTGAGGGCGTCGCCATCGCTGTGGCCCTGGAGCCCCTGGGGGTAGGGGACGGTCACGCCCCCCAGGACCAGCGGGCGGCCCGGGACCAGCGGGTGGACGTCGTACCCAATGCCAACGCGCATGTGCGTATGCTCAACTTTGCCCGAAGATACCCACGAAGCCGCGCCTTACGGCAGAAGACCGAGGGCAGCTAACGCCGCACGCGAGGACGATGACGCTAGCTCCGGGCCAAACCGCGGCCATCTGGTGACATAGTCAGGAAGCAGTGTCAACGAGGGCGGGTCAGGAAAAACCGTCAACGAATTAGGGTCAAAGATTACGTAGCCACCGTACACATCACCACCATCCGCAAACCTCTGCGCTGTGAATGGCTCCTGCAGAACACCCCTAGCCACGATGAGGCGGTTCTTAACGAAGAAACACACATCCCCCCGCAGAATGGGTGACCAGCGCAAGATCACTTGCCGAACCCAATACTGGCCAGGCTGGAGTCGCCACTCTGGAGGACGCCCGGTACACAGGTGCTTCTCAACCCAATGCCGAAGGGTCTGCCATTCGCGGTCAAACGGTGGCTCGTCGCACTCAGGGCACTGGCGAGGAAACTCTTCGGGGGAGTGCGGCACGAGATATGTATTCATCGTCTTTCCCTCCAAGTGGTCAAGCTCGCAGTTTGGGCCAGGAGGGCTTCCACCAGGGCCAGGTCCTCGGGGGTGGTGACCTTGATGTTGGCGTAGGAGCCGGGGAAGGCCTTCACACGGTGGCCTAGCATCTCCACCATGGCCGCGTCGTCGGTAACCGTGGCGGCGACGGCCCGGTGGGCTGCCACAAGAAGCTCCCGCCGGAACACCTGCGGGGTCTGCGCCAGACCCAGACGCTCCCGGGGCAGGGTGCGCGTGACCATCCCCTGGCCATCCACCTCTTTGACGGTGTCTTTGGGCACAACCACGGGGACCGCAGCGCCCGTTTCCCCAGCGGCGTCCAGGCCCTGTCGCAAGAGGTCCTCGCTCAGGCAGGGGCGGGCGCCGTCGTGGACGACCACCCACTCCACTGCGGGCAGGTGCTCCAGGCCGATCCTGACGGAGTCCTGGCGGCGGTCGCCTCCGACGCACACGGCGTGCACCTTGCCCCATCCATACTGGTCCAGGAGGGCGCGGCATTGGGCCAGGTGATCATCGCCGAGCACCAGGACGATGGCGTGAACGAGGGCCGAGGCCTGGAGGACGTGCAGGGGATGAAAGAGGAGAGGCTTTCCCAACAGGGGGGTGAAGAGCTTATCGAGGCCCGCCATACGGCGGCCCTGGCCCGCCGCCAGAAGGATGGCGCCCACCTGCTCCTGAGCCGGCGGAGGGGTCACCGCCCGTTCCTCGTCCCCTCCTTGGGCTGGGCAAAGATGATGCGGCCCGCGGCCGTCTGAAGCACGCGGGTGATGTTCACGTCCACGTGGCTGTTGATGTACCGCTTGCCACCCTCCACCACCACCATGGTCCCGTCGTCCAGAAAGCCTACGCCCTGACCCGGCTCTCGGCCCTCCTGGATGACCTGCACCAACATACCCTCGCCGGGGATGACCACTGGTTTGAGGGAGTTGGCCAGCTCGTTGATGTTCAGGGCCTTGACGCCCTGCAGCTCGGCCACGCGGTTCAGGTTGAAGTCCGTGGTGACGATGGGGGCGTTGAGGGACTTGGCGAGGCTCACCAGCTTGCTGTCCACCTCAACCCCATCCCGCATGTCCACGTCCAACACCTGGATGGGGACGAGGCTCTCCTTCCGAAGCCTGTTGAGCATCTCCAGGCCCCTGCGGCCCCGATTGCGCCGAAGGGGATCGCTGGAATCAGCAACGTGGCGAAGCTCGTCAAGGACGAAGCGCGGAATGACCAGGGTGCCCCGCAGAAAGCCCGTTTGGCTGATGTCGGCAATCCTGCCGTCAATGATGGCGCTGGTATCGAGCACGATCATCTGATCCCGGCTCGTCCCCGCGTCGGAAGTAGGCAGACGCTCTTCGGGGAAGAGCCCCCGAATCTCCTCCTCCTTGGACAAGCCCAGGGCGGCGCCGAAAACCGCCAGCAGTATCGTGATGATGAGGGGAACCAGGGTTCCATAGAGGCCGGGGAGCCGCGCCAGGGGAATGGAGACCAGCGCTCCCGCCAAGAGGCCGAGCAGAAGCCCGCCTATGAGCACCAGCAGGGAGGGGAGGGGAAGGCTCACCAGGTACTGCCAGCCCCTCCACAAGGGGCGGACCGAGACGTAGGGAGTCACCAGGAGCCCAAACAGGAGACCCACGCCAGCCAGCCCGATGCCCAGCCAGGGTCCCGGGAAGGGTCCCTGGGTTTGCATCAGGGTGCTGGCCAGCCAGCCTCCCGCAGCCAGAGCCAAGCCGCCCGCTACCCGGGAGGCCCAATCGACTTTTACATCATTGCCGACCACCGCTTTACCTCACGCTTGTCAGCCAGCCCCAAGAGTTGAGCACTGCGTTTTCTTTTGGGGGTTCCGACCACCTAAATCGCACACTCATCCTTCAAGGGACTGAGCCCCTTACTATGAAGATACCACATTCCGTCGCCGAGTGTCAAAATAAGGACGGCATCCAAGCAGGGCGTGCCCTGCACCCACGTTACCCCAGGTGCTTCATGGCGAGCGCTCAGGTTCAGGCATCAGGAGGGTGCAGGGAACCTTCGGTTCCCTGCCAGGGGTTTGGGGGTGTCCCCCATAGCTAAAACCTCCCCCCCTTCCTTCCAGGAAGGGGGCCAGGGGGATGGTGAAACCGCGGAGTTAACCGAGGGCTGAATGCCTGTACAAGGCTTTTGGGGCAAAGCCCCCCAGCGGGGAGCGAAGACCCTTGAGCTAGCTGGCGGCCACCCGCTGGAGTGTACGAAAGGCCAAGCCCTCCCCCTGGACCTCCACCAGGATGTGGGCGCCCTCATGGATGCGCCCGGCGATGATGTCCTTGGCCAGGGGGTTCTCCAGGAACCGCTGGACCGCCCGCCGCAGGGGCCGGGCCCCATATACCGGGTCGAACCCCCGCTTGGCCAGCCACTCCCGCGCGGGCTCCGTCAGCTCCAGGGTGACGCGGCGCTCCTCCAGACGCTCCTGCACCTTGCCCACTATGAGGTCCACGATCCGCTTGATCTGGTCCTGGGTCAGGGGCCGGAAGACAATGACCTCGTCAATGCGGTTCAGGAGCTCCGGGCGGAAGGCGCGCTTGAGGGCCTCCTCCACCGATGCCTTGAGCCGCTCCCACTCGCTCTCACCGCTGTCGGCGCGCTGGAACCCCAGGGCCGGGCGAGCCATGTCCTGGGTTCCCAGGTTGCTGGTCATGATGACCACGGTGTTGCGGAAGTCCACGGTGCGGCCGTGGCCGTCGGTCAGACGCCCGTCCTCCAGGATCTGGAGCAGGATGTTGAACACGTCCGGGTGAGCCTTCTCGATCTCATCGAAGAGGATGACCCGAAACGGGCGGCGGCGCACGGCTTCGGTAAGCTGGCCGGCCTCGTCGTAGCCCACGTAGCCCGGCGGCGCGCCGATGAGACGGGAGACGGTGTGCTTCTCCATGTACTCGGACATGTCGATACGCACCATGTTCTCCTCGTCGTCGAAGAGGAACTCGGCCAGGGCGCGGGCCAGCTCCGTCTTGCCCACCCCCGTGGGGCCCAGGAAGATGAAGCTGCCGATAGGGCGCTTGGGGTCCTGGAGGCCCGCGCGAGCGCGGCGCAGCGCGTTGGCGACGGCGCTGACGGCCTCCTCCTGGCCCATGATCCGCTGGTGAAGGGCCTCCTCCATGTGCTCCAGGCGAGAGGCGTCGTTTGCCAAGAGACGGAGCACAGGAATGCCCGTCATCTTGGCCACCAGGGCGGCAACGTCGTCAGCGCCCACCACCATGTCCAGGCGCTTCTCCTTCAGCCACTGCTGCCGCTTCTGGTCGAACTCCTGGTCCAGGCGCAGGCGCTCGGTCCGGAGCTGGGCCGCCTGCTGGTAGTCGCCCCGCTGGGCGGAGGCGTCCTCTTCGTTCTGAAGCTGCTGGACACGCCGCTCGGCCTCCTTCACCTCCTGGGGCATGATCTGGGCCAGGATGCGGAGACGGCTGGCCGCCTCGTCGATGAGGTCCACGGCCTTGTCGGGCAGGTAGCGGTCGGCGATGTACCGCTGGCTCAGACGGACCGCCGCCTCCAGGGCGCTATCGTCAACGGTCACCTTGTGGTGGGCCTCGTAGCGGGGTCGCAGGGCCTTGAGCATCTCGATGGCCACCTCAACCGACGGCTCCTCGACCCAGACGGGCTGAAAGCGGCGCTCCAGGGCGGCGTCCTTCTCGATGTTCTTGCGGTACTCGTCGGCGGTGGTGGCGCCCACGCACTGGAGCTCGCCCCGGGCCAGAGCGGGCTTCAGCATGTTGCTGGCATCGATGGCCCCCTCGGCGGCCCCCGCACCCACGACGGTGTGGATCTCATCGATGAAGAGGACGATC
>Ga0209515_10006538_pt1 | contig 14452 bp, 12 predicted proteins | sample Subgroupgradi54m_FD_187454 | JGI IMG/M metagenome (GOLD analysis project Ga0209515, IMG submission 187454) | Subsurface groundwater microbial communities from S. Glens Falls, New York, USA - GMW60B uncontaminated upgradient, 5.4 m (SPAdes)... ...
CATACAGTGCTATCAAGACCTTATCAAGGACGGCTCCGTCATAGCGCTGTGGTCTGATAAAGAATTTGAAAAATGTTTTAAGGACGCCAATATGATCCAAAAGATCATTGCTGTCTTTTGAGTTAATAGAGAAAGGATTGATGCCATTTTTTCGTGAGAAATCAACTACTTCGCCGCCGAGAGCTTTTGCATACGTTACATATTCTCCTTCGGGATCGATAATAATGATTTGTGTTCCCCGCATATACAATCTTGTTGCAAGTAGCTTTGCCGTTACAGATTTTCCCATACCTGATTGACCAAAAATATTCACGTTACTGTTATTGATATTTCTTTCATCAACAGTGAATGGGTTCACAAAGACAAGACTATTGTGATAACGGTTAACTCCCAGCAATATACCTTTGGGATCGTGAATTTGTTTGGCGACAAAAGGTGTTAAATATGCAACTGCTGATGATTGCAAGATTCTATTTTGTTTGAGTTTATCTTCATGAAATGGTAGCGTTGTTTCGAATGCTTTTTTCTGTCCATAAATATATTTGGTAAGGCTTAGCTCCAAACCATCCGTAAGATTTTTCAAACTTTTATGTAATGTTTTTAATTCTTCTTTACTTTCTGCCTCTAAAGAAAGATAAAAAGAATACAAAAATCCTTTTTCGTATTCGTGGACAAGTTCATAAATAAACTGTGAAATTTCTTCAATACTTTTTTCTACTTGTTGGTCTTTCAGTTTGCCTTTTTGTACTTTCTCTGATTGCTTGAGTTCCAAAACAGACAATCGTTGTCTGGCTTTTTTAATGAGTTCCTGACTGTTAGTTGGTTCAATAAAAATACTAATGGTGAACGGGAGATGCGAGGTAGCCAGTTTGAATAACACATCTTCTGTAATAAATGCCGGTACATCTGCCAAATAGTACGTTGCAATAAATTTATCATCAGTTGTGATATAGCCACTGTTGTTTTGCATATTTTCCGGTTTGTAATGTGTTGTGCCATCTGTTGCGACACGGAGTCCTTTTTTATCTTTGCTCAGAGCGAAATGTACTTCTGATGATTTAGTTTTTTTAACTGTTTCTTTATATTCACCATTTTCCAATTTGTACAACGCAATATTTTTGACTAATTGTTTGGGACTTATTGACCAAATAAGTTTTGGCTTTTTAAGACCAATGAGTGGATTAATAATTGCCTGTTCGGAGAATCGATCCCGATACTGTTCAAGTAATTGTTCTAGGCGCTCAATTTCATTTTTATAAATTTGCAGTGCTTTCTGTTCTGCTTTTTCCAAAGGAAGTTTGGTGATCGTTTTTAGTTCTTCAAGACCGTTATACACTTCTTGATTATGCTCAGTTAATTTTTTAATCTTTCTGAGTTCTCTTTTTGCTAATGATATTTCATCACCCAATGTATCAAGTGTTTTGGATCTATAGCGAATATCTCGTAATAATCCTGCGTGGATATTGAGTGAATCACCGAATTTTTTCATAATCTTTTTGACCTGTGTTATCTTGGTATCTTTTTTTCTCATACTGTTCTGAATTGGCCTTTACAATAAGCAATTAATTGCTCATGTGTTAATTGCATTGTTTGGATTTTCTCAAGTGCGAGTGCGCTACTAAATCTTCTTACGACATCTTCAAGTTTTTGTGCACTTTCCACAAAGTGATCATCATGATCTGACGTTAAAGACCTGGAAAATACTGCATAATATTTCATGAGTTGAAATTCATTTGCTTCAATGGTATTTGAAAGCTCCTTAATGTATTGACCAATAAGCGTGTTTGTTTTTTCGTTTCCCGATTGGTAAAGGGAGAAAAAATGATCATGATAGTCTTCGACCTTTGCTTTTTGTTTGCGAACAATCAGTTGAACGGTTATCGGCAATGTATGCAGCATGGTTTTTATATGCTGATAATATCGTTCTCGTTCTTCATCGTTAAGAAGCGCAATATCAAATGGACGGATTTCGTAGATTGCAATAAGTTTTTTCTTATGGATAAGATAATCTCCAACAACTTTAAAATCACCGGTTGTTTTTTTCAGTTCTTTGAGGGTATGGCTTTTTTTGGTAACGGTATAGGTTACTGCTCGAGGAATAATTTTATAAAGTGGTTGATGATCGATTTTTACTGTTGCGATGAGCGCAAAGAAAAGTTCGAGAAGAAAAGCTGTTGAGATAATCAAACCAATCTGATCAATATGCAAAATATATTTATAAACATATACTGTCCCAACTGCCAAAATAAGTCCGGCACCGATGAACAATGCCGTATCAGTAAAGAACATTGTTCTCAAGATATGTTCTCGTAAATTGTCTTTATACACTCGTACTGTTTTCATTTTTCTTTTTTGAATACTTTTTTATCAGTTTTGTTTTTAGATGCGGATGGATAATTGCATCTTTTTTTGCATTTGATGTGTCTGGTGTCTTATACTTTTGAGTATCTACTGTTTTTGCAGGAAGCGTAGCAAAACTTTGAGCCAAGAATCTTCCGGCAGATCTTCTTATCCCCATAGGCATAGCTCCCCGTTTTACTTCACGAAATGTGCCTGTTATTGCTTGACTGCCCATCATACTTTGGGCATTTGCCGAGACCAACGTCCATCCTTCACCAAAAATCCTCGCGATAAAAACATTGATTGCTCCCAAAAAAATGAGTGAACCTGAAAAAACAAATAACGTTCCGACACTGCCTCCATGTGCTTGGATAATACTTCCAAGAATTGCCGAGACAATAGCAAACCCCAAAACAAATGCAGGCTGTTGAATAAGAAAGGTAAACCACATACGATAATAGGTATTTGCGATATTTTCGGTTTTTTCCGATAAGGCAAAAGGGATAACAATCGGGAAAATGACACTTAAAATCAGAAGGGCAATAAAACGAATAACCGATTGAAAAATAATATACAGAAAACCGATCAAGAAAAATCCAATCGCAATAAGAAAAATGATAAGTTGTAAGGTACTTTGTGGAGAAAAGAGAAGATTTATTGGCGCAGCAGGGTCGGAAATGCTTTGGAGAAATGTGGTGAAGTCGCCACTGTTAATATAATTTGTGATAAAGGAAATTAAGTTTTCGCTATTTTGCGCAAGTATTTTGTTGTTGAGAAGATTTACAAATTGAATACTGTAGGTAAAAATCGCTGGTGTAATAAGAAAAAGGACGGATACTCCTGCTAACCGTTTGAAAAAGTTTTTTAACTGTGCATGATTATCATGCGTGATATGCGAAAACGCGATAAAAGAAATAATGACAACAAAAAGCGGTATAGCAATATCATAAAAAATATTTCTGTATTCACTCAGTCCCGTAAGTGTCGTTCCATCATTTAGTTTGATTGTCTGATCTAAGATCGCCGGTGTATTAAAGATGAGTCCTGTTGAAATCCAGTCAAATCCAGATATAAAAGTATTCAAAACACTATTTCCTGCTGTAGACACTTCTGTCGTTTCATTCACAGGTGGAGCTGGGGTAACGGCTTGAGCCAATACGGATTTTGTGCTTACTAAGCACAAAAAAAGAATAATAAAAGTAAGGATTGCATATTTCATCACGGAAGGACTAGTGTTAATTCCCACCCAAAAATCCTTTAAGGACTGTTGCAATGGTTGAGGAGCCAAATACCAACAATCCACCAATCAAAATATTAAATATCCAATGTTTTAGTCTTGCCTTTCGATCAATATCATCACCACTTGCTACAAGAGCGATGCCAATGCCAGCGATTGAGAGAGCCATAACAGGAAGAGAGTAAAATTGAAGAGTGGCGACTAGCCCCCAGAGGAGTTGGTCAAGTGATGCAAATTGTATTGGTGTTCCTTGCATAGGTAATAAAAAAACCCGTCAATTGCGAATTGCAATAACGGGCAGTTAATTGTTGATGAGTATAATATTGTCCAGCCACAAAGTCAATCACCAATTTCGCATTATTTTTAATAATTATTTAATATTTCTGCCTGCTAAAATTTTTGCTACTCCCACCAGCCATAGAAGTAAATTAAATAATAATAGTAACAGTATTGTTCTTATTTTTGCTCTTAGTTTTTTCATATAATTCTTATTAATTCCTGCCTTATAAAAATACTTGTTTTTGATCTTATTTATTAAGTTATACCTTAATAAACTTTTTGTCAAGTACCTGATATTGTTAAAGTATGAAAACGAAGGTGACGCAGAAAGATTATAAATTAGGACGCCATCTTCAGAAGATGAGAAAGTCGAAAGATATTACACAAGAGGGGTTAGCAGAGAAGATTGGTACATCTCAGACATGGATTGCCTATATTGAAACAGGTAGGTACACGCCCAATATGAAAATGTTTCAGAAGATCGCAAAAGCGTTAGGAGTACAAGTCAAAGACTTAATTCCTTTCTAGTAATATTGCAAATTCACCTGTAATAAATATATACTAACAAGAATGAAAATCTTGGTTATAAGACATGGTCTTACACCGCTTAATAAAGCAAAAAAAGTCAATGGAGAAGTGGATGAGCCACTCGCTCCAGAAGGGATTGAACAAGCCAAAGCTCTTATTCCTTTCATTCCAAGGAGTGTTATCCATCTCTATAGCTCATCACTGTTGCGAGCAAGACAAACAGCAAAAATTATTAACTCCGCAGGTAATCTACCCGTTTCCGTTGCCAATGAACTTTCGGAAATACACATGGGGTCACTTGCGGGAAAATCATGGGAAGAAATGGAGAATGGATTGGATTTAAAGAAAAAGCATCGAACAGTCACTTTTGATTATCGTCCTTACGGAGGAGAATCAGTAACAGATGTCAAAAAAAGGCTTATTCCTTTTTTTAAGAAAATTAACGCTACATACGCTGATTATGAAGTCCTCATTATCACCCACGGAGGAATGATCCGTCTTATTACTATGCTTGAACAAGGCAAGGCAATTTATGAAACTGAAAAACATGTCTCTCTGCTTACCTTTGATCTTGATAAGATTTTAAAAAACACAAAATATTAAAATCCAGCAGTATTTTTTAATTGCTCTTTAGCAAGCTCAATATTATCACGTTCTAATTCTCGTCTTTGTCGTTCCATTGGTGTTCCAGCACTATTGTCGAGAAGTACATATGTTGTTCCCACAAAGGCTGGTGAATCAAGAACCAATGTTGCGGCTAATTGTTCTGGGGGTGTTGTTGGTATATGATAAACGGTAACTGCTTCAATCGTATGAAAATTACCTGCTGGAATTTCTCTATTGAGGACAGGTACAGCTTTCACAACCGTGCCATCTGTTATTAAGTCGTCACGTCCACCTGGATTGCGTCTTGTTTCATAACGTCGCCATACATTAGTTTCTGGATCTACTTGGGTTGAAGGATGTTGCATTTCTAATTGAAATATAGTGTCTGAATAATTTCCTGCTAGTATTCTTGAAGCAAGATGCCAGCCATGGTTATGAATAAAAGGCCCACAAAGAATGTCTCTTGGCATACCAGCTGCCGAAACGTGTAATCGTAACGAGCTATCATCGTCAGTTAAGCCCAAAGGAAATACCATAAATCCTCCTGGGTTCCATCTCCCAGGATACTCTTCAAGTTTAGGAGCAACTTTATCTAAAATTATTGGGGTAGCTTTTGTTAGTAAAGTTCTGGCATCATCAAAAAACCTTTCTGGTTCAAATTGTTTTGGGTCTGCAAAATTGCGATGCGCAACATCATGACCTGGTCTTATACCTAATGCTTCTAAGTACTTCATAGTTAAGTTTTTCTCCAGTTAGGCAAGTTTTGTAACCATAATTCAAGCGCAACTAATGCCCATAATTGTTTACCACGAAGATGTGTGGCTTCTTTGTGTTCACTAATATACTTTTCTACAACATTAGATTTTAACCATTTACGAGTCTGTGCAGCATGATCTAATAAAATTTCAGCTGTCCAATCAGCGCCAACACCCGCAAGCCATTGGTCAGGAAGGCTTGGAAAAAGCACCTTCGGACGATCCAAAATTTCAGACGGTAACCATGGTTTAGCTACTTCCTGAAGCCATTCCTTACCAGAAGTACCAAAAAGAGTTTCTACAGGAATTTGAAGCGAATAATCCACAATGCGATGATCAAGAAATGGTACTCGTGCCTCAATACCGTGAGCCATAGTCATTCTGTCGAGTCTCATATTATGGTATTCAGGTAGCCGTTCTCCTCGTTCAAATAATAACGCTTGTTCCATGGTTGAAACAGGTTCAATCTTTTGATTAAACTTATCGATGATCGGCGTTACCAAAGCCTTTGCCTCTGGTGTATATAATTCATCTGCCTCTTCTGGTTTCATTGTCCAACACAATTTTGGATAATCATTAACCGGGTTAGGGCTATTAAACCAATTTGCATGCCTTTCATAACCAAGAAAAAATTCGTCAGAGCCATCACCTGTAAGAACTGATTTAAGCCCTAACTCACGAGCGCGTTTTGCCATAAGATATGTACCAACGTGGATGGGATTTTCTAGCGGTTCGTCCATATATGGAGTAATATCCATAAGGGTTTGTCTGGCGATCTTATCAGTAATTTCTACCCATTCAAATGGAGTCCCAACAGATTTTTCCAATAATTTTGCGTATTCTTCATCTACAACTGAATTAGGCGAAAACCTTAAAGAGATTGGTTGCTTAAAAGGTGAATCATTTGCTTCACGTAATGCTATTGCTGTTACCAGCGACGAATCAAGTCCACCAGATACAAAAAATCCACCTGGTACGTCTGCTTGAGCATGTTCTTTGATAACCTCAACAAAAAGTTCTCTAAATTGTTCTACCCCGACCTCTGATGAAAGCTCTGTCTTGTTGGAGCCTAAACGCCAATACTGCTCGCGTGATATTTTATCTCGATCAAAAATAACTGTTTCACCCGGCAATACACGATGTATTTCAGGAAATACAGATGATCTGCCTGGTTGGAATCGATATCTTAATATATGATCGATCGCTGTGAAATCTACGTCTGGCGCTTTATCCATAACTGCATAGATAGATTTGATTTCCGATGAAAAGATAAGAGTTTCATCTGAATGATGATAATATAATGGCTTGATACCAAGAGGATCACGCCACAATTGTACTTTGTCTTCAGAAGGATTATGTACCCCGATTGCAAACATACCAGCTAACTCTCTCATAGAATCTGGTCCATGCTCTTCAAGTAACGGTAAAATCACTGCGGTATCACTTTGTGATGATGGCGGGCTCTGCAATCTGCTCCTTAGTCGACGATGATTGACTATTTCACCATTGAAGATCGCATAATTACCTCTTGGAGATGTTTGTATCGTTGCATGTTCACCAGGACTGACAATAGATAACCTATTCATGCCTAAAGCAGCTTGATTCCCAAAGACCACAATATCGGATTGGTCGGGTCCACGATGCTCTGCTCGTTGCAACATCGTACCGACTTCTGCATTAAGTTGTATAGGAGATGCGCCATTAAAATGTATGACTTCGTGAATACCACACATAGTTATTCAATTTTTTTAATTGATTTATTACTTGGATCAAATATTACAACCATTCCTGTTGTAAGTTTTCTTGAATCTATGCCTCCAATTGCGCCTTTCCCAAGTTCTCTTGCTCTTTGTGCTCCATGAGCTACTATTCCGGCATTTTTAATAACTAATCCTGCCGACTGAGCAATAAGTGGATCATGACTCAAATTCATTTGCGTAGCAGCCAAAATGATAGGCATATCTTGTTCTTTATAGCCCCGCATCACCGCATTCACTTGTTCTAAATCTTCAAATTGATCAGAATTTACAATAACGCCTGTTACTTTTGAGCCCTCTGCTAAAAATTTCCCTGTAGCTTCTGTAAAATCACTATCATTTTCTGTTGCTAAACCTAGATTGTCGATATCCGATTCTCGAATAACAGCTGGCATAGCAAGCTCTTCATAATTTTTAAAAGACTGTTTACGAGATGATATTAAATGAAGCATTGCTTGAGGATTGGATACATATTGAGGTAGTTCTCTTGGGTATAAATGATAAATATCTCCACTTTCTAAACCTGTTTTTTCTCCCAGCAATTCTAGCGTGTCTCGTAAGTGCAAATATTCTTTTGTAAGGTAGTATTTTGCAGTTTCACGAACGGCCATATAAGTTTGGGATGCTTGCATCACATGGGTAAGCTCTTCTCGATCTTCTTCCGGCACTTGTAAGAGTATCTCTTCTTGGGTAGCTATTCTTGCCTCACGTTGTCTCTCAAAATCTGCTCGGTACTTTCCTGTTTGACGAATTCCTTGAACGTAGGCATTAAGCTTATCAGGCTCATCCCGCATTGGTTTATGTCTAATCTCTAACATTTCACCAGTACTGTAATGTCCTATCAATTCTTGAGCAATGCGCAACGCTTCATCTTCAGAACCAGCATCAGCAATAGCAAGATTGGCATCGGTTATCGCACTTCCATCAAGACCCTGGTTTAATCTGGAATATAATCTTTGTGCTTCATCTTTTTCAATGCCTAACTTTTGTTGTAATAAGCTCTGTAGCCTTTGAGAATAATAGAAACCTAATCGTGCACCATTAACAAAATCTACGTATGACTCCGTCCTGTTATGTTCAAGAATTTCAGTTGCATGGTCTGCCAATTGTATTGTCGTCATGCTCTGTATATCTACTTTTGCTGTCTGTTCAACAAAAAGAGTCGTTTGGGGAAGCCTATTGTTATGAAATTCAGGAAGATACTCATCTGCAAAACCACGCATTCTTGCTGCAAATGCTTGATAAACTTGAAAGTATTCTTGCGCTCTATCGCCAAATCTAACTTGTAGATCTTCTAGTGTTGGGTCTTGAAGATATAAACCCATCTGCGGATACGAGCCTCTTTCAGGATCTTTTTGAACAGCAGCTAAATATTCGTTAACTAACGTTGCATTATATTCTTGATTCGTTTCAGGAAAGCCTACATGATAAACTCCAGCATTACGTCCAATACTGAAATATGTCCTTCCTCCAATGAAGCTAATAATTGGACTCGCTGTCTTTTCGACCAAATATCCCATTGCTGTATGTCCTAATTGTTTTGCACCCGGTATGCCATCGCTTCCACCCCAAACATACATGTGTAGCCCAATATCCATTTCTGTCGGTCTAGGAAGCAATTCGCTATAGTTGGCATCACTAAAAATTGCAGTTGATGTCCCCAATTCTCGTTTTTCTTCAGCAGCAAGTTGTCGAAGTTTGCATTTAGTTGCCTCAAGCGTGTCTTCAGGAGTTTCTTTGAGATCTACTTTTCCCAAATCAGCTGTCAAAGTTCGAGCTTGTAAAATATGAACAGTGCCATCCCGATAGGCAAATTCGATATCTTGAGGTAGGCCTGGAAACAGGCTTTCAATAGTTCGTGAATGCTTTGTTACCTGACGAATAGCATTTTGTGGTAACGGCCTTGCTTCAAATCCAGTTGATTCTATGATTGTGCTATCTCTACCGACAAGCATTGCGCTTCCTTGCATTTCTCCATCTACTAAACCTGCGCCAAAACCATCTATATATTGAACCAACAAATTGCCTTCATTAACTCCTGTATATATCACCCCAGCGGCTTCTGGCTCTATAAGTTCTTGTATGACCAGACCCATTTTTACATCTCTAGCCGATTTACCGTGCAGCGTCATAAATCGATCAACTTCCTCTGAGCGTGATTGTTGATAGATTTGTTCCACAACTTGACGAATCTCGTCATCCTTATAGACATAATGAGACTGAAACACGCCCGCCATGCTTAAATCTGCCCCATCCTCACAGTTAGCAGAGCTTCTTATAGCAATCTTACCTCCCAACTGGTTTTTGGCTTTAATTATCCCATCTATTAAAACATCTGGAAGCTCACCATTTTCAATGTAGTATGTATGTACATCGGTTGGCACACAATAACCAGCTGGAACAGGTAATCCCATTCTTCGCAAGAGTACAAGGTTGGCACCTTTCCCTCCAATACGAGAAAAAACAGTTTCATCAACTTGATCAAATGAATAAAGGAATTTACCTCCTCCTTCAATATGGTCAGGTCTTAATGGTTTCCATCTTCTAAAGCCTTCTGGGGATGATTGTGCCCCTTCGTATCTTTGCATAATAAAAAAAACTTCTAACCAAATTTAATAGCAAGGTGTAGAAGTTTAAATATTATTCTTTATTAATTTATCCAGCGTACCAATAAGAACATCATGAATATTATCTATAGCATCTGCTTGATTCTTCATATATTTTGATAAAGAATTAATCTCCGCAAGAATACTACTTAATTTCTTATTTATTTTCTTTTCCATATCTATAGATTCTTGTAAGGTTCTCACAAGAGAAACAAGTAACTCTAGAGATAAATTACCCTCAAGATATGCAAGAACACTTTCAATAAGAATTATCTGTATTTCTGTTTCCGTTAAAGTAGGAACTATCGTTTTCGGATAAGAAATAATATTTTGGAATTTCGTGAAGAAATTTATTGCGTACTCTGATTGTGTTGAAATTATATTCATAAAAAACAGTATAGAAGACATAATCCCAACTTGTCAATACTGTCATCATTTTATGATAACTAACTATTGTTTGGACATGATAAAATATTTCAAGTTTGTTTTTCGTCAAAAAGTCATGTTATAATCTAGAACATGTCGATTGATCACAAGAAACCTATGCATAATAAAAAGATTAGTGATTACTTAGAAAGATTGGGATTATCAGATTTAGAGGCAAAAATCTATATTACCCTTTTGGGGTCTGGTCCTATTAGTGTAAGAGAACTTGCTGATTTGGTAGGAATAAAAAGAACCAGAACATACCTACACATTGATTCTCTTATAGAAAAAGGGTTGGTTACAAAAATAATAAGAGGTGCCCGTAAGCAAATAATTGTAAATCAGCCCGAGAGTAGTCTCAAGCATTTAGTTGATGAAAAAACAGAAGCAACGAAGAAAGTACAGTCTGAATTTTCGGATATACTAAAGAGTATTACCACAGAGACAACGATGCTCCAAGAAATGAATAATGCAGAAACCAGATATTATAAAGGTAAACTTGGTGTAAAAAAAATCTATGAAGAGGTGCTAAAAGCCAAAGAAATACGATCCTATGTGAATATTGAGGAGATAATAAAAGTTTTCCCTGAAAATTCCTCTTTGTTTGATAATGCTCTCAAACAAAATTTAGAAATGAGAATGTTTGAAATTGTCGAAAATTCTCGAGAAGCAAAGAAACGATTTGGATTACCTTCCAATAAAAAAGAAAGATATTTTTATAAACTTTTACCAGAAAATATGAAACTGACTGCACAGGATATTCTTATTTATGATGATAAAGTTGCAATTATTCACTTTAAAGATAATATAAACGGTATTATTTTATGTAATAAAGATCTCTACAATAATTTCAAGATGTTCTTTGATTTTATATGGAAAATGCTACCTCAATGATTGGTAATAATTTAACATCTACAAGAGAACAAGTAAATATGTCTTCCCTTTCTTATATAAGCAAAATAGTCTCGACAGATAAGGAATTATTGCAAAAAATGGTGCAAACGAGACGACCTCAGTCAAAAAACTATGAGGATTCATGGGGTTATATTATTCAAGCAACCCGATATGAAGGATTTAAATGGTACGATTCTTACACGGATTCATTAATTTTCTTCGGGAGAAAATCTGAAAATGATCCGACATTTGTTGTCCCAAATTTTTTTACAGAACCAGCATATCTTAAACATGTTGTTAGCCTGGTACAAGATACTCTAAACGCTACACAAACAATACTCAAAAATGTAAATCCTGAAGATGCCTCAAAATTAAGTTCTTATGGTTTCAGACCTTATCAAGAACATGACAAGTGGAATAAAGAGGCACGTTTTGACGATCAAACATATCCTCAACAAATCGTTGATTTGCACAAATTAATCGAAGGAAGAGGAAAAATTTATCACAAGCTAAGACAAGCTTTAAATAAAAAACCAAAGGTCGTCATAAGAAGATATTGTGAAAAGGATCTTGACGAGGTGTTAGGCTTATTCGCTTTAAAGGATGGAAACTCGGAAAATGATTTAGAAAGAGCAAAAGGCATGTATTTTGTAAGCCATGCAATGTATCCCACAGCAGATATAGATAAATATTTAGTAACTGATAAGGACACTGATGAAATCGTTGGGTTTATTGCAACATCAGATATTTCTCCTAAAAATACTGCCCTTGTTGCCTCAATTTTCAAGGTAGGTGTCAAAATTGCAAGTATTTGGGGCATACACCAAACTTTAATTGCAAAATATCACGAGGGATTTCAATTAGCAAATTTAGGTGGATGTGAAACAGAGGGGACATATATCTTCTTGAAACGTATATTTCGCCCAGTAGAGGAATTAGAAAAAATACACTTAGTCTATGATCCGTGATGAATATTTGAACAAGTAAATTTTTTTGTACAATATACTTTATTCATGAAAAACAAGCTCACTGTAAATCAAGTAATAACTCTAAAAAATATTACATATAAAGTTATAGGCATTGATACCTATAAACTAAACAATGTTTTTGGGAAAACGAAGCAATGGATAAGTTATACACTTACCGATAGTAAAAAAAACAAGACATGGATTTCTTATGGAATTTCTGGAGACTATTTTACTCAGTGGGCTAGCCTTACTGAAGCAGAATTCAAGAAAAAAGCTACAGTTTCTCCCAATTTAGATTTATCTGGGATCGCACAGATATCATTCAAAGGGAATCCCGGATTTTCTACGCCTATAGCAGAAATTGTTTGGTTCAACGTTGCAAACCAAAACTATAATTATCTATCAATTGAGAGATTCTTAAAACAACATGAAGAAACTATTATCCCATTGGAATCATACTATCTCACAGGGACAATACTCAAAGAGTTTAGACCATAGTGCTGTAGATTTCTTGATTCATCACGGTTGGCCGATCAGAGATAGGTGGCTTAGACTTATGGAGTGGTGATTTAATGTTCTATTCGTCTGTAGAGGAATTAGAAAATGCATCTCATTTATGATCTATAAAAACTCCTGTTTGTTCTACTTCAGATTGAAGATAACATCCTAATGCTTCTGGTGTGGGCAGCCTTATTAAACCTGGTATAGTTTCTGTAACAGTACCGCCCACTAATAATTTTCCTCCTACTGGCAACGCAAACATTGGGATATCATTATAATCATTACCTGCAACAACTACATCAACAAGAGGGACTCCTAATACACCGGCTATATCTTCAACGCCTTTTCCTTTGCTTACACCATCTTCTAAAACATTTAATTCAGGTCCGTTGACAACCATGTTGGTGCCAGTAAATACCCCTTCCATTCCAGAAGTATGAAAATTTACGATTAACATACATGCTTGGTCATCCACTATTCTCCTGGCAAGCTTAGGAAGCGAACCATTCATTGATTTACCTGGCTCTCCATGTCTTGTGATAAATTCAGTTCGTGCCTTTGTTGCATCTCCATTTGGTGTCCAAAGCACAGCCTCTTTATCAGGCTCTTTTGGGTAGTAAGCAACAAATTTAATCTCAGCTAAATTAGCATGTACAACATCAAGAGCGCTTGCTGCAGTTGTCCGTCCCATTTGATGATAACGTAAATTTCTTCCATCTTGAGTTACAAGTCTTCCGCCGTTTTCTACGCTTACAGGCACTCCCGATGAGACAATATTACTCCAATCTTCTCCTAATAATTCTCGTGCTCTTCGCAGTCCTCTTCCTGTTGCGATAGTGGTTACTACGTTATTATTATGCAGATTTCTAAAACCGTCCCTCACTTCTTGAGGAACGCCTCGTGCATCTGTATGAATTGTTCCATTGATATCAAAAATACCTAATCTAGGACTTTCCATAAATCAATAAAAAGGATAATCTCATATTATTTTATGAAGGTCAAGATCGAATGCTATACATGTGCAATGTTTTCTACGAATATCATCTTACTTTTAAGACCTCTGCCTTTCTAAAATCTTTGACTCATGTATGCCTCAGTACTGAGTCAAGAAAAGAGCAATTTTACCCTCAAAAATAAAAATTTATTGCAGGACAGTAGATCCCTATATACACAAAGCATAGTATCTGATATTATAACCTCCATTTGTATACTGCCCTCAAATAGAGTATGCAAAACCTACCTTATTGTATTCAATTAGTTACACTCACCCACGGCAAGATTACCATTTCCTGTCTTTCATTTCCTAATCTGTCTTCTGCAACATTTATCCATTATCTTTTTCTTACGCTAGCAATCATTATCACTCTGATTACATTTACACTTTTACTATTAATTCTACGGTTACTTATTCTTTACAAAAAACAACTTAGTAGACATGTAACAATAACCTTTACACCTGTGGTGTAATAGTATAATTCCACTCTGGATGAAAGTCATCGCCTTGTATGGTGAGTTCCCGCATTTGTTCATCCGTAATCTTCCTGCCTATCTCGTA
>Ga0209515_10006539_pt1 | contig 14451 bp, 17 predicted proteins | sample Subgroupgradi54m_FD_187454 | JGI IMG/M metagenome (GOLD analysis project Ga0209515, IMG submission 187454) | Subsurface groundwater microbial communities from S. Glens Falls, New York, USA - GMW60B uncontaminated upgradient, 5.4 m (SPAdes)... ...
AATAAATGTTTATGAGAACGAGCAAGTTATTAAAAGAGTCCTAGCTATTTCGGGAGGTCTTCGGAACTGGGGTTTTTTGCTCACAATGGCCTTGGCGTTGATTGCTGTTCTGGTAACTTTCAATACCGTCCGACTCACCATTTACAGCCAAAAACAGGAGATAGAAATAATGCGGCTAGTTGGCGGTTCCAATTGGCACATCAAAGCGCCTTATCTGGTTGAGGGGGGGCTTTACGGGGCCTTGGCGGCGGGAGTTGTGGCAGTTGTCTTCTATCCGGTGACCTACTTCGTTTCGCCCAAAATTGAGTCCTTGATGCCTGGGGTAAGTTTGATTAGCTATTTTGTTTCAAATATTTTCCAATTCGTGCCCCTTCTTTTCTTTGTTGGAATTTTGCTCGGGGTGACTTCAAGTTTTGTGGCCATCCGGCGTTTTCTCAAAATCTAGGTGCTCAATTTTGCCTGCCCGGAGTGTGCCGTGCTTTAGCCGGCAAAACTCTCTGTCGAATTTAGCCAAGCCAGCTGCGTTTAAACCCTACACATAAAACATTGACATGATGATCTTTTATTGTTAAACTGATTTGCATTCTTAGAACCTTTAAAAGAGAAACATGCAGAAATACTTCCATCTTCCAGAAATGCTCTATTTCATAGATGAACCAAATCGTTCTGCTTGCCAGAAGATTCTTGAAGAAAATGATAAGTTGTTCAAGACAATTCAGGGCTCGACCCATAATCATCAGGACTGGCCTGGAGGTTATTGGGACCACGTCCGTGAGGTAATGAACATTGCCATTGTCTTGTATCAAAAAACGGATCCATTGCGAATACTTCCGTTTTCTCTTTCAGATACGCTTCTAGTTCTTTTTTTACATGATTTAGAGAAGCCATGGAAGTACGAAGCTGGCTTCGATGGTGAGTTGAGGATTAGAAAGGATCTGAGTGCGCCAGAGACAGAGCATTGGTTCAGAGATAAGAAGCTGTATAATTATGGGATAGTTCTGACAGCTCAACAGAAAAATGCTATGTATTATGTCCACGGAGAGCTGAGTGACTATTCGTCTCGAAAGAAAATGATGGGACCACTGGCGGCCTTTTGCCATATTTGCGATATTTTTAGTGCCAGAATCTGGTTTGATTATCCTAAGGAGGGGCCTCTAGAAGACAGCTGGTGGCCTGCTCAAAGAGTGAGCGATAACCGTTGAAAAAACGGTTTTTTTATTATATAATAAGCACATTGCGGGATCGTCTAATGGTAGGACACATCCCTCTGGAGGATGGTATCTTGGTTCGAATCCAGGTCCCGCAGCTATGTAATAAATTATGAAACAAATAAAAAGGTGCCAATGGGTTAAGAATAGCGATAAATTGATGCAAGAGTACCATGACAAAGAATGGGGAACTCCTTTGCATGACGACAATAAAATATTTGAGTTTTTAACTCTTGAGAGTTTTCAAGCTGGTTTAAGCTGGCGGATTATTTTAAACAAACGGCGTAATTTTGAAAAAGTCTTTGCGAACTTCAATCCAGTTGTGATTGCTAAATTTTCCAAAATTGATTTGGCCAGACTTCTAAAAGACAAGGGCATAGTAAGGAACGAAACTAAGATAAAAGCTGCTATAAATAATGCCCAGAAGTTTTTAGAGGTAAAAAAAGAATTTGGTACCTTTTATAGATATATGTGGCAGTTTGTTAATAACAAAGCGATAATTAGTAAAATAAGAAAAATTAGTGATTATAAACCTCAGAGTAGGGAGGCTAAAATTTGGGCGAAAGATCTGAAAAAAAGAGGTTTTAAATTTCTTGGACCGACCACAGTATACGCTCACATGCAAGCTGTTGGTATGGTGAATGATCACATGATGGGATGCTTCAAAAGAAAAGAGGCCAGTAACCTGAAGTGACCTTAAATTTTTTTATGTACTATGTTTATTTAATCGAGTGCGGTGATAAAACTATTTATACCGGCATTACTACCGATATTCAACGCCGATTCAAAGAACATAACTCAGGTAAGGGGGGAGCATATACCAGATCAAAGAAAGTAAAGAAAGTTTTATATACAGAACAATTTAAAACTCGAAGCGAAGCGTTAAAGCGAGAATCAGAGATAAAAAGTTGGCCTAGAGAAAAGAAGTTAGTTTTAATTAAGATTGCTTTATAAGTTTAGAATAAAGTGACTTGATCTGTTCGTCATACGGATTTAAGCGATAGGCTTTTTTAATAGCTGCTTGGGCATTGGGCAAGTCTTTTTTAGCCGATAAAATGGAAGCAAGCACAAGATAAGCATTTGCGTCATTTGCACCTAACGAAATGGCTTTTTGAAGTTCAGCCAGAGCCAGATCAACATTCTTGCCGTCTTTATCTTCGACCATAAGAGCAAAAACATGTCTTTCGTAGCCATATGGGTTTTCGGGCTGTACATCAATTAGTTTTTGGTAAGGAATCAACGATGCTTGATACTGACCGAATTTATAAAGAAAATCGCCAAGATTTCGATAGCTTAGGTCGTAAGTCGTATCAAAGGTGTCGGTTATTTCTTTAACACGCGATTCAATATTGTGACTGTCGATTTTATAATTGTCGATAAGCTGCTGGGTATCTTTTGATTTTTTTACAAAAATAACAATACGGTCATTTACAAATATAAGTGGCCAGTCAGGATCGGTGAGCATGCTGAAAAGAAATTTTTGTCCAGCGGGATCCATTGCTGTATGGTCAAACACAACCGAGCGGATACCATATTCAGTGCTTTTTTGTTGCCATATTTTATGGTCGGTCTCCATTGGTTTGTAGACATCTTTCCAAAAACTTGCTGGATAAGCTTCGGGTCGATCGTCGGAGAATGCTTTTTGTTCAGGATATAACTTCCACTCTAGATAACTGCCAATGCCGAGGTCGTTGAATATTGGGCCAGGAAGTTTATTTTTTTGAAAGAAGTCTACGGCTTGTTCCATAAATTTGGGAACAGCTAAACCAAAACGTGATTGGGCGTGAGTGTCTTCATAAAAGGCATTGGTCCGGATTGAATTTATAAAAAAAGCCATAAAAAGTATTAACCCACCCAAGGCAATTTTGTTGACTGTTGTCCCGATTTTTCTCAAATCATTTTGATTTGATTGGAAAATCGAGGATCCTCGATCGTGACGCATTGCATCATCGATCGGGAGAAATTTTTCTTTGATTTTTAAATTATTAAATAACACTGCCGTCGCCGGAAAAGAGAAAATGGCATAGATACCAATATTGCGAGACAACTGAAAAGAACTGATTGTCAGAAAAACAAAAAGGAGCATCTCAAATATATGTTGCTTGAATAATTTTAATTGCAGAATAATACCAAAAATAATCAGGGCAATTGATGCTAGAAATAATTTATAGGGAAATACCCACACATGATAGTATTTAACGAATTCCAATATTGAAACATTTTCAGCAATTGATACGCTGTAGCTTTTGAAAATAGTTAGAGGATAAAGAGCACCGCGAAAACCGTTTGGATTGATCAAGGTTGTCAAAGCTAGGATAAACCCAATTAGCACCTCTCTTCGTAGAGGTTTTTTTAAAAAGAAACGTTCAAGCAAAAATGCTCCATATAGAGCATAACCAATGACAAAATAGATATGTAAATTGACCCAAAACAGTTCTAACAACGGTAGCAGCCAAAGGATGTTGATTTTCCTCTCATCCTCCCTAACTCTGTAAATTATAAACAAAAATATCGCCAAAATAAGATAAGTAAAAATTTCCGGTCGAGGATCAGTACGCATAGAAATTAAAGTTAGCGAGATAACAAAACTTAAGATGGAGATACTATTAAGCTTGTTTTTGACAATAAGAAAGAGGATAAGATAAGCGGCAAGAAGTACAACTATCTTAACAATCATTACACCTTCAAAACCACCAAGGTTGTAAAAACCATAGAACACAACTTCACTTAACCAGTGATGGTTAATAAAGGGGAAGTTGGTAGCGGTATATGACAGAAGATTAGTATGTGGTACCGACTTAGTTTGCCAGATAATTTCACCGAGTTTAATATGGCGGCCGATATCTTCGTTAATTGTTGTTAAATTATGGAAGAATAAAAAAAAGGCTACTAAAAAGCATAATCCAATTGCTGTCCCAGTAAGATATTTAGTAGCTTTCATCTTAATTATAGTTAATCATAGCTATTGATCGTGTCAATTAAAATAAAAGGGGAGTAAGAATTAGATGAAACTTTTGACTCAAAAATAAATTTTCATCCGAAAACCATATAAATGGGTAAAATAGAGTTGAACCTCAAATAATGGCTGTGGATAAGGGTATTTTCAATGTCTATTGAACTATGCTACTATATTAGTAATAAATAAGTAGCATGGTTCATATCAAAAAAAACAATCCTAAAGATTTTGCAATTGAGCTTCGAAAAGGAGGTTATTCGTATTCAGAAATTAAAAAGTTTTGTCCGGTTGCAAAATCAACTCTTTCTTACTGGTTTCGGAACATAAAGTTATCAGAACCACAACTGGCAAGATTAAAAAAGAAGCGAATTGAATCAGCTCGAAAGGGTTCGGAGGCAAAGATTTTAAAAACATCCAAAGCGATCGAAGAAATACAAAAGACGTCAGCAAAAGATATTGGCAAAATTTCTAAAAGGGAGTTATGGTTAATGGGCGTGGTCTTATATTGGAGAGAAAGATTGTTGAACAAGAATGACAGTGATTTAAAAAAGGGAGTTAGGTTTACAAGCTCTGATCCGCATCTGATAAAGTTGTTTCTTAAATGGCTAGTAGATGTTGGAGGAATCAAAAACGAAGAGATCAATTTCGACATTTATATTGGAAAAGATGATCAAAAGTTACTCAATGATACTGTTAACTATTGGGCCAGTATAACTGGATTTTTAAAAGCTAATTTTTCTCGTTATTATGTATTAAAAAAATCTAAACGGAGTCTTCTAAGAATTAGGGTTAGAGCAAGCTCTATGTTAGCCAGACAGATCTCTGGTTGGGTAAAAGGAGTCCTAAAAAACTTCTGGAATGAATAAGATTACTAAATAGTTATAAACATTAATAAATTACTTTAATAAAGCTTTGTTAAGTAATAACTAAAGGGTAATAAATTACTGACTCCAAAGAAGGAATTATTTTGACAAAAATCATTTATTAGGTTATTATGTGTGAGGCGTGCAGGGTCAATTTTTGGCTCTGCCGAGCGGACTTTAACAAAGAAAAGGAGAGCAAAAGTATGGGTAAATGGGTACTCGGAATCGTTGCTGTAGTGGTTACGGTCACTCTTGTCGGAGGTTGCGTTGTAGGAGGAACTGCTTTAAGTTCTTACAACACTCTTGTCACTAAGCGTGAGGCCACCAAGGCCAGTTGGGGACAAGTTGAAAACGTCTATCAGCGTCGAGCTGATCTGGTGCCGAATCTTGTCGAGACGGCGCGCGGTTACGCAATTCACGAGAATGAAACTTTTGTTGCCGTTACTGAAGCCCGGGCCAAAGTTGGTCAAGTTAATATCAAAGCTGACCAGATACCAGATGCGGTGTCTTTGGCAAAATTTCAGCAGGTACAAGGCGAACTTTCAAGTGCAATGTCGCGCCTGATGGTGGTGATGGAAAAATATCCTGATCTGAAAGCCAATGATTTATTCAGGGACCTTATGGTTCAAATGGAAGGGACCGAGAATCGAATTACTGTCGAGAGAAGGCGCTACAACGAAATGGCGACCGACTACAATTCAACAAGGAATGTTTTTCCGACTAACGTTATTGCCAACTGGTTTAACTTTGAAGCGTTCCCATACTTCAAGGCCGAAGAAGGTGCCAACAAAGCTCCAAAAGTTGACTTCAAGGATTTAAGGAAAAAGTAATGACCGAAAAACAAAAACAAGTTTCGGATTATTTTTCCACTGATCATCTCAACGAGATTAAGGCAACTATCGTCAAAGCCGAAAAGCGGACTTCCGGAGAGATCCGGGTCAGGGTTACCCTTGACTGTGATCAGGACTTGACGGGTAAAGTTCACGAACAGGCCGTCCGTGATTTTGAAAAGGCAGGTATGCACAAAACTCGCGACAAGACGGGGGTGTTGATTCTTGTTGTTTTGAATGAGAGGACCTTCACCATTCTTGGAGACTCTGGAATTTATTCCAAGCTTCCGCAGGGATACTGGGATAACATGGCAAAAGCTATGTCTCTTTATTTCAAAGGTGGAAACTTTCATGTTGGTGTTTGTGCTGTGGTGGAAAGTGTTGGAAAACAATTGGCAAAACATTTCCCGAGAAGGGATGACGATGTCGATGAACTTCCTGATGACGTTATTGTGGAAGGTGCCAGATAATGGTTAAGAAAATTTTTCCGGCGATTTGTCTTATTTTTGTGACTGCGGCTTTACTTGCCGCGCCGAACTATCCCAAGCCAGTCGGGCATGTGAATGATTCTGGGAATATAATGTCGGCCGAAGCCAAACAGCAGATTGAAGCACAGCTTCGGGATTATCGCGAAAAAACCTCTATTGAGGTGGCTGTGGTAACGGTTCCATCATTGGAAGGCCTGACTGTAGAGGAATACACTCTCGGCCTTGCCCAGTCATGGGGTGTGGGAGACAAGAAGAAAGACAACGGTATTGTTTTGTTGATTGCTCCCAACGAAAAAAAAATGAGGATTGAAGTCGGATATGGTATGGAACCAGATTTAACCGATGCCCAGAGCGGACGGATTATTGGAAACACTATTATTCCTTATTTTAAGGAATCAGTTCAGCAGCCTAACGATGCGGCAAAAAACGCAAAGTTAACTGAGGGAATCGTTGCTGGTGTTAATGCAATTTTGGCCGACCTGGGTGACAAGCCTTTTGAGACTCGCCTTGAAGAAAGAAAAATTGCTGCGGAAAAAGCGGCGACCGAACAGAAACTTAAGCATGAACAAATGGTAGCACTTCTAAATATTGCTGTTCCGGTAGGATTTGCGATTGTTGTACTAATAGTAATAGTGGTGTTGGTTTATAAGGCTGGGGCTCGACGCAAATATCTGAAGAGTCTTTACGGCAAGAATGCCAGTTCACTTAAGAATTGTGAAGATGGCATTAAAAAAGTTGAACAAGAAACTCCAGAGGCTAGAGAAAAGTTGGGCCAACTTCAAAAGGACAACCCGAAAGAAGTTTGGGCAAATCTTGAAAATAGTCTGAAAAAGTTGCCCGCAGATATCGAAAGTCAAAAAAAGAATCTGGCATCGTTGCAAGTAGAGCATCAAAATTCCAATTGGAGGAATTCAGAAAAGATTTACAACAAGATTGAGGCACTGCTTACGGCTATCTGTGTTTCATCGGATCTCTTTGAAGCAGTTACAAAGAAAAGTCTGGAAGTAAAGGATGCCAAGGCTAAAAGTTCTAAGTTAATTGATTCAATTCCCAATTCTATTAAAGCGGCTCGAAAAGAACTGGACCACAAAGACGTGAAAGATAAAAGCCGTAAGTATCTTGATCAGGCCGATGACAAATACAAAAAAGCCAAAGATTTGACCAACAGTCAATCGATCAGCTGGCTTATGGTTGTTGCTCTGCTGGCTGAAGCAGTGGCACTTGTAGCCAAAGCTAAGTCACAGGCTAATTCGGACAAAGAAGATGCCGAGGAAGAACGGCATCCCAAGCCGAGACGTAGATCTGACGATTCATATAGTAGTAGTTCAAGTTATTCAAGCCCGTCAAGTTGGTCATCTTCCAGTTCAAGCTCTGACTCAAGTTCAAGTAGTTTTGGTGGGTTTGGTGGAGGCAGTTTCGGAGGCGGAGGCGCTTCCGGAAGCTGGTAGATTCTCCAAAAATGATGGACCCTCAAAAGTGGGGGTCTTTTTTATTTTTAGTTTGTGTATTATAATATAGTATGAATAAATTTATATGGGCAATTTTAGGAATAGTCGTGGTTTTGGTTTTGTACTCATGGTCTTTATATAATGGTTTGGTTAAGGCTAACGAAAACATCACCGGCCAATGGGCTCAAGTTGAAACTCAGTACCAAAGAAGGTTTGATTTGATACCAAATTTGGTTAATTCGGTGAAAGGCATTATGAGTCAGGAGAAACAAGTGTTCGGTGATTTGGCTGATGCTAGAACCCGTTACTCCGGAGCCGCCAATATAGATGATAAGGTCAAAGCCGCTAATGATGTGGAGAGCTCTCTTGGTAGATTGCTTGTTATCATGGAAAACTATCCCCAACTTCGTTCTTCGGAAACCGTCTTGACTTTGATGTCCCAGCTTGAAGGTACGGAAAATAGAATAAGCGTGGAAAGAAGCAGATTTAACGATATGGTCAGAACTTACGATACAAAAATAAAAGGATTTCCGGCAAATGTTTTTGCCAACTTATATGGATTTAAAGAAAAGGCTTACTTCCAATCTCAACCTGGAGCGGAAAAAGTTCCCGGGGTTAATTTTTAGTTGGTGCAGTATCTTTCTTTTAGTTCCTTTAATTGTTTTTGGTTATCAAAACCCGGGTGCTCCAACCGGTTTTGTTAACGATTTTGCGGGGATGCTCACGGTGGAGCAGAAACAATCTTTGGAAACTAAGATCGGCGGTTTTAAAAAAGAGACCAGCAACGAGTTGTCGGTGGTTACCATGCCCAATCTTGGCGGAGACACTGTTGAGAATTTTGCGGTAAAACTTTTTCAGGACTGGGGAATTGGAAAGAATAAAAAAGACAACGGCGTTTTGCTTCTTATCGCTCGCGACGACAGGCAGATGAGAATTGAGGTTGGCTACGGTTTGGAAGGAGCCCTTACTGATGCCCAGAGTTTTTGGATAATACAAAATGTTTTGAAACCCGCTTTTCAGAAAGGAGATTATTATGGAGGCATCAACGGCGGAGTAGACAATATTATTTCAATAACAAAAGGAGAGTTTAAGCCGGATATAAATTCAGGCAGTCATAACAGTTTTAACGGTAATACCATTTTCTTTCTGGTTTGGATATCATGGATATTTTTTGTGTGGCTGGGAAGTATTTTAGCGCGCTCCAAATCTTGGTGGGGTGGGGGAATCGTCGGTGGAGCAGTTGCTTTTTTTGTCAGTCTTGGATTCACGCTAGTTTCAGGACTCGTTTCGGCTTTAATTTTAATACCTTTGGGCCTCTGGCTTGATTTCGTTGTTTCCAAAAGATATACCGTTGCCAAAGAAACCGGCCAACTATTACCTTGGTGGATAGGAGGCCGAGGTGGTTCCGGATCCGGTGGTGGAGGCGGATTTGGAGGTTTTGGCGGTGGCAGTTCCGGTGGCGGCGGTTCATCGGGGAGCTGGTAAATATTTGACAAAAAGTATCAAGTAGTGTAATATATACAATGTCCAAAAAGGGGAGGTTCCATGACAACAGCGATGGTGACAGATAGCGCGAACAGCATGGTTCGGCGGCGTCGGAAGCCGTCAGTCAAATGGCTCCAACGAGAGCTGGACGAAGCGAGAAAAGATTTGCGACTTGCCGGCGAGCGGCTCGATGCAACAAGCATCGAGTTAGTTGAAACGAGAGAGTCCAAAGACGCCCACATCCAGCGTCTGCAGGGGATTCTGAATCGAATGGAAAGTAGTCTTATACAAAAGAGCGACGAACTGACTCAGGCGCTCAATTGGACAGATGGCCATCGATCCGGACATTCTTGATGAAGTTCGGACTGCTCTCAAGCGCGGCTATGTCGCGCAAGTCGATGAGGTCGTGGATTTGGTGGGCACTGGCGAAGTGGATTAAACAGAAAGTTATTTTTTCTAGAGCCTCGCGCAACGCGCGAGGCCTTTTTATTATCAACATATTGTCTTGTTAGGTTCGGTGCTATCATGGTGGGGATGAATAGAGATAAATTTGTTTTAATCTTATTTTTGGCCTTCAGCACTTTTGTAATTTACCATCCGACCTACTTGGATAATAGTAAAGCCAGTATCTGGAATGGCAAAGAAAGAGAATTTTTTAAACCAGTTGATGTTGCGTGGCGTGGGGAAATTATTTCAACCATGGCCAGTGGCTCGTGCATTGGATTGAAGGGTGATTTTGATAATTATCGCTGGGCTTTGGCTTGTCTCCCAGAAGCCTTGCTTAGGGGAAACCCGAGTGAATTGTGGAAATTTGAAGGAATGGTTACGATTATCGGAAAATGGCTGGGCATTACCTGTGCTTATAAAAACACAATCTTTGGTGAATGTGTTCCCAACGTAAGTATAGAAAACATACAGACCTCGTCTCAACAATAAAAATCCCTATTAAGGGGATTTTTCTTTTAGGAATTCCATAGCAGCGACGGAGTTGTCGGTCATCATTCCGTCCACGCCGAGGTTGGCAAGATACTCAAAATCCTTATCGTTGTTGACAACTCCACCCAGGATTTTTAAGCCTCTACTTCGGACCCATTTTATTTGTCCTTTTAAGTCTACAAATTTCATTATAAATTTTTTAAAAAACCAAGCACTCAATTTAGATTCCGGTAACCATCCCAGAGATATTATATTGGGATCATACTTTAGGACCAGCGCAGGTAGACAGAAAGGAAAAGTGGCGATAAGATGGGTTTTAATTTTTGGATTTCGAGCTCTCGCTTTTAGTAGGAGTTTGGCCGATGCTTCGAGTTTCAGGAAGGGGATTCTTACCTGGCAGGCAGTGAGGTAGATCCTATCTTCCAATCCACATTCAGTAATTTTATCAACCACCACCTTAACTAGCTCTTCGTTATCTTCTTTTAGTTCAAGACAGCACAAAAGTTGAGGATGATCTTCAAGAAATCCCAGAAAACCATCAAGGCTGGGAGTGCTAATAATCGAAGGAGGGTGAGGATCATTTTTGTCTGGATGATAAATCATCGGCCTCTTTTTTCCATCTTTGTACAGAACTGTAAAACAGACATCTGTTTCAATTCCGTTTACACCTAATTCATATGCCCTATTAAAATCGAGGTAAGTATTTCCTGGTGAATTGGGACCTACTCTTCCTTGATGTGCCCAAATTTCCACAGTTTAACAACCCTCTGAACTAATAGTTAATGGACTGTCTGTATTAGATAACTTATAAAATATTTTAGCAACATATCCACACGCACTCTTTACTCTATGTTTTTTAAAAACTATAATAAGAACAATGAATCAACTTAGCAAATATATTGATTTTCACTTTGCCCTTGCTGTTGTGGCGATATTTGGAGTGGCCGGTTTTTTATCTTTGCAATTCAGCCAGGCCAATACCGAATTTGATACCCTCAATGCTTCAATGTATTCTGTCGTTCGAAGTCAAGGAAGTGATTTGAATGATGATGTTTATATTGACCACCAGCTCGATCAACTTCAGAAGAATATTGAGGCTCTTGAACTGTAATAATATAGTTTATAACATGAATAAAATAATTTTTTCATTGGTGTTCATTGGTGTTTTGTCGGTCGGTTCTTTGGTTTGGGCTGATGACACAAATAGGAACATGCCTACGCCTACAAATCTGCCTGCGTCTTCGACTCTGAAGGAGAGCTTAAAAGATGAGATGGAAAAGAATAGGCAAGAATTCAACGACATGATTAAACAAAAAAAGACAGAGTTAGAGGACAAGATAAAAACTAAAAGAGAGGAGCTTCAAAAAAAGCTTAAAAACATCCAAGACGTAAACAAACGGCAGGCAGTGGAAAAAATAGATAAGCAGATAGATGAACTGAATTCTAAAATGATGACTCATTTTTCAGACATGCTCGACAAGATGAGCGCGAAGTTGGTCAAAATAGGAGAAAGAGCTGACAAAGCATTCCAGCAGGGATATGATGTTTCTTCTGTCCGCACTGCCATCGACAATGCCAAGAAGTCCATAGATGTAGTTCGTTCAGCGATTGCGACGCAGTCGGGTAAGACATATGCAATTCAGGTTACCATCGATACGGCACTAAAAGGAAACGTCGGGAAAGCTCGCGATGCTTTACATGCTGATGTAACTGCTGTTAAAAATATATTGCAGGCGGCAAATGAAGCAGTCCACAAGGCGGCCACCACTCTCGGGCAATTGAAGGGTCAAAACCCATTGTCCTCGGTTTTACCATCACCATCAGTTTCGCCGACGTCGACTCAATAGTCTTAACGACATAGTCTCTAGATTTTACTCCAGACGAGTTCGAATATTGCCCTGAAAGAATCGGCAACTTCTTTGTGTTCAATTAATGTCCCTGATATTTTGCCCTTAAGGGCATTGATGGCAATTTTGTCGCCGAAGATGGTGATGTCGATGCCAAGGGGAAGCTTGGATGGCTCAACGAATTTAGATTCGCGTAAATTTGACTCGTCGGAATCCATTAAGATGGGCCCTTTGGAGGAGGTGTAGATAGTTTTGGATGATATTTTCTTTTGGACCCTTTTTTTGATATAGGTGTTTTCAAAGTCTGGAAATACTTCAAAGACGTTATCTAGAGAAGTAATGCCATAGACCATTGGCGCGTTGGTTTTTAAAAATTCTTTTTGCAGGGCCATCAGACCTTCTTTGCCTTCAAAGAATTTTACGTGCGGTCTTTGGTCGGACGTATTAAAAAGATCCTGAAGTTCGGGTAGCAAGAAGTTGAGCTCACCCTTCTTTTGTTCAATGTTCTTAATCTCATTTTCCAGCAATAGTTCAAGACGATCAGGGGATTCGGCGATGAAGAGTTGTTTTTTACCTTTGGTTTGAGTACTAACCAACCCTTTTTTCTTTAATGATTCTATTTGAACATAAGTTGTGGGTCGGTTTATTCCTGCTTTGCCGGCTATTTCCATGACAGCCGATGGGCCCAACTCTAACATCGCCAAATATGTTCCGGCTTCATTTTCGGAAAGTCCTAATTGTTTTAGTTTGTCAGCTAGCATAAGTCCTAATTTTATTATACTAAAAATTGATTTAATAAGAAAAGGGCCCCGATCTTGGTGGGGCCCTCATGTCGAGAAAATCCGAAGGTCTTTAACCTAGGTTATTTTTGTAACTTAATTCGTCAGAGCGATCCCATTGGCTTCTCTCCTTCTCGGGAAGAGGTCCGGGAAAAGACTCCGATTCATCGGACCTCCTGATGGATTCCTTGGTCTAGAACTGGCCAAGGAATGGCGGGGTTTCTGTCCCGCCATTGTTTGAAGTATATACTATTTTAGATTACTTGTCAAGTGATGTTGACAAATTCAAAATTAAAACAACTATTTTAAAAACGTCAAATTTAAGTTTTTACTGACAAAAATAAACTCTCGAAAAAGCTATATTATAAGCCATTATTTGATGGTTTTGTGTTTTAAAATGTCAAAAAGACTTGACAAAAAAATGATTCCATGATAAGATGTTGTCGTAAGGTTGAGGAAGGAGGAGACGATCAAATACGAGAGGCAACCGTTAAATAAATATATCGGACCCTCGAATCGGCTCTGAGTTCCTAAAGGTAAGTCTTTAAAAAGTAGGTAGGAGGGGGTGATGGTCATGCGACCACTGCTCCGCTACGCGGGTTGCCACACCCTCCTGCTTTAACTGATTATCAACATAACGACACGCCGTGTCGTTAGTCCACAGATGGTCAGTTGAAGCAGGGGGATGGGGTGACAAGGCGTGGCTGAAATACCGCATTAGGGACCCCGCCTTAGCAAGGCGGCGTTGTGCGGAACCTGATGGCTCGGAGCCTCACCGGGGAATTCCCTGGGAGACCCGAGCCGGGTGAACCCAAATGGATCCCAAAAGTCTGAAGTCCGCTGCTTGCGGACTAGGATCCAGCGCCCACCACCATCCCTCCCGGGTTCTTTTCACAAGCTATGCACAAAGCAAAGGGCGGGCGGAAGCCCTCCTTCAGCTGGATCCCAGCTCCTGATGGGCAGACGAGGCCCGCCATGGAGGTGTTCAACCACTGCATCTCAATCCAAAAGTTCTACCGCATGGTGGAACAGATGGGCGGAGAGCAGGTTCGAGCGACCTATTCCGAAGAAGTCGAAGCTCTGAAAGAGCTTGCGACTGAAAACGGAATCAAAGTCCTCCAACCACAGTGGTTCGCTCAGCTGTTTCGATAGCTGAGTGGGGATCCTAGTCGGAGCCTGCTGAGTCCGACGAAAAATTCCCATCAATATGAAGGGAACGACCGCGAGGTCGAAACAGGCAAAAGGGGAGAGTAGAACAGGCAATTCTCCCCACCCAACCAAAGTTTTTAATAGGATTTGCAAAAAAGTTAAGCTTGGCCCACGAAGACCGCATCAAAACCTGCTGGTTTTGTGCTCTACCTCGGCCAGCCTCCGGACGTTCTTCGTTGTCCCAAGCTTAACTTTTTTCTAAGTCAAAAAGTTGAAGATTTTGGTGGGATTAGTTTAACCAGTTCTTTTTCAAGGAGGTCAGACATGAACGAGACACAGCAGGTATCGGCGGTGGCGGTGAAACCCTTCGTGTGCCACGGTGAGCCCTATCCAGGGAAACTGTGCACAGCGAAGCTGACGCAGGCCGAGGCTTGGGTGCCGACGCTCGCGGCGATCCGCAAG
>Ga0209515_10006540_pt1 | contig 14451 bp, 16 predicted proteins | sample Subgroupgradi54m_FD_187454 | JGI IMG/M metagenome (GOLD analysis project Ga0209515, IMG submission 187454) | Subsurface groundwater microbial communities from S. Glens Falls, New York, USA - GMW60B uncontaminated upgradient, 5.4 m (SPAdes)... ...
ATTTCTTCCAACGAGTAGACCGACCCCTGAGCATTCAGCGGCTCGCCGTAGTCATGGAGCACAGCGCGCCGAAGCGACGGCTTGAGCAGCCGCTCATCCACTGCGATCTCGACCATCACATGCGTCTGGGGCTGTCGGTGCCAGGGAAACCGCGCCCGGATGTCGAAGGCTTCCTGACCGCCGGGGTGCGGCTCGCGCTCGACATGGCGCTCACACACGATCTCGACGGGCACGTAGGGATCCAAGAGCGTGACGGCCCGGGTGCAGGCCTCCTGCATGGAGGATTCCATGGTCGTGCCCGTCGGGACAGCGCCGATCGCGGTGAAGTCCAGATCCTCGGAGAAGCGGTAGTCGCCGAAGTAGCACTTCTTGAGGGCGGTCCCGCCCTTGAACACCAACGTATCGCGTAAGGCGTCCACCTGGGTGATGCCGGCCAGCACCCAGGACAGGAGGTAATCGCGTTCGAGCACCTCCCACGGCAGGCCGAGCCGCGTGCGGGCTTCCTGTAGCCGGATCCGCAGCGGCTTCATGGCCGACCCGTGCCGGGCAGGTTCACCTGGATCATCCAGCGGGCGTCACAAGCTCCGTGGCGCAGACCGGTTGGATCGAGCACACGATAGCCCTTGATGGGCTGCTGCTGCAGTGCCGCCAGCCGCTCAGGCGCAACCCCTTGCCGCTCCAGAAGCCAGCCCAGCCGCTTGGCCGTGGCTGCATCCAGCTTGAGGGCGTACTGGATGATCCGCTCCACGTCGAGCTTGGAGGCACGGAGCTCGAAGGCATGGAGCACTTCGGCGAAGTCGCCGCAGTGCTGCGGCGCCATCAAGCCGTCGAGCAGGGTCCGCTCCGGATCCGTGATCGAAATCCGGGACTCGTTGACCCAGACCTGCTCGATCCCGAAGAACCGCTCGGGCTTGACCTGAACGAATTGGTAGCTGGTCTCACCCACGAGATAGCCTGCCTCGGCTCCCTCAGGCTTCGCCCCCCGCCTGCGGGGCACCGAGCGCGCGGTCGTGAGCACGAAGACGCGTCGCGGTACTTGGTCCGTCAGTCCGTGGTAGCTCATCGCTGACCAGTGGCTGATCACGGCCGGCTGCACCAGCACCATCGCGATCTCGAACTCGTGGAGTGGGGTCGTCCCAGGAACCGACCCGGAGAGCGCATAGAGCCCCTTCTTCAGCCGGACGATCCAGCCGTCCCGGGCGAGGTAATGCAGGGCTTGGCGAACATAGCCGTCCGAGAGACCCACAGAGGGAGCGACCTTGCGGGCCGTCTCAGCGGTGAAGACGCACAGCCCTTCCGCCGACAGCTTCCTGACCAGCTCGACTCCTGACGTGGTATGTGTAAGATGTTCTGTCGTCATTGTTCGTTGAAGTATACCATTCACCAATAACAGTCTAGTGACACCCTCAGTAGAAAGTATACGTCAGTAGTTAGTTTTTGTCAAACAATAGCCTGTAAAACTATAAATAACCAGAGATGGGCCGTGCGTTTTGGACTCCATCATAACCCTCCCCGTGCAAATATCAGTCATAATATCCTCTCCGTTTAGGCCTGCCTTTGCCAGCCAAATCTAGCCCAATCCGGGCGCTTCTGGGGTGAGTTCCGAGAGGCCGTTCAGGCCGACTGTCCGGCCATGTCGGTAGGGTCGAACTGGCGATTTAACACGCCTGGGAGCGTTGAGGGGGGTGCAAAAAGTCAGAGCACGGGTGAATTGATGTCCGATTTGTCCGGTTCTGGAAGTCCTGAATCGCCGTAACTTCTTGCTTCATTGCGTCTTGCTGAATGTCCACCCCGTTGAGGCGGACATTGCCTTATTTCGGACCAGGAGGACACTCCACATGCCCGTCACCGTCTCTTATACCACAACCCAGGGCCTGTTCCAGGAGTTATTTCAGCTCTTGGGGAAGGCCGGTCAGGGGGACTTGGTTAGGCAGATTGAGTACCTGCGGGTGGAGAATCAGATCCTGCGCGGCAAGCTTAGGAAGAAGGTGGTCGTAACCCCCAGCGAACGTCGGCGCTTGACCCGATTCGGCAGGGTGCTGGGCCAGGACCTGAAGCGCTGTCTCTCTATTGTGAGCTACCAGACCTTTCAGCGCTGGGTCCGAGAAAGCAAAAGAATGAAGACCGTTCCCCGGAAGCGCCGTGGCCGACCCAGAACGCTCAAAGAGACCGAAGCCCTCGTCCTTCGGTTTGCCCAGGAGAACCCGAGCTGGGGTTATAGCCGGATTCTGGCGGAACTGAAGAAGCTTGGCATCCAGCGCCTGTCCCGCAATACGGTGAAGAACCTCCTCAAGGCGCATGGCTTTGACCCGGCGCCCCAGCGCGGGGAGGACTCCTGGGATGCGTTTTTGAAGCGGCACCTGGAGACCCTCTGGGCGTGTGACTTCTTCACGAAGACCGTCTGGACGGTCTTTGGCCCAAAGATTTTCCATGTGCTGTTCTTCCTCCACGTCCAGACCCGAAAGGTCTACATCGCGGGCATCACGGAGCACCCCACCCAGGAATGGACCCTACAGCACACTGCAAGAGCTGCGTTACCCTTCGGTGGGACCGAAGGAAGACCGGCCCTGCTCATCCGAGACCGGGATAAGAAGTACTCGAAGGCGTTCGATGCGTGCTTAGCGTCCCAGCAGGTAACGGTGAGAGCCATCCCGTACAAATCCCCCAACCTAAATCCCTATGCGGAGGGCTGGGTGGGAACGATGAAACGGGAGTGTTTGGATCACTTCCTCGTGTTCGGGGAGCGGCATCTGCGCTACCTCGTCCGGGAGTACCTCGACTACTACAACACCGAGCGGGCACATCCGACGTTGGCTATGCGGACCCACTGGACAGAGCAGACATCGGTCGCCTCGCGGCGGCTCAAGACGTCAAGTCGACTCGGCGGGTTGCTGCGCGGGTATGCGTGGGGATAGGGTCGTGAGCGCACGATCACTTGCACCAGCAGACTTCATCGGTCGGCTTCATCCTCAGGGAGGTACTGGGGTGGGCTCGCGCCGGTTCGGCTGATCACCTTCGGGAACCTGCCGTTTGGTATCTTGTCTGCGATGGCCTTCACCTCGATCCAGTGCCACCAGTCATCCCCGAAATCAAACCAATAGTGGAAGATGTCTCCTGCCTTGAGGCCGAGGGAGGCGATGGTTGTCTTGGAGGTGAGGCCGGATGGTTTCTCATCCGTGTCGAGGTGTTCCAGTGCCTCTGGCATCACGTACCGCCTGTCCGGGGCCATCTTGAACTTGTCCCCGAACCGGAACTCGTACAGGTGGGGATCGTCCCGCTCGAAGGCCCGGAAGATGGCTCGGTGGAGCTGCGCCAGGGTCTGATCGCTGCGGATTTGGATGGTCCGGGCAATGACGGGATTCTGCTTCACGAAGGCTTCCGTCATCGGGCCATCGGTGATCTGGACTTCAAGCGTGTAGAGCATCGCGACTCCCCGTGCGAATCGTGTCAAGCCATCCTCTTGCCTGAAGGGACCACCGTTAGTGAGGGGGTGGTGCGCCGGGAGTCACTTGCTACCAACTTCCTCTAAGACCGGGTTACTAATGAAGTCCGTCGGTTTCACCCGCCAGCCATCGAAGGGCGAGATTGAGTACTTGACCTCGTCAAAGGCATCCACGACCAGCTCAGAACAGAAGTACTTGCCCTGCACGTGCATGAGCTTCGGGAACCAGACGCTATCAAAGATGAAATTGAACCCCATCGGGACGAGAGTGGATAGGGCGTAGAAAATCGTCCCCAGTAGGTCATAACCATCACCCTGTTTGGAGGCGCACCAGGCCAGGAGCTGGTCGAGCACTACGGGATCGTGGAGATACCGGTGCCGGAACGCCCGGATGTAGTAGCCGTTCTTCAGGTAGAAGTCGATGCTGCCCTCGCGAATCCCTGCCGGTTCGGCCTCCCAGAGCTTCCCGTCCCCTTGGTAGAGAGCCGCATGGGTCCAGAAGCGGTGCTTCAGCTTCCGGGTCAGGACGTTGCCCAGCTGGATGTACCACGAATCCCAGATGCTCTGCTTGCCAGTGAGGAGGATGTCCCCTTTACGCAAGAGGGCCGGATCCGTAATCGAGGCATCGTAGGTGTAGTGCCGCGCCCAGAAGAGCCGGATCCCACCCACCCCCAACAGCAACCCAACCAGAAACACCACGCTCTTGAGGGCGAACCAGCAACTACCGAGTAGCCAGGACATGGCAACCAACCCTTAGCGGCCCGCGTAGGCCTGGGAATGGGCCCGATGGCGCTCCCAATTGCTCCGATATTGTGCAGCCAGTGCGGCATCATGGAGCACGAGAACGTTTTCCGCATTGTGCTCCTCCGCGGCCTTGGTGAAGTTGAAGGAACCGGTGATGACCGTCTCATCATCAATGACCATCACCTTGTTATGGGCAATCGCATGGACGGCATCGATGGTAACGGGAATGCCCACATGGGCCAGGAAATCGGCTTCGGAGTAGTGCTCGGTCCATTGGCTCTTATCCAGAATGACCTCCACATCGACGCCCCGCCTCTTCGCATCCACCAACGCTTGGGCAATAGGGGCTGAAGTGAAACTGTAGGCTTGCACGAGGACCGTTTTCTGCGCATGGGTGAGGGTCTCGACCCTCCCCGTAGAAATATCAGTCATAATATCCTCTCAGTTTAGGCCTGCCTGTTCCAGACAAATCTAGCCCAATCTGGGTGCTTACCGGGTGAGTTCCGAGAGGTCGTCCAGGCCGTCTGTTCGGCCATGTCGGCAGGGTCGAACTGGCGATTTACAAGGCTAGGAGGCGTTGAGCGGGGTGCAAAAAGTCAGATCACGGATGAGTTGATGTCCGTTTTGTCCGGTCTTTCAAGTCATGAATTAGCGTAACCTCTTGCTTCATCGTGTGTTGGTGAATGTCCAGCTCAAAATGGTGGACATTGCTGTGTTTCAGACAAGGAGGACACGTCCGCGATGCCCGTCACCGTCTCTTATACCACAAGGCAGGGGTTGTTCCAGGCGTTATTTCAGCTCCTGGGCAACGCCGTCCAGAGCGACCTGGTGCGGCAGATTGAGTATTTGCGGGTGGAAAACCAGGTGCTCCGTAGTTGGCTGACCAAGCGAGTGATCGTTACGCCGAGTGAGCGCCGGCGCCTGCTCCGGTTTGGCCTGGTGCTGGGCAAGGATCTCAAGAGTTGCCTCTCCATCGTCAGCCTCCAGACCTTCCAGAAGTGGGTCCGGGACAGCCGGCGCACCCACCCCATTCCAAGAAAGAAGCGCGGGCGGCCACGGACGCTCAAGGAAACTGAAGCGCTGGTGATTCGCTTTGCCACGGAAAACCCCGGCTGGGGCTATTCCCGCATCCTGGCTGAGCTGAAGAAACTCGGGATCCGGCGGCTCTCCCGCAACACGGTCAAGAACCTCCTTAAAGCGCATGGCTTTGACCCTGCCCCGAAGCGAGGGGAAGACTCCTGGGATGCGTTCCTCAAGCGCCATCTCGAAACCCTCTGGGCGTGTGATTTCTTCACGAAGACCGTCTGGACGCTCGTCGGGCCCAAAACGTTCCATGTGTTGTTCTTCCTACACGTCCAGACCCGGAAGGTCTACATCGCCGGGGTCACGACTCAGCCGAGCCAGGCGTGGACGCTCGAACAGACCCAGAGGGCCGAGTTACCGTTTGGGGGGACCAAGGACCGATCGGCGCTCTTGATCCGGGATCGGGACAAGAAGTACTCGCCGACCTTCGATGCGTGCTTGCAGGCTCGGCATGTGACGGTGCGCTCGATCCCGTACCGGTCACCCAACCTGAATCCCTACGCGGAGGGCTGGGTGGGGACCATCAAGCGGGAGTGCTTGGATCACTTCGTAGTGTTTGGCGAACGGCACCTGCGCTATCTCGTCCGGGAGTCCCTCGCCTACTACAACACCGAGCGGGCGCATCCGGTCCTCGCAACACACTCCCGGTGGGCCACCCCAATCCTTGGTCCTCCTAAGAAGCTACGGTGCCGACAGCGGCTGGGCGGTTTAGTGCGGGGATATGAAAGAGGTTAGGCTGGTGAGGAGGGTAGAATATTTGCACCGATAGGCCGCGAAACACGCTTGCGCCGCCACCGTGTCATGGACGGCGAGGAAGAACGTTTGAGCAACCAGCAGCGCGAGCAAGGCCGACAGCTCAACGGAGGTCACCGGTGGTGTGGCGGTCATCCGCAGCATCGCGGTCCACAAAAATCCGGCGATGAAGCAGACCATGTACGCCCCGATCTGCATGGAGGCATGATAAAATCGCGACGAGGCGGCCCACCCCAGTGCGTACCACAGCCAGTGGCTGACCCCGACGCCGCCGAACAGGACACCCAGCGGAAAGAGCATCCGGAACGGCTCGCGGCGAAGATTATGCCAACCGATCCGTCTCATCGGCGCGCCCCTCTAATCGACGATCGGCGCAGCGCACTGCCCGGCAGCGCCAGGGCGACAGCCACATCCCCTTGTCCGCGTCATCCCGCCCCGCTGCGTTTACAGGCCCACAGCGCCATCATGCCGTAGAGCGGCGGCGCCACAAATCGCCGGACGTGTTCGACGGTCACACCTGTCCGCCTCAGCAAGGCCGTGGCTTCCTGCACGCGATACATCCTGACGTAGCTGCGGTCGACCAGACGCAGCCAAGGGTGCCACACGCGGTGCTGCCAGAAATCTCGACACCAATCGACGAGCACGAGTTGACCGTCCGCGCGCAAGACCCTCGTCCACTCCGCAAGCGCCTGGTCAGCCCCGGACACGTGATGCAACACGCTCATGGACACCACCACGTCAAACGTCGCCGAATCGAAAGGAAGTGCTGTGGCCGATCCTCCGCGTAAGACGACCCCCGGCCGACCCTCGAGCTTCTTCCGAGCCTGCTCGAGCATGTCCGACACCGCGTCAAGGCCGACCACGTGCAGTCCCGGACATCGATCGAGGAGGCGCGCGATGAGTTCCCCGGTGCCGCAGCCGACATCGAGCAGCCGCTCGGCGCCTGAGAGCTGCAGCATGTCCACCGCCACACGACACACCTGGGCGTTGTATCGGTGCCATCGCCGGTCATAGTCCGACGCCAAGCGCTCGTAATGCCGTTCGGTGCGAGCGGTCATGCTCGTGCGGCCTGGCGAGTGTCGGCAGCCGTGACGATCTGCGGCAGGTACGCGCAGCATGGGTCCTCAGCCAAGTAATCGCCGGTCATCGCATACGCGCGGGCGCGCGAGCCGCCGCAGATCGTCCGGAACTCGCACACACCGCAGCGGCCCCGCAGCAAGGTCGGGGTGCGCAGCTCGCGAAACAGCGGTGACTCTCGATACAGCGTTGCCAGACCGGTGTGCCGGATGTTGCCCGCCGTGTGCGGCAGAAACCCGCTGGGATAGACATCGCCCGTGCACGAGATGAAGACATGCCCCTTGCCCGCATTGACCGTCGGGGTGCCAGGCCGACGGCGCCGTGGCCGCGGTCGATCCAGTGGCGCCCCATGGGCTGCAACCCACTGGATGGTGCGGCTGGCTGCTCATGTCCATCGCGCCGCTCCTCTGCGCGCCGCTGCGCCACATAGCGCCGATAGTGCAGCGCCTCGGTGACCTTGATGACGAACGGCGCTTGGACGCTCAGCTTGTACAGCCTGGCAAAGACCTGCTCGTACTCTGCGGCGGTCAAGCCCGCTACCTCGACGCCGCGGCCGACGGGCACCAGGAAAAAGACTTCCCAGAAGACGATCCCGAGCCGACTCACGAGGGTGATGACCGACTCGAGCTCGTGCACATTCGCCGCGCTGATGACGGTGTTGATCTGCAGCGGGATGTCCGCCTCGTGCGCCCAGCCGACGGCGTCCATCACCTTCGCGAAGGTCCCCGGCACCCGGCGCACCCGGTCATGGGCGTCGGCGGCTCGCATCCAGACTGAAGGCGATTTGATCGAGCCCGGCCTCTTTGAGGGCGAAGATGGCCTCGCGGGTCAGCCGTGGGGCGGCGGCTGGAATCGTACCGACGCGTAGACCACGGCGCTTCGCATGGCGGATCAGGTCCGTCAATCCCGACCGCTTCAACGGATCGCCGCCGCTGAACACGATCACCGGCGTGCCCATGTCGGTGACCTGGTCGATCAGGTCCATCGCCTCCGCGCGGCTCAGCTCCCCGGGCAGTGGATCCGGCTGGGCGGTCGCCCGGCAGTGGACGCAGGCCAGATCGCACGCGCGGGTCGTCTCCCAGATGACGATAAATGGGGTCTGGCTGAAGTCGAGTGCCGTGGGGCGGCGGTTCGCGTCAGGCATGGAGGCCGACTCCTCGTGTCATGTCCTCATAGAGCGCCTGGGCTGCTGCTCGGCACTGCCGATGCAGTTGGTGACGCCATGGCCCTGGTAAGCGTTGCCGGCAACGACCGGCCTGGATACTGCGTGAGGCGCGATTGGATGGTCGCGACTCTCGTCACGTGCCCGACGTGGTACTGCGGAAGCGCCCGGGGCGATCGATGCACCGCGCTGAAGAGCGGCGTGCCGCGAAGACCCACCAACGGCCGCAGCGCCGCACGGCCAGATTGACGGTCACCCAGGAGGCGTACGCGATGCCCTCGAGCGCGTGCGCCAAGGGCTCGTCGAACTCGCGCACCAGCCGCGCCGCCTGATACGACGGCAGGGCCAGGCACACCGCATCGGCGGCCAGCACCTGCCCATCGGAGAGTGCGACCCGCCATTGCCCAGTGAGCGCGTCCTGGCCGAGGCCGATCGCGCCGACGCCCCGTCGAATCGATGCCGCCGAGACGGCCGCCAACCGGTCCACGAGGGTTTACATCCCGTCGCGAAAGGAGACAAACACGCTGTAGCGAGGGCCCGCCGTCCCCGAGGCTGGCACCCGTGCCGATCGTGCGCGGGCCCGAAGGCCCTTGATCACGCTGCCATAATGCCTCTCCATCTCCACAAACTGCGGCAACAGCGCTTCCATGCTCAAGTGCGCCGGATCGTCTGACGCGATCCCACGGACCATCGGCTCGGCCAACCGGGCATACACGGCGTCGCCGAACCGACGTCGGACGAACGCCGCGACGCTTTCATCCGAGGGATCGGTCCGCGGAGGGACCCATGGTTCGCGCCAGGCGCGAGCCTTGCCACGCAGCGACAGCAGCGGCGAGACCGCGAAGGGCCAGAGCTTCCCCGGGCCCAAGAGCGAACATCCATCCGGGACGACCGTCAACCGCCCCCGATGCACCACGAAGCTTCGCCGATGACGCGCGTTGGTCGGGATGAGCGCGTCATCCAGCCCTAATTCGTGGCAGAGTTTCAGCGCCCAGAGCTTATCCGTCATCAGACTGTCCGGCCCGGCCTCCAGAAGAAATCCGTCTCGCCGCTCGGTGCGGATCACTCCACCGAGATGGTGACTTCGCTCCACGAGCAGAACATCAAGCAGCTGCCCATTCGCCCGGCTGCGGACGAGCAAGCGATACGCTGCCGTCAGCCCAGTGATGCCACCCCCGATGACGACGACTCGCAGAGGGGAAGACGTGTTCACCATCGCCATGCACCTATTCCGCAGAGCGGCTATTCGGGACCCTTGAATAAGATCGACAGGCCGACGATGACAAAGAGGATGCCGCCAACGAGGCGCAACGCCTTGGCGGGGACCAAATGCCCCGCAAGCTGTCCGGTGAGCACCGCGAGCGCACTCACGAGCACTAGGCCGGTCGTCGCCCCCAGAAAGACGGCCCACGGTTTTTGGCTGGCCGTGGCAGCACCGAACAGGGCGAGTTGCGTCTTATCTCCCATTTCGGCGAGAAAGATCATGACGGCAGTGGCGAGAAATGTCTTCGCGTCCATCGTCGGCGTCTCCTGATGTGGCCGTCACTTCAGACAATGAGGCTCGACGGAATCGAATGGCCAATGCCCGCCGTCTTGTGTAAACACGCACTGCTTCTGGAAGCATCGGCGGTCCTTGTCGAGGCAGTTCACGATGCTCCAGCGCTGCTGCGCCTGCTTGGTCAAGATCGCCCACACCTTGCGGCGCAGGAGACGACAGCGGCACGGCCGATATCTGATCTCGGGCCGGTCGCTCATCGGGTCCGCTCGCTTCTTTCGCCGGCTCATCGATCGAGGCTGCATCAGCATGCCCGCCTTATGAGGTCGCGTGGGAGCCTAACCCGGCTCGTGCCAACAACCGATTGAGGAGCCGCGAGAAAAAGAGCGTGGCGAACGTCGCGAACAACGTCGCTTCTTGCAGACCGTTGAAGACCACGCCGCTCACGCGGATCCGGTCGATGCGCCCCCGCTTGAGGTGGTCGAGGCAGTCCCGCCAAAACCGCTCCAGCGATTGTCGAGACCAGGTGAGCGAATGGGAAAATGGATTCCACCGGTTCAACCACAACCAGACACGCGGGGGGATCGTGACGCGCGGCTTCGGCAGCGCTCGCGGCACGGTACGCCGCAGCGCACGAGCCGCCCGTCGGTAAGCGTGGTGGAGTTCCGCCGCGCGCATCTGTCGCCACCCGCGCCAGCTTCCTGGCAGGCGCCGCAGCTCCTCGATGACGCGCTGTTCCAGCAGGGAGCGTGTCCGCGTCTGCAGCCACACCTCTTCCATGTCGAGGGCCAGCCGCGGCCAGAGCTGTGCGTAGCGCGTCAGATCGCGGAGTCGGCGTGCAAGATACCGACGGCGCGTTTCGAGCGGGAGACTCGGCCGGCGCTCGTGCCGGCTTTTCAAGCGCACGAACCCGTGGACCATCGGGTGCCCCCGCTCGACCATCGTCGCGTTCTTGTACCAAATGAAGTTCGCGAACACGGCCCAGTAGTTCTCGGCGCTGACACGGTGCAGAATCCGCCGCATATTGTCGACGCTGTAGAATGTGGTCCAGGCCTCGTCGTACGCGCGCGTCCAGTCTGCGCGGGACATGCGCCCGTGGTCCGTCGTCGCATGGAACGAGTCGTAGCGATTCAGATCCGGATCGAGCCAGATGCCGTGCTGCAGCGCCTCCAGATGATCGCGTGAGCCCGGCAATGGCGTGAGCATGAAGAAGGAGGCTTGTTCCGGACCCAGCTCCTCCGTCAGACGCCGCAAATCCTGTTGTACCGAGACCGTGGTATCGAACGGAAAGCCGATGATGTAGGCGACGTGGGTGTTGATGCCGGCCTGCCGATAGGCATCGATCAGGGCCTTGAACTCCGCGATGCGATTCTGGCGCTTGCCCGCGGCTTCCAGGTTCTGGGGATTGAGGCTTTCGAGCCCGATGAACACCTGTAAGCAGCCTGCCGCCTTGGTCTTGGCGATGAAGTTGGGCAGCTTGTACGACTGGGTGTCGACCTGCACCATGAACCCGATGCGGATGCCGTCCTCCTCGCGCAGCCGGATCAACCCGTCGAGGATCGCCTCCCAGTACTTGTTGCGGCAGAAGTTGTCGTCCGTGAAAAAGTAGTACGAGATGCCCCGCCGGTAGTTCGTGCGGATCGTCTCCAGGATTCGCCCAACATCGCGGAACCGCATTGTGCGGCCTTGGACATTGATCACGGTGCAGAACGAACAGCTGAACGGACAGCCGCGGCCGCAGTCGAGCGTGCCGAAGTTAGGAGCCACGAACCGCCGCACGTAGCGCGGGGCGATCCGCGGCATGGGAGCGGCCTGGAGTGCTGGCGGCTGGAGCAAGAAGTTATAGATGGAGTGGAGCCTGCCGGCCAGAGCATCCTGCAGGATGCTCTCCCACCGCCCCTCGATCTCGCCCGCTACCACGCTGACACCGGCATCAAGCAGCGTCTGGATTTCCGGCGAGATCTGGGGCAACATCGCCAGCGATCCGCTGACATGGAAGCCGCCGATCAACACGTCCACGCCACCCGCACGGAACGCCACGGCCAGGTCGCTGGCGCGGGCGAACTGGTTGCTCTGCACGCCGACGAGACAGACGATGAGTTTCGTGCCTGGCTTGCGGCTCTGCCGGAGAATCGCCCGCACGTCCACGCGCTGGACCGTCTCATCGACGAGTTCGATCCGCCACGCGAGTCCGGGCCCCAAGACGCCGCGCTGCCGCACGTTGTCCGTCAATCCATAGAGACACGAGAGCGTATTGCTGGGCAGGACGCCCTTCCAGTAACGAATGACGTAGCCGTCTTCGTCATAATTCGACGGCTTGATCAGGTAGACGACCAGCCGTCGGACTGGCGTAGTGTCGGGACGTCTCCGTGGGATCATGGGATCACTCCTGGTAACGCCGGAACACGAGGCAAGCGTTCGCGCCGCCAAACCCGAAGTTGTTGGACATCACGGTGTCCAGGTGTGCGTCGTCCCGCCGCACGGTGACAATCGGCAGCCCCTTGGCGCGCTTATCCAACGTGTGGATATTCGCCGAGGCCGCGATGAAGTCGTGTTCGAGCATCAACAGACAATAAATCGCTTCATGGACTCCCGCGGCGCCCAGCGAATGACCTGACAGTGATTTGCTGGAGCTGATGGCCGGAACCTCGTCGCCGAAGACCGCGTGGATCGCCCGGAGCTCGCTGAGATCGCCGGCGGGTGTCCCGGTGCCGTGCGCGTTGATGTATTGCACCAGTCCGGTGACGCTCGCCAGCGCTTGTCGCATACACCGCACCGCTCCATCGCCTGAGGGGAGCACCATGTCGCCTCCATCCGAGGTGGCGCCGTAGCCGATCAGCTCCGCGAAGATCCTCGCTCCCCGGGCACGGGCGTGCTCGAGCTCCTCCAACACCAACACCCCGCCGCCCCCGGCAATCACGAATCCGTCCCGTTGCGCGTCATAGGGTCGCGAGGCGGTCTCCGGCGTCTCGTTGTACTTGGAGGACAGGGCGCCCATGGCATCGAAGAGCATCGCCAGCGTCCAGTGTTCCTCTTCACCACCGCCGGCAAAGACGATGTCTTGTCGGCCCCACTGAATCTGCTCCATCGCGCTGCCGATACACTGAGTGCTGGTCGCACAGGCGGCGCTGACGCTGTACGCGACGCCTTGGATCTTGAACGCCGTACTGAGGCACGCGGCGACGGTGCTGCTCATCGTGCGTGGCACCAAAAAAGGACTGAGCCGTCGAATGCCCTTGCTCCTCAGCATGTCGGCCGCCTGGACCACGTTGGCGGGCGAGGCGCCACCCGTGCCCATGATGAGGCCGGTGCGCGGATGGGAGATGTTCTCGTCGCAGAGGCCGGCTTCCTCGATGGCCTGCTGCATCGCCAGATAGGCGAACGCGGCGGCATCACCCATGAATCGTCGGGCCTTGCGATCGATCCGGACATTCAGATCGATGTCGATGCTGCCAGCCACCTGGCTGCGCAAGCCCAGGTCGCGATACGCGGCGTTGAAGCGAATCCCGGAGCGGCCCTGTCGCAGCGATGTGAGCACCGCCGGCATGTCATTGCCTAGACAGGACACGATCCCTCGGCCCGTCACCACGACGCGTCTCATCATCGCTCCGGGATGCACGTGCACCATCTCGATGGCATATCATCCATGGGAACCTTCGTCCTGCGCGACAGATATATGGCCGAGCAGATACTCAACGACCTCCCGCGCCGTGTAGGAGGTCTTGCCATCGTGGAGAAAATGGGCCAGGTGCTTGATTTCATCGCCTGCAGTCACCAACGGAGGCTCCACATAGCCGGTCCGTTGGCGCTGGGCCAAGCCGATGGTCGCCAGGAGGCCGTTGCAGAGACACTTGCGGCCGATGGTCTCTTCCGCCGCGCCGCCCTTCCTTATATAAAGCTCCACCGGCTCCGCAGGACACCGGTAGCCGAGCGAGCCATCCGGCCGCTTATAGACGTGCCGCAGGTAGCCCAGATCGCACAGTCGTGGCCGGTGTGCGTAGACCTCGGCTTCCGAGAGCGTCTCGTCGACCGTGACCACCTTGAACGGAAAGCCCGACGCAGACGCCAAGGGATCCGTGAAGATGTCGGCCTGCCCGCGTTGCACCCGCTCGAGCACCGCGGCTTTAAGCTCCGGGGCGAGGCCCGACTCGTCGCAGAAGGCAAAGGCCGTGCCCACCTGGATGCCAGCCGCGCCAGCCGATCGCGCAACCTGTAGCCGGTCCGGATGTCCATACGAGCCGGCGAGCCAAAACGGCAGCCCCAGCTCGCGGATCCGCTCGAGATCGACGACGTCCTTCTCGCCGTAAATCGGCTCGCCTCGTGCATTGAGCTGCGGCTCGCCGCGCGGCGGCGCGTTGTGCCCGCCGGCCGTCGGTCCCTCGATCACGAAGCCATCGACGCGTCCGGTCGCCTTCTTCGCCAACGCGAGGGCTAAGGTCGACGAGGCGATGATGGCGAGGAACTTTGGCCGCTTCAGCGGAGGAGGTTCACCGAGGAGCACCAGCCTGGGATCGAAATGCAGCCGGTACTCATCGTCCCCGCCGGTGCCCTCGACGTGCAGACGAATCGACACCGGCTCATGCCGCGCGAGTTGGTCCAGTACCCCGGGGATCTCTCGCGGAATCCCCGCTCCGACAAGCACGTAGTCGACGCCCGCCAGCAACGCTCCGTAGAGCGTGGGCAGGAGCAGATCGG
>Ga0209515_10006541_pt1 | contig 14448 bp, 12 predicted proteins | sample Subgroupgradi54m_FD_187454 | JGI IMG/M metagenome (GOLD analysis project Ga0209515, IMG submission 187454) | Subsurface groundwater microbial communities from S. Glens Falls, New York, USA - GMW60B uncontaminated upgradient, 5.4 m (SPAdes)... ...
ATTTGAAGAAATTAAACAAACACTTGGTGAGCATGATTTGAAATTTGAAGAAATTAAACAAACACTTGGTGAGCATGATTTGAAATTTGAAGAAATTAAACAAACACTTGGTGAACATGATGTGAAATTTGAAGAAATTAAACAAACACTTGGTGAACATAAAGACATGTTGGATATCTTGATAGAAAAATCAGCCACAAAAGATGATATCAAAGATCTCAAAACTGCCATTGACACACTGACAATTACGACGAATGCAACCCTACAAGAATTACGCGCAGCAAACTCAAATTCAAAAGTTCATACCAACAAAAATTTAGAACAGGATGACCGTATTGAAAAATGTGAAGAAAATATTGTTAATATAAAAAGTAAATTGCAAATGGCCGTTTAAACTTCAAGCCATACTATGTTCAAAGCCATATACAATTTATTCCACCATCACTATCACACACGTTATCACGGGATTTATGCTCACGCTAAAAAACTTTTTGTGTTTGATTTGTGTTTATTGGCAATAGCGACTGCTATGCTAGGATCTTCTTTGTTTTTCTTTTTTTGGAACCCAGGGTTAACTGACCAAATTGATCTCAAAATATCTTTGGGGGCAAACCGAATCAAAAGTGGTGAGTTGGTCAAAATAACTGTTGATTATAAAAATCGTAGTAAATATTTTCTACGCGAACCAATCTTGGCGCTACATTTACCAGCTGGTTTTGTTGTTGATCGTAATCTCACTCCTAGTACTTTTAAAACCGATTCTACTTTTACACTTTCCGAATTACGTCCTGGAGCTAGTGGTCAAGTGGAGGTTTCCGGTCATCTTTGGACACCGCCAAAACAAGAAGAAAAAATCACTGCCCTACTTTCCTATTTACCAGAAAACTCCAACAACCGCGAACAAAAACTTGGAGCATTTTTGACCAATCTCTCAGACAGTGTATTGAAAGCCTCTTTGGAAATGGCCGATACTTCTTTTGCAAATACTCCTGTACCATTTGCTTTTAAATTTATCAACACTTCCGATTCTAAATTAGAAGGTTTAAATTTTGATTTTAATTTCCCTGGAAAAATTATTGGATTAAAAGATAGCGATTTGCATAACATTACCTTAGAGAAAACCGGTGAAAAATTAATTACCGGAGAAATCATAATGCCATCAAAAACTGGTCAATATGACCTAAATATCTTGACTAGCGCAAACATTAATAATCAACCAATTGTTATATTAAATAATCAGTCCACAATCAAAACTTTTTCTCACGATGTTAGTTTGGCTGTAAAATTAAAGGATAATTTAATATTTGTCCAACCAAACCAAATATTTAATACAAATATTGCTTGGCAAAATAACGGTCAATACGAACTTCAACATTCATTTATACGCGTTGCTTTTACTCCTGGAATAATTGATCTAAAAACAACCGCCAAGGAAAATGGATTTAAAATAGATGGTGCTGATTTATTAATTGACTCCAACGAACGCACCGCCTTAGCCAACGGCAAACCACAAGCCAATGACCAATTTGGTTTTAAAATATATTTATTACCGACTTTCAATGTTGGTACTGTTGAAAATGCTGTACTCGAAATCAAACCAACTTTTATTGCTGAATTAAAAAATAACCCAGGACAATCGTTTTCTTCTCCTGGTGAATCAATCAAAATTCCATTAGCTACCGAATTGAGCTTGATATCAGAAGCTAGATATTATTCTCGTGAAGGCGATCAGTTGGGGCGCGGACCGTTACCACCACAAATTGGTGAGACTACCAAATATTGGATTTTTATTCGAGTCAATAATACTACCAACCCAGTACGTGATGCCGTTTTTTCGGCCACTTTGCCTAGTGGTATTAGTTTCACTGGCAAACAAAGCGTATCTATCGGTCCAGCCTTAATTCTCGACGAAATCAACAACACTATCAAATGGAATTTTCGTGAGCTTCCACCAAACAGTCAAACCGGCTTATATTTTGAGGTAGCGGTGACACCGTCGCCTGAACAAATTGGCAAAAATATTAACCTAGTAAATGATATTAAATTTACGGCTAGTGATAAAAACACTGGTAAAACTTTTCTTTTAAATAAGGCAGTAATAAATAATATTTTACCTGAAAACGATCCAGGCAGTAAAAAAGGAAGTCTCGTAAAATAAAATCAAAAAAACACCACGAGCATAGTTACTTTAAAACGGGTTAAAACGCTCCGCTAGTTATTACGTCGTCATTCGCAAATGTGAATAAATTCACATTTGACTCATTCCTAGTAATAATGAGTCGAGGCTCATCCTTTCAACCTCGCGGTTGAAAAAAGCGTAAAGTTACTATGCTCGTGGTGTTTTTTTATCCTTATTTTTTACACCCCAGCCTCTTTTTTCAAATCACCCACTCTATCCGTTTTCTCCCAAGGAAACTCATTGCGACCAAAATGTCCATAAGCAGCAGAGTTACGATAAATCGGTTTGAGTAAATCAAGTTTTTCAATGATTTTTCCAGGTCGGAAATCAAACACCGTTTTGACCGCTTCTTCCAATTTTTCATCAGCAATTTTACCAGTACCAAAACTATCTACCCGAATACTAGTCGGTTCGGCACGACCAATCACATAGGCCACCTGCACCTCACATCTATCCGCCAAACCAGCCGCCACGATGTTTTTGGCCACATAACGAGCCATATAAGCGCCGGAACGGTCTACTTTACTTGGATCCTTACCAGAAAAACAACCACCACCATGACGTCCCATACCACCATAGGTATCAACGATAATTTTGCGACCAGTCAAACCAGTGTCCCCTTGAGGACCACCAATCACAAACCGACCGGTCATATTGATAAACAAATCAGTTTTATCATCCATATATTTTTCACAAACTGGTTTGATAACTTTTTCAGTAATATCAGCGCGAATTTGCTCATTGGTAGCACTATCATGATGTTGAGCAGAAATAACCACGTTTTGTAAACGTGTTGGTTTGCCATCCACATATTCGACGGCCACCTGAGATTTTCCATCGGGACGCAAATATGGAATTTCACCATTTTTGCGAACATCTGCCAAACGTTTGGCTAACTTATGCGCCAACAAAATCGGCAACGGCATCAATTCTTCGGTTTCATTACAAGCATAACCAAACATCAATCCCTGATCCCCCGCCCCTTGTTCTTCAATAGCTTTTTGATCGACACCTTGAGCAATATCTGGAGATTGTTCGTGTATAGAAACCAATACACCAGCATGTTCACCATCGATACCATAAGCCGGGTCAGTATAACCAATGTCCGTCAAAACTCCACGCACTATTTGCTGAACATCAGCGTAACCGTTGGTAGTAACTTCACCACCAACAATTACCAGACCAGTAGTGGTAAAACACTCGACCGCTACCCGAGATTTTGGATCCTGACCAATCAATTTATCGAGCACCGCATCAGAAATTTGATCACAAATTTTATCAGGATGACCTTCAGTCACTGATTCGGACGTAAAAACAAAATTATTTGACATAATTTATATAAAAAATTAACGACAGAAGGAAGTTGTTAATAAGTAATCGACCTTACACTTAGCAACAACTAACACCGTCAAAAGTGAATAAATTTAATTATACTGGTTACTAAAATAAATGTAAATACTACTAATACCAAAGATGTCAAGAAAGGAGCTCGCGACAAATTATAGCGATCAGCCGGTAAATCACCAATTTTTTTAGCCTGCCAATAAATAAAAAATAACAAAATTGCTTCAATACCCAAAAACAGACCGCCAACTACTCCCAGAATATTTACAAAATTACGCCAACCCATCATAAAAAAAGCTAATGGAAACAAAATAACAAAAAAAGTGGCAAAAAACGAGGGCATTTTCCAATCCCAAATCAAACTTTGTTTCAACGATATCCCCAACCCCATAAATCCAGTTCCCATCGCAAATACCGCAAAAATATTGGCCAAAACTCGCACCCAAGCACCAAATTTATTGCCCAAACCAAGAGTGGCTATTTCGGTAGTTTCTTTTCCCATCACTCCCACTACTGCTAAAGCGAAAATAATATAAACAAAAATAGGAATCAAGGTACCAATAATCAACGCCTTTCTAAAATGTTGTTGACTGCCTGGTAACAAAGCATGCGCTTCGACAATGGATGGCGAAGCGTTCAGAGCAAACAAAATAACTCCAAATGGTAAAAAAATATTGCCCAAATTTAAATAATTAAAATTTATCACTTGTATATGTGGCAAAAAGGCAAATGACAAACCAAGAATAATGCTAATTACCAAAATACTCAAAACCTTTTCAATTACTTTGACTGTTTGTAATCCACGCCAGACTAACAAACTCCCAATCGCCCAAAATATGACTGTCCACCAGATAGGAGTACCGCCAAAAATACTAGCCAATGACTCGCCTTCTCCTACTAAATAGGCCAATAATACTCCAATACCACTAACAATAATAATCACCGACATCAAAACTTTTGCCCAACCGCCCAAATATTTTCCAGCCAACCCTGGTAGTTGAAAACTTTCTTTGGTACGAACAACAATTTCACCAATCATCAAATTCAAAAACAACATCACAATTCCCAAAACTAAAATATATGCCAATCCAATCAAAATACCAACTTGAGCCACTACATAAGGAATTCCCAAAATACCCGCGCCAATCGTCATGCCGGTAATCATAAACACTGCGTTGTTGATGCTGACAGTTTTTTTATAGACACCTTGATGTAGAACTACTGCTGATTCTTTTGACATAAAAAATATTTTAAAGTGTTTTTATTTTATCATAAAATTTAAAAAACAAAAAGTTTTAAGTAAGTTGAATAAAACATATTGACAATTAATCAAATTTACATTATTTTAATCAGGCATAAACACGCGCTGAAATATTGCGCATTTGTAAGGAGGAACCATGGCCACGCAGGAAATTCCTGTAGTGAACATGGACGGATTCGGGCAGAACGGCAAAGACCACGATCTCTACATCGCCGACAATCTCGGCCTCGCCTTCCGGAAAATCGGGTTCGCCTCGATTACCGGTCATGGCGTGGACGACGAACTGGTGAAACGGGCGTTCATGGTGTCAAAGCAAGTCTACCTGACCGACATGACCGAAGAACAGCGTTTACAGTACGAGTACAAGGAGGTCGGCCGTCAATACGGCTACACTCCGCCCAGGACGGAAACCTCGGCGGGTCACAAGAAGCCCAACAACATGCGGTTTTGGCATGTCAACGATCCTCTGGCCAATGTTGGGAACGTGTTCCCGACGGAGATCCCGGAGTTCGGTCCGACGATGCTCGAGCTGCACAGTGCTCTCAAGGCGGCTGGCAAACAGGTTCTAAGGGCGATCGCACTGCATCTGCGGCGCGATTCAGAGTTCTTCGTTGCTTGGGTGGAAAATGGTCGCAATCTGTTGCGTCCCATTCACTACCCAGCGATGCAGGGTGACGAAAAGGTGGAACGCTCCGGCGCCCACTTCGACATCAACCTGATCACCTTGCTCGTCCCGGCCACCGTGCCTGGATTGCAGGTGAAGAACCGTCAGAATCGCTGGGTGGATGCAACCAACCCTTCAAGGGCGTTGGTTGTGAACATCGGCGACATGCTGGCAGTTCACACGCACGGAGTTCTCAGGTCGACCAAACATCAGGTGGTCAATCCATCGACGTTCTGCGGCGATCGCTTCTCGATCCCACTGTTCGTCCATCCAACCGATGTTTCGCTCGAGAGTTCCGGTGCCTTCCTGCGCCATCGCCTGCGCGAAATCAAGCTGCTCAACGATCCGAACCGTCACCCCTACGAAATCGACTTCTAGTGGTGACGATGCGACGCTGACAGAAGGACAGAAAAATTTGCGTCACACTTCCTCGTTTTCACGAGGCGGGCAAGGGGCGTGATTATCAGGCTACCTACTCGTTAGTATTTTATGTAATATATAATATTGACGAGTAGTCTGATAAAAAAATAAATTTAAAAATACAGATCAATTGATCTGTATTTTTTTATCACAAATATTTTTTAATCAAGGCTCTGTTTTAAAAACTATTCAAAAATGTGGGTGATAAAGGATTCGAACCTTTGGCCTTCTCGGTGTAAACGAGACGCTCTAACCAACTGAGCTAATCACCCATCTAATAGCCACAATAATACCTAAAAATATTATTTTAGTCAATGGCTACGTGTTAAAAATTATTTTGACAAATTTTTGGCGTAGTCATAGATATCCGGATAACCATGAACTTTTAACCAATACCACCATTCCACTCCCCATAAATAGGCACGAGAAAAACCAGTTTGTTTTGCGAAATATAAATTCTTTTCCAAACGATCCAGATTCATTGTCTTAAACTGTTCGGCTACATTATTGTCTGAAATAGTATGATTGGCTACCCAAGGTTCCGCTTGTAATTCGGCTACATAAGTTTGATTCAAATCTCGCCCATGCCAAAGCGCGCGCAATCGATAAGCGCTAGCCGGCAACCAGTTATAGGCAAAATAACCAAGATGCTCATTCCAAACAATTCGATAAACCGTCGTACCAAACAGATCTCCAGCTTTAATCGTTTTACCCCACATGCTAAGTTCACCGCTGTCAGTCACCAACACCGAATGGTTTTTATCTAAATTTTTTACAGTATCAATTTCTGTTTTTAGTTTAATTGGATCCAATTTGTGGCAAACTTTTCCAAAAGCCAAAAACGGTTCATTTTCTACTTGCCAAATTTCCAAGGCGGAATGATTGGAATAATGCTGGGTGGTATTTTTTAAAAAATTATTTAAGGATAAAAAATATTCATCATCAGATAATTTTTCTGACCAAGCCGGGACATTACATTCCGGCCACCGAGGAGTCTTTTGACCAAGAGCCAATATCACTTTGACCTTGCGTTTGGCCGCTTCATCCATTAAATAATCCAACTCACTAAAATCAAATTTACCTTTTTCTTTTTCAATTTCATCCCAACGAGCGGTCAAACGCAGATAACGAAAATTCCAATCATCCAAAACTATTTTGTAAGTATCTTTGAGATCCAGACCAAGATAACGAGTGTACTCTGGACTAAACGAAGCACCCAAAATAATTTTTTCATTTCTCAAAGTAGAAAGATACCAAAAATTTATTATCAATAAAAAAATTATCCCCGAAACTATATACAAAATTTTAAATCTGAGCATATTAAACTAATAAAATTAAACCACATATAATAATTATTACCGCTAATAATTCTTGCACTATTTCTCCACGCGCATAATCTTCTTTGAATTTTTTTGGCCAAAATTTACTAAATAGTAAAACTAAAATAATTAAAAGAGCGTACTGCAAACCATTTAAGGCGTTGACCAATGACACACTACCGATAGCCATCGCATATTGCACGATCACCACTCCTACTGTACTTAAAATTTTATTTATTACCACTAAAATAGTATTATCTTTTTTACTCTTAACCGATAGAAATTTATTTTTAACTTTATCCAAAATAGTATTTTTAAAAAGTACACGTTGTACGACTGGATGTAATAATAAAAATAATCCAAATATTCCAGTAGCCGCTCTGGTCCAAACAAAACCGCTAAAAAAATCATAATTAATATAAATATATTTGGCGCTGACATGTGAAACCGCAAAAAATATTCCCGCCGCAATACCCCACACCATACCACTGTGCCAACCAGAATGTTGTTTGCTTTTTTCAAATGAAACTACCAATGAACCAATTATTAACAAACCGGACGCAACTAATTGACGAATTGTTAAAATTTCGGATAAAAATAAATTACTAAACAATAATACAAACAGCGGTGTGGCTGCCCCGACCAGCGGACCAACATGACTAATTTCACTTTTTTCAAAACCCAAAAACATTGTCCACAATGCAAAAGCAAAAGCCAAACCAGAAATTATCGCCATCAAAAAATCAAATGGTGTATGTAAAAAAGTTACCCCAAATGGCACCAACAATAAAAGTGGCAAAACAAAAATAGACGAATAAAAAGTATACAAAACCGGTTGAACTTTGACTGATGATAATAAAAATTTATCTATCATCACTACTACAGCCAAAATTGCATAACCAATTACTGAAAGTATTAACCACATAAATATTTATAACTATTTATTTTATTAACTAATTATACCACAAAAAAATACCGTGATCTATACAATCGCGGTATTTTTAATAATCCCATGTCCAATATTTACTTAAACAAACAAATATTGGACATGGAGAGTAGTGCACAACTACCAACCCCAGAGGTCTGTGAACTCAAGCGTTCGTTGCTAGCGCTCAGGCCACGCCTGCTCGTGACGAGTCTGCTGAGCTTCGCGCCGCAGATGGGGCGGCAACAACGCCAGAGCCTGACGACGCTGCTTGCCACTGCCGTACACCGCAATGCGCAGAAGAGACTCCGTAGTAGTGGGCTGCAAAATCGACGAGACCGGCGGCTGATGCGAATGGTTGTTGGCGGGAACATTGGGCAGAGACATGATTTACCTCAAGTAAAAATGGTCAAAGATCCCAATCATTAGGCAAAGTTGCCAAAGGACGGGAAAATATTTTCCAAATTTTAGATAATATTTTCCCGCTCTTTAAACAAACTTTGCTTTTTGCACACTACTCTAAATTGAAAAGAACTATCGCATAAAAAATCACCCTAACCGGATGGTCAAGGTGATTTGAAATGCTTTTTAAACTTTTATTAGGCATTATTATAATCACCCTTTGACCATACGAAAAAACGGCACAATACTGTGGAGTTCTTAGTAGTCAAATTGTAAATATAATTATTTTGCATAATATTTATTATTACAAACTATTTTTTAACTGTCAACAAAAGTTATCCACATTACACTTTCTTTTCTAATTTCAAACCGGCGTCAGTATAACGATTGGCCGCATTCCAGAGCAACCAACCGGCATTGGGATATTTTTCTACCATATCAATCTGCGCGCGAATATTTTTTGCTCCATACACTGCTCCAATATTAAAGGCTTGTAACCAAGGTCGAACCTGCGCTTGCTTGCCCACAAACAATGACGAACCTTTTTTCATGCCATTGTCTATCACTTTACCTGGATTAGCAGCCGGATTGGATAAACCCAAATGTCCTTTGGCATAATGTGACGGATACATCATCGGTGAAATATAATCTACTTGATCAGCCGCGCCAGCAATCGTTTGTCCAATAGACATACCGGTATGATTTTCCATTACTAACCCAAAAAAATCTACTGATATGTATGCTGGTTCATCTTTTAGTTGCTCAGACAAAAAACTAAAAAAGTTTGTCATTACATTATTACGTTCCTTGGTACCTGGGATAACCGCACTGGCCATATTTCCATCAGTTGGAAAACGCACATAATCAAAATTCACTTCATCAAATCCTAAATCCATCACCTCTTTGGCAATTGCCACATTATATTTCCATAAATCTTGACGAGCGCTGTCTACCCACGCCAAACCTTTTTTGTCATGCCAAGTTCCACCCTGTTTATTTTTTATGGCCCAAGCCGGTTTTTTGCTAGCCAAAATTGGATCTTGAAAAACTGTTTGTCGAGCAATCGCATAAATATTATGTTCATGCAATTTGGCAATTAATTCCGGAATATTTTTTAAAACAATTCGTTTTGTTTTCAATTCTTTAATAGCTGGTATTTGGCTATCGTACAAAATATAACCCGTATAGTCTTTGATATCTATTACTACTGCATTGAGCTCCGTTTTGTCTATCAGACGAATCATCTCGTCCATTTTTTTAGCATTGTTGGCCGAACTGGCAGTGAGATAAATTCCCTTGGCTATTTTTTGTGCGGATTTTACGCGAGGCGGCAAAACTACCGGAACCAAAACTTGGCTACTGGACGATGGTGTATTCAATACTCCAGTCAGTTGACTATTTGCTTGAGCCCTAATCGGTGAACTATAAAAAAAATATACTACCAAAACAGTTAGCCAAACTAGTGGCAAACCAAAAACCAATATTTTCCACAAATGACCATTTTTCTGCATAATGACGCGGTTTTCTTTAATTCACATTTTAATTATACCACAACTAACCAAAAGCCCCTACCCCCTATTGACAAAACCGGCGTTTTGTGCTATTATTTAGAGTTTTATTTATGCAAACCAAGCCAAATATGAAGATTGCTATGATCGGACAAAAAGGGATACCGGCTATCTACGGCGGCGTGGAACGTCACGTGGAAGATTTGTCGCGCGAACTGGCCAAACAAGGCCACGACGTTTTGGTATACGCCCGCGCTTGGTACACATCCAAAGCTTTGAAAAATTATCACGGTGTAAGAATAATCCATACTCCTACTATTCATACCAAACACTTGGATACAATTTCTCATACCTTATTTTCCACCCTCAATGCTTTGGGTCAAAATTGTGATGTAATCCATTTTCACGGTGTCGGTCCGGCTTTGTTGGCTTGGATTCCAAGAATTTTTTCTCCTCGCACTAAAGTGGTAGTGACTTTTCACTGTATTGATCGCTATCACCAAAAATGGGGTGTAATTGCTAAGTTCATGTTGTCGCTGGGCGAAAAAGCCGCTTGTACTTTTGCTCACCAAACGATTGCCGTTTCCAAAACTATCCAAAGTTATTGTTTGAATGAATATCATACTAAAGTTGAATATATTCCTAATGGTGTTGTAGTTGCCAAAAATACCGGTTCCAATTTGTTAGAAAAATACAAACTGGAAACAAACAAATACATTTTGATGGTTTCACGTTTAGTGCGTCATAAGGGTGCCCACTTTTTATTGGAAGCTTGGCAAATGGCTCGCTCCCAAAATCCAGAACTATTTAAAGATTACAAATTGGCTATCGTTGGTGGTAGTTCTTTCACCGATGATTACGTGGATGAATTGCATCATATTGCCCGTGGCGATAAAAGTATTATCTTTACCGATTGGATGCATGGACAAATTTTGGAAGAAACTTATGCCAACTGTGCCTTGTATATCAACCCCTCAGAAAACGAAGGGATGCCGATAACGGTGTTGCAAGCGATGGCTTATGGTCGACCAGTATTGTTGTCCGATATTCCAGAACATCTAGAATTGATTAGCGATCGAAATTTATTATTTCGTACTGCTAGCATTGTCGACTTGGCTGATAAAATTACCAAGTTGATTAAAGACAAAGACATTCGTGCGATTGCTGGACTGGAAAATAAAATACTCGCTAAAAAAAGTTTTAACTGGACCAACCTAAGCAAACAAACTTTAGCGGTTTATACTGCAAAAGAAAAAACAAAACTCGCCCGTTTAAAAGCGGTACGGGTTTAACAAAAAAATCCTCTTATTTCAACTAAGAGGATTTTTTATTTTTATTTTTCTGCAATTACTATTAAATTTCTTCCACCCCGGCTATCGGTATTATTTTTAATATCATCATAAAAAAGTTCTATTTTTTTGAAGCCGGATTTTTCCAATAGATCTTGCAATTCATCAGAATTGAAATGATGATAAAATCTCTCGGTCAAAATTTCACCTTTGTTATTTTTCCACGGAATAATATAATCATTATCGCCTACTTTTTTCCAATCTTTTTGTAGTTTACTTTGTGCCCAATCAGATTCCAGATTCCAAACTGTCATTATTATTTTTCCTTGCGGTTTTAATTCTTTGTAAATTTTATTTAGTAAATGCAAACGTGTTTTCTCATCGGGTAAATGATGAAACGATGCAATCAGAAAAGCGAGATCAAAAAAATTATCCGCAAATATTTTTTCCTGTTCAGCTGTGAGAAAAAAATTAGCCTTACCAGACACCACTTCCGCTTCCCATTTTTTTTCGGCAATTTTTAACAATTCATCACTTTGATCCAATCCAAAATAATTAATTTTTTTATTTTTAAACAAAAAAAGTAGTCGCCCATTGCCACAACCCCAATCCAAAATATTTTGCCCCTCTTTTACAAACTTTCCAAACTGTTTAAGCTCCTCCCAGAGATCATATCGGGTACCGGAAAATAACCCGGCTATACGGTTGTAATCTTCACGAATCTTGTGTATAATGTCTTCTGAATTCATATGCAAACAATAGAAGAAATAATTATTCTGGACTGTTACAAAAAACAGCCTAAAGACGTCGAAGCGCTCAACAATATCAAGCGCCGTATTTTGCGTACTATTAAAGCGGGCTATATCCCGACTTCTACACATTTGCTTAAAGCATATCACAAACTGGTCAAAGAAAACAAGATAAAATTGAGTCCACAACTCGAGCAGACCCTTCAACGTCGAGCGGTGCGCACTTTATCGGGTGTTACAATTGTCACTGCATTAACCAAACCATTTCCTTGTCCCGGTGAATGCACCTATTGTCCGACTGAAGCCCGGATGCCAAAAAGTTATCTTTCGGATGAACCGGCAGCCGCGCGTGCTTTGTCTTTGGCTTTTGACCCATACGAACAAACTTGGCGACGTTTAGACGCGCTGAAAAAAAATGGGCATCCTATAGATAAGGTAGAATTGATTATCAAAGGCGGCACCTGGAACTCTTATCCGATCACTTATCAATATTGGTTTATTGCTCGTTGTTTTGAAGCTTGTAATCGCACCCGCAAAAGCACAGTTTCAGAAAAAATGAGTTTGGACGAACTCAGAAAACAGATGGTCAAAATTCAAAATAAAAATGAGAAAGCCAAACATCGAATTATTGGTTTGACTTTGGAAACTCGTCCGGATTTTATAAATAAAAAAACAGTTGAGGCGATGCGCGAAATGGGTACGACTCGTATTGAAATTGGTGTGCAACATCTTGATCCAAAAATAATGGAAATGACCAAACGCGGACATGGATTAAAAGAAACGGTGGAAGCGACCAAACTTTTACGTCACTACGGTTTCAAAGTTGATTTTCATCTCATGCCTCAACTGCCCGGTAGCACTCCAGCCAAAGATCTCAAAATGATGCGCCAGATTTTTTCTGACCCTCGTTTACGTCCTGATATGATAAAAATTTATCCATGTACTGTGGTCAAAAATTCTGAATTATACGAATGGGTGGCCAATGGTACATTTAAACCTTACAGTGACAAACATCTTCTGCGGATTTTAAAAGAATTCAAAAGTGATGTCCCCTATTATTTGCGTATCTCTCGTTTGATTCGTGATATTCCTTCTCACCATATTATGGCGGGAAATATGATGACGAACCTACGTCAACTAATCCAATTTGAAATGAAAGCAGAAGGTAATACCTGTCACTGTTTGCGTTGTCGTGAAGTTGGTCACCAAACTGAAATCGATTGGGAAAAAGAAAAAATTACCAAATTTGTCGACACTTATGAATCTAGTGGTGGAACCGAATATTTTATCAGTTTTGAAAATGCAACCCGTGATGCGGTGCTGGCTTTTTGTCGTTTTCGTATTGACCCAGCCGGCATCTATCCGGCTTTCATTCGTGAACTTCATGTTTATGGACAATCACTGGAAATTGCCAAACGAAAACTCGGTGCTTCTCAACATACTGGTATGGGCAAAGAAATGATGAAAACCGCCATGGATATTTGTCGTGAAAATAAAATACCGCGCTTGGCGGTAATTTCTGGTGTTGGTGTGCGTGATTATTATCGCAAACTCGGAGCTAAACTAGATGGCAATTATATGGTTTTTGATGTCAAATAAAAAAATCTCTGGCCGATCTGATCACTGCAATATTGTTGGCACCAGCGTTATATAGCTCTGGTGCATTTTTTTTATCGATACCGCCGATTGCCACCCACGGAATAAAAATTTCTTTTTTAATTTTGTTAAGCGCTTCTAAACCAACTGGCGTACGATCCGGTTTGGCAGGAGTTGGAAAAATTGGACCAATACTTACATAGTCCGCGCCTTCAGACACTGAAGTTTTCATCTGTTCTAAATTATTGTTTGATTTACCGATAATTTTACTACTTCCCAAAATTTTTCTGGCTTGCAAAAGCGACATATCAGTTTGACCAATATGAACACCGGCAACTGACAACTTCGCCGCCACTTCAACACAATCATCGACTATCAAAAGTACCGGCGTATAACCAAACGCCGTTTTATCTTTTTTATCAATGTATTCACAAAGAAATTTTGCCTGATTATAAATTTCATTTTTATCTCCATTTTTATTTCGCAACTGCACCACTTTGGCACCGTGATCTATAAGCCAAACCAATTCTTCAACATTATCACTAAGTGGATATACTGTTTCAGCTTCAAAATATAGATTCAACCAATAATGTGGTGTGAAAGATAAAATTTCAAATTCCAGATGATAAACATCGTATCTTAATTTTTGAAAATGAAAATAATGTAGTGGTAAATAAATTTTTGAATATTCTTCCAATACACGCAGAGCTTCTTCCAGACGCGAAAAATTGGCTTTCATCAGACCAAAAAAATTACGTCTGGAAGCCATATTATTCTCCAGACTAGTCTGAC
>Ga0209515_10006542_pt1 | contig 14448 bp, 16 predicted proteins | sample Subgroupgradi54m_FD_187454 | JGI IMG/M metagenome (GOLD analysis project Ga0209515, IMG submission 187454) | Subsurface groundwater microbial communities from S. Glens Falls, New York, USA - GMW60B uncontaminated upgradient, 5.4 m (SPAdes)... ...
CGCTTCGAGCAGCGCACTCTGCGTTTTTGGCGTGGCGCGATTGATTTCATCGGCCAGCAACACCTGTGAAAAAATCGGCCCCGGATGAAACACGAAGGCACTCGAGGATCGGTCATAGACCGACACGCCAAGCAGATCGGCCGGCAGCAAATCATTGGTGAACTGCACCCGCTTGAACTGCAACCCGAGCGCGATCGACAGCGCATGCGCCAGCGTCGTCTTGCCCACCCCCGGCAAATCTTCAATCAGCAAATGCCCGCCCGCCAGCAGGCAAGTCAGCGCCTGGCGAATCTGCAAGGGCTTGCCGACGATGATTTGATTGATCTGCGCCGCAGCGGATTGAATTTTATCGAGCATGGAGAGGATTAACGGCAGGGGAAAACGAAGGTTCAGCTTAACATGCAGTCACCGCACACCCAGCGCTGTGACCGTGGGTCACTTTGGCTGTATAAACTTCTGACAGACGCCCTGCGGTGGTGCCTTGCACGACACGGTGTTTGACAATTCCGCTATCATGCCGCGCGGCAGAGCAAGGAAACAGATTCGCAAGAACAGCTTCATAAAAATAGAGACCGGCAATGTACACGCAGGTGAACAAGGAACATGACCAGACTGGCGATCCCGCGTTCGCGGCAGCTGCGTTGACGGCGCATACCGCCGCCAACGACCACGCCGCCCTGCACCAGGCCACCATCGACAAATTGTTCCCGCCCACGATCATGGAAAACTGGGCCACCCTGCAATATCGTCACTACCGGCGCCCGCGTCCAGCCGAGCCAGTGCTCGATCGTCAAGCGGTGATCGCCGTCACCGACAAAATCATCCAGACCGAAAACCAGCTGTTTGCCGATCAACGCAAACGTTTGCAGGCGCTCCAGCAGGCCCACCGCGCTGAGCTGCACGCCTTGCGCACCCAGGTGGACCATGACGAACAATTATTGACTTACGAGCGCCAGCGGCTGGCGCAGATCACCCATGAACTCGGGCAGATCCGCGAACGCCTGCGCGTCTGCATGACCGAAGTGGATGGATTAAAACATCAACGCCGCGAAGTGCAGCACCAGATTCACGCCATGCAAAGCACCCCGCAGAAAAAAACCGGCACGCGGACCGCACCGCACACCGCCGCCCCCACCACAGAATCGCTCTCGTTAGTCAGTGCCCTGATCACCGCACTAGCGGTTCTGACCATGATCGCTGTGATCCCGATCATCCTGCTGGTGATCTTCAACTGAGCAATGCCGCCGGCCGAAACCGGCGGCGCGCAAATGCCGGCTCAAGCCCGCCCAAAAAATCACGCGCACCCATCAATCAGACCAAGGGACAGACACCTTTCCCGCAGAGGGTTCAGAGAAAAACTGTTTCACCACGGGGATAACGGGGATAACGGGGATAACGGGAAGCACGGGAAGCACAGAAGCACAGAGCCAACCCTGGTCTGCCTTTTTCCATAGTCTCTGTGTTCTCCGTGGGAAAGAACGATTCTGTTTTACTCTGCGGTCACCGTTTGAACGGCTTGATCGCATCGTCGGACAGCGTCAAGACGCCTATTGTTCAGGGCACTTCTATAAATCCCCAGCCTATCCGACAGCCTCCTAGGCCAATGCTGATCACGCATTCAGAAATCGCCTACGTATCATCCAACAGTGGTCTGACAAATCCCGGGAAACGCTGCGCTAGACTCGAAGAAGATGCGACGGCGGTACTTCCTGCATGCGGGCGAGTCGCGGTGTGGCGCTATCGCATGCACTATTGATCTGGATCAATCCCTGCGATTGAACACGTCCCTATCCTCAGGGTGTCGAACAAGGAGAAGAATATGACACCATCCCCGCATCCGCTGCAGAGCGCCTCATTCAGACCGGCATTGCAGATGCTACTGCTGGCTGGCTTGGCCGGTGGTTTGGCCGAAGTCGTGTGGGTCGCGCTGTATTCACAATTCGCACCATTGGGTGCGGCACAGGTATCGCGTCAGATTGTGGCCAGTGTGATACCCGCACTGGCCGATGGCGCGTTTGCACCGGCATTGGGGGTAGCGATTCATCTCACGCTCTCGGTGTTGCTGGCAATGTTATTGGCGATACTGCTGAGCCTTTCGACAGGGTTGCCGTGGACAAAAAAACCCTCACCGCAATGGATAGTGCTGATCTCCGCGTCCGCACTGATGCTGGTCTGGGCGATCAACTTCCTGATCGTATTGCCGCACTTGAATCCGGCTTTCGTACTGCTGCTGCCTTACCCGGTGACATTCTTTTCCAAGCTGTTGTTTGGCCTGGCGGCGGGGCTCTGTCTTTCCCGCTCAGGCGCAAATCCCCACCCACAACACCACCCACAAGACCACCATGAGGCACTGCCATGAACAAGGAAATCATTCTGATGCTGCACCCGACCTTCGGCGTGCTGGCGATGCTTGCCGCCGTGTGGCTGTTCGTTGAAGTGGTCAATGTCAATACTGTCAACGGCGTCAATTTGCAGAATCAGCAGCGCATCAAATTCTCCAGCATGACGGTGGCGATACTGATCTGGCTGAGCTACATCATCGGTGGTTACTGGTATGTGCAGTTCTACGCGCCGGACAAGGCGATTATCAAAGCCGGGCCGTGGCCGTTTGCGCACAGCTTCTTCATGGAAACCAAGGAGCATCTGTTCTTTGTGTTGTTACTGATCGCCACCTATTTGCCGATTGTGGTGGCGGGCAAACAATGGATCGCCGAACGCAGCGCACGCACGCTCTTGCTCACCCTCGCGGCACTGGTGGTATTGCTCGGACTGGCGATGGAAGGCTCTGGGGCCATCGTTGGCCTCGGGGTAAAAATGGGTCTCCTGGAGAAATGAACATGGACATACACACTGTCGATAAACACACCTTCGCATTCGGCGGATCGCTCGCCATTGTCAGCATTCTGAGTGCACTGTTGGTGGTGATGAAAGAACGCAGCGAGCCCGTGATGCACTGGATGAAAGCCGCCACCGGCCATCACTGGATCACCCACGGGCTGATTGTGCTGGTGCTGTTTCTGGTGTTTGGCTTCATGCTGGGCGCACTGGCACACGCCAGCACACTCCCAGGCACCCCTCTGGGTCGCGGGTACAACACGCTTACCCTGGTCATTGTCGTTGCTGTGGTTCTCAGCGGCCTGATGATCGCGGGATTCTTTTGGTTTGCCTGAACCGAGATGAGGAGAGTTCACCATGAAACCGCTACCGACTGGCATCACACTGTCGTTGACTCTGGCCGTCTTTTATTCGCTGTGCACGCTGATCTGGGCGATCTGGCCTGACCCGTTCATCAGCTTCATGAACGCGCTATTCCACGGGCTCGATTTTCGCGCACTGCAAAGCACAGAGCCCTATACCTGGTCATCCTTCTTTTACGCCCTCGTCGTCACCGCTGCCTGGGGGTTTGCACTCGGCGCTTACTTTGCCTGGCTGCATAACCTCCTGTCAAAACGATGTGCGGGCGATTGCCATGGCAACTGATCCGGTATGCGGCGGGCAGTCAGACCAACGCTTATAACCGATTCAGAAACTGCCTAAGCATTGTTGAGCGGTTTTCTGACAAGCACTCGGGCGCACTGCCCTAGATTTAAAGAGGGTGCCTGGAGTGACTTACGGCACATCTGAAATCCATTCATTCTGGGTGAAATCAAATGCGTCAATTATGGGCAGCCTTCGCAGCATCGCTTACGCTCAGCCTGACCGGCTGCGGCTACAACACCTTGCAAAGCAACGATGAGCAAATCCAGTCGAGCTGGTCTGAGGTGGTGAACCAATATCAACGCCGGGCCGATCTGGTGCCCAATCTGGTGAATACCGTAAAAGGTTTTGCCGCTCAGGAAAAAGAGGTGTTGCTGGGTGTGACCAACGCACGTGCCCAAGTCGGCAGCATTCAGGCGACCCCGGAATTGATCAACAGCCCAGAGGCGTTTGCCAAATTCCAGGCCGCGCAGGGGCAGCTGTCGGGCGCCTTGTCCCGCTTGCTGGTGGTGTCCGAGAATTATCCGCAGTTGAAATCGGACGCCAACTTCCGCGATTTGCAGGCCCAGCTGGAAGGCACCGAAAACCGGATTGCGGTGGCGCGTAACCGCTACATCAAATCGGTGCAGGAATATAACGTGACAGTGCGTTCTTTCCCTTCCAACCTGACGGCGATGGCGTTCGGATTTAAAACCAAGCCCAACTTCACGGTCGAAAACGAGAAGGAAATTTCCACCGCGCCGAAGGTGGAGTTCGGGCCAGCACCGGCTAAACCCCCAAGCGAGGTTCCGGGAGCCGCAAAGTGACAACGACACGAGCGCTGCGCACAGCAAGAGCATCCTTGCTTGCATTGACGCTGGGCTGGTCGTGCATCGCCGGAGCAGAGATCGCAGTGCCACCCCTGACCGCACGCGTCACCGACCAGACCGCCACCCTCACCGCAGCGCAAACATCCGCTCTGGAGCAAACCCTGCAAGCGTTTGAAGCCAGAAAGGGCAGTCAGCTTGCAGTGCTTATTGTGCCCACCACCGCAGCGGAAACGATCGAACAATATGCCTTGCGCGTGGCGGAGCAATGGAAACTGGGTCGCAAGAAAGTGGATGACGGCGCACTGCTGCTGGTCGCCAAAGATGACCGCGCCTTGCGCATCGAGGTGGGTTACGGTCTGGAGGGCGCACTGAATGACGCCACCAGCAAGCGCATCATCAGCGAAATTATTACACCGCGCTTCAAGCAGAGCGATTTTTATGGTGGCATTACCGCCGGAGTCGATCAAATGATCCGCGTCATTGACGGCGAACCATTGCCGGAACCCAGTGAAAAACCTGTGGGCGATACGCCGCGCATCAGTCAGTACCTGCCGATTATTTTCATGATTGCGCTGGTGATGGGCGGGGTGCTGCGCTCGGTGCTGGGCAGACTGCCCGGCGCGCTCGTCACTGGCGGGGCCGTGGCCGGGGTGGCCTGGTTGTTTGCCGGCGCGCTATCGATTGCGTTGGGCGCGGGCGTGATCGCGCTCTTGTTTACCTTACTCAGCGGCGGAATGGGCGGGCGCGGCATCGGCGGTTTTTATGGCGGCGTCGGCCGAGGTGGTCGAGGTGACTATAGCGGCGGCGGCTTCAGCGGAGGGGGTGGCGGCTTTGGCGGTGGCGGCGCCTCGGGGAGATGGTAACGATGGACATCAAGCCCACGAATCTCAAACGCATGAATCTCACACGCATGAATCTCACACGCATCATGCAGCATCTCCTGATGACCCACTGGCAGGTCAACCGGGCATTCCCCCACAACGCCATGAGTGCGATTGAGCAAGCCATCCAGGCGAGCGAGACCGCCCACACCGGAGAAATCCGTTTCGTCGTGGAAGGCGCGCTGGACAGCACGCCACTCCTCCAGGGGCAGTCCGCGCGCGAACGTGCGCTCGAAGTCTTTTCCCAACTACGCATCTGGGATACCGAACACAACAACGGTGTGCTGATTTATCTGCTGCTCGCCGACCGGGACGTGGAGATTGTTGCCGATCAGGGCATTCACCAGAAGGTGGGATCTGGAGAATGGGAAAAAATATGCCGCACGATGGAAACCTACTTCAAGCAAGAGCACTACCAGGACGGCGTGGTCAACGGCATTCACGCGGTGACACAGCACTTGATAAGAACTTTCCCCGCTGTCGGCGCGGGCCGGAATGAATTACCGGATAAGCCGATGGTGCTTTGATTCACACCTATTGAAAGGGACATCACCATGCAAACCGAATATTTGAAAGTCACCGGCATGACATGCGGCGGCTGCACCAGCAATGTAACGCACGCGCTGAAAGCGATTCGCGGCGTCAGTGACGTCAACGTATCGCTCGCGGCCGGCGAAGCCACGGTGCAATACGACGAGCGGCTGACCTCGCCCGACCAACTGCAAGCGGCTGTGAAGGGCGCGGGCTATGGCGTGGATACGAGCAACGCCGCTCAGAGTCATCAAATCAAGGGCTGCTGCGGCTAAATACCCGAGCAAAATTAATTGTGAAAATCACCGTCATTTCCGCGCAGGCGGGAATCCATAAGCCAGTTGATGCGACAGACTCAGTATGGATTCCCGCCTGCGCGGGAATGACGAACTCCGTTGTTAAATCTGTCATGAATTATGAAGATCTCAATAATACCAATAGCACGCAGAAACCTCTTGCTATGTGCCAGCCTGCCTTCATTGCGACGTTCCGATCGATTCACGTTACAGAAAGAGGTTCACCATGAAACCACTACACACGGGTGCCACGCTATCGTTGACCCTGGCGGTCTTTTATTCGCTATGCACGCTGATCTGGGTGGCATGGCCGGATCGTTTCATGAGCCTCATGAATGCGATGTTTCACGGACTCAACTTCCGGCTGTTGCTGACTGCGGAACCGTACGCCTGGTCATCGTTCTTTTATTCCTTGATTGCCTATGCCGTTTGGGGTTTCGCGATCGGCGCCTACTTTGCCTGGCTGCATAACCTCCTGTCAAAATGCGGTGCGCGCGGCTGCGCATAGTGCACCTGCGGGTTGTCCAAACCGGCGATCCGCACGGTGCCGAGTCGATTGATCGTGCAGCGCATGGGTCAGGCGCCTGCACCCGTTGGTGCTGCGAAAGCACGGGATGAAGACCCTCGCTTGCATCCTCCCGTCACACAATTTCGTGTATCCTGCCTAGCTCCAAAACTACCGGACATCTGCATGTCTGACCCAGTCCCCAGTCGAACCTCGGCCAACGAGGAACACGACCGCCCCCAGCGCTCATTGCTGGAAAGAATTTCCACCCTGCTGCTGCGCGAACCGGAAGACCGCGCGCAATTGCTCACCATTCTGCACAGTGCGCACGAGCGCGATCTGCTCGATGCCGATGCGCTGTCGATGATCGAAGGGGTGTTGCAAGTGTCCGAACTATCGGCGCGCGACATCATGATTCCGCGTTCGCAGATGGATGTCGTCGATGTCAATCAAGCGCTGGAAGACATCATTGCGCTGGCGATTGAAACCGCGCACTCGCGCTTCCCCGTTTTTGAAGACAGCCGCGACAATGTGATCGGCGTTTTGCTGGCCAAGGATTTGCTGCGTTTTTATGCGCACGAGGATTTTGATCTGCGCGCGATGCTGCGCCCGGCGGTGTTTATTCCCGAATCGAAACGATTGAATATTCTGCTGCGCGATTTTCGCGCCAACCGCAATCACATGGCGATTGTGGTCGATGAGTACGGCGGCGTGGCGGGACTGATCACGATCGAGGATGTGCTGGAGCAGATCGTCGGCGACATCGACGATGAATACGATTTCGAAGAAGCAGAAGACAACATTCTCCCGGTTGACCCCAACCGCTATCGCGTCAAGGCGCTGACGGAGATCGCGCAGTTCAACGAAGCGTTTGCCACCCATCTGAGCGACGACGAGATGGATACCATCGGCGGCCTCGTGACCGATACGCTCGGCCATGTGCCCCATCGCGGCGAAAAAATCACCATCGCCAACTTCAGGTTTGAAGTGCTGCGCGCCGATGCACGTCAGGTGCATGTGCTGCTGGTGGAGCAATTGCCGCCGTCGGAAGACGAAGAAACACCCTCGGCGGCGTGAAGCTCAAGCGCAGCCCCTTCCCCCGTTTTTTGTTCAGCCTGCTGCTGGGCGCAGCGCACACGGCCAGCTTCGCCCCATTGCAATGGTGGTGGCTGCAACTGTTCACCCTGGGCGGATTGTATTGGCTGCTTCAGCGCCCATCCGGCACGACCAAATCCTCTTTGCTGTTCGGCTTCGGCTTTGGCCTCGGCTGGTTTCTCAGAGGCACCAGTTGGGTCTATATCAGCATGCATGATTTCGGCGGCATGCCGACTGCACTGGCCGGCACCGCTACCGTAGTGTTCTGCGCCTTTCTGGCACTGTTACCCGCGTTCGGATGTGCAGTGTTCGGCACATTACGTCAAGCACCACTCCATTGGTTCGGCCCGGTGCTGTTTGCCGCGTGCTGGGCTTTGAGCGAATGGCTGCGCGGCACGCTCTTCACCGGCTTCCCCTGGATCAGCACCGGCAGCGCGCATACGCTGGGCGTGCTGCGTGGCTATGCGCCGGTGCTCGGTGTCTATGGCCTGGGTTTGATTGCCGCTCTGTGCGCTGCGCTGCTGAGCCACGCGCTACAGATCACGCTGCGCAAAAGATACGGTGCGCTCGCCTGCATGAGCACCTTGCTGCTGGTGCTGGCCGGTGGTGTCGCACTTGATTTTATTTCCTTCACTCAGGTGCATGGCAAACCGATCAGCGTGCGGCTGTTGCAGGGGAATATTCCGCAAGACATGAAATTCAATCTGGAACATTTCCGCACCTCGTTCCATACCTATGGCCAACTGGTGTCGCAACAGCGCGCGGATTTGATCGCGCTGCCGGAAACCGCGCTGCCGCAACTGTGGCATCAGATCGACGGCGATTACCTGCGCGGCTTGCAGCAGTTTTCCAGCTCCACGGATTCGTCTCTGGTGATTGGCGTGCCGATCAACGACAGTCCCGGGCGCTATACCAACAGCGCCATGCTGGTCACACCGGTGTCGATTGCGACCTTTCCCCCGACACCCGCGCGCTACGACAAATCACATCTGGTGCCGTTCGGCGAATTCATCCCCTTCGGCTTTCGCTGGTTCACCAACCTGATGAACATCCCGCTCGGCGATTTCGCGCGCGGCAAGCCCACGCAAATCCCCTTCGCCATCGCCGGCCAACGGGTGGCGGTGAATATCTGTTACGAGGATTTGTTTGGCGAAGAGTTAATCCGCAGCCTGCACGGCGAACAGGGCGCCACCCTCCTGCTCAACCTCTCCAACATCGCCTGGTTCGGTAACTCCATCGCCCTGCCGCAGCATCTGCAAGCCTCGCAAATGCGCGCGCTTGAAACCGGCCGCCCAATGCTGCGCGCCACCAACACCGGCATGACCGCCGTGATCGCCCCCAACGGCACCGTCAGCGCCACCTTGCCACCACACACCATCGGCGCCCTCAGCGCCACCGTACAAGGCATGCAGGGACTGACCCCGTATGCACGTTTCGGCAATGGGCCGGTGCTGGGGCTGACGGCTCTTATCCTCCTGATCGCAGCCTCAAGGCAAAGGAACAACCGCCAACGCAGAGACGCAGAGGGCGCGGAGACTCGCGGAGAAAAGCACTAAGAGGTTTTCTCTGCGAGTCTCCGCGCCCTCTGCGTCTCTGCGCTGGCGGTTAGGTTTTCTCCTCCGAAAACCATTAAAATTGCGCCTTCGCACTTTGTCGCAGTACGTCATGACCAAACCAACATTAAGCTTCCAACAAATCATCCTGCGTCTGCAAGAATATTGGGCCGCGCAGGGTTGCGCGCTGCTGCAACCCTATGACATGGAAGTCGGCGCGGGCACTTCGCATACCGCCACTTTTTTGCGCGCCCTCGGCCCGGAGCCGTGGAAAGCCGCCTATGTGCAGCCCTCGCGCCGCCCCAAGGATGGCCGCTACGGCAACAACCCCAACCGCATGCAGCACTACTACCAGTACCAGGTGGTGCTCAAGCCCGCGCCGGAAAACATTCTCGAACTGTATCTCGGCTCGCTCGAAGCGCTCGGTTTTGATCTGAAGAAAAACGACATTCGCTTTGTCGAAGATGACTGGGAAAACCCGACCCTCGGCGCCTGGGGTCTGGGCTGGGAAGTCTGGTTGAATGGCATGGAAGTGACGCAGTTCACCTATTTCCAGCAAGTCGGCGGCATCAACTGCAAACCGATCACCGGTGAAATCACTTACGGCATCGAACGCCTGGCGATGTATCTGCAAGGGGTGGAAAACGTGTTCGATCTGAAATGGACCGAAGGCCTGAATGGTGAACACTTAACCTATGGCGACGTCTATCACCAGAACGAAGTCGAACAGTCCACCTACAACTTCGAGCACAGCAACGTCGAGATTCTGTTACAGCATTTCGCCGACCACGAAGGTCAGGCAAAACACCTGATGGAACAGCAACTGGCCCTGCCCGCCTATGAGCAAGTGCTCAAGGCCGCGCACACTTTCAACCTGCTCGATGCGCGCGGCGCGATTTCCGTTACCGAACGTGCCGCCTACATCGGCCGCATCCGCAACCTCGCACGCAGTGTCGCGCAAGCCTACTACGACAGCCGCGCACGTCTGGACCCTCCTTTCCCGATGGCGCCACGCGCGTGGGTCGAGGAAATTCAAGCACAGAAAGCAGCATAAGCAATGACAACCAAGAATCTGCTGGTGGAACTGTTCGTTGAAGAACTGCCACCGAAAGCACTCCAGAAACTCGGCGACTCTTTCGCCGCCACTTTGTCGGCCAGCCTGCAAGCACAAGGGTTAGCCCCCGCTTCACAAGTGACCGCCTTCGCTTCGCCGCGCCGGTTGGCCGTGCACATTACAAACGTAGCCGCTCAAGGTGCCGACAAGGCAATCTCCCAAAAGCTGATGCCAGCCAATGTTGGTCTTGCTGCCGATGGCAAGCCCACGCCAGCGTTGCTGAAAAAACTCGCCAGCCTGGGCGCAGATGAAACCGCAGTCGCCACCCTCAAACGCGAAGGCGATGTGCTGTTTCTCGATGCCGTGCAAGCGGGGGCCACGCTGGTAGATGGATTGCAAAAAGCATTGGATGAAGCGATTGCAAAATTACCCATCCCCAAAGTGATGGGCTATCAATTGCAGGATGGCTGGACCACGGTGAGCTTTGTACGCCCGGCGCACAAGCTGGTCGCGCTGCACGGCAGCGATATCGTCCCGGTGCAGGCGCTGGGTCTGCACGCAGGTAATCAAACGCAAGGCCACCGCTTTGAGGCGGCTCAAGCGATCATCACGCTGCGCGATGCTGATAGCTACGCCGAACAATTGAGAACCGAAGGTGCGGTCATCGCCAGCTTTGTCGAACGCCGCGCCGAAATTGCGCGTCAGTTGCAAGCGGCCGCCGCCAAAGCCGGCACCGCTCTGAAACCGATTGAAGATAACGCCCTGCTCGACGAAGTGACTGCGCTGGTGGAACGTCCGAATGTGCTGATCGGGCAGTTTGAAGCAGCCTTCCTGGAAGTGCCACAGGAATGTCTGATTCTGACGATGAAGGCGAACCAGAAATATTTCCCCTTGCTCGACAGCAACGGCAAACTCACCCATCAATTCCTGATCACCTCCAACATCTCCCCTGCCGATACCAGCGCGGTGATCGGTGGTAACGAGCGTGTGGTGCGCCCGCGTCTGGCCGATGCAAAATTCTTTTTCGATCAAGACCGCAAGAAAACGCTGGCGTCGCGCGTGGTTGGCCTGGACAAGGTGGTCTATCACAACAAGCTTGGCACCCAGGGCGAGCGCGTGCTGCGCGTCGCCGCAATTGCCAAGGCGATTGGCGAGCAACTCGGCGGTGCACAACTCGCACAGCACGCCGAACAAGCCGCCACGTTGGCCAAAGCCGACCTGCTCACCGACATGGTCGGCGAGTTCCCGGAACTGCAAGGCATCATGGGCCGTTACTACGCCCTGCACGACGGCTTGGGACAAGAGATTGCCGATGCGATCGAAGACCATTACAAACCGCGCTTTGCCGGCGATGCGCTGCCACGCACTCCAGTGGGCATGTGCGTGGCACTGGCCGACAAGCTGGAAACGCTGGTCGGCATGTTCGGCATCGGTCAGCAACCGACCGGCGACAAGGACCCGTTTGCTTTGCGCCGCCACGCCCTCGGCGTGATCCGCATGCTGATGGAGAATAGCCTGCCGCTGTCGCTCGACGCCACGTTGAAGCTGGCAGTGCCGGTGTTCGGCAACAGGATCACGGAAGCTTCGGAAGCACTCTCCAATTTCATTTACGAACGCCTTTCCGGTCAACTGAAAGAACAGGGCTATAGCGCACAGGAAATCGACGCCGTACTCGCGCTGCGCCCGCAACGCCTGAGCGATGTAGCGCAGCGCCTCGCTGCCGTGCGCGGTTTTGCAGCCCTGCCGGAAGCCGAAAGCCTGGCCGCTGCCAATAAGCGGGTCGGCAACATCCTGAAAAAAACAGAAGGCGTGCAAGGCAAGGTCAATCACACATTGCTGCAGGAAGCCGCTGAACAGTCACTGTTCGAAGCCCTGCAAGCCGTCACCCCCAAAGCCGATCAAGCCTTTGCCGCGGGCGACTATACTGCCTCACTCCAGGCCCTGGCCGCGTTGAAAGCGCCGGTGGATACCTTCTTCGATAAAGTCATGGTGAACGCCGACGACATGGCGCTGCGCAACAACCGCCTCGCGTTGCTATCGCAATTGCATGGGGCGATGAACCGGGTGGCCGATCTTTCACGCTTGGCAGGTTAACTCCAGAACGCAATGAAACTGATTATTCTCGACCGTGATGGTGTGATCAACTTTGACAGCGATCACTACATCAAATCCGCAGAAGAATGGAAGCCGATTCCCGGCAGCCTGGAAGCGATTGCGCTGTTCAACCAAAACGGTTATCGCGTCGCCGTGGCGACCAATCAATCCGGTGTGGGACGCGGGCTGTTCGATATGCAAACGCTCAACGCCATGCATGACAAGATGCATCGGCTGACCGCCGCGCAGGGTGGCCATATCGACGCCGTGTTTTATTGCCCGCACACACCAGAAGAAAAATGCGACTGCCGCAAACCCAAAGCCGGCATGTTCACTGCCATCGCGCAACGTTTCAGCGTGGATCTGCAAACTGTCTGTGCGGTCGGCGATTCGGCGCGCGATCTTGTGGCGGCGGCCAGCGTCGGCTGCACGCCGGTGCTGGTGCGCACCGGCAAGGGTGAAAAGACATTTGCCAACGGCGATCTGCCGGAAGGCACGCTGGTATTTGCCGATCTGCTCAGCGCAGCGCAGGCAATCACGCAGGACAGCAAATAAGGCGCGCATGAGAAACCAGTTTTTGTTTTTGCGCGCCTGCCTGTTCATGCTGGGACTGTGGGGCATTACCTTCGTGTTCGGCTCGCTGGCGCTGCTGAGCATTCCGTTCCACAAAACGACGCGCTATGCCATGATCGTTCATCCGTGGTGCCGCGCATTCATCTGGCTGGCGCAACACGTGTGTGGTCTGCGCTATCAAATCCAGGGCGGCGAACATCTGACCACCGGCCCGGCCATCCTGCTGTCCAAGCACCAATCGGCGTGGGAAACCGTCGCCTACGTCGCGCTGATGCCGCGCCAGCTCTGCTATGTATTCAAACGTGAATTGCTCTACATCCCCTTCTTTGGCTGGGGAATTGGCTTGATGGATATGATTCACATCAATCGCGGCCGCGCCGCCGATGCCTTTGAAGACATCGTGCGCCAGGGCAAGCGCGTGCTGGCGCATGGCAAATGGGTGATCCTGTTTCCTGAAGGCACGCGTACCAAGGTCGGCGGTCAGGGACGCTATAAAAGCGGTGGCGCCCGGCTGGCGATTCGCACTGGCGCGCCGGTGATCCCGATTGCCGTCAACTCCGGTGAATGCTGGCCGCGCAATGCCTTTATCAAACAGCCTGGTTTGATTACAATCTCGGTTGGCAATCCGATCCCGGTCGAGGGCAAGACCCCCGATCAGTTGAACGATCAGGTTGAAACCTGGATTGAAAGCGAAATGCGCCGCATCAGCCCCCATGTGTATCACCACGACCAAGGTTGAACCCACGTGACCGTCGGCCCCAACAAGTTGCCCACCCACGCCAAACTTCGCTCCCCCCACAGCGATCCAGCCCAGCTTTCCCTGTTGTTTGACCTGTCCCCTGCACCGCTTGCCGAACCGGCTGCACCGCTTGCACCTGCGGCCACGCCCCCTGCAAAATCCAAAGACGCGCGCGAAATTGCGCTCGGCGAACAAACCATTGCCTATCTTCTCAAACGCAGCCCGCGTAAATCCATCGGCTTCATGATCGACGACGATGGCCTGCGCGTCACTGCGCCACGCTGGATCGGGCTGAATGAAATCGAACAAAGCATCCGTGAAAAAGAACACTGGATTCTGACCAAGCTGGCCGGCTGGCAGGAACGCAGCACGCGTCGCGCCCTGCCGAAGATGCACTGGGTCTCCGGCGCCACGATCCCCTATCGCGGCCAGCCGCTCACCATCGAACTGGGCGCCAGCCACACCGAACTCATCACCACTGACGGCCAGCGCACCCTGCACATGGCCATGCCGCACCACGCCAGCCAGCAGCAAATCAAGGACCGCGTGCAAGCCTGGCTGCAAGGTGAAGCGAAACGTATCTTCGGTGCGCGGCTGGAACACTACCTTGCGCTCACCGGCTGGCGCATCAGCGACTGGGCGCTATCATCGGCCACCACCCAGTGGGGCAGTTGCACCGCACAAGGCAAGGTGCGCCTGAACTGGCGGCTGATTCATTTCACCCAGGACATCATCGACTACGTGATCGCCCACGAACTCGCGCACCTGAAGGAAATGAACCACAGCCCGCGCTTCTGGCAAACCGTCGCCAGCCTGTTCCCCGACTACCACGCTGCGCGCA
>Ga0209515_10006543_pt1 | contig 14444 bp, 19 predicted proteins | sample Subgroupgradi54m_FD_187454 | JGI IMG/M metagenome (GOLD analysis project Ga0209515, IMG submission 187454) | Subsurface groundwater microbial communities from S. Glens Falls, New York, USA - GMW60B uncontaminated upgradient, 5.4 m (SPAdes)... ...
GGTGGAGATGGTGATGCCGGGGGACAACGTGAACCTGGACGTGGCGCTGATCACGGCGGTGGCGCTGGAGGAAGGGCTGCGGTTCGCGATTCGGGAAGGTGGGCGGACCGTAGGCGCGGGCGTCGTCACCAAGGTCACCGAGTAGCGGAGCCGAGCGAGGACCCAAGATGCCAAGAGAGATCATGACGTTAGCGTGTACGAACTGCAAGCGGCGGAACTACACGACGATGAAGAGCAAGAAGAACGATCCTGACCGGATCGAGTTGCAGAAGTTCTGCAAGTGGTGCCGCAAGCACACCTTGCATCGCGAAACGCGCTAGTTCTATACTGAGTTCAGCGGGCGACCCCGGCAGCAGCAACCGAACCGCTGTCGGGTCCTTCGTTTCTCGCAGGGGCGTAGCTCTAACTGGCAGAGCGCCGGTCTCCAAAACCGGATGTTGGGGGTTCAAATCCCTCCGCCCCTGCCAATCCCCCAATACTGATGCGGGTTTTGTGGCAAACCTCCGGTGTTTGACGCAACCTGGTTGCTTCCTGGTTGCGCCACTCCCCTCCGGTGAGCCCGGCCGCGTAGAAGCAGAAAGGCCCCGGCCAGATCGACCAAGGGGCTGGGTTGTATTGCCAAACTCACTCATGTCTTGACCGACTCTTTCTTTGCTGCCCTTGCTTCCCGACGAGTGCTGGTGTAACGTGTGGTGTACCAGATGGTGCAAAGTGAGGTGTAGTGGGAAATGCCACGGATGATGGTCGAGATCGACGACAGGCTGCTTGAGGAGGCCCGGCGGCTGAGTGGCGCCCGCACAAAGAAAGCCGCAATTGAAGCTGCGCTGCGAGAGCTGGTGCGCCGGCGAAAGAGTGGGGAGCTCGCCAGGCTGGCAGGCAAGGTCGACATAGCTCTCACGCGACGGGATCTTCGCACGATGAGGGAAGGCCGCTGAGGATGGCGGTCATCGTCGATACCTCGGCGTGGATCGAGTTCTTCAAACCCCAAGGCAGTACGCAAGTCAAGAGTGTGATGACCTCGGCGCTCGAGGAGGGCATCGTTGTGACCGTCGCGCCGATCTTGGTGGAACTCCTCGTCGGCCTGAATCCTGCGCGCAGAATAGACGCCCGGGCCATCGACAGACTGGGGGACCTAGCGGTGGTCAGCCTGGACTGGAACGCGTGCGAGCTGGCAGGGACGTTCGGTCGCGCGCTAGCGGGGCGGGGGCGGCGGGTGCCCACCGTGGACCTACTGATGGCTGGCGCGGCTGCTGTTGCACGCCACGAGATCTGGCACGTCGGGGACCAGCACTTTGTGTGGATCAAGCAGATCGGAGGTCCGTCCGAACGCGATCTGTCGGCGCACCCCCGATGAGGGGCTGCAGGAGCGCGGTCCTGAAGAGGCCAGCGTCGGCGGCTCAAGTCCGTCCCCCGGCACCACGATTACCCCCACAATCCTCGTCCAAGTCGAGCAAGTCTTGCAGGTTCCCGGTCATGGAGAAACGTGGCGACAAATGGTTGTGGTTGCGGTACCATGGTTCGGAACCCGCCGCTCGCTGAGCGTACCCAGTGAGCACTTGAGCAAATGGAGCCGACCATCCTACGGTTGCCGGAACGCCGCGTTGGGCAGGCTGTCGATGTTTTGATCAGGGCGTTCCGAGATGACCCCGTAGTCACTTTCTTCCTCGACAACCCGAGCCGTCGTACCATGGCGTTTCGAGCGTTCTTCGGCAACATTGTTCGTGGTCACTTGCGATTCGCCCACGTCTACGCTGCCTTAGTTGAGAACCAAGTTGCTGGCGTGGCCGTCTGGAGGCCACCAGAAGCCGGGGGTGATACACTTCGCGACCGCGTGCGCACACTGAGCACCCATTTGTTTGTGCGCTCGCTCTTCCCTCGCACTGCCGGGGATCTCTTTCGTGGCTTGAGACAACCATTGCGCTTCATCCGCAAGCGCCTCATTGGTATCTACTTTTCATGGGCGTCGACGTCGCCTTGCAAGGCCGGGGGATCGGTTCGAAGCTCGTTGCACCGGTACTCGAGCTAGCGGATCGGACGGGGACCTATGTTATCTTGAGACTCCCTTCCCTCGGACGCATGCGTTCTATCGACGCCTAGGCTTCGAAATCTCGAGTGAGTCACACCCGTTTCGTGGTGCACCTACCCTATGGACGATGACGCGTCATCCCAACCTGCGTAAGCAATGAAGGGGGTTGGAGACGGTCATGAAGCGATCTAGAAAGGGGCTGGAGGTCCGATGAAACTTGGCGTGCTCTTTCTGCGGATGGTCCTTCATGCGGTGAGCGTCGCTTGGCTGCTCAATCGAAGCGGCTTACCCCATCGGGGATGTATGCGGATAAGATCTGCTCAAACGGACTGAAACCGCCGCTGCCCTATGGCTTCGCCGCTGGCCGAGGGATGGATATATGCAACGGTCCCCATCGAAGAGCATCGCGGCCGGGCCGCGAGTGCCAGCCAGCCTTCGGTGAGGGAGAACCTGATCTGCAACGTCTGTCGCAAGAACCGGACGAGCAGGCGATCAAGCGTCTCCATATCCTCGGTCGAGAGCCCGCTCGTGTCACCACCCGGAAGGCGTTGAGCACTACGTTCCCGAAGCCTTTGTGGATTCCGGCGGATACGGAGTGTTGGGACCTCTGCTGCCGGAAGGCTTTGAGCACAGGTACAGCCCGAGGAAAACTTCACACAAGGATTCTGCGGTTGAATACTTCTGTAAACGCCAAAATTGCCGTAGTGGAAGCGCGGACCGTAAATCTGAGCCCTACGACAGAGTAGCCGATACCGTTAACGCCGACAATCTCAGGCGCCTCGCCGATCTCCTGCGCCGGCACAACTCCATCGGTGACGAGATCGCCGGCGTGATCGGGAGGCCAGCCGAGCGCGGGCACGTCGGCGAATACATCGCCGCGCACATCTTCGGCATCGCTCTCGAGGGGTCGGCCCGGAAACGTGCCCGCGACGGAAGGTTCACGGCGGGCGCGCTCGCGGGGCACACCGTCAACGTGAAGTGGTACGGCAAGCAGGAGGGCGTGCTCGATCTTCATGCGCGGGGCGCGCCCGACTACTACTTGGCGCTCACGGGAGCCGCGGGATCCGCCGCATCCTCCCGCGGAAAGACGCGCCCCGTGGGTGATCCAGTCCGTCTACCTGTTCGACGCGCGGCGCCTGCTCGAGGACCTGCGTGCGCGCGGCGTCAGGATCCGCACGGGTTCGAGCGTGAGGAAGGCGCTCTGGACGGCGGCGGAAGTCTACCCCGAGTCCCACAACGCGGTGCTCACCCTCTCTCAGGAGCAGCGCGACCTGCTCGCCCTGTTCGCCTGATCGGTAACATCGGTAGTGACGAGGGCGAAGGGTTACTCCTCCCTTGCGCGTCCTTCAAAAGACGCCTTGCGGAAGACAAACTGCCATCGACGTAACGAAAGTCCGGCTTCGAGTATGACGGCGGACGAGAAGGGGGATTGCGTATGGCCTTCCAGGCTCATCTCATTCTATTAATCAAAGAACGCGGCTTCGCGAATGCTGCTCGCGTGGCGTGGGAGATTACCGAACGCCTCAGGAGGGAAGGGCACGAGGCCTATGTCGCATCCGTCGATCGGCCCGGGCCACCCTCGAAGCGCCAGCGGCCGCGGGCGACGCCTCAGCTCAGGAACAAGGCTGAGTCAGCATCTTCTTAAACGCGGGGTCGCATTCGGTCGAACAACTTTCGCATCCGTAACCCGCCGTATGAAATCGTCCCGCAATCGGCGAGGCTGAAACTCCACCTTGAGCCGACTCGCGGGGATACTTCCCGAACCATCTTGAAACTTGAGCAGTAACCGGACGCGCAGACTGCATCTTGGCCCTGCTCTCCATCGGGTCCTGCGGGCCTCGTCCACTCGTCAACGGGTCCGAATGTAGAACGCCTTCCGGCCGTCGTCGTGCTACGCGCCCTTGGGATCAGTCTTTACCTTTCGTCCGTTGACCAGCATATAGAATCGCTGAACTCCGGGGAGACGCGAGCACGAGCGAAAGCCTGCGCTCGAGCATCACCTCCGGGGCAAGAGTCTGGCTGCCTATCTACAATGGAATAGTGAAGGTGTGAGTCCCATGCAGCCTGACTGGCCGCCCCCGCAACCTACAGGATGCTCTATACATCCGCCTGCGACACAAATACGGGGCTCCTTCATCAGCCTCCGTACCTGTCCTATTCTTCGGGGACCCGCCTACGTGCAAAATTGCTACAGTCGGCCTGAACCCTGGCCTCTGCCAAGACCGACTGAACCATTTTGGCTGTCCAACCTTTTCAGATCGAGTTCAACTGACTGAGGATCAATGTCGAGCGGCAGTCGACAGCATGCGGAGATACTTTTCCGCGGGTGTGGAAGGATGGTTTGTGCGCCTCAATCGCCTTGCTGGTGCTTGGGGATGCTGTTACGAAAGGGGGGAAGTGATCCACCTTGACCTTGTGCAAGAGCAAAGCAAGAGATTGACTGAGGTCCAAGCTCTCCAAGGAAAGGATCGTCTCTCACCTTTGTGGTATCCATGCTGAGTGTGACGATGGGTGGTTTCCTTTGATGGGAGCTCCCTATGCGAGGACGTGAGCTATGCGATGACTGTTGTACGGTCGAATGCGCAGCGTATCTCTCTCGGAGATCTCCCTGCATGAATAGTGGAAGGTGACGAAGTCATTGAAACGCGGACCCCGCTACCTAGCTGTTGACCACCGTCAATCGGGGCCCCTTGTGCTGGTTCTCATTGTTTCGGCTTGGGTGGCAAGTGCGGCTGGAGCGAATATTGTCGAACACTTCGACTTCAGGAACATCGACGTTCCCCTGCCAGCCGTAGAGAGTAGCGGCCCCGCGGCGCTAAACAACCAAGGCCAGGTAGTCGGCACGTATTATGCCAAAGGCGAATTGCATGGTTTCATGCGGGATTCCGCAGGCCGGTACTCCCGGATTGATGTCCCGTTCCCCAAGGCTACTAGTACTCGGCCCAGCAAGATCAACGATCGCGGCGAGATCGTCGGCACTTATGCTCTTCAGAACGACTCCCATGCATTCTTGCGCGATGCACTAGGCAACTTCATCAGGATTGACGTTCCCTTCCCAGGGGCCACTGACACGACTCCCCTAGGGATCAACAACGTGGGTCAGATCGTGGGAACGTACTCGACCGCGTTCATGGTCCATGGATTCCTACGCGATCGCCTGGGTCGGTTCACCACGATCGACTTCCCGACTTCTGATCTTATCTCGACCAAAGTGACGGGAATCAACGATGCCGGGGCATTTGTGGGGATCTACGCTCGGGGACACAAGTACAACCTTCATTTCTTCCTCCGTGATGAGAAGGGGCACTTCATGACGATTGATAGCCGTCTCTCTGAAGGAACCTTTCCAGATTTCGTGACGATCAACCGTGTGGGCCAGATCGTAGGATACTTCTATGACGATAACAAAAACGAGCACGGAATCTTCCGGGAGACGGACGGTGCATTCCGGAAGATTGATGCTCCATTTCCAGGGACGATGGCCACTGCGCCAGTTGGAATCAATACCCTTGGGAAGGTTGTAGGAACCTATTTCACCAAAGGAAGATTCGCCCATGGATTCATACGTGATGCAAGGGGGAGGTTTACGTCGGTTGATGTTCCATTTCCCGGCGCCACCGACACGTACCCTGTCGGAATCGACGACCATGGGAGGATTGTAGGAGAGTATCAGGTACACGACCGAGCGCACGGGTTCCTGGCAATATCGAAGTAGGAGCTGCACCACTGCACCATCTGCCTAAGTCCCCCGGCTATTCCACCTTCTCGAAACTGCAGGAGGGCTCAGAATTTGTGCTCATGAGTTCTCATGAACCGGACGAAATGGGATGGAATAGCCACGAGCAGCAAGGAGTTTCAAGGAGCGAAACTGAAATGGCGAAACCGCGCGTTCATTGCGAAAGTCCGGGGACGCGCCGATGACGCGACGCCCCCCACCGAGTGTGTGCAGCGCGGCACGGTCATGCAAGCCGCTGGCGCTCTGATCGCGTGGAGGGTTTATCCGGGCGCGACGCACGCGTTTGACGAGCCTGGCGAGGACCGCTTCTCCAAGACTCTCGGCCACGCGAAGTATGACCCGAATGCGACAGCAGACGCGCACATCCAGGTCCAGCGCTTCCTCAGGACCCATCTGCAGTAGTCTTGGGCGCAGTCGAGCGGCGCTGACTTGGTAAGCAGCTAGCCTACCTCCCGGGGAAGGGTACCGCGGCCGCACCTCAGGCGGCGACGCGGACCCTGACCGAGATTGCGGTTCTGAGGAATCGGTCCGCCCCTGCCACAAACCCTTGATAGACGGAAAGAAGATGAAGTCCGGCAGGCTGTCTACCCATCGGGGTCATTCTGCTAACGTCCGCTCGGTGCGGCCCGGTCGGAGGGGCGAGTCAATGGATAACTCAAGGGCGGGAAGATGATGCATAGAACAAGGCAAGGCTAAGCCGGCTCCGGTCCTTCCACGTTAACCACCATCGGTCCAGTGCCCCTGTAAAAAATGATTGCTACCTGGCCCTCGGTGGCTGATGGATTCACGTCACGATGAGTCGTGTTGGCTGGCGTGTGCCAAAAGTCTCCTGGTCCTATGGTGATTGCGTCGTGCCCGCCTGGTCCGTACTCCAGTCGAGCAACTCCGGAAGCCATATAGCCATACTGGTCGTAGGCCCCGTGGTGATGCCAGCCAGAGACGATACCGGGGGCAACGAGGGTACGGCTTACCCGGAAGTCTTTTCCTTGGAACGCCACGTGCCGAGTTATGCCCGAGGTGGTGACCGTGGTTCCTGCTAGGGTATCTTTCCCCACAACGTGGGGCTTCGTCATGCCTCACCTACCTTGAACCAGATTTTCGCAGCCCCATGCTGTGCTGCCCGAGGCCACGCCGCGAAGGGTGTCAAGGCTTGAGGTTCGTTCGGGTCGCGCCACTTCCTCCGACCTCTTCCCGACTCACATCGGCCTAACAAGAATCGAGCCAGATTTCTGCCTAAAATCCTTAAACTCCAGCTTCAGGAATTCGTTGTGCACGCAGGTGGCCGGCTGTCTCTGTCCGCGCGCGGGGGATTCGCCCTACCTCGAATAATGGCGAGAACCTCGTGAGAAAGGGTGTTCCCCGAGAGGATCAAACTAACCAAGCGGAAGCCCAGGAGTTTGTAAAACACTCTCGAATAGTACGAATAGATGGTAGTCTATGAGAAGTTCTATAAACAAACAAATGTTCGTGTTGAGTCTCATCGGTACGTGTTGGGAAACGGGCAGCGAGGAGTGGTCTAGCGCGTAGCTGTTCTTCGGGCTTGTTTCAGTAATGCGGCCCGCTGCCTGTGGTTGGGTGGGTCATTTCTGAAGGGGTTGTCGAGAGGAGCAGGGTCGCCTTGGCCGTTTCGACACCGCGCGCGCCCCCCACATGATTGACCGCGTTGACCCTCCACTTTGTTAACGCTCTGAGTTGAGAGAGCCGAGTGGACGGTTTAGGCCGGATGGGTGAGGGTTCGGCACACGAAGCGGGCGGTTGAAAGGACTTCAGTTCTGGCTGAAATTGACGATGGAACGGGATAAGCGTACTCCTATTCTTCTTTTGTTCCGAGCTCCTGCGGGAGCATCCGAAACCCCACTACGTGGGGACACACGAGGGGTAGGACCCATGCAACGGATGAGAAAGTTCCGCGTGCTTGGAGATGCACGCGGAGCGGCACTTGTAACCGTCCTCTTATTCATGGTGTTGACGTTCATCCTAATCACGACGATGCTCGTCGTTAACGGACACGAGATCTTGATTGCCGCGTACCACCGGGACAGCGTGAGGGCGACAGACTTCGCGCAGGCCGGGATCCAGGAAGCGCTAGCGCGCATCCAGAGTGGCCACGTCACCTCCGGCCCGACCTCCTTCACGAGCTCCCTCAACGACCTCGCCGGCGTCGCGGTCGGTGGGTCGATCGCGGCGGGGCCAAGCGGGAGTTACAGAGAAATCACTGCGACGGCTCCCTCGGGGAGGGCTATCCGGCGGATCACCGTCGTGGTCCTCCAGGGGACTGCCCTGCTCCTTCCCAATGCCACGCTGGGAGACTCGATCTTGCAACCGGGGATCCCCAATCGCATCGAGAGAGGCGACGTCTACTCGAAGACCTTCGTGCAGTTCCAGAGCAACCCGCCACATCCGGACACCCTAACCTACGCAGGGTGGCGCATCAGCCGATGCAACGACCTCACCTGCAACAACCAGGGAGACACCGGGTTCTGTTACACGCATCGCGACTGCAGCCAGGAGCGATGGTACCCCGCGACGCGGTTGGCCGAGAGCGAACACGCCCTGCCCGACCCTGCGTCGGGATTCGTCGGAGGCGGCGGACTCAAGCTGTGGGGGCTACTTCACTGCGTGAACGGGCAGCCGACCGCGGATCAGACTAAGGTCAGTGGCAGGCTGGCAGACGACAAGTTCTCCGACGCCAGGGCGATCCCAGACGATAAATGCATCCCGGGCTGCTCGGCGAATTTTGAGCACTTGAAATTCGGGTTTGTTCGCGACGATAGGGCAGCGGATGGGACGCCAATCCCCGCGCAAGCTGTCAGCCCCAAGCTCCCGTGCGGGCTTCCCTACCAGTGGATCCAGCGTGATGTCAAGGATGAGACGACAGGGGGGACATACAGGCGTCTGTTCCAGACCGTCCTCTTTGAGCAATGGCTTGACCACTACTGGGAGCTCGTCGAACTTCCCACTCCGACATATGTCCGGAAGCTGGCGTTGGTGCAGTACCCTGAGTTTGGAGCGGTCCCTCCATACCCCGACTTTGGTCTGGAGGCCGGCCAATTCGACCACGTCTGGCGGCCGAGCCAGGTGGACGTTAACCGGTTCGGCTGTCATCAGGTCGTCGGCCAGCCATGTTCATCAGGCAAGGACGAGTTGGTCTCGGTCTGGATCAACGGGAACTGGACCGTAGACACCCCAATTCAGGGGGCTGGGATCATCGTGGTCGACGGCGACATGACGGTCGTGAACCTCTCGGCTCCGTTCGAGTTATGGGGCACGATTATCATCAGAGGCAAGCTGACCGTCCAGACCGGCCAAATGATCATCCATGGGGGCTTTATCGCCAAAGATCTCGTTGTCCTCAACGGAAACCTCACGATCGAGGGCGGCGGCAGCGTTGCAACGGTGCCAGTGGGACTGTCCACGGTCATCCAGAAATCGTGGTTCGAACGGTAGGTGCTGATACTCGCGTGAGATAAGGCTCAGAGAACGCTGTCTTGCGATAAGGAAGGCGGGCCGCGCGGCATCCGGGCGGCCCGCCGCATTATTGGTCGGAGGCAACGGTCACTCTCAGGATAGGCTGCCTCGAGTCCGCGCAAGGTCCCAGTCGCGTTTCCGCAGTCATGACCCGAACGCCTTGAATTCCGGGTCCGGGCTCCTCTTGACGAGCGGAGCGGGAAGTGTTATTAGTTAACAGAATGGTTAATCAAATTCCGCGAGGCGCACCGATGGACGTCCTCGGTGACGGGACCCGTCGGGCCATTGTGATGGAACTGGCCGAGCACCCCCGACCGGCGACCGAGTTGGCCTCGCAGTTTCGGATCACCAAGCCGGCGATCAGTCGCCACCTCCGCCTCTTGCGAGAACGGGGCGTGGTCGAGGCGTTTCGCGTAGCGGAGGATGGTAGGCTGCGCATGTACCGTCTCCGCCCCGAGTCCCTAGATGACATGCAACGATGGATGGAAGTGGTGCGCGCCTACTGGGTCCACCACCTTGCAGGATTTGCAGAGCATGCGCGCCACGAAGCCGCCCGCATGCAGGGCCCGAAGGGCCGAAACCGACGGTACCCGCAGAGGAGGCGGAAGCGATGAGCCAAGCAGGATTGCTCACGACGCAGAGCGTCGAGGTCCCGCTCGATTCACAGAAAGCGTTCGATCTCTTCACGGTGGGGATCAACGCGTGGTGGAAACGAGGCACCCACTACTGGAACGATCGCGAACGGGCCCGCGGTCTCCGGTTTGAGCCCCATGTCGGTGGCCGGTTCATCGAGGTCTACAACGAGGCGACCGGGGAGGGTTTCGAAATCGGTCGGATCCTCGTCTGGGAGCCCGGTCGGCGACTTGTGTACACCTGGCGGCAATCGAACTGGGAACCCGATGAGCTAACCCGGGTTGAGGTCCGGTTCGACCCAATCGCCAACGGCACTCGAGTCACAGTCGTCCACAGCGGATGGGAGCGCATCAGAAACGGTGCCGAGATCAGCCGGGGGTATGCGACGGGGCTCGCGGAGCTACTGGGCTGGTACGTTGTGGCGGCAAAGGTGTAGCATCGATGTCTCGCATCATTCCATCTGTGCGCTGGGTGATTCGCCACGAGCCAGGGGAACGCTGGATACGCGGCACCGATTTCCGCGAACAACAAGGCGTGGGTGAGCACGCGCAGCATTACCGGAAGTTCGCGGAGTTAGGGAGACTTGAGCTTGGCGGCCCGTTTCTGCTCGAAGATTCGGGCGGCATGGTGGTGACAATCAAAGGGCTCGCGAAAGAAGAAGTCGTCGCCTTTGCTGCCGCAGACCCGGCCGTGAAGTCGGGGTTGTTGAAATTTGAAGTTTTGCCGTGGCTCACACCCATGGAACGCCGCAACGACTGAGCTCAGGACCGGGACCAGAACTCGCTGAACTCAAGGCAAGGCGGCAACCGCAGGATGAAAGTCGTCTCGTCACGCTCCGAGGTGCCAGGGAGTCAGTCGGTCCTGTCGACTGCGACTTCCCGTCTGCTCGTCGTCGCTGCGGCAACAGCCTCATAGCGATCTTCAGTGTTGTAGTGCGCCCGCTGTTCCCCTCCGATGGTGCGTGTTCCTGCCGGCCTGTCTCTCCATGAGAACCAGCACACATGGCGAATGGGACTTTTGCTCAATCTCCGGCTGCCAACGCCTCAAACCGAAGTCTTGAGCGGCCGCCGGGTGCAGTCGTACTCCGATACCGGCTAGGTCCGCGCGACGCCACCCATGCAACACGTTGCTAGCAACGTCGGATTACGTTTCTCGCCGATGTGCACAGGAGACAGCTATGAAACGGGGAAGAAGCATCAACGACTAAATGCTGATGCTTGTTAAGCGAGAGGTCGCGACCCGGTGAGGATGCCGCATCCCATCTGTCGCGCCACTTGCTTGGTGGGGGGCTAGAGGAGCGTGGGGATGGCATGAACATCGGGATCATCGGGACGGGGAACATGGGCAGCGGCCTCGGAAAGGCGTGGGCTGCGAAAGGGCATAAGATTCTGCTCGGGTCCCGCGATCCGCAGAAAGCCAAGACCCTAGCCAAGACCATGGCGCTCAACATCAGCGGGGGCTCCATCGCGGAGGCCGCGGCGTTTGGCGAGGTCGTGTTGTTGGCGACACCCTGGACGGCGGCCACGGATGCGATCAAAGCCGCGGGCCCGCTCGGGGGGAAGATCCTGATCGACTGCACGAACCCCTTGACCCCCGACATGCGAGGGCTCACGTTGGGACACACGACCTCCGCAGGGGAAGTGGTGGCCAAGTGGGCGCCCGAGGCGAAAGTCGTAAAGGCCTTCAATCACATCTTCGCGCAGATTGTCCATTCGAGCCCGCAGTTTGGAGGACAAAGCGCGAGTGTGTTCTACTGTGGGAACGATCCGGGGGCGAAAGCCACCGTGGCCGGGCTGGCCAAGGAGATCGGGTTTGAGCCCATCGATGCCGGGCCATTGCAAAACGCTCGGGTCCTTGAGCCGCTTGGTCTGTTGTGCATCCAGTTGGCGTATGGGCTTGCGATGGGTACCGACGTCGCGATGAAGTTGATTCGTCGCTAGAGAGCCGACCGCAGGAGCGATGCGAGGGGGGTCCCGAGCTGCCGAGGGAGGTGCGATGGGCGTCTGTGCCGTGATATGATGCGCGCGTCGGGCGCCGGTAGTGGGTTAGTCTGAGGTATGCAGGTCGGAAAAATGAAAATCGGTTCGATTGTTATCCGTTGTTATGAGTTCGACAAAATGTTGGCATTCTGGCAGGAAGCGCTCCACTACGCCCCCAGAGAGCCTGCGAAGGCGGCTGGGTGGTTCTTCGTGATCCTGAAGGAAGAGGGCCCAACGTCTCGTTGGACCAAGTTCTGGAAAAGCGCTCAGGCAAGAGGAGTAGATTGCACCTCGACCTCTACACAAACAACAGAGAGGGGGAGGTGGAGCGGCTAATCAAGATCGGGGCGACTCGCTATTCCTGGAGGTACAAACCGCATGATGACTTTATCGTGTTGGAAGATCCCGATGGCAACCTCTTCTGCGTAGTCCAGGTCACCCGCGAGACCTAGTCACCAAAGAGAACACGAGCAAACTGACCCACTACCCAGGCGCCGGTTCGATTGACAACCCAAGACCTCGCCCCCTATAATGGGGGCTGGCCGTCGAGTCTTTTTTCATTTTGGAGCGGTTTTATGGCACGCTTGACCGATCTCAAAGTCGATCGCAACCTCTCGGCCACGAAGGTCGCGCCCGCCCGGAAGGGTCCGGCCTTATGGGCACGGCCGGCGCAGTACCTACATGATGTCCGCGCCGAACTCGCTCGCGTAGACTGGCCGACCCGGCCGGAACTCATCGCTTCGACGATCGTGGTGATCGTCGTGTTGGTCGCGATGACGATCTATCTGGGTGCATGGGACTTGTTGTTCAACAAGCTCTACCTCCTCCTGAGCGAGAAGGTCCGCGGTCGCTAGTTCCCTGGCACAGGCATCCCCCGGTGACACACCTATGATGGAAGACAAGATCAAGGGAATCTTCGCGGACGAGCCGGTCCTCCCGCCAGCGGAGGAAGTCGCACCCGCTACCCCTGAGGTCGAGGAAGCCCCGAAAGACCCGCGACTGAAGTGGTACGTCGTCCACACGTACTCCGGCTATGAGAACAAGGTGAAGACGAACCTGGAGCGCCGGACCCAGACCATGCGGGGCCAGGGCGGCGAAAAGATCGTCCAGGTGTTGGTGCCGACCGAAAAGGAAAAAGAGCTCAAGGGCGGCAAACGCCGAGAGGTCGATCGAAAGATCTACCCCGGCTACGTCCTGGTCGAGATGATCATGGATGACGACTCCTGGTACGTGGTGCGAAACACGCCCGGGGTCACCGGGTTCGTGGGCTCCGGCCCCCGCCCGATCCCGCTCGAGGATCAGGAGATCAAGCGTTTGCTCAAACAGCTCCGGGACGAGACCCCGAAGTATCGGATCACCTTCCAGAAGGGGTCAGTCGTCCGGATCACGGCGGGTCCGTTCATGGACTTCACTGGGGTGGTCGATGAGCTCATGTTGGAGAAGGAGAAAGTGCGCGTGCTCGTCTCGATCTTTGGTCGCGCTACCCCCGTCGAGCTGAACTTTGGGCAGGTCGAGAAGGTGTAGGGCGAGGGAGTCCGGATGGCCAAGAAGATCACGGCAGTCATCAAACTCCAGATCCCCGCAGGCAAAGCGACGCCCGCCCCGCCGGTCGGGCCTGCGCTTGGGCAGCATGGCATCAACATCATGGAGTTTTGCAAGTCGTACAATGAGAAGACCGCGGCGCTCACGGGGACGATCGTGCCGGTCGAGATCACCATCTTCGCCGATCGCACGTTTACGTTTGTCACCAAGACTCCGCCGGCGTCGGTCCTCCTACGACAGGCGGCGGGGTTGGAGAAAGGATCGGGCGAACCGAACAAGACCAAAGTCGGAAAGGTGACGCGCGCCCAGGTGCGCGAGATTGCCCAGCGTAAGCTCCCCGACCTCAATACCCGTGACATTGACGCCGCGATGCGGATGATCGAAGGGACCGCCCGCAGCATGGGAATCGAGGTCGTCGGCTAGCTCGTCGACCCATCGGCCGCTCACCGGCCGAGGGGAGGTTAGGGAGGAGGTTCCACGCGATGCGGAGACGCGGGAAACGGTACAAGGAAGCGGTGAAGCTGACCGCCCGTGAAGCCCTCCTCGATCCCGTCGAGGCGATTCGAGCGCTGAAGCAAGCGCCGAAAGCGAAGTTTGACGAAACCGTCGAGTGTGCGGTTCGGCTCGGGATCGACCCCAAGCAGGCGGACCAACAAGTCCGCGGGACCGTCGTCATGCCAGCGGGGACCGGAAAATCCGTGCGGGTCCTCGTCTTTGCCAAGGGGGAGAAAGCGAAGGAAGCGGAGAGCGCGGGCGCCGATTTGGTCGGGGTCGAGGAGTTCGTCGAAAAGATTCAGGGCGGTTGGACCGAGTTCGATGTCGCGGTGGCCACCCCCGATGTGATGAACACCGTCGGACGCCTGGGGCGCATCTTGGGACCGCGTGGGCTGATGCCGAATCCCAAAGCGGGGACGGTGACCTTCGAGATTGCAAAAGCGGTGAAAGAGATCAAGGGCGGGAAAATTGAATATCGGACCGAGAAGGCCGGGATCATCCACGCCACGACCGGGAAAGCGTCGTTTACCGAGGAGCAGTTGCTGGCGAACTTCACCAGATCGGA
>Ga0209515_10006544_pt1 | contig 14443 bp, 14 predicted proteins | sample Subgroupgradi54m_FD_187454 | JGI IMG/M metagenome (GOLD analysis project Ga0209515, IMG submission 187454) | Subsurface groundwater microbial communities from S. Glens Falls, New York, USA - GMW60B uncontaminated upgradient, 5.4 m (SPAdes)... ...
CCTTGGGCTCTCGGGCCGAGGATGACGCAGAAGCGGTACTATCCGCTGTGTGCTGATCTCACCGGGCGCGTGTGCGTCGTGGTCGGGGGTGGGGCGATCGCGCAGCGCAAAGTGACGACGCTGTTGCGCTATGGCGCGCGCGTCACCCTGGTGAGTCCGATGGCGACGGCGCGGCTTCGGGCGTACGCTCGCGCGAGCAAGATTCGCTACATCGCGCGCCGGTTTCGTCCGGCGGATTTGCGCGGCGCGTGGCTCGTCTACGCCTCGACGGATGAGCAGGCGATCAACGAGCTCGTCTTCCGCACGGCAACGCGACAGCGCATCTTCACGAACGTGGTCGATCAGAAGCCGTTGTGCTCGTTCATCGCCCCGTCCATCTTCTCGCGCGGCCCGTTGACGATTGCGGTGAGCACAGGTGGGGCGAGTCCGACGATTGCAAAGCGACTACGTCACGAGCTTGAGCGTACGATTGGCGCGGAGTATGTGCCGATGCTGCGGCTGCTCGCAAGCTTGCGCGGGGTGGCCAAGCGTACGTTACCGAGCTACCAGGACCGGAAGCAGTACTTTGATCGGCTGGTGGGCGGCCCTGTCTTTGGCTTGGTGCGCGCGGGCCAACATCGCAAAGCCAAGCAGGTCGCGTTGTCGATTCTCAAGCAAGCGGCAAGACTCAACGGTTACTCAACAGAATCGATGAGTGCGTGATGGTCATCGCACATATGGTCTGCTCGCTGCTGAGCTACGCAGCGTTTCTCGTCGCCTTCGTCTCGGGCGTGCTCTTTTTGCTGCAAGAGCGGCAGCTCAAGAGCAAGCGGATGGGCGTATTGTTCCAGCAACTTCCCTCGCTGGGGGCTCTGGATCGTCTCAACTTTCTGGCGATTAGCGCCGGCTTTGGCCTTTTGAGCGTCGGGATGGCATTGGGGTTTGTTGGCTCGCGTGTGCTGCTCGGCCGGTGGTGGGCCGGGGGCTCGAAGGAGAACCTGACGCTGCTGTTGTGGGGTTCCTACCTTGTGCTCTGGATCGTGCGGCTTCGCTCCACGTTGCGAGGACGACGCGTAGCGCTCTTGTCCATTCTGGGATTTACGCTGGTGTTGTGTACGTTTGTGGGGGCGAGTTGGGTGATGCCGTCGTGGCATCCGTCACTATGAGAGTTGGCGGGTTGGTGAGTTTGCGAGTTGGCGTGTTGATCACACGGACGCGCTAACCCACCAACACGCGAACACGCAAACACAACACATGCACATCGTACTCGTCGGATTGAATCATCGAACGGCGCCGATTGAACTGCGTGAGCGGCTGGCATTCCGTCGCGAGCAGCTCGGCGATGTCTTCACCCAACTGCGGGGAGATCTCGGGCTTCGGGAGGCGACGATTCTCTCGACGTGCAACCGCGTCGAAATCTACGCCGGTGTGCCGGAGCTCAACGGCACCGTCGCGCAGCTGCAGCGGTTCCTCAGCGAGCACGGGCGCATGGAGCTCGACGGGTTGGCCCCGCGGCTCTACAGCTATACCGAGCCGTACAGTGTGCGCCACCTGTTTTCGGTCGCCAGCGGGTTGGACTCCATGGTGCTGGGAGAAGGGGAGATCGTGCAGCAAGTCAAGTACGCCTACGAAGCCGCAAAGCTCTATGGTGCGACCGGCAAAGTGTTCAACGTGCTGTTTCAAAAAGCGCTGAATGCGGCGAAAGCGGTGCGCACGCAGACCGCGATCGGCCAGGGATGCACATCGGTGGGGACGGTGGCGGTGGAGCTGGCGGAAAAAATCTTCGGCCAGCTCTCAGGCGCCACGGTGCTGCTCATTGGCGCTGGCAAAATTAGCGAGATCACGCTGAAGCGCCTGACCGATCGAGGGGTCGGCGAGGTGCGGATCATGAACCGTTCTCTGGAGCGAGCGGAGCAGTTGGCCTCGGTCTATCAGGGGGGTTTCTTGCCACTCACTGCCTTGACGGAGCAATTGCCCCTCGTGGACATTGTGATCAGCTCAACGAGTGCGCCGTCCTACCTCTTGCAACCGGCGGAGGTGGCGGCCGCGATGCGCCGGCGTCATCAGCGGTCGCTGTGCATCGTGGACCTAGGTGTGCCGCGAAACGTGGACCCATCGGTGGGGACGCTTGAGAACGTGTACCTCTTCAACGTAGACGATCTCCAGGGGCTCGTGGATCGCTCCTACGCTGAGCGCCAGCATGCGCTGCAGCAGTCCGAGGCGATCATCGCCAAGAAGGTCGAACATTTTCTCTCCTGGTGCCAGCGGGAGGTGGGAGCGCCATGCGCTCTTTCATTATCGGAACCCGCGCCAGCTCCTTAGCGATGTGCCAGGCGCGCATCGTTCAGACGACACTCGAAGAACGATTCCCCGGGCGTTCCTTCAAGCTGCAGACGATCAAAGCGCACGCGGATAAAAACCCCGAGCTATCGCTGACGGTGATGAGCGGGGAAGGGGTGTTTGTGAAGGAACTCGAAACCGCGTTGCACGAACGGCGCATTGACCTTGCGGTACACAGCATGAAGGATCTGCCGTTGGACATTCCTCCAGACCTTACCATCGCGGCGGTGCTGGAGCGAGAGGAGCCACGCGACGCGCTCGTCTCACGAGGAGGGCAGACGTACGATCAGTTGCCGACGCGATCGCGCGTGGGCACATCGAGTCTGAGGCGGCGCAGCCAACTGCTGCACCGACGCAGCGATGTGCAGATGTTGGAGATCCGCGGCAACGTCGACACGCGGCTGCGCAAACTCGATGAGGGGCAGTACGATGCCATCGTCCTAGCGGCGTGCGGATTGATCCGGTTGGGACTTGAAGAGCGCGTGACGGAATATCTCGATTTTTCTCAGATGCTGCCTGAGCCCGGGCAAGGCGCGCTGGCTGTTGAGACGCGAGCCGAGGATGCTGAGGTGCGCGAGATGGTGCGTTCGCTCGACCACGCGATGAGCCGATCCTGCGTTGAGGCGGAGCGAGCGTTTCTGCGCGCGCTGGGCGGCGGATGCCGCGTACCGATTGCGGCGTATGCCTCACATCATCAGGAGACGCTTGAGCTGGAAGGGGCAGTGATCGCTGCCGACGGCCACGCGCAAGTCCGCGGCGGCCTGACCGGTCCTATGAACGAACCCACGCTGTTAGGCGAGCGCTTGGCTCAGCAGCTCGTAGCCCAAGGTGCGAAGGAACTCCTGACCGGCCTCTGATGTTTGCTCAGCAAAGTTGGAATGGTTCTGTTCCTTTGAGGAAAGGTATGGTCGCAGGAAAGGAAAACAACGTGTTCCTTTCCTGCCAGGCAGTGATCAACAGTCATCCTCAGTTCCTATAGGAAAGGGAGACAAGGAAGTCCCGCCGATGGCGGGACGACCGATAGGAGGGAAAACCTAGGTTTTCCCTCCTATGGAGCGAGCGAACACTCGATGCTATCGTAGTGAGCGAGCGACGCGCCCGTAGCTCAATTGGATAGAGCGCTAGCCTCCGGAGCTAGAGGTTATGGGTTCGATCCCCGTCGGGCGCGCTTCTTCTCACGGTTCATCGAATAAGGAATCTGTGAAACAGATGTCGTGAACGCAGCGATTCGTTTGCGAGGACCATTATGGTAATGTCGGCTGAGTTCCAAACTCTCCCACGCGATGGAAACGCAGCAACCGCGCCTTGTTGGTGGTTGGTGTGTTGGCTATGGTGTTTGCATTGACCATTGCCCTGAGCAGTCGCTACATTGTCCATACGTTCTTGGAGTATCCGCAGGCGCGCTCGATGAGCTTCCTGCACGATCTTGACCAACAACATCTCACGACCGATCTCGAACAGAAGCTCGTCACCCGGCTTAAGCAGACGGCAGCGGTTTCGCTTGGATTAATGGAAGTGGAGAGTTGGTCGACCGTCTTACTTTTCGTGAGCGGATTATGCTGGCTTGGGTTAGGGACACTCATTCCAGCGCTCGGCAATCGCCGGAGGTTGAAACGATTAGAAGCTATGTTGAGCTCGTCCGGTGGGGAACATGAGATATAACACAACACGCCCACGCCGCGGGACGGTGTACCTTGTTGGCGCGGGGCCGGGCGATCCGAAGCTGCTCACCGTCAGAGGACTTGAGCTGCTGCGTCGGGCTGATGTCGTGGTCTACGACCACCTCGTGGCTCCTCGACTGCTGCGCGAGTGCCAGCCGAGCGCGAAGCGTATCTACGTCGGCAAGGAAGCGGACCACCACACGTTGAGTCAATCGGCGATTAATCGATTGCTCATCAAGGCGTCACGAGCCGGGCAGACGGTCGTGCGGTTGAAGGGAGGCGATCCCTTCATCTTCGGACGCGGCGGTGAAGAAGGGATCGAGTTAAGGCGCGCCGGCATCCTGTTTGAGGTGGTGCCGGGCGTCACGAGCGCGATCGCGGTGCCGGCGTACGCCGGCATTCCGGTCACGCATCGCCAGCTCGCCTCCTCAGTCGCCATCGTGACGGGTCACGAGGATCCGACAAAAGAGGGCAGTACGATTCGCTGGCCAAAGTTGGCGACGGCGTGCGACACTCTGGTCTTTCTGATGGGGGTGAGTACGCTGCCGGGCATCGTGCGGCAGTTGACGCGGCATGGGCGTAAGGCCAGCACGCCGTGCGCGCTCATCGAGTGGGGCGCGGGTCCGAAGCAGCGCACAGTGACGGGTACGCTGAGCACGATTGTGACGCGCGCCCGTCGGGCCACGATTCATCCGCCCGCGGTCTTCGTCGTGGGCGATGTCGTCTCACTGCGCCGTCAGCTCAACTGGTTTGAGACTAAATCGCTGTTCGGCAAACGGATCTTGGTTACACGCGCATCGGACAAAGCTAGTTCGCTGACCGATCAGTTGGAAGCGCTGGGTGGAGAGGTTGAAGGACTGCCCGCGATCGAATTGGCTCCGGTGAAACAGAACGGGCTGCTGCGTCGCATGCTGCACGATTTACCCAAAGCCGACTGGGTCTTTTTTACGAGCCCGGAAGGAATTGGCTGGTTTTCGCGGATGCTCAAGCCGTACCGCAAAGACGTCCGCTGGCTCTCGGGCTGCCACATCGGCGCGATTGGGCCGAAGACCGCGGTGGCGCTTGAAGAAGCCGGGCTGCACGTGGACTTTGTCCCGAAGCAGTTTAGCCAGGAAGGGATCTTGAGCGAGTTTCCAACCCGCGTGCTCAGTGGTAAGCGTGCGTTGATCCTCAGCGCGCAAGAGAGCCGCGATGTCCTGGAAGCTGGACTGCGCAAGCGCGGGATGACGGTGACGAAGGTGTCGATCTATCAGACGAAGACGCCGAAGGCGATGCGGACGGGGGTGACGTCCGTCTTTCGTGAGCCGTTTGATGCCGTGACGGTGACGTCGGCCAGCTGCGTCGATCATGTCTATGAGGCGCTGCGAGCGGCTGGGCGATCGCGGATGTTTCGCACGCTGAAATTTGCGTCGATCGGGCCAGTGACCTCGAGTGCCGTGCGCGCGCACGGCGGACGCGTCATCGTGGAAGCGACCGTGTCGACCATCGAGGGACTCGTGGATGCGTTACGACGGAAGGTGAGATGAACGCCTACCGTCCACGTCGGCTGCGCCAGCGCGAGTCGTTGCGCGCGTTGGTGCGCGAGACGCACCTCTCAGCCGATCAGCTGATCATGCCGCTGTTCGTACGCGAGGGCAAGAACGTCCGCGCGCCGATTCCCGCGATGCCGGGGCAGTTCCACTTCTCCATCGACCAACTCGTGCACGAGTGCCGCGAGCTGCACGCGCAGCGCGTACCGGCGGTTCTCCTCTTCGGACTCTCGGAGAAGAAGGATGAGAAGGCCAGCGGCGCCTATGCGAAGGACGGGATCATCCAGCGCGCGGTGCGTGCGGTCAAACAAGCGATGCCTGAACTGACGGTCATCACCGACGTGTGCCTCTGCGCCTACACAAGCCACGGGCATTGCGGGCTAGTGAAGACGCGGGGTGGTGTGCCGTCCAAGAAGAAGACGAAGACAAAGAAGGCGTCCCAGACTGCGGCGCTCAAGGAAGGGGAGTTCTGGATCGACAACGAGGCGAGTCTGGAGCTGCTCGCGAAAGTCGCGATCTCTCACGCCGAAGCCGGAGCAGATCTTGTGGCGCCCTCCGATATGATGGACGGCAACGTCGCCGCAATCCGCCAGGTGCTTGATCGGAACGGGTTCGAGCGGCTGCCGATCATGGCCTACACGGCGAAATACGCTTCGACGTTTTACGGACCGTTTCGCCAAGCGGTGGATTCATCACCCGTCTTTGGCGACCGACGCTCGTATCAGATGGACCCGGCCAACGCTGATGAGGCGCTGCGCGAGGCCCAGCTGGACATCGAGCAGGGCGCGGACATCTTGATGGTCAAGCCAGCGCTGGCCTACCTCGACGTCATTTACCGGATCAAGCAGACGTTCCACCATCCGGTCGCCGCGTTTAACGTGAGCGGCGAGTACGCGATGGTCAAGGCCGCAGCCGGACGCGGCTGGCTGATGGAGCGTCCCGCGTGGCTCGAAATCTTGTTGAGCCTCAAGCGCGCGGGAGCGGATCTGCTCATCACGTACTGGGCGAAAGAGGCCGCGAAATTCTTGCGCGAATCATGACAAATACTCGGAAACATCCTACAGTTGTGGAGCGAAACGGTCGGCCGCTTCGGGTTTTGCATCCCGCATATCGCACGCCCCGTGTCTCCACACGACGTCCTGACCGCGAAGAGTCTCCAATCCTGAAGGAGGCGCGCCGCTACCTCGTCGGTGGCGTCAACAGTCCAGTGCGCGCGTTTCGTCACGTCGATGCCACGCCATTGATCCTCAGGCAGGCGAAGGGTGTGACGGTGGTGAGTGACCGTGGTGAGCGATTGACCGATTACCTGCTTGGATGGGGCCCGTTGATTTTGGGTCACAACCACCCCGTCGTGACGCGCGCGCTGACTCGTGCCATGCGACAGGGCGTCCTCTTCGGGTTGACCCATCCGGCTGAGGTGGAACTGGCGAGACTGATCGTGGACGCCGTGCCGTCGGTCGAGCAAGTGCGTTTCACCGTCTCCGGCACCGAGGCGTGCTTGACCGCGATCAAACTCGCGCGGGCTCACACGGGACGGACGAAGATTCTGATGTTTGAGGGCTGCTACCACGGCCACAGTGAGAGCGTGATCGCTCACCACAGCGCCGGCATTCCGGGTGTGTTGGCAGAGTCCACAATCGCCATTCCGTACAACGACCTCAGTGCGCTGGAGACGGCGATGGATCGATCCGGCCAGGGTCTTGCGGCCGTCATCATCGAGCCGATCGCCGCGAACATGGGCGTGGTGCTGCCTCAGGCGAGATTTCTCAAGCGACTTCGCGAGCTGACGGCTGAGCAGGGAACTGTCTTGATCTTTGATGAAGTGGTGACGGGATTTCGCGTCGGCTCCGGTGGCGCCCAAGGCGTGTTCGGTATCCGGCCCGATCTGACGACGTTCGGTAAGATCATCGGTGGGGGGCTCCCCATCGGCGCGGTGGGAGGCCGGCGTGCGCTCATGCAGCGCTTAGCGCCTGTGGGCGACGTGTATCACGGCGGAACCTTCGCCGGGCATCCGTTGAGTATGGCCGCAGGCATCGCAACGCTCAAGGAGCTGCGTGCCCATCCACCGTACGCAGCGCTGGAACGATTGGCGCAGCGGCTCACCGACGGTTTGGTGCGGTTCGCGCGCCAGTCTGGCGTTCCAATCCAGGTGAATCGTTTCGGTTCCATGTTGACGGTCTTCTTTTCACTGGCGCCGGTGCGTGACGTTGCGCAGGCCAAGACGAGTCGGCGGGAGCAGTTTGCGCGATGGGCGAATGGGCTGCGTCAACGCGGCGTGCTCGTGCCGCCGTCGCCGTTTGAAACCCTGTTTCTTTCTACGGCGCATACGGAGCGTCACATCGATCAATTCGTCGACGCCTCACGCGCGGTGTTCGCCAAGATGACATCAAGGGCAACATAGTCTGTAGATGAAACGATCCAACCGACGTGTTACTCACCGGGGTCCGCTGACCCGGATCGTGCCGGAGGCGTGCGTCGCGCGCTTGTCGCTCTACGTCCGCGAGCTGACGCGCCTCAGCGCGCAGCGGGTGGGGTTTGTCTCCTCGAGGCGTCTGGCGCAGCAGTTGGGCCTGACCGACGCGCAGGTGCGCCGGGACCTCAGTACCTTCGGACAGTTTGGCACGAGCGGCCGCGGCTATGAGGTCGGACGGTTGCACGCGCAGCTGACGTCGATCCTTGGGGTGTCGGGTCGGACGTGGAACGTGGCACTCATCGGGATCGGGAATCTCGGCTCAGCACTTTTAGCGTACCGTGGATTTCGCGAGCGGGGATTTTTGTTTCGCGCGGCGGTCGATGTCGATCCACAGAAAGTTGGACGCACGGTCCAGGGGCTCGTCGTGGCTCCTCTTGATGAGTTGACGCAGCTCATCGCGCGCCACGACATCCACATCGGCCTCATCGCGGTGCCGGTGGAGTCGGCGCAGGCCGTGTGCCATCTGCTCGTCGAGGGTGGTGTGCGGGCGATCGTCAATTTTGCGCCCGTGCGACTGGAGGTGCCGGCGTCGGTGCAGCTACGGGCGGTCGATTTGGCGATTGAACTGGAGAGCCTCGCGTTTTATCTCGCCCGGACGTCGAAGAACGGCGAGCCCTCACACGAGACGTCCCAACACGGATCGAACGGGCGATCGACATGAGCGGCATCGCGCAGGCAAAGACTGTGCTGAGTTCGGCACCTCGAGCCCGTGTCGTGTTTGCGAGCCCTCAAGAGAAGCGGACGTTCGTGCAGCAGCTGTTCTCGCGGATCGCGCCGCGGTATGACTGGTTTAATCGTCTCGCAAGCTGCGGATTCGATCAGCACTGGCGGAAGGTGGCGCTGGCGCGTGGCGACGTTGCGCCCGGCCACCGCGTCCTCGATGTGTGCGCAGGGACGGGGGATCTTGCGATTCTCTGCACGCGTCGCCAGCAAGGCCACGGTTTCGTCATCGGCGTCGACATGAACACGGACATGCTCATCCGGGCGCAACGCAAGCAACGGCAACGAGGACTCTCGATTGACTGGCTGCAGGCCGATGCGCTTGCGCTGCCGTTTGCCGATGAGAGCTTTGACCGTGTCACCATCGGGTTTTCAACGCGTAATCTCGCCGATCTGACCGCGGGCATTCAGGAAATGGTTCGCGTCCTCCACCGCGGCGGCCGGCTCATCATCCTGGAGACCGGGCATCCGGCCAACCCCGTGCTGCGATGGGGATACTACCTGTTTCTGTCCACGGTGGTGCGGCTCGTTGGCGTCGTGTTGACGGGTCGGCTGTGGCCGTTTACGTATTTAGCGAAATCGGTACAGGCGTTTCTCACGCCGCAGCAATTCGTTCAACGCTTGCAGAGTGCGCAAACTGCGGTAGAATACTTCCCATTATCTGGTGGGCTCGCCAGTCTGTATCTCGCAACAAAATCATGAGACCGTCTTGAACGTTTATTCGTTGTGGCGAAGGAATCGCGTGAGCTGATGTCCGTGACGACACTGCGTATCCGCAAGGGCACGCGCACGATCCCCAACGCGCAGTCCCCAGACGCATCGCTCGATGAGGCGCTCGCACCGCTTCGAGGCGATCTCGATGCGGTGACCGAGCGAATCTTATCCGTCCTGAACGATCCCGTCGCCAAGATGGTCGTCTATCTTATCACCGCCGGCGGCAAGCGATTGCGCCCGGCGTTCGTCCTGCTCGCAGGCGCCTCTGGACCCTCCCCTCGTCGCGCGGAATTGATCGATACCGCGGCCGCCGTCGAGCTGATCCATACCGCGACGCTGATTCACGATGACATCATCGATCAATCTCCGTTACGACGCTCGCAGCCGACCTTCCACGCCCGCTGGGGGACGGAGCGCGCGGTGCTCATGGGCGACTACTTATACGCGACGGCGTTTACGCTCCTCGCGCGACTTGGCGGGCCGGAGGTCATGCAGATCATGGCGGACGTCTGCCAACAGCTCTCGCGCGGGGAGCTGCGCGAAGTAGAAGCGCGCTACCGGCTGGATTTGACCGAGGCGGAGTACCTCGAGATCATCCGCGATAAAACCGCCTCGCTGATCGGCGGCTGCTGCCGGTGCGGGGCGGTGCTCAGCGGGATGACCTCCAAAGATCGAGACCGGTTGACCAACTTTGGTCTCAACTTTGGACTGGCGTTTCAGATCATTGACGATTGCCTCGATCTTATCGGCGATCAAGAGGAGCTTGGCAAATCCATCCATGCCGATTTGGATAAGGGTGCCTTGTCGCTGCCGATGGTCTACCTCACGCAGACGCTTTCGGATGCCAAGCGCCGCCGTCTCTTTGCGCCACTGACCACGCGTGCCACCGACCCGGCGTTTTTGCGGCGCGTGGCCAAGACCGCGCAATCCTCTGGGGCGATTACGAAGGCGCAGGAACGCGCCCGTGCGTTCATTCGTGCCGCCGGTGCGTCGATTGCGCCGCTATCGATGAACGGGGTGGCGGACGCCTATCACGGACTGACGACCTACGCGGTCTCACGTCGGAGCTAACGATGCAACTGGGATTCGGGGAACTGCTCATCATGCTCGTCATCGTCGTGCTGATCATCGGCGGGCGCCGGCTTCCCGAGCTTGGAAAATCGCTGGGCGATGCGATTCGTGAATTTCAAAAAGCGTTGCGCGGCGATTCGCACGACGATCACCAGGGCACGAAGCAGTAACGTTCCATGGCTGAGTCTCCAATCCCCACACCCCAGGTCGGTCCAAGCGCGTCGCAGCGTGGAGTCAGCGCTCCACCGTCGGATCTATGGCGATGGCTGGAGGATCGTCTAGGCCGTCGAGAGTTTCTGCTCAAAAGCGGCTGGGCCTTTTTTTGGGTCTTCATGGGTGGCTGGCTGCTCTCGAATCTGCGCTACCTCTTTCCGAACGTCCTCTATGAACCCACCCTCTCCTTTAAGGCGGGGAAGCCCGAGGACTATCCGCTTGGCATCAGCGAGAAGTGGAAGAAGACGCAGCGCGTCTGGATCGTCCGCAAAGCGGACGGGTTCTACTGTTTTTGGGCGCGCTGTACCCACCTTGGCTGTACCCCCAACTGGTTCGATGCAGAAAACCGCTTCAAGTGCCCGTGCCACGGATCGAATTTCAACAAAGACGGGGATGTCATCGCCGGTCCGGCGCCAAAGCCGTTGTGGCGCTGCGCGATCAAGCGGGCGGATGACGGGCAGTTGTTGATCGACAAGGCGCGATTGGAAAATCGTCCAGGCCAGCGAGAGCAGGGCGACTTCTTTTTGACGTTTAAGAGTGCGTGACGCGAGACGACATGGCTGACGAGAAATTTTCGGTCAAGCAGTACGTGAAGAAGACGAAACTCTGGAAGTCCATCTTCCGCCACGATTTTATGGACACCCCGCGCACACGGCTCCAGCGCGTCTTCGGCAACGTCTTCCTCCACCTCCATCCCGTGCGCACGTCCAAGGACGCGATTCGCGTCACCTACACGTGGGGTTTGGGCGGCCTCTCCTTCTTTCTCTTCCTCATTCTGACGGTGACCGGAATCCTGTTGATGTTCTACTACCGGCCGGCGAGCATCCTGGCGTATCAGGACATTAAGGACCTGTCGTTTGCCGTGACGCTGGGGCAGTTGCTGCGCAACATGCACCGCTGGAGCGCGCACTTGATGGTGGTCGTCGTGATCCTCCATATGGTGCGCGTGTTTCTCACTGGCGCCTACAAGCCGCCGCGTGAGTACAACTGGGTGGTGGGCGTCCTCTTACTCGTCATGACGCTGTTCTTAAGCTACACAGGATACTTGCTGCCGTGGGACCAATTGGCGCTGTGGGCGGTGACCGTCGGCGCGCAGATGGCGGCGAACTCACCACTCTTGGGGAATGAGGGTCCGTTTCGGCTGCCGTTCATCACCCCGTTCAACGATGCGCGGTTTGGGCTCATCGGCGGCACGGTGATCAACGATGCCACGCTCATCCGGTTCTACGTCTTGCACTGCATCGCGGTGCCGTTTATCTTTTGCGTATTTGTGTGCGTGCATTTATGGCGCGTGCGCAAGGATTCGTTCTCCAAGCAGACGGGAGAGAAGGTTGACGTGTGGCCGCATTTGGTCTCACGAGAGTTCCTCGGCACGCTGCTGACGATGGTGATCTTATTTGTCTGGTCGATGGTGATGAACGCGCCGCTCGAAGGGCAGGCCAATCTCAACGTGACGCCGAATCCGTCCAAAGCGCCATGGTACTTCTTAGGGCTCCAAGAATTGTTGGTCTACTTCGATCCGTGGATCGCCGGGGTCGTCCTGCCGACCCTCATCATCATCGGGTTGATGGCGATTCCCTACGTGGACATCAACCCAAAAGGGGTCGGCTACTGGCCGAAGATGAAGTGGAAGCGGCTCGGGTGGCTGCCGGTGTGGGTTCCGGAGGAGCGGCCGTTTGCGGTGACCGTGTTCATGCTGGGCGTCATTATGTGGTTCGTGCTGATCTTCATCGGGACCTACTGCCGCGGGCCGAACTGGGAGTGGTACATGCCCGGGGAGCCATGGAGCTACCGCCGGCTCACCAAGTTGACGCTGAAGAACATCCCGAATCTGTGGGGTTCGCTGATCCTCGTCAGCTATTTTCTCTTCGGCTCACCGATTCCAAAGAAGGTGAAGGAGTGGTTATCGACAAAGATGGGTTCCAAAGCTCCGGCGCTGGTGTCTGCAGCCCTCCATATTGGTTTGGGCATGGTGATGGCGGTGGCGCTTTTTGTGCCGCTGCTCACGGCAGCCGATGCTGATTTTCCGATGCGGAGCCGCTACACGACGCTCTTTGAAGCGCTGGGCCGCTCGATTAACTCGCCCGTCGTCTCCTGGATGTACCACCTCGTGCAACAGTTCGGACCAGCGGTCGGCTATGCCATCATCATTCCGATGGTAGGACTGATCGGTTTGTGCCTTGGCGGGGTTGGGATCGTGTTTGCCAAGTTCAAAGATCGCCTGTATGAAGCGCTCGGGCCGATCAAGTATGCGATGGTGATCGCGCTCTTGCTGATGATGACGGGGGTGCTGGGCAAGATCGTCCTGCGGCTGCTCTTTGGGGTCAAGTACCTCATCAGCCTGCCGGTATTTAACTTCAACATCTGACGGATGCGACGCCTGCTGTTCGTCTTCTTCACCGCGCTCTTAGCCGCGCTGTTTGTCGTGGCGATGTGGCAAGACACGAATCGCGAGTGGACCGGCTACCAGCGTCGGTTCTTCAAGACGCTCGCCAGCGATGAGCGTCGAAACGTGCCAGGGGGCATTCGGCAGGTGATCGTGAAGGACCTCAACCGCGTGGATCGCTGCACGACGTGTCATGTGGCGATCGACAAGCCGCAGCTGGCACTCGCCGAAGAGCCGTTCAAGGCACATCCAGGCAAATATCTCGAATGGCACCCGGTTGAAAAGTTTGGCTGCACCGTCTGCCACGGTGGACAAGGATTGGCGACCGAGGTGAAGGCGGCACACGGTGATGTGCCGCACTGGGAGGAGCCGCTCCTGCGGGGGTCACTCGTGCAAGCCTCATGCCGTCAGTGTCACGGTGATCTGAAAGCCATCGAGACGTATGCGCCAACACTCGTCCAGGGCCGGCAGCTCTTCAAAGCGAAAGGCTGTTACGGCTGCCATGCGATTAAAGATTTTGGTCAGACGGTGTCGCAGGATCTGACGGAGATCGGCTCAAAGTCTTACCTGCTGATGGAAGCCGACTTTGAGATGATGGAGGAGCCGCATCATCGCATCCACTGGCTGATGACGAAGCTGCGGAATCCTCGCACGTTAAACCCTGGCGTGCGTCCCGAGGCGTTGCCGCCAGGAGAAGAAGAGGTCTATCCGAGCGCGATGCCGCACTTTGGTCTTTCGCCAGATGACGTGGACGCGCTCACGGTGTACCTCTTGAGCTTGACGGCGTCCGACCTGCCCGCGTCCTACGTGACCCATGAGCCGCCAGAGCCGACACCGGTGTATGCCTCGAGCGTTGAACGGGGCAAGGCGGTGTTTGAGAAGTACGGTTGTGCGGCCTGCCATGGCCTTGGCGGAGTCGGCGGTCGACGCAACTGGAACGCGGGGCTGGGGAGCGAAGTCCCGTCACTCATGTACGTCAAAGCGTATTACGGGAATGACGTGGAGCGTCTGAAAGATCTCATCCGGCATGGCCGACAACCTGTCCCGCGCGCCGATGCCACCCGGCCGGTCCCAGGGCTCTACATGCCGACTTGGAAAGATCGCATTTCAGAAGACGATCTCGACGCACTCGTCGCTTACCTGTTATCGCTTTCGGACAAACTTCCGCAGCCGCCGGCCGCGCCAGCCCCCGCATCAGCAAGCGCGACTCCTTCAGATCAGAGTACGACACCAGCCGCATCTTCACCCTAGCTCCCTCAATGTGCGGTAACGGTCAAGTGTGGTGGGTCCTGCCGCTGCGCCACCCCACCTGTCCTCGCCGCGCCGCACTATCGGCGTCGTCGGCTGCGGGCAGGTG
>Ga0209515_10006547_pt1 | contig 14433 bp, 10 predicted proteins | sample Subgroupgradi54m_FD_187454 | JGI IMG/M metagenome (GOLD analysis project Ga0209515, IMG submission 187454) | Subsurface groundwater microbial communities from S. Glens Falls, New York, USA - GMW60B uncontaminated upgradient, 5.4 m (SPAdes)... ...
GGGCCGGCGCGGCCGCCAAGCAGACGCTCAAGCCCGACTCGGCCCGCCGGCCCGCCCACTCACTGCTTTTCGGCCTGGGCGTCGGCGCCATTGTCCTGATCATTTTTCTATTCGGCTTCTTCAACGAGCGTTTCATCGCGCCCTTCATCCAACCCAGCCGAACCATCGCCAGCACGCCGATCATCGGCGATAACTCGACCGTCGGCGGCCCCAACCCCGAAATCATCATACCCAAAATCAACCTCGAGGTGCCGGTGGTCTACGGCGTCAGCTCAATCGATGAGCAAACCGTCCAAAACGCCCTGGAGGGCGGCGTGCTGCACTACGCCGATACGGCGTTGCCCGGCGAGGACGGCAATGTCGTCATCATCGGCCACTCCTCCAACAATATCTTCAACAAAGGCAAGTACAAGTTCGCCTTCGTGCTGCTTGCCAAACTGGAAACCGGCGACACTTTCGCTCTGCAAAAGAACGGCAAGCGGGTAGTCTATAGGGTCTTTGCTAAAGAGATCGTCAACCCCAACCAGGTCGATATCCTTAAACCGCCGGCCGGCAAAACGGCCACGGCTTCGCTGATTACCTGTGATCCGCCGGGCACCTCGGCCAGCCGGCTGGTGGTCATCGGCGAACAAATCGCCCCGGCGGTTGCCGGTAATACACCGGAGCGGACCACCAACATTGTGGCTGCGACCGCCAAAGTCATCCCAGGCAACGCGCCGAGCCTGTGGTCAAAACTATCACATTGGCTTAGCAACTAGTGAGGTAAGTCTGGCCCAGCCCTGAGATCGATGGACTGGAGTTCGACGGTGCTGCCGTCGCGGCTGGTCGGCGCAAAAAGGTGACTGGAGCCAGGATCCAAATAGCCGCCGGTGTTCAGCAGAGAAGCGCCGACCAGTTGCGGGTTGGTGCCGTCGTAATCGACAACTAGAATATTGCCCTGGGACAGACCAACGTAGCGGTGGCCGTCCAGCCAGCTCAGGGGACCGCTGAGCGGTAGCTGGAGGCTGTAGCTATATTTGCTGTCGGTCTCGATGTCGTAAGTCGCGAACCCGGCCGCGCCTTGGGCGCCGATAAACCGATCGTTGGTGGAAAAGCTGACGCTCTGCGGCGACGCCAGCTCCAGATAAAGCAGGGGAACGGCCCGGGCGATGGCCTGATTGGCTAGATTGTTGAGCGGGTCTTTATAGATATTCAGCCGGGACTGGGCACTGGAGCCAATCGCGTAGTACCAGTGACCCTGGAATTGGGCGGCGTCCATCAGGTAGACCGGCGCCCGGGCCACTTCCATGAGGTTGTAGCTCTTGCCACGGTTGGCCAGCTTGATCATGGTCTTGCCAGCCGGCTCGTTTCGATCGGTAGCGTAGGTGATCAAATCCGGCCCGTAGCTTTTAAAGCTCAGCGCGTGGCTGATCAGGACGCCGCCGGGGCTGCGGTCGTTGAGATTGGCCGTCCGGATAGTCTGGGCGGTCTGGTCAAACAGATAAAACTGGTTGAATTTTTTGTCGCGCAGCGCCACCTGGCTGGGCGCCACGCCGAAGAAATCGTTGAGATTGACAGAGTCGGCTGGCGAGATTCGGTCGAGGAGGACGAACTCACTGCTGCGGCCGGTGTCATGGGCGACCAGCAAGTGGCGGTTGTCGCTGCTCCACTCGACTTCGCGGAGGCCGCCGCCGGCTAGATTGGTAAATAGACCAGTCGGGAAGCCGAGCACCTGCTTGGGCTGATCGAGCGCCGTGGCGTCATAGATGTCCAGGCTCAAAGCGGCGCTAGCCGGCGGCGGCTGGACCACCAGCCAGTGGTGGTCGGGGCTCTGGCTAATCAGACCCGGCGGCGCGCCGTAGACCTGCAGGCTGCTGACCACTGGCGTTTTGGGCAATAGCAGGGGGTAGACGAAGCGGACGATGCTGTGCGGCTTGAGGACAAACGGCCGCTGCCAGTCGTTATAGCCGGCTTTGGCCAGACGTAAGTTGTAGCTACCGTTGGGCAGGTTGAGTCGGGCGCCGCTGGCTTGGTTCAATAGCTTACCATTTAGATAAATCTGGGCGCCGCTCGGCTTGGAATCGACAAACAGTAGGCCGTTTTGGGTGATATCGCCGCTCTTGGTGTTAAAGCTGTAGCCGTAGGCCGAATAGACCAAAACAGTCGTGCCAACCAAAACGGCCGCGCTCATCACAAAGTAGCTAATCAGCAGCCGGATACGGCGGGCGCGGCGTTTGCGAGGGTCGAGAAAATCCATGGTTTTTGAGCGTTTTTTATGCAGCTAAGGCGCAAGCCATATAATAGCAAACTGTTCAGCTGCTAGCCGGGGCGCTTGCCGGCGGCTGGACGCTTGCGCTACAATGGTCGCTAACTGTGATCGACATATTGCGAGCGATTAAAAGGGTGGCTAGTTAAGGTGGCTAAGCACGCCGCGGTGATCGATGGCTTTTTTAAGCGCCCCAGCGAGCGGGCCGCCACCAGCGTCCATCGCCGGGCCGAGCGTTCCCAAGCGCTTATGCGTAACCTCGTTGACCGGCCCAAGCGGCTGGCCGGCAACCTAAGCACTAAAATTAGCGATATCGCCGCCAAACCGTCGCGGCCAGCGCCAGAGCCGACTACCACCAGCTCGCCGCGCCTCGACCAGGTGGATAGGAATAAACTGTCGCGGGCCCGGGCTATCTCCCGCCACCAGCTGGTTCAGCGCTTTGGCCGGCCGCGGCGCGCCCCATCTCCCACCAGCACCACCCAGGTGCTGCGTCCGGCCGTCCGACCAGTTAGCACCGCCAGCCGCCAGACCCAGCCAGCGACGCTCGCCAAACCGCTGCCCAGCATGGTCACCAGCGCCTCACATTATCAATTGGAGCGCCTGCTCGATTGGGCGCTGGTCCACGCCGATGCCCATAAACAAAATTTGGCCGAGTCGACCCGGCCGCACCGCCGGCTCTGGCAGCGGATCGGTCAATGGCCACGCACGCTCAGTATTGGACTGCCCGTTTTGCTAATTCTGCTGGTAGCGGCCTGGCTGGTCTATTTACGAGTGCCGACGCTGGCCATCAAGCTGGCTGACTGGCGGGCCGGCGTCAGTGCCAGCGTGCCGGCCTATCTGCCGAGCGGCTTCCACATCAGCGGCGCGCCAGCCGCCAGCGGCGGCCAAGTCAACCTCAACTATCGTTCTGGCGCCGACGATCTTAATTATCAAATCAGCCAGCGGGCCAGCAGCTGGACTAGCGCCACTTTGCTAGCCAACTACGTCAAAGCCAGCGGCCAAGCCTACCAAATGACCGAGGCGTCCGGTAAAACCATCTACACCTACGGCTCGACTGACGCCACCTGGGTCGACCACGGCATTTGGTACATTATTACCAACCACGCCGGGCTCAACGGCGGCCAAATCACCAAAATCGCCACCAGCTTCTAGGGCGGCTACACTTCGTTTCGCCTTATAGGACACCCCTTCGGGGTTTCCTACCCCCAATCCCCACCAAAAGCACTAGCCTTCGCTTTTGGCGGGGACCCCAGGGGGTCCGCGCCGGGATCGAAGTGAATTCGATGCTCGGGCTAGTCTTCCCGATACAAGGAAAGTAAGACTGGTAGTTACAATTCGAGTCGGCGGCGGACGCGCGCATCGCCCATAATTTGCATGATGGCAAACAAATCCGGCGTCTGGTTGCGGCCAGTCAGCCGGACGCGCAGAATTTTGGCAAAATCGGCCAACGAGCCCTTGTATTGATCGGGATGGTCGGCAAAGCTGCGACCGTCGGGGCTGAAACCGGCTTTCTGGGCCGCCGCCCGGAACTTGTTGAGCCAGGTCGGCTGGTCGTCTTTGGCCTGGTAAGTGGCCAGGAAGTTATCGACGGCTTCTTTTTGCAGTAAGAATTCGATACCGGCCAGCTCGGTGGCCAGAGCTTTATCGATCCCGGCTGCAAACAGCGGATCGAAGAAGTAGCCGTACATCTCTTTAGCTTGGCTCCAGCTGGCCAGGTCTTTTCTGGCCTGAGGCCCACTGCGTTCGATGGTCAAGACTCGGTGAGTGTAGTCGGCGTCGGCAGCCATGACTTTGGCTAGCTCGGGTTCATGATTTTTCAGCCAGGCCAGCAGCTGAGCCTCAAACTCCGGCTGGGGCAGGCGGGCGATGGCGTCGCGGCTGACGTCGTCGAGCTTCTTAGGATCGAGTAGGGGAGCCCGGCTGGCCGCCAGCTTCTTCAAACTAAACGGGAAATTTTGATAAGGCTCGGCCGGGTGGGCTCGCCGCCAATCTTCGAAGTTGGAATTGGCCAAGCCGAGCAGGTATTCAATGATGGCCGCTGGTGGGAAGCCGCGGTCCAGCCAGACGCCGACGTCGGCGTCGGCGTCCTTGCGCTTACTGAGTTTGCGCTTTTTGCCCTGATCAAGGATGGAAATCGGCGCCAGGTGGCCATAGAGAAAGGCCGGCCAGCCCAGGGCTGCTGCCAGCTCCAGGTGCAGCGGCACGCTCGGCAGCCACTCGTCACCGCGCAGCACCAGGCTGGTGCGCATCAGGTGGTCATCGACGACGTGGGCCAGGTGATAGGTCGGCGAACCATCAGATTTGAGCAGCGGAATATCGAGGTCGTTTTGCGGCAAGCTCAGCTGGCCTTTGACGGCGTCGCTAAACTCCAGCCGCTGAGCATGGTCGCCGGCCGAGCTAAAGCGCAGCACAAAGGGCTGACCGGCCTGGAGGGCGGCGGCCACCTCTGGCGGCGTTTTGTGGCGCCAGGCAGCAAATTGTCCGTAGTAGCCGGGGCGGACCTTTTGGGCGGTCTGAGACTTACGCAGCTGCTCGAGCTGCTCTTCAGTCTCAAAAGCCGGGTAAGCCCGGCCAGCTTTTAGTAGCGCGATGGCATAGCCAAGATAAATCGGCAGGCGCTGGCTCTGGACGTAGGGCGCGTAGGCGCCGCCTTCGCGCGGCCCCTCATCAGTCGGTAAGCCAAACTCGGCCAGGGCCTTGAGCATCAGCTCCAGCCCGCCGGCGGCCTCGCGCTGTTTATCGGTATCTTCAGCCCGGCTGTAAAAGATGCCCTTTGATTGATGAGCCAGGCGCTCATTAACCAGAGCCGTGTAAATGGTGCCGAGATGGACAAAGCCGGTCGGGCTGGGCGACAAACGGGTGACCAGCGCCGTGGCCGGCAAGCGGCGCGGTGGATAGGCGGCTTCGGCAGCGGCCGGCTCGGTGTAACCACTCGGCGCCAGGCGTTTAATAATCTCGCTTTGCAAGCTTTGATCCATCCCGTTAGACTCCACCCTCCAGCTTACAAACCCTAATGAGCGTTGGATAACAGATGTGCCGTCCAACGTACAACTTTATTCCGGGAATGTGGGGCTGGAGTCTAACGGGATCCATTAAATCTAATTGTAGCAACTTTAGGACCGAGCCTAGTCGCCGATAAACATAAGCGTTTGCTAAAATAGTCGGTATGCCCGAACCCGCTGCGCCAATTGTCATCGATGAAAGCCAGCCGCGCCACCGGCGCTGGTGGGGGAGCTTGTCCCGCCGCCAGCAACTGCTGATTGGCGCCGGCGGAGTCACGGTCATTGGCTTGATCGTCTGGCTGGCCTGGCCGTCGGGCCACAGCCCGATAGCTGCCAAAAGGGCGGCCCAGAAAGCCGCCGGCCCAATGATCACTTCGCCGCTGACCGGCGTGGCTGTCAGCGCCGCCCAGGCTGCCCGGCCGGTCACGGGCGTCATGATCGAAAACAGCCCCGACGCCCGGCCGCAGTCCGGCCTCAACTCCGCCGGTGTGGTCTTTGAGGCCATCGCCGAGGGCGGCATCACCCGCTTCTTGGCCCTCTATCAAGACAGCGCGCCCGATTACATCGGCCCGGTGCGCAGCCTGCGGCCATACTACATCGATTGGGCGACCGGCTTTGACGCCTCGATCGCCCACGTCGGCGGTAGCCCCGACGCCCTTGAGCAAATCAGAAACGGCGGCAAAGACCTCGACCAGTTTTTCAACGCCGGCGCCTACTGGCGGGTGGCTAGCCGACCGTCGCCGCACGACGTCTACACCAACTTCAGCAAGCTCGACGCCCTCAACCAGGCCAAGGGCTACACCTCCAGCCACTTCAATCCCTGGTCGCGCAAGGCCGACCAACCACTGGCCAAGCCGGGCGCCAGCAGCATCGATCTGAGCATTTCCGGGCCGCTCTACAGCGTCCACTACGCTTATGAGGCCGCCACCAACAGCTACGCCCGCAGCGAGGGTGGGGCAGCGCACACTGTCACCGATAGTGAGCACGCCGCCGCCAGCACCCAATTGCACCCCAAGGTGGTGATCGCCTTGGTGATGAGCTATAACGTCCTCAACGCCAGCGGCCACAGCGCCTACGGCACCATCGGCGACGGCCCTTGTTTCATCTTCCAAGACGGCAACGTCAACACCGGCACTTGGCATAAAACCGACCGCGGCAGCCAATTTAGCTTTACCGATCCGAGCGGCAACGTCATCAAGCTCGACGCCGGCCAGAGCTGGGTGAGCATTGTCAACAGCAATGACGCCGTCAGCTACCAGCCCTAGCCCATCTCTGTTACAATTTGATCTTGCAGTCTTGCAGCTTACCAATTTTGCAAAAGCGTGCTTTAGCAGTCTTTTGTAAAATTGAGAGGAGAAGACAAGCCTTAGGCCGAAGTTTTGGCATCTCGACAAAACGAGGCAGAGGCGCAGGCTTCGACGAGGCCCTTTCGTCTAGCGGTCAGGACATCAGGTTCTCATCCTGAAAACACGGGTTCGACTCCCGTAAGGGTCACCACGTCGTCACGAAAATCAACCCCGCTAGAAATTTGCGTAATCAAGTGACGCAAATTTAGCGGGGTCTTGCAAAAGCTCCTCCTTTCCCCAAGCCGCAGCTCCGCGGCTTGGGGACCCCAAAAGGCCGCAAAGTTATTGGATTGCCCAGGGGGTGTGATTTAATTAAGCCTGTGCCTAAAGATAAAACTAGCCCGCCAAAAAAACCAGCCGCCGCCCGCACCGAAGAAGCGCCAGCCGCTGAGCCGGCCGATCATAGTCGCCACGATAATCTGCTGCGCCGCATCCTAGCCGGCATCCTCGGCGCCCTGACGATTAGCGTGATTGTCAGTACCCTGATCTTCGGCTGGCTCAACAGCAGCTTGCTCAATGGCCAACGCTACGTGGCGGCAGTCAGCTCGCTGGCTCAGCAGCCGCGGATCCAAAACTATGCCATCGATAAAATTAGTCAAAAGATTCTCGATAGCACCAATAACCCGGCTGATGCCCAGGCCCTAGCCAGGAGCCTCGGCCTGGCCAATCCGCCGGCGATTGTGCTCGATCAACTGAAAGCCCAGCTCGCTCAACCGGTCCGGCTAGCTGTCGCCCAGGCTGTGGAGTCGCCGGCCTTTGCCCAAACCTGGCAGGCCATCAACCAGGACCTCCACGATCAGCTAATAACCATCGCCAGCAGCTCCGATTCGACCGCCACGCTCAATCTAAGACCGAGCATCGACCGACTCAACAGCTTGCTGCAGAGCACTCGTTTAGGCGCCGGCAATAGCCTTAAGCCCGATAAAACCAGCGTCGATCTCAATGCCAGCCAAGTCCAACAGCTACGCAAATCCTACACCGCCGGCCGCGACAGCTACCGGGCACTGCTAATCTTGGCCGTCTTGCTAACCGCCGCGACGTTAGCGATCGCCAATCAGCGCCTCAAAGCCCTGCGCCATCTGGCTATCTGGGTCGGCCTGAGTATGGTGCTGGTGATCGTGGCGATCAAACTGCCCAGCCACTTGTCGCTCAGCCAGCTGGACGCCAATGCCCGGGGAGCTTTTCTGGCCGCCGAGCAGACGCTGCTACGCGGACTACTGAAGTTAGCCGAGATCGTAGTGATTATCTGCCTGGTGATTACCGCGGTAACCAGCTGGTGGCTGTGGCGCGCCGGGCGCGAGCGGCGGCCGGTCCGATCTGCCAATTAGATCATTTAAGGGCTATAATTAGTTTTAGTTTAGCTTATGCTTAAAGATAGGTGGGCATGATTTATGTAATTTTGGTGGGCCTAGTCGTCGCCGCGGTGGTCTGGTGGATTGAGCAACGCCGGCGGCCGGCTAGTGGCAGCCAGCCAGCTAGCGACTTGCCACCGGCGGCCGTCATCGACGGCCTGGTCGACGGCGTCGCCCTGGTCGATAAGGCCGGCCACGTCCGGCTGTTTAATCCGGCGGCGGCGGTCATCAGTGGTCGTTCGGCCAAAGCCGCCGTCGGCGCCGATTTTCGCCAGGTGCTGCCGCTGGTCAACAATAAAGGCCTGGCCCGCACCGACGCCGAAAACCCTTTTATAAAAGTCCTCAAAACCGGTCAGCCGCTCCAGGAAAAGGTCGCCTTTTTGATCAGCCAAAGCGGTAAACCGACGGCTGTTAGCTTGATTGTTTCGCCGGCCGGCGGTGGCCAGCCGCCGGCCGGCGCCGTCGGCGTCTTTCGCGACATCTCTAAAGAGGTCGCCGAAGAGCAAGCCGGCAATGAGTTTATTTCGACCGCCAGCCACGAGATGCGCACGCCGCTGGCAGCCATCGAGGGCTATCTGTCGCTGGCCCTCAATGACCACAGCAGCCAGATCAATCCGACGGCCCACGAGTATCTGCTTAAGGCCCACGCCGCCACCGAGCACCTCGGCATCCTCTTCCAGGATCTACTAACCAGCACCCGTGCCGAAGATGGCCGGCTGAGCTCCAACCCCGAGGTCGTGGAGGTCGGCTCGGCCATCGAGCAAATCGTCGACGGCGCCCGCTTCAGCGCCCAGCAAAAGGGGCTGGAACTGAGTTACGTAGTCAGCCGCGCCCAAGAAACGGCCACTGCCGCCAAAGTCGTTAGGCCGCTTTATTACATCTACGCCGACCCCCAGCGGATCCGTGAGGTCGTCCAAAACCTACTCGATAACGCCATCAAGTACACCCTTAGCGGTGCCGTCAAGGTCGCCCTGACCGGCGACGACTCGATCGTCCAAATCCAGGTCAGCGACACCGGCCCGGGTATCGCCACCGAAGACATTCCGCACTTGTTCCAAAAGTTTTACCGCGTCGATAACTCGCTGACGCGCAGCACCACCGGCACCGGCCTGGGGCTGTTCATTTGCCGCAAAATCGTCGAGCTCTATAACGGCCGCATCTGGGTGGAGAGCAGCCCGGGCAAGGGCAGTACCTTTTTTATCAACCTGCCGCGGCTATCGACTGAACAGGCCCTGGCTAGTCGTCAGAACGCCTCGTCAGCGGGGTTGGAGCCGACTCCAAACATGCTACAATGAAGCCATAAGCGGCAATAGATAAGGACTTAGGGTGGCCAAAGTTTTATTAGTCGAAGACGACAACAACCTGCGCGAAATTTTCGCCATGCGCTTAAAAAGCGAGGGCTATGAGGTTAGCGTCGCCGGTGACGGCGAAGAAGCTCTGGCCACCGCCGTCAAGGAAAAGCCCGATCTAATCGTCGCCGATATTATGATGCCGCGGCTGTCCGGTTTTGAGATGCTCGAAAACCTGCGCGCCGCGCCGGCCATGGCTAAAACCAAAGTGATTATGATGACGGCGCTGGGCCAGGCCGAGGATCGGACTCGCGGTGAGCAGCTGGGTGTAGTAAAATATTTAGTAAAGTCGCAGGTCACGCTGGAAGATTTCGTCCGCGTGGTTCGCGAAGTAATGAGCCCCGCCACTAATAATCAAAGTTCGCCTAATCAAAGGAGTGATCAAATGGACGACGACAAAACCAAATCAACCAACCCGACCGACGCCCCGGCCCCTGGCGCTAGCCCGATGCCAGCTGGCGACAGCGGCAGCGCCATGCCCAGTGGTGACAGCGGCGGCTCTTCGATGCCAGCCGGCGACGCCCAGTCGACCAAGGACGAGAAAGCCGACGTCGACAGCCAAATCAGCGGCGCCATGGGCGCCATGCCCAGTGGTGACAGCGGCGGCTCAACGCCCTCGCCAGTGCCCGATGAGCCCAAGCCCGACGAGCAGCCCTCGCCGACGCCGCCTCCAACTAGCCCTGAGCCAGACGCCGGCTCGGCCGGTAGCCACCCGCCCGCCGCCGGCAGCACCGTCGACCCCAACAACGTCGCGCTCTAGCTTTGAGCTAAAAGCTTTGAGCTAAAAGCTTTTTTGGCGTTGAAGCGGTTGTCATCTGATAAAATAGTCAGCCAGTCATGACAACCGCTTCAAAAGTGCCGATTGTGGCCATTATTGGTCGGGCCAACGTTGGCAAATCTAGCTTATTCAACGCGCTACTCAAGCGCCGTCAGGCGATTGTGGCGACCGAGGCCGGCACGACTCGTGACAGCGTTACCGCCAAGCTCAGCCTAGAGCAGGGCGATGCCTGGCTGGTCGATACCGCCGGACTCAAAGACGCCACCGACAATTTTGAGCTGACCATCCAGGCTCAGATTGCCGAAGCGGCCGCCGCCGCCGATTTAATTTTAGTAGTCATCGAGGCCGCCGCGCTGACCGACGAGGATCGCCGGGTAGCGACGCTGGCGCTCAAAACCGGCCGGCTGGTGATTTTAGTCGCCAACAAACTCGACCAAGCTGGCAAGGCTGACCGTGCCCAGTGGGCCAAGCTTGGCATCAAGCAAATAGTCGGCACCAGCACAACTCAGAAACGCGGCCTAGGCGATCTGCTGGCAGCGCTGCAGGCGCAGCTGCCACCGGTCAAGGCTAAGCCAGCGGCCGGGCAGCTGCGCCTGGCGCTCCTCGGCCGGCCCAACGTCGGCAAATCGAGCCTGTTTAACGCCCTGGCCAACAAGCCCCAAGCGCTGGTCGCCGAGCGGGCCGGCACCACCCGCGACGTCAACGAGCTGAGCATCACCTATCAGGGCGAGGACATCGTGCTAATGGACACCGCCGGCATTCGTCGAGCTGGCAAGGTCGGTACCGGCGTCGAGCACTTCAGCGTGCTACGGGCGCTAGCGGCCATCGAGCAAGCCGACATCGGTTTGCTACTGCTCGACGCCGCCGAGCCGGCCGTCGCCCAAGACCAAAAGATCGCCGGGCTACTCAAGCAGGCTGGCCGTGGTCTGATTATCGTCGTCAATAAAATTGATTTAGTGAAGGCTGATCAGCGCGACCGGTTAGCCGAACGGGTGGCCGCGGCCTACCGTTTCACACCCTGGGCACCGCTGGTTTTAATAAGCACCACGACCGGCCAAAACGTCGCTAAGCTACTGGAGCTGGCCAGCCAAATCGATCAAGGCCGCCGCCAGCTAATTCCGACACCCGAGCTCAACCGCTGGCTCGGCCAAGTTGTTGCTGACCACCCTCCGGCCGGCCTAGGCGGCAAGCAGCCGCATCTCAACTACATCATCCAGGAAGCCGACCACCCCCTTAATTTCAAACTGTTTGGCAAAGACAGCCGCTCGCTGCACTGGAGCTACAAGCGCTATCTGGAGCGGCGCTTCCGCGAACACTGGCCGTTCACCGGCTTACCGCTGAGCTTCTGGTTTTTCGATAAAGCGGTGCATAATAAAGATCATGGCGCTGTTTCAGAAAAGACAAATCACTAACGCCTCGCCGCTCTATACCGTCGGCGGCGGCCAGACTAAGCTGATTATCGGCCTGGGTAATGTCGGCAAAGAATTTGTCGGCAGCCGTCACAACGTCGGTTTTGCGGTGGTCGAGGAGTTCGCCTGGGCCAACGGCTTCCCGGGCTGGATCTTGAAGAAAGACCTCCAGGCCCAGCTGTCCATCGGTCAGCTTGGCGCCGATCAACTGATCTTGGCCAAGCCCACGACGCTGATGAACTTAAGCGGCCAGGCCGCCCAGGCCATCCAGCGCTTCTACCAAATTCCCGGTAGCGACACGCTGGTAATTTATGATGAGCTGGCCATTGCCTTTGGCCAAATTAGGACTCGCCAGGGGGGCGCCGACGCTGGTCATAACGGTGTTAAGTCGCTGATTGCCCACCTCGGCGCAGACTTTGGCCGGCTGCGCATCGGCATTGGTAGCCAGCTAGCTGCCAAAAAGGACGCCAGCGACTTCGTGCTGGCTAAGTTCAGTAAAGATGAGCAAAAGAAGTTGCCCTTAATTATTAGAGAAGCCAGCGCCCTAATCGGCGAATACGTCGCCGCCGGCAGTCTCACTCCCGAAACCCGTACGGTAATTTAAGCTTCTTCTGACGCTGATTCTTCTGGAAATCGCAGCGAGCCGCCTCCCCAGTAGGGTCGATCTCTAGGCGGCATGGGTGGCGTTAGGTCCACACGCACAAATTGATCATGCTCGGTCATATAAGTGGACCTCGCTGCCAACCTGGACAGCGACCAGCAGTCTACCGGCATAGGTTATTGAGGCGCCCTTGGTGGCCGCCAGCTCCTCTAGAGCTGCCAGACGTTTAATGTAAGCGGAAACACCTTCGGGATCATGTTTTTCAATAGACATCATTATAGCTTACAGCGTGGCCGTCAGAGATGTAAAAGGCCTCCAGAGGGGGTGGGCACCGCTAGAGGCCTATTACACCCTTCAACCCCACCATCGACCGAGCGATCTAAGAGTCCTGCACGCAGCAAGGATTAGTGCCGTCCACCGAGCTAGGCCCGGCAGAACGCCCATTTTTAGGCGGGCTAGTCTACCACATTGAGGACCCACCGAAATTTCGAAGAAATTTTGGTGGGCAAGGGAGTTAAAGGGAATAAGATGCTTAAGAGGGCCCCGTCCAATTTTAAGCTTTACCAATTGCCTTAGCGTGGTTCGCTCAACTATACTCGAAGTCAAAGCCCAAAATTGGGCGGGGCAATGACGCTAGAGTGGAGGGTACTACTGCCAGCGTCAAACTCTTAAACACTTTCCTCGGCTATCTCCTTTGCAGAAAACAGCCTCGGGTTGGGGGTATAAGGTACAATAAACGCCTTAAAGACGCTTACGGATTGCAATTTTAGCAAAAAAGTGTTGTTAAGTCAATACTTTGCCACCGAAGCCTATGAAAGTCAAATCGGTAACGCTTACCGCCACAAGTTATCCGGAAACGCTGCGTCACTTGCACCAGCCGCCCAGGGAGCTTTACTGGCTGGGCGCCGACCCCTCGGTGTGGCTGGCCCAGCCGCGACTGGCGATTGTCGGTAGCCGCCGCAGCACCGGTTACGGACGTCAGATTACCGAGCAGTTTGCCGGCGAGCTAGCGCGGCGCGGCGTGGTGATTATTAGCGGTCTGGCGCTCGGCATTGACTCGATAGCTCACCGCGCGGCGCTAGCTGCCAAGGGCACCACCGTGGCGGTGCTGCCGACGGCACTCGATCAAATCTATCCAGCCAGTCACCAAAATTTGGCTGATCAAATTGTTGAGCGGGGCGGGGCACTAATCAGCGAATACCCAGCCGGCGCGCCAGCTTATAAACAAAACTTTATCGCTCGCAACCGGATCGTCGCCGGGCTGGCTGATGGGCTTTTAATAACCGAGGCCGCAGCCAACAGCGGCACCATGCACACCGCTCGCTTTGCGTTAGAGCAGGGCAAAACGGTTATGGCCGTGCCCGGCAACGTCACCAGCCCGGCCAGCGAAGGCACCAACAACCTGATTAAAAGCGGCGCCCTGGCCGTGACCAGTGTCGAAGACGTCTGCTTTGCGCTGGGCTGGCCGGTCCAGGCCAAGCAGAGTCTAGCAGCTTGGCCAGCCGACTCTTCGGCGTCCCGCGTCCTGGAGTTGATCAAAGCCGGCACCGCCGACCAGGAAGAGCTGGCCCTAGCTATAGCACTGGACGCCGCAACCTTAAGCGGCCTGCTGACGATGCTGGAGATCGGCGGCTATATCCGGCCATTGGGCGCCGGCCAGTGGGCACTAGCTTAAGCGGCGGCTTTACTTTACCAGCCTCCAGCTGATATTGTGGGTCTTCGAATGAGTAAGGCGAACTTAGTAATTGTCGAGAGTCCGGCCAAGGCCAAGACCATCGCCGGTTATTTGGGTGGTGATTTTGAGGTCAAAAGCAGCTACGGTCATATCCGCGATCTACCCAAAAAGCAACTCGGCGTCGATATCGACAAGGATTTTGCGCCGACCTACGTGATCAGCCCCGACAAAACCAAAGTCGCCCGCGAGCTCAAGGCCGCCGCCAAAGGCAAGACCGTCTGGCTGGCCTCCGATGAAGACCGCGAAGGCGAGGCCATCGCCTGGCATGTTTGCTACGTGCTCGGTCTTAACCCGGCGGCCGCCAACCGGATTGTCTTTCACGAAATTACCAAACCGGCGATTGCCGCGGCGATGGCCGCGCCGCGCCACGTCGACGCCAAGCTCGTTGACGCCCAGCAAGCCCGACGGGTGCTCGATCGACTGGTTGGTTATGAACTGTCGCCGATACTGTGGCGTAAAATTCGTACCGGGCTATCAGCCGGACGAGTCCAGAGCGTGGCAGTTCGGCTGGTAGTCGAGCGCGAGCGCGAGATCCGGGCCTTCACCAGCAGCAGCTCGTTTAAGCTAACGGCGGTCTTCAATAGCGATGGCCAGCAGTTGCCGGCTGAGCTACCGG
>Ga0209515_10006550_pt1 | contig 14423 bp, 10 predicted proteins | sample Subgroupgradi54m_FD_187454 | JGI IMG/M metagenome (GOLD analysis project Ga0209515, IMG submission 187454) | Subsurface groundwater microbial communities from S. Glens Falls, New York, USA - GMW60B uncontaminated upgradient, 5.4 m (SPAdes)... ...
CTGGGTGCGCATGCCTCCCAAGGTGGCCAAGGCGGACTTCATCGACGATGGGTTGGCGTTGTAGCAATCGTCCAGCACGGTGAGCCCGGGCAGCTTCTTCATCTGCATTCTGTTCTTGCTTGCGGTGAAGGCATGCAAAGCTTCCGCAATCAGCGACTTGGGGATGCGCAACTGGACGCCCACGGCAATGGCGGCCAGGGCGTTGTACACGTTGTGGCGGCCCGGGACCTGTAGCTGGAATTTGGTACGGCCGATGCGGAAGGAGGCGCAGCCGTCGTCATTGAAGGCCAGGTCGGCGGGACGGATCTGGCCGCGGTCGATGCCGAAGGTGACCAGCTTCTGGCGCGAGGACGCGCGCACTTCCGCCAGCAAGGGATCGTCCACGTTCAGGATCAAGGTGCCCTTGGGATCGAATCCGGCGGTGATGGTCAGCTTCTCTTCGCGGACCTTCTCCTTGCTGCCGAAATGCTCCAAATGGCTGTAGCCGATGTTGGTGATTACAGAGATGGAAGGCTTGGCGCAGAGGGATAAGGGCGCTATCTCGCCGGGATGGTTGGTCCCCATCTCGATGACGGCGAACTTGTGCGAGCTCTTCAGTTCGAACAACGTGAGCGGGACGCCCACCTGGTTGTTGAAGTTGCCCTGGGTGGAAAGCGTGGGACCCACCTTCGCCAGTACGCGGGCGATCATGTCCTTGGTGGTGGTCTTCCCATTCGATCCCGTGACCGCGATCTTGGGGATGCGGAACTTGGCCGCGTACGCGCGCGCCAGGTCCAGCAGGGCCAGATTGGTGTCCTTGACGGGGATATAGACGTTGATGGGCTTGCCGTTCTCGAGTAACCACTTTTCATCTACCACGGCCGCATACCCTCCTTGGGTGAACGATTCGTTCGCGAAGACATGTCCATCGAATTTCTCCCCCTTGAGCGCCCAGAACACCTGGCCACGCTGCAAGGAGCGCGAGTCCGTGCACAGGCGCACGGCTTTGGTACCGCGGTGCTTGCCGCGTATTTCCGTTTCCAACATGGCCGCGAGTTCGGACAGCTTAAGCTCCATGGCCGCCTCCGTTCCCGTTTCCACCCAGCCGGTCCATAGGGCCTGGCGTGCCTGCCGAGCCGGAACCTCCCGCCGAACCTGCCGCACCCGACGCCGGCGCCTTGCCTTCGGCCCAGACCAGGATTTCCTCCTGGTCGCTGAAATGCTTCTTTTCCTTGCCGATGATCTGGTAATCCTCGTGGCCCTTGCCCGCGATGAGCAGGCAATCGCCTTCGCGCAGGCCGTCCAATGCGGTGCGGATGGCCCGGCGGCGATCGGCGACCACGGTCATCTTGTCCCTCTGCTTTCCCTGCACTCCGGCCATCACTTCGGCCAGGATGGCTTCGGGATTCTCGGTGCGGGGATTATCGCTGGTGAGAAAGGCCCGGTCCGCGCGGTCGGCGGCGATGCCTCCCATGATGGGGCGCTTGGTGCGATCGCGGTCCCCGCCGCAGCCGAACAGGCAAACCAGACTGCCCTTGGTCAAGGGGCGCAAGCTGATGAGCACGCGCTCCAGGGCGTCCGGGGTATGCGCGTAGTCGACCACGGCGAAGGCCTTCTGCGGCAGGGCGAACACCTGGTTGCGGCCCATGACGGTAACGTCCCGGATACCCTTGTCGATGGTGCCCGCGTCGAAGCCCAGGGAAAATCCCAGGGTGACGGCGGCCAAAAGGTTCTCGAGGTTGATGTTGCCGACCATGCGGGAACGGAACTTGTAGGGTACTCCGCGCACGGCCACTTCAAAGGCGGTCCCGGAAAGTGCCAGGTCGCTCTTGAGCAGGACCACGTCGGCGGCGGCAGCGGCGATCGCGTTGGCCGGACTGGGAGAACCCGCATGCGCGCCTCTCGAAAAAGTCATGCGTTCGCAGGACAATTCCTTATTCAGGCGCACGCCCTCGGCGGAATCCAGGTTGAGGATGGCCATGCCGCCGGGACGCAGATACGAGGTGAACAGGCGCTTCTTGGCCTGGTAATAGTCCTCGAAATCCTTGTGGTAGTCCATGTGGTCGCGCGTGAGGTTGGTGAAGATGGCGCGGGAGAACAGCACGCCCCGCACCCTATCCTGGCTCAGGGCGTGGGAGGAGACTTCCATGGACAGGGCGGTGCAATGCCTATCCGCGCCCATGCGCAGCATGGCGAAGAACTCATCGGGGCCGGGGGTGGTCAGATTGGAGGGAAGCGCCTCCCCGTCGATGTCGTAGCTGATGGTGCCCAGGGAAATCACCTTGCGGCCCGCGGCCTTGAGCAGCCCGGAAGTCAACTTGGTGATGGTGGACTTGCCGTTGGTGCCGGTGACGGCCACGGTGTCCATGGCATCGGCGGGACGGCCGTACCAGGCGTTGAACAGATCGCCAACATGGGCGCGCAGGCCCGGGCAAGGGATGATTTCCGCGCCGGGATGGGGTTCGGTGGCGCCTTCCAGGGCGGGATGGGAATTGCCTTCGGAAAGCACGGCGGCGGCCCCGCGGGTGATCACGTCGTGCACGTAGCGGGAGCCGTCGTCATGGGCGCCTTTGAGGGCCATGAACAGGTTGCCTTTTTCCACTTTGCGGGAATCGATGCGCACCCCGGTGATTTCCGGATCGGTCGAGGCCTGGAGTCCCAGGCCGGCTTCGCGCATGAGCACGGACAGCTTCATATCAGCCCATCCATCCGAGGGTGAGAACGCATTTCTGTCCCGGCTTCACGGGCGCGCCTACGGCCGGCTCCTGGCGGATGATGCGGCCCGTGCCGGAATATTCCACGTCCAGGCCGAGATGCTTGAGCCGGTACAGGGCATCCCTGAGCGTGAAGTTGTTCAGATCCGGCATGCTGCGATCGTCTCCGGAGGCTTGCGGAGCGCGGGAGCCGGCGAAGGGCCGGCCATGCGCGCCCGCGATTCGCCGGGCATCCTGCTGCGCGGAAGTTTCGGAGACCGATATGCCCGAGGCCGGGTTGGCTCCATTCGCGGCCTTGCCAGCGACCGGGGCGGATTTCCCTGCGCTGTGGAAGGCCTGCAGGGGCTGGCGCGCGTCGGCGTATTTGAACCCGGTCGGATCCGCGATCAAGGAGGTATCCGCGTTGAGGGACGCATTGTTGGATGCGTTGTCGGATGGGGAAGACGGGGCGGACACGGCTGAAGCCACGGTTTCGGCGGGCTTCAAGGCGCGGCGGGCCAAGGGATAATCGGGATTGGCCATCACCCGGTCCACGATTTCACGGAAGATGGGCGCGGCGCTCTGGCCCCCGTATTTGAACAGGGACGGTTCGTCGATGAGCACCAGGCATACGAATTCCGGACGGTCCACCGGAGCCATGCCCATGAAAGAAGAATTGAAGAGGCCGTGCACGTACTTGCCCGTCTCCGCGTCGATCTTCTCGGCGGTGCCGGTCTTGCCGGCCAACGCGATGCGGTCGCTCTTGATGTCCGCCGCGGTCCCGTATTCGACAACGGCCGCCATCATCGCCTTCACCTTTTCGGCCGTGGCTTCGGACATCACGCGGCGCACGGTGCGGGGGGCCAGCTCCTGGACCACCTGACCGTTCACATCGGTCCAGGCCTTGACGATACGGGGCTTCATCAGCATGCCGCCGTTGGCGAAGGCCGCCAGGGCCATGGCCATCTGCAAAGGCGTGGTCGAGATCTCATGGCCGAAGGCGATGGTCGCCTGGGTGCGTCCGCTCCACTCCCCCACCGCCTTGAGCACGCCGCTTTCCTCGGCCGGGAGGCCCAAGCCGGTTTTCATGCCGATGCCGAAGGAGCGGATATACTTATAGAAGGTTTCCGGGGGCAGGCGCGTAGACACCTTGGCGAAACAGATGTTGCTGGAGTACGCCAGGGCGTCCGTGAAGCTGATGCGGCCGCGGGGATGGGTGTCCTTGATGGTCTGGCCGGCGATCTTGAATTGGCCGTTTTCGCCGTCCACGGTGTCCGTGGGGCTGATGAGCTTTTCCTCGATCAAGGCCGCGCTGGTGATGGCCTTGAAGGTGGAGCCGGGCTCGTAGACCTTGACCACGGCCTGGTTCTTCCAGGCGTCGCGATCCTCGCCGTCGCGGGTGTTGGGATTGTAGAAGGGATAGTTGGCCATGGAGAGGATGTCGCCGGTATAGGGATCCACCACGATGGCGACGCCCTGCTTGGCGCCCGCCTTCTGCACGCCGCGTTCCAGGGCGTGTTCCACGATTTCCTGAAGCTTGGAATCCAGGGTCAGCACCACATTCATCCCGTTGACCGCTTCCTTCTGGCGCTCTTCGAATCCGGGGTAATAATGGTTCTTCACGTCGTGGCGCAGGTATTTCCAGCCGTCCGTGCCGCGCAGCTCCTTGTCCAGGAAGTATTCCAGGCCCAACTGGCCGTAGCCGTCCTTGCCCACGGTGCCCAGCACCTGACCCGCCAACGCGCCCTGGGGGCATACGCGGCTCAGCCTGCGCATGCGCGTGCCGATGTTGTTGCCCTTGGCGTCCGAACGCATCCCGGATTCCATCTCCACGTCCGCGTTCACCACCAGCTTCTGCAGATCCCGATCGAGAATCTCGCCGCGCTTGGGGGACACCACGTTGCGGCGGATGCTCTGGCTGGAGGCCATCTCGCTGTAATAACCCGACTTGACCACCTGCACCCACGCCACGCGCATGAGCATGCCCATCCAGGCCAGGGCCAGCAGGAAGCCCAGGGTCACAATCCGTTTATTCGCCATGCGACCTTTCCGGATTCCAGTCCCCGCGCTTCGCCGGACCGGGCTTCACCCGCGCGGGCCCCCCCTTTCGAGTCCTGCAAGTCCTTGGCATCCCGGCTCGCGAGCGCGCCGCCGATGTCGGTCCCGGCCTGGGCCGTGCGCGCGGAGGCCGCGGGGGCGGCTTCGCCTTCCAGGTAGACCAGCACCGGGGTCTTGCCGTATTCCAGCCCGAAGCGGCTTTTGGCCAGGCCTTCCAGGCGCGAGATTTTCTTGAGGCCTCCCACGGAGACTTCCAGCAAGGCGATGTCGTTGCGCAGATCGGCCTTCTGCTTGGCCAGCTTCACCGCGCCCATGGAGATGCGCACGTAGGCGTTCTGCTTCCACACATGGGCGACCAGCACGCCCGCGGCGCACAGCACCAGAAAGAACAGTCCCACTATGGTCCGGAGCTTCAGGCCCTTCATACCTTCTCCACCACCCGCAGCTTGGCGCTGCGCGCGCGGGGGTTGCGTTCCCGTTCGGCTTCCGTGGGCAATCCCGGCTTGCGCAGCACCTTGCGCAGCTTGCGGTTGTTGCTGCCGCACATGCACACCGGCAGGTTGGGCGCGCAGATGCAATCCCTTTCGAACTCGGCGAAGGTTTCCTTGACCTTGCGATCCTCCACCGAGTGGTAGCTGAGTACGCACAGGCGCCCGCCGCTTTTCAGGGCGGCCACCGCGGCGCGCAGGCCGGTCTCGACCTGGCCCATCTCGTCGTTCACTTCCATGCGGATGGCCTGGAACACCCGGGCCAGCAGGGAGTTGCGGTTGTCCTGATGCACGCCGGGAAGCTTCTCCACGGCCTTGCGGATCAAGTCGCTGCTCATGGCCTCGCCGTTTTCGATGAGCGTAAGGATGTTGCGCGCCAGGCGCTTGGCGTCCTCGATGTCCGCGTTGCGGCGGAGGACGCTGGCCAGTTCCCATTCATCCCAGCCCGCGAGCAGGTCCGAGGCCGCAGGGCCTTCGCTGCCCATGCGCATGTCCAGATCCGTGCCGGGGGAAAAGGAGAACCCGCGCTCCTTGGCGTCCAATTGGCGCGAGCTCACGCCCAGATCGAAGAGGGCGCCGCTCAGGGACTCCGGAGCGCAGAACGCGGCCAGGCGCGAGAACTCGGAACGCTCCACCCGCATGCGGGGTTCGTCCGCGAAGGCCAGCCTGTTCCGTTCCACCGCTTCCATGTCCCTGTCCAGTCCCAACAGCCCGCCTTTGGGCCCCAGCTTTTCCAGAATCTTCGCGGCATGCCCGCCGCCCCCGAGGGTGGCGTCCAGATAGAGGCCGTCGGGGTCGAGCACCATGTGCTCCGTGATCTCTTGCGCCATTACCGGCAGATGGTAGCCGTGCGAGCCATGCAACGGGCTGCGCGGCCGTTCGTCGGACCTGGCCATCAGAACCAGTTCTCGAATTGCTTCTCTTCGTCCGGCGAGATCGTCTCGATCTGTTCCGTGTACTTCTCCGGGGCCCACAGGCGGGCGCGCTTGCCGTCGCCGACGAAGGTCACTTCGCCGCTGATGCCGGCATAGCTCATCTGTTCCGCGCTCAGGGAGATGCGGTTCTGCGCGTCCAGCACCGAAAGCTTGGCCATGGAGGTGATGCGGGTGCGGAACTTGGAAACGTCCGCGCCGCGGCCCAGGCTCTCCAGGTATTGGATGTAGTTGTTCCACTCGTAGACGGGATAAAGCGCGAGGGTCCTGCCCTCGGCGATGGTGACCACCACCTGCCCGCCCGCCTGGTCCTTCAGGATCTTGCGGAAGTCCTTCGGAAAATTCGTGCGGCCCGTCGCGTCGATCGCCACGGTCGCCTTCCCGATGAAGGACTCGAGTTTGATGATGTTTTTTGAGTCAGCCATTGTTAACCAATTTTACCCAAAATCTACCATAATTACCCCAGGAAAAGCAAAAAAAAGCAAAGAAATAAATTTGACCCCTGTGACCGGGAGCCCCATCGCAACCGGGCCTGGACGGGGGAGGTAACCTGCAAATGGCGTTTTAAACGGGTGGTAAGGATCGCGAAATCATGGGGTTAACCGGCAAGCCTGGAAAGCCCCCGAAGGCCGGGGTGGGCAAGGACTGGAGCAGGGAAGGCGGAGGACTACTGCCCGCCCGGGCAGCTTAGTCGAAGTCCCACTTTTTCCGGAGGAGCCAGGAAAGGGAGAGAAGGACCATGATGAGGACGCATTGGACGAGGGTGTTGTACAGGCGTATGGAAGAGGTTTTCTCCATGCGGATCTGCGCGCCGGGCAGATCGGGTAACACTGATGTTACCTTGGCCGGTTTTGCATCGGCGGTCGGTGGCGCTCCGGCTGATGACGTTCCTGATGAAGTCGACGGCTCCAGCACGCGGCCGCCCGATCGCGACGCCGCGTCTTCCAGCGCCGCGCGATCGAATCCGATGCGCGCCAGCTCCAGGGCGGCCTTGGGCGCGACGCTGAGGCTGTCGCGGAGAATCGTCTCGCTTCCCGCGCGCAATTCCAACCGATAGGATCCGCGCGGAAGGGTAACGCCCTTGATACGGAACTCCGCCGCGCCCGCCCCACCTGCCGATTCAGGCACCGGCCACGATTGCGTAAACCCCCGGCTTGCCGCATCCGATCCGCCCGCAACCGCCGTGGAAACGGCTACAAAGGAAAGGGGCCCCGCGGCAGCCCTGGCTCCTTCGCGTTTTTCCGGCACGCTGATCTCCACGTCGAAAGGAACGCGGTGATAGGCCCGCCCCGGGCGGGATATGCGCGCGGTCCCGTCTTCCACCGCGGCCAGCTTCCACGCGGCCTTGACGTAGGCGGCGATGTTCTCCCGCGTCGCGAAGTCCCCTTGCGGATCGAACAGAGGGGCCCAGATGGCAGGCAGGCAGAAGAAGAAGGCCCTTTTGCCCTCCCCCATCCGGATGCGGCCCATCAGCATGCCGCGCTTGCCGCCTTCGCGCGCCTCGACCAGGATCCCATCGGCCGTTTCCGGGGCCTCCACCGGCGCTTCCGCCAGGCTTTTCAGACGCACGATCTCGTCCGGAAAGGCCTCCGCCGCGGCCTTGCCCGCTTTGATCTCCGAGGCGGACGGGAAGGAGCGCCAGGCGGCCTTTCCCAGACCAGTAACTTGAGGGTTACGTCCGGGCTCGTTGCGGGCGTAGATGACCACCTTGGCCGCGAGGCCCTGGAGCCATGCCTGCATGCGTCCGGAAACGGCCCCGGCCTCGACCCAGACCTGATCCCCGGCGCCGGGATTCAGCCTACCCATCTCCTCGGTCCCGAAAAAGGAGACCTGGGTGCCTTCCCAGGCCTGCAGGATCCCCAGCATGCCCTTCTCGTCCAGGCTGCGCACGGGGCGGAACACGTGGATGACCCGTTCCGCGCGGCCCTGGGGGAAGGCCACGGAGAGGGTATCGTTGTAGGCATCGAAGTCCGCGCCGGCATCGGCAGGCTGCAGGATTGCGCGCATAGGCTCGCGCCCGTCCAAAGCGGATTTCTCCGGCGACCACGGGGTGCGGACCACGCCGTCTTCTTGGGCGGACGCGGGCAGTTTGCGCGTCAGCAAAGTCTTGCCGCCTTGGAGAACGCGGAGATTCACGTCGATGGGCTTGCCTACGCGGCGCCAGGCCACTTCCAGATCCGCGCGCGCCGCCGCGCCTTCCGGGTTCAGCGCCAGTTGCGCCCGTTCCGGTTGGATCTCGGCGATGGAGTCGGCCGCGAAGGCAACGGGATAGAGGGGAACACGCCAGGTGCGCGAGGCGCGTCCCGAATCCAGGTCGGCGCGGCCGTCCGAAAAGAGGAACGCGGCCTGGAGGTTGGGCACCGCGGCCGAATCGACGAAGTCCGCGAGGGCGGCCAGGCTCGTCAAGGAAGCATCATCCGGACCTTGCGCATGCGGCGTTCCGGAACTTCCTTCGCGCGCGAAGCCGCGGACCGGCCAGGCGGTTTCCGCGAAGTCCGCCACGCGCACGTCGAACTTGCGGCTTTCATAGGTCTCGATCAACTTCTTTTCAAAATCACGATAGGCTCCCCCCAGCCCCAGATACGCGCCGTCCTGGAAACTGGCGCTCCGATCGCGGAGGATGAGGATGGCGGGATTGTGGAACTCCACCCGGTGGCGGCGCAATTCCGGAACCGTGAGGGAAACCGCCAGCAGGATCATGGCGATAGCCTGCAGTGCGAACAGGATGCGGCCAGGCGCGGTCCCGGAAGCGCCGGAACCGTCGCCGGAGAAGCCCAGATATTGGCGCCGGAGGATCCACAGCCCCGGAGGGATGAGCAGCAGGAACCAGGGGGATCCGGTGAGGTGGAGGGAAAGCATCAGGGGAGAATGTAAAAGTCAAAATGCAAAATGCAAAAGTCAAAGTTTAAGACGGAACAGAATGGCCTTCCCAACATTTGCATTTTGCATTTTGACTTTTGCATTTTGACTTCTATTCCGGTTTCAAACGCAGGGTCGTATGCTTCGCCTTCGCCAACATCCCGGGATGATCAAGGTTGTAATGCAGGCCGCGGGATTCCTTGCGCTTGCGCGCGCTCTTGATGATCAGTTCCGCGCACAAGGTGAGGTTGCGCAGCTCGATCAGATCGGGAACCATGGAAAAGGACCAGTAGTCCTTCTGGATCTGGCGGCTTATGACGTGGATGAATTCCTCCGCGCGCGCCAGGCGGAAGTCGCTGCGCACGATGCCGACGTAATGCCACATGGTGGACTTGATGGTTTCCAGGGAATGGGAATAGATGATGGTTTCCGGCGCCGGCTTCAGCGCGAAGCTGTTCCAGCTCCGGAACCGCTTACGGGAGGGCTTAGGCGAGGGATGGGTTACGCAATGCGCCAATGCGCGCGCCGCGAAGACCACGCCTTCCAAAAGGGAATTGCTCGCGAGGCGGTTGGCGCCATGCACGCCGGTGCAGGCGGTCTCCCCCACCGCGTAGAGCCCGGCCAGTTCCGCGGCCGAATCCGCGTCCACCTTTACGCCTCCGCACATGAAATGCGCGGCCGGCACCACTGGGATCCATTCCTGGGAAATGTCCAGGCCCATGTCCAGGCAATGCTTATAGATGTTCGGGAAATGATGGACCAGGTCCGCCTTCCCGGTCTTGGTCGCATCCAGGTAGACGCATGGCTGACCCGTGCGCTTCATCTCCGCGTCGATGGCCCGGGCCACGATGTCGCGGGGCGCCAGGGATTTGAGCGGATGCACCTTGTCCATGAAAGCTTCGCCGCGGTGGTTGCGGAGCACGCCGCCGTGGCCGCGCATGGCCTCGGAGATGAGATAGGTGGGATGGCCGGGATTGTAGAGCGCGGTGGGATGGAACTGCATGAATTCCATGTCCTCGACGGCAGCGCCCGCGCGGAAGGCCATGGCGATGCCGTCCCCGGTCGAAACCAGATCGTTGGTGGAGTGCGCATAGATCTGCCCGACTCCGCCCGTGCACAGCACCGTGGCCGCGCCCAGGAACAGATCGATCTTGTTCTTCTTCACGTCCAACGCGTATAGGCCGTAGCAACGCCGCGGCCCGCTCTCCCGTTCGCCCTTGCGCAGATGCTTCCGGGTCACCAGATCGATGGCCAGGTAGTTTTCCAGGATGGTGATGTTCTTGTGGCGCGCGGCGGCCTCGATCAGGGCCCGCTGGATTTCGTGGCCGGTCAGATCGTCCGCGTGGACGATTCTGGAACTGGAATGTCCCCCCTCCCGGGCCAGGTGGAAGGGAGCCTTGCCCCGCTTGCCCTTGGCCTTGGAATCGCTTTTGCCGGAGGCCAAGGTGAACCGAACGCCCCAATCGACCAGGTCCCGGATGGCCTGCGGCCCCCGGTTGACCAGGACCTTGACCCGGTCCTCCCGGCACAGGCCCGCGCCCGCGATCAGGGTGTCCTCGGCATGTCTTTCCACGGAATCGCTGGGATCCATGACCGATGCGATGCCGCCTTGGGCCAGATTGGTCGATCCGGACCAACTTAGCTTCTTGGTCAGAACCAGGACCTTGCCGTGAGAGGCAGCCTTCAGGGCGAAAGAAAGTCCCGCGATGCCGGACCCGACCACGATGAAATCATATTCCGCCATCGGATCTCCGCCGGTGCTGAATCGGCCGTTCGAAAGTCGACCGGATTGGCCCAAATATATAAATTTACCCTTTGGGCCGATTTCCGGCCGTACCAGGATGGGAGCACTTCCGCAATGACATTGGATTGGTTGAAACAGAAGGCCAAATGGGTCATCATTTTCTTCGGCGTTTTCATCGTGGCCGGCCTGGTCATGATGGATCGCGCAGGCAGCTATCGCGCCGATCGCCACCACAACATCGTGGGCAAGGTGAACGGCGAGGAAATGCCGACTGACCGCTTCCAGACCGACCTGAAGAACTATCTGCGCAGCCAGGAAGCCCAGAACGGCAAGGCCCCCGAAGGCCTGCAACTCGCGCAAATCCGCGATGGCCTGTTCAACTTCAAGGTGCAGACCCTGTTGATGCAGAAGATCTTCGACGGCTACCACCTCGATGCCTCACGGGAAGAGATGATGGACTACGTGGTCAAGCATCCCCAGGAAGTCGCCGGCCACATCGCGCGCTACAAGGGCTATGAGGAAATGCCGCCCTTCCTGGCGGACTCCTCCATCGACCAGTCCCGCTTCGAGAACTGGCTGGCCCAGGACTCGATCTACGATCGGTATTCGATGCAGGAGTTGGAAGCGCAGTTGAAATCCTCGACGATCCCCCAAATCCAGTTGCAGCAGCTGATGAAGGCGCAAGCCCATCGCACGGCCCTGGAAGAGTCGTTCACCATCGGGGTTCGCGAGAACAAGGCCAAGCTCAAGTTCTACCACGTGCCCGCGGATTCCTTTTCCGTGAGCCCGGACAAGTTCAAAGACGCGGACCTGAAGGCCTATTACGACGGCCATCCCGACAGCTTCTACTTCCACGACGACGCGGCCCGCCTGGCCTACGTACGCCTGCCCTTGCGACCGTCCCATGCTGACACTGCCCTGATCGCCGAGTTCGCCAAGGAGCTCAAGGAACGCGTCGCCAACGGGGAGAAGTTCGCCGACCTGGCCAAGGATTATTCCAACGATCCCGGCAGCGCGGAAAAGGGCGGTAAACTGGAAGGGTTCCGCGGCCGCGAAGGCCTGGACCCGGCTTTCGCCAATGCCGCCTTCGCCCTCAGCCCCGGCCAGATTTCCGATCCGGTGCTCAGCCAATTCGGCTACCACATAATCCTGTTGAACGACAAGAAGAAGGTCGACAGCGCGGAGAAGATCGAAGTCAGCCACATCCTCCTCAAAATCACCGCCGGCACCGAGACCGTCGACAGCCTGATGGGCGAAGCCGAGAAGATCAAGACGGCGGGACAGAAGTCCGGCCTGGAACAGGCCGCCAAGGAATCCAAGCTGCAGCTCGAGAAGACCGCCATCTTTGAGAAGAGCAACCTGTCGCCCCTGGGCGGCGGCTACGTGCAGGGCGCGAACTCCTTCGCGTTCAGCCAGTTCGAAGCCAAGGAGAAGATCTCCGACGCCTTGCAGAACGAGGACGGCATCTACCTGTTCGAACGCGACGCCAAGTTCGACAAGGGCCGCAACTACGAACGGGCCAAGCCGCAAATCGCCGCCATCCTCGCCAAGGAAGAGAAGCTGGCCCTGGCGAAGAAGGAATTGGAAGCGCAGAAGTCCGCCATTGCCGCCGCGCCGGAAGGCGCCCTGCCCGCGCACCTTGGCAAGGCCGTGCTGGACAGCACCGCAGCTGGTCCCATCTCCGCCGACAACTGGCTCGCTGGTTTCGGCTATTCCAGCCCCGTGCTTTTCCAGGTCTTCGATCAGCCGGTAGGAACCTGGGGTTCCGTGCTGACCACGGACATGGGAGCGGTCATCGGCAAGGTCGTGGAGAAGGCGCCCATTTCCGATACGGAGTTGGCCAACAAGGTCCAGGCCCAGTTGCAGACGAACGATCCCTATTCGGTTTCCGGGGTCTATCAGGACTTCGTGAACAACCTGCCCAAGTCCGCCAAGGTGGAAAACACCATGGACATGGTGTTCCGGAACTAGCGGAGTTTGCGCGAACCGTCACCGAAGCGTCATAACATGGTAGTAAAGGGGTCATAAGGGCCCCGTATACCGCCGGAATACGGAAAAAGGCCCGTTGGCGCTGGTCCGGATCCGCTAGCTTGGTATCTTGAGGAACAGATGAAGAAGCTTATCATACTGACCCTGCTGAGCTTTGCCCTGGCAAGCCTCGGGAACATGTTCAGCAAGAGCCTTACCTCGTCGTTGGGCTCCTCGTCCATGCCGGCATCCGGATGGGCCATGTTCAAAGAGCTTTTCCAGTAGCCTAATCTCCTCCCCTGCCCGGCCGCCAGGCCAGGCTCTCCGCGGGATCCCATGGTTTTCCCTCCGTTTCGACCCTCTCCCCAAAACTCCATAACCGGATTTGGATTTTAGCGTTCCGAACCGGCCGAAAGCCCCCGATCATAACGGATTTTAATGTTGGCTTTGGATCCTACCGGCCTTTAAGATCAGCGAGGTTCTAACCCCAAGAGGCACATTGGACTCCAAAGGAAACATTCTGATTGTTGATGATGAACCGTCCATTTGCACGGTCATCTGCGATTATCTGCGCCTGCAGGGATACAACTGCGCCAGCGCCAACGCCGTGGATTCCGCTTTGCAGATTCTGCAGACCGTGCAGGGGGTGGATTGCATCCTTTCGGACATCAGGATGCCGGGCAAGACCGGAATCGATCTCCTGAAGGAAGTGAAAGCCAATTGGCCCGAAATGGCCGTCATCCTGTTCACGGGCAACGCGGAAATCCATACCGCCGTGGCGTCCATGCAGGAGGGCGCCTACGATTTCATCCTCAAGCCCATCCAGCTCAAGCAGGTGATCCACAGCATCACCAACGCCCTGGAAAAGAAGCGGATGAAGCTGGAACTGGTGAACTACCAGCGCAACCTCGAAAATCTGGTGGCCGAGCGCACCAACCAGATCAAGGAGGCGATGCAGATGCTGGAAAGCTCGCATCTCGACACGATCAACCGCCTGTGCCAGGCCGCGGAATACCGCGACGACGAGACCGGCTACCACGTGCTCCGCATCAGCAAGTATTGCGAAGTCCTCGCCCGCGGCGTGGGCCTCACCGAAGAGGAAACCTGGCTCCTGTGCAAAGCCAGCCCCCTCCACGACATCGGCAAGATCGGCATCCCGGATTCCATCCTGCTGAAGCCGGGCCGCCTCACGGTGGAAGAATTCGAGATCATGAAGAAGCACGCCGAGATCGGCGGACAGATCCTCAAGAACGCCAACTCGCGCGTCCTACAGGTGGCCGAGACCGTGGCCATGTCCCATCACGAGAAGTGGGATGGCAGCGGCTATCCGCGCGGCCTCAAGGGCGAGGAAATCCCCCTTATGGGCCGCATTACCGCCGTGGCCGACGTCTTCGACGCATTGACCATGAAGCGCTGCTACAAGCCGCCGTTCTCCCTGGAGCAATCCGTCGGCATCATCACCGAAGGCCGGGGCAAACATTTCGATCCGCGCATGGTGGATATTTTCCTGTCGCGCCTGAATGAGTTCGTCGCCATCCAGGGAGAGTATTCGGACAAATAAACTAACACCGACTAAAGTGAACCTCTAACAGGGTGTTGAAAAAGCCTTCGGAAAGAATTTCATGAGCTTTCCGGTCTCTAAAAATCCACTCTGCAACAGGCTATTGATTCGGTCGAGTTCGGATTTTGGGGACGTCCTTGG
>Ga0209515_10006551_pt1 | contig 14422 bp, 10 predicted proteins | sample Subgroupgradi54m_FD_187454 | JGI IMG/M metagenome (GOLD analysis project Ga0209515, IMG submission 187454) | Subsurface groundwater microbial communities from S. Glens Falls, New York, USA - GMW60B uncontaminated upgradient, 5.4 m (SPAdes)... ...
CCGATGCAAAAGCACCGGGCGTTTCCTGTGGGTCGTGCAGGGATCGAACCTGCGACCCGGTGATTAAGAGTCACCTGGACGATGCGAGGGGCTCGCGTCGCCCCCTCCACCGGCAAAGCCGGATGGAGCCTCCCCCTCAGCGGCGCACGTGCGCCTTCAACAAAAACGCCCGATGCAAAAGCACCGGGCGTTTCCTGTGGGTCGTGCAGGGATCGAACCTGCGACCCGGTGATTAAGAGTCACCTGCTCTACCAACTGAGCTAACGACCCCCACAGTGTGGGCGCTGCTACCTGAGCGATTGGCGAGTGTCAACAGACGACTGTTGACCCTTTGACCCCAAGACCTCTGACCCTGCAGTATCTGACCCTTGACCCCTGACCCTTGACCCCCTACACCGTGCGCATGTCATCGACGACGCCACACATCGAACTCGCGCAAATGGAAATTATTCCGGGGCGACCGGACCGCAATGCCGCGCGGATGTTGGATTGGATCGCAGCGGCGCGGGCGCGGGGTGCGGCGCTGATTGTCTTTCCGGAAATGGCGCTTCCCGGATATTTTTTGAGTGATGAATGGGAGAATGATGCGTTTCTCGACGATGTGATAGGGTATCACGACGAACTGCGCATGGCGGCGAAAAATATTGCGGTGATTTTTGGGAGTGTGGATGTCGATGCCAGCGTGCGCGGTGAAGATGGGCGGCGACGGCGCTACAATGCGGCGTTTGTGGCGCAGGATGGTGAGTGGGCGAGTGGTGGTGTGGCGCCGGGGCGCACGTACAAAACGTTGCTGCCAAATTATCGCGAGTTCGACGACGCGCGCTATTTTTTTTCGCTGCGCCAACTCGCAATGGAACGCGGTGTGGCGGTGGAATCGTTGCTGCGACCTTTTGCATTGCGTGTTGGTGGCGAACAGCAATCGGTCGGTGTGTTATTGTGTGAAGATATGTGGCACGAGGACTACGCGGTGCAACCAGCGCAGATTCTGCGTGCGCACGGCGCGCAGTTATTGATTAATCTCTCCACATCTCCCTGGACGTTTCGCAAACCCGACAAACGCGAACGGGTGGCGCGCGCGGCGATTGCGAAAATCGGCGTGCCGTTGTTGTGGTGCAATGCCGTCGGTGTCCAAAACACCGGGAAAAATCTTTTCATCCTCGATGGCCGCAGCACGGCGTACGACGCGGCTGGCAACGTTGTTGTCTGCGGAGCACCAAACGTTGAAGAAACTATCTCAGTCAATCTGACATCATTGCATTGCAGTCCCGCGCGACGCGAGACGCGAGACGCGCGACCCGAAAACGACATCGCCACACTGCACGCCGCCCTCGTCTACGGTATCCGCAAAACGTTTGCGCACTTCAGCGCGCAGCGGGCGGTGATTGGACTGTCGGGCGGAATCGATTCTGCGGTGTCGGCGTGTCTGTTGTGCGAGGCGTTGGGTGCCGAACATATATTTGCGGTGAATCTGCCGACGCATTTCAACGCCGATGTGACCCGCGAAGCCGCGCGCATCCTCGCCGAAAATTTGCGCTGCCATTATTCCGTGTGGCCGATTCAAGCGAGTGTGGATCGTACACTACAAGAATTGGCGGCGTGTCGATTTGCTCGTGGAGGTGTTGAGTCGAATGCGGCAGATCAGCCATGTATCAACGCACTAGTACATGAAAACGTCCAGGCGCGTGATCGCGGCAGTCGCGTGTTGGCGGCGCTCGCGGGTTCACTCGATGCGTTGCTTATCAACAACGGCAACAAAACCGAATTCGCGTTTGGTTACTGCACGCTCTACGGCGATGTGAACGGTGCGCTGGCGCCGCTGGGGGATTGCACGAAGGGACAGATTTACGATCTTGCGCGCTACATTAATAATCAGCCCCTCACCCCAGCCTCTCCCCAAGGGGGAGAGAAGCACAGCGTGGGTCCCATTCCAACCGCCATACTGCATTTGCCGCCGTCGGCGGAATTGTCTGCCGCGCACGATGTGCTGCAAGGATTGGGCGATCCGCTCTGCTATCCGTATCACGATGCGCTGGCGCGGGCGTTCGTGGAATGGCGATGCGCTCCCGCACACATCGCACAGTGGTACGATGCGGGCATGTTGGCCGAAAAATTTTGCGTTGCCCCGGCGCTGCTGCAAAAAATATTTCCCCGGCGCGCCGATTTTTTTGCGGATCTGGAATCAAAGTGGTGCGCCTTCAAAACCAGCGCCTTCAAGCGTTTGCAGGCGCCGCCGATTGTTGTGGTGAGTCGCCGCGCGTTCGGTTTCGATTTGCGCGAATCGCAGAATGGCGCGCATTGGACGAGCCGCGTTGCACGTCTCGCCTAAACCGCCGACACTAGTGGAGCCCTTGCGTCGGCACGCCGGCACGCCGATGTGTCGACGTGAGTCGATGGGTCGTCGTCATCGGTTCTATCGTAATCAAAATCGTGATTCGTGGTTCGCGGTTCGTGTCTCGCCGGGGCCGATCGCCGCAAAGGCCCAATCCATGCGGTTCAAGACCACGTTCCAAAGTCACGTGGTATCTTTTGCACGTGGTAATTTTGTTACGTGGTGCCGCGCCGAATAACGTGTGGGGACAGTCCCCAGCCCGCAAAAAATTATCGCGCCTGGGTCGAGGCCCAACTCGGTGATGCATTCTGCCGGAAGGGGGAGTGTTGGGACAATTTGACCGCACTCAAAACATTCCTCGACGCCCAATCTAAAATCGAGGCCGAAAAATCCAAATAGTCAGCGTGGATTATTTGGGTCGCTGGGTCGTTATCCGTGTTTTCGTCATCCTCATTCCTGAGCGAGCTCGGCATTGGGATCGATTCACAGCCGATCATGATGAAAATTTCGATCTCGATTACGATTACGAAACAGCGGGCGCTAGTGCCGGCTGTTTCGTCGGCACATCGGCACGTCGGTACGCCGGCACATCAGTATACAACCGTTGACATCCGCGCCCTCACGCCCTACGTCTGCGCGCTATGAAATATAGCTCGGTGAAGGGAATGCACGATGTGCTGCCGCCCGATGTCGCGTTGTGGCAGTGGGTGGAAGACACGGCGCGGCGGATTTTTGGTTCGTTTGGGTTCGCGGAGATTCGTACGCCCATCGTGGAAAAAACGCCGCTCTTTGTGCGCAGCGTGGGGCAACATACGGCGCTCGTCGAAAAAGAGATGTATTCGTTTGTCGATTTGGGCGGCGAGGCGCTCACGATGCGGCCCGAAGGGACGGCGCCGGTGGTGCGCGCGTATCTCGAAAACGACGTTCCGCAAAAAGATCCGATCGCCAAATTTTATTACATCGGTCCCATGTTTCGTCGTGAACGGCCGCAAAAGGGGCGTTATCGGCAGTTTCATCAACTTGGCGTGGAATTGTTGGGCGCGTCGTCGCCGTACGCCGACGCCGAAGTGCTGGCCATGCTCATGCAGTTTTTGTGTGCGCTCGGCATCGCCGATCTGCGACTGGAAATTAATTCGCTGGGCGATGAGCAATGTCGCAGTCGTTATCAAGACATCATGCGCGAGTTTTTGCAAAAAATCGAATCGCAACTCTGCGAGGATTGTGTGCGTCGGCTCGACGTCAACCCCATGCGTGTGCTCGATTGCAAAAATCCCACCTGCCAGCAAAGTCTCACCGACGCGCCGCTCATTCAAGATGCGTGGAATGACGCCTCGCGCGAACATTTTCACCAAGTCTGCGAAGGACTCGAACGCTTGGGCGTGGAATATTGGGTGAATCCGCGCATTGTGCGCGGCATCGATTATTATGTCATGACCGCGTTCGAAGTCGTCACGCATCATTTGGGTGCGCAGAGCGCGTTGTGCGGCGGCGGTCGTTACAACGGATTGGTGCGCGATTTGGGTGGACCCGATGTCGACGGGGTCGGTTTTGCGTGTGGCGTCGAGCGCCTCGTCATGGAATTGCAAGAACGCGGGATCGTGCCGCCCGCACCGGAACGTCCGCGATTGTTTTTTGCGCTACTCGGCGACGCCGCGCGGGACGCGGTGTTGCCGCTCTTGCAGCAATTGCGCGCCCAAGGGTGCACCGTGGAATGGGACTACGATAATCGGTCGCTCAAGGCGCAAATGAAATTTGCCGATCGCCACGGATTCCAACAGGTCGTGATTGTCGGTGAAGACGAAGTCGCCAAACAGGTCGTACTCATGCGCGACATGGAAACCAAAGAGCAAACCGAAATTTCTCTCGAAGACTTGGTGAAAAAATTTGCGAGTGGCACCAAATGATGCCCCGCACCCATCATTGCAATGAACTGCGTGTTGACCAACTTGGTCAAGTTGTCGTGCTCGCGGGTTGGGTCGATGTGCGGCGCGATCATGGTGGTGTCGTGTTTGTCGATCTGCGCGACCGCGAGGGTGTCACGCAAATCGTGATCGATCCGCAGTTGCAGCCGCATTTGGCCGATTTGGCGCATCGCATTCGTAACGAATTTGTGTTGGCCGTGCACGGCACGGTGCAAGCGCGTCCCGCGGGTATGACCAATCCGAAACTCGCGACCGGTGCGATCGAAGTGCACATTACGCAGTGCGAGTTGCTGAACGCCGCGCGCACGCCGCCGTTTGAAATCAGTGACGACACCAACGCGACCGAAGAGTTGCGATTGAAATATCGCTTCCTCGATTTGCGTCGCCCCAAACTGCAAAAGATTTTGCGGGATCGACACTGCGCGGCGCAAACCGTGCGTCAATATTTGAGTGCGCACGGTTTTATCGAAGTGGAAACGCCGGTGCTCACGCGCAGCACACCGGAAGGGGCGCGCGATTTTCTGGTGCCGGCGCGATTGATTCCCGGCGCCTTCTACGCGTTGCCGCAATCGCCGCAACTGTTCAAACAACTGCTCATGGTCGCGGGACTCGAGCGCTATTTTCAGATCGTGAAATGTTTTCGCGACGAGGATTTGCGCGCCGATCGCCAGCCGGAATTTACGCAGATCGATATCGAGGCGTCGTTTCTCTCGCGCGATGAACTCCTGCCGATCTGCGAAGGGTTGGTCGCCGCGTTATGGAAAGCAGTGCGCGGTGTCGACGTCGCGTTGCCGTTTGATCGCATCACATACGCCGATGCGATGGCGCGGTACGGTTGCGATGCCCCGGATCGTCGCATTCCGTGGGAGTTGGCGGACTGCACCGATCTGTTTTCCGCCACCGAGTTTCGTGCGTTCGCGCAAGTGATCGCCGATGGCGGGATTATTAAGGCGCTCACGATTCCGGGACACGCGGCGTATTTTTCGCGCGCGGTGCTCGACGCGATTCCGTCGCAGATTGCGCAATACGGCGCAAAAGGGGCGTTGCCGATTCGCTGCGACGCCGACGGCAAATGGACTTCACCGCTCGCGAAATTTTTAAACGACGATACAAAATCTGCATTGGCGAAGCGTTTGCAGATTGCGCCCGGCACGGTCACGTTGTTGGTTGCGGGTCCGGCGAGTGTGGTGAATGCGTCGCTCGCTTTTTTGCGCGTGCATTTCGCGCGCGCCTTGTGTCCGCCCGCGCGCGATCATTTCGATTTTTGTTGGGTCATCGATTTCCCCCTTTTCCAATGGGACGATACCGAGAAACGCGCGGTGGCCGTGCATCATCCGTTCACCGCGCCGCACCCCGACGACGTCGCGCGCATGGAAAGTGCGCCGCTCACCTGTCGCGCACAAGCGTACGACATGGTGCTCAACGGCAGCGAGATTGGTGGCGGATCGATTCGGATTCACAGCAGCGACGTGCAGGCGAAGGTGTTTCAGGTGCTCGGTATCAGCGATGCCGAGGCGCGCGACAAATTCGGATTCCTACTCGATGCGTTGTCGTACGGCGCGCCACCGCACGGCGGGATTGCGTTTGGGCTCGATCGCCTCATGATGCTCCTCACCGGCGCTGATTCCATTCGCGATGTCATCGCCTTCCCAAAAACCGCGCGCGGCACCGACCTCATGGTCAGCGCCCCTGGTTCGGTGGATGAACGTCAGTTGAAGGAGTTGGGGATTACTGTGAAATAATTTGCGAAGGACGAAACACGAAGGACGAGGGACGACCGTCTGCCTGTGGCAGACTGGGACGAAGGACGCAACTGCGGTGATTGGTGTTGCGTCCTTCGTCCCAGTGAGCGTAGCGAACGATCGTCCCTCGCCTCTCGTCCCCATCAAGACATCACCCGATCACGGGTTTGTGAATTATTTTGGCGGAGCATGCGCAGGATATCTTCCTGGATAATCTGATAGGTCTGTTTGGTCAGTTGGCCCGATTCCAATAATTTCTTGTACACGCGCTCGTCGGCGCAATCATCGAGCGGCAGAATTTGTGTGCAGCGAATGGGCGCGACTTGATTCGGCTCGATGGACACCGTGCGCCCACTGCCATCGGGATCGTGGACCGAGACCGTGAGTCCGTGCAAAATCATGGTGGCCTTCATTTGTTGATCAATCGCAGAGCGCGAAGGCAGTGCGGTGACGGCGTGATTCTCAATGTAGAGATGGTCGATGGCGCCGTTCACGTCGATCGGTCGGCTGTGGGGCGGTAACTGGCGATGATCGCACTCCGGTCCGCTGTATTCGGCGCCGATCGTGAGGCGATACTGGCCGTACAGGGCGTTGACCTGGACCGTAGTACTCTCATGCGACTGCAGCCGTTGGAGTCCTGGCAGCAGCTTTCTCAGTTTTGCGAAGAAGGTTCGGTTCGACATCGTGCGCGTATAATGAGCAAGTCCTATGCCACCCCCTGTAGTCCTGCCTGGGCGACCTAACTGCTTGAAATTATGTTCGCCGATTTTCCATAACGGGTAACGCACCACACGTTGCCGGGTTCATCTTCGTCAAAGGCCAAGCGTGATTTGCGCAAAATCTGGCGGTGAGATTCCTTGAGTTGCCTGGCGAACCGCGTTACAGAACGCCTCGTGAAAACTTTTGTGATCGTGAATCCGGCCGCGGCGCGCGGGCGCGGACGGCGCATCTGGGCGGAATTGGCCGACGCGCTCTACGACCGCCTCGGCGTCTTCGAATACGAATTTACCAACGCCGCCAGCGCCGCCACGGTGTTGGCGCACCAGGCGGTGCTGCAAGGCTATCGCCGCATTATTGCGGTCGGCGGCGACGGCACCGTGAACGAAGTCTTGAACGGCTTGTTCACGCCCGATGGCAAACCGCTCTCTCCCGATGTCGTGCTGGGTTGTTTGCCCGCCGGTTCCGGTACTGATTTTTGGAAATCACTTGGCTTGCCCGAACGCACCACGCGCGCGATCAAACATCTCTCGGGCGCGACCACGCGACTGTGCGATGTCGGGCGCGTTGAACTGTCGTCGCCGGACGGCCTGCCGCTCGTGCGGTATTTTTGCAACGTGGCCGATGTGGGATTGGGTGGCGCCGTGGTCGATCGCGCGAAAAAGATGCCGGTGCTGGGGCGCGGATTCTTGAATTATTTTTGGTCGGCGCTGGCGAGTAGTTGGCAATGGCAGGCGCAGGCGATGGAAATCACCATCGATGGCAAACGCATGCCCCGCGAATATTTGGTGACGGCGCTGATTGCCAATGGCGCGTATTGCGGTGGCGGTATGCACATCGCACCAACGGCGCAACTCGATAGCGGTGCGTTCGAACTCGTGCGCATTCGTGCCCTCACGCGTTTTCAACTCATAGCCGCGCTGCCCAAACTCTACACCGGAACCTTGTGTGAGCTGCCACAAGTCAAAACCGTGCGCGCAAAAGAAATTACGGTCACGTCGTCGCGCCCGCTCCCGGTCACGCTCGACGGCGAAATCGCCGGCATCGTCCCCGCCACATTCCGCGTGCTGCCGCGGACGCTGCGGGTGTTGTGTTAACGGCCTGGGTCGATGAGCTACATGGGTCGATGGGTCGAGTTGATCGGTTTTTTCGTGATCGGCTGTTTCGTAATCCCAATCGAGATCGTCATCGCACCAAAAAATTCCGACAACACTATTTCAACCACTTACGCGTTGGGGACTGTCCCCACACGTTATTCGGCGCGGCACCAGGTAACAAAATTACCACGTGCAAAAGATACCACGTGACTTTGGAACGTGGTCTTGAACCGCATGGATTGGGCCTTTGCGGCGATTGGTGGCGGTGAATCATGAAATACGATGACGATTTCGATGAGGAATTACGAATCAAGATAACGACCCACGACCTACGCCCCACGACCCACGACCCACAACTCACACCGAAGGCAATTCGTACACATCGACGTGGTCGGTTTTGAATGCCTGCACCATGCGTGGTACGACGAGTTCAAGGGCGCTGGCGAACTGGGCCCCTGCCGCAGGAGAGATTTCTTCACCCTGCGCCAGCCGACGCATGGAATCAACGAGCACCGCGACCTCGCGTTGCAACAGATGTAACGCGTCGCGGAAGATGGCCGCCAAGGTGGCAAAACTTTGGGCCAGCATTGCATCTTTCTGGAGGCAATTAACGATGAGATCATGATCGGGATCACAAGAAAGCATGGCAAATACATGCAATCCGCCCGCGATTTCGGTGTGTCGATCCAGGCGACGAGTCTCGATGTGACCATCGATGACGTCCGGGGCATCGCGTTCGGCGATCATCGCAAATCCGGCGATGAATTTGATTGGACCAGTGCCGCGGAGATTGTCCGCCAAGGCCTGTGGTCCCGTTGGTAATAGTGCACCGCGCTCGTGTAGCAATCCGCAACGATCATTCACGCCCGTAATGGCGCCCACGCTAGGACGGCCGTTCAGGTTGGCCAAGAAGATTTCACCACCCCACGGATATTGTCCATCCAGGCGTGGATCGGAGCCACTCGCCATGCTCAACGCCCCTTCGAGGGTGCGGTGGGTATTCACATAACTGCCAATGGCCAAAAACCGCGTGCCATTTTCCCCTCGCCACAACAACCCGACCAACGCCTGTCCACAACCGGCCGCGAGCAAAATATGTGGGCGGGTCTGCGTAGTGGTCGTGCGGGCATACGCGACCGCGGTGCCGCACGCTCGTGTGATTTTGGCAGTACTGGATCGCGCGGGGACGCGCGTCGCTGCGGGGCGCCAGAGCACCATCGAATGATCGGCCATATCGCAATCTCCATACATATTATCGGCGAGTTTGCGAAAAAGTTGCGTCGATGGAAAATTATTTTTTTGGTGTTTGATTTTACCGGCGACTGGTGACCGACAACCGGCGACTGATTACCACCCGCGACTCGCGCCGCCGCCGCCGCTGCTGCCGCCGCCGAAGGAACCGCCCGAGAATCCGCTTCCGCCCGAGGAGAATCCGCCGCCGCTCACGGGTGGCAGGAGTGCCGCGATCGTGCGAAAGGTGACGTTGCGAAAAGTGCAGCGTGGATTCACACAATGGATTTCCACGCGTTGTTGTCCGCTGCGCCCGATGGCGGCGGCGTGGGTGATGGTCTCTTCGGTTTCTAATGTGCGGCGGGTGCATTGCGGACACCGCGCGGCGCCGCGCAACACGACCGCAAATCGTTCGAGCGCCTGGCATTGAGGGCAGCGCCAGAATTCGTAGTCCATGCCGCTGGCCTGTTCTTCGGCGATTTCTTCCGGTTGCAGGAATTGATCGTCGTCGGATTCGCTGACGAGCTCCATTGCGCCGTGTCCGTGCGGACAGCGGCGTCGATACGCGAGAATGCGCATGTGCAACACGCGGCGCATTCCAAGGCTTATCGCAATCACGGCAGCGGCAATCGCCAGCGCGAGGACATTGCTAAAAACTAAAAACATGATGGCTGCAAATCCAAAGGCGACGAGCGGCAGCGTGGAGCCGCTGCCCAGACGCGAAAATTTTTCGGCGCGGGCCTTCGCGAGACCGACGAAAATAGATTGAAAGAACAACCAGAGTGCGGCGAAGGTGACGAACAGTAATTCCGGTACATGATGTGACACCTGCAAAGGTCCGCCCGCAGTGCCGTTGCCGTCGTCGGTGTTTGGAAGCGGTGGCGGTGTAACTTGCGCTGGGAGTTGCGTTGTCACGTCGATTTGCAGCGGCACATGATTCGCGCGCGCAATGTCGCCAGCGACGGCTTGCGTGAGTTGCAAAAGTCCGCGGCCAAACAATCCCTGTTTGAAATTCGGCACCGCGAATTGATCGAGTAATACGCCCGTGCGTGCGTCGGTCAGAAATTCTTCGAGTCCATACCCGACTTCGATCTTGATGCGGCGCTCTTTGTGCGCAAACAGAATCAGCGCGCCATTTTTTTGTTCGCGTTTGCCGATGCCCCATTGTTTAAATAATCGCACCGCGTAATCTTCCACGGTCGTCCCATTCATGTTGTCGACCGTGACCACGGCCACCTCGGCGCCGGTGGCGTGTTCGATCTGCACACACAAATTATTGATGAGCGCGGTAAAATCCGCCCCCAGCACACCAGCGCCATCCGTGACATAGCCGCCTGCCGTGCGCGGATTCGGCACGCGGTCGATGGTCATCGCAGCGGTCGGGGATGCAAGCAACAGTGTTGCGATCAGTATGACGCCAATCTCGTTACAGACGCAGCGAAAACGGCGTCGCCGGTCGCCGGTCGCCAGTCGCCAGTTTGTGAAAAAAAGATTGACCATGAATTTGCTTGCTGGCGACCGGCGACTGGCGACCGGTCACGCTGTTAGAAGTTAACCACCGGCGCTTTTTCCGCGCCTTCGCTGGCGGTGAAGTAGATTTTGGTGTGAAAGCCGAACAGATTCGCCAACACGTTGCTGGGGAAACCGCGCACTTTGACATTAAAGGTCTGCGCCGATTCGTTGAAACGTTGGCGTTCCACGGTAATACGGTTTTCGGTGCCTTCGAGTTGGTCCTGGAGCTGTTTGAAATTTTCGTTTGCTTTCAACTCCGGATATTTTTCGACGACGACCATGAGTTTCGAGAGCGCGCTGCTCAGGCCCGACTGCGCCTGCTGGAAATTATTAAACGCCTGCGGATCGTTCGTAATATTTTTCATGGCGTCGGGCGAGATTTGCGTGGCCTTCGCGCGCGCTTCGGTTACACCCACCAGCGTATCTTTTTCGTGCGCGGCGTAGCCCTTGACCACATTGACCAAGTTGGGAATCAAATCAGCGCGACGTTGATACACATTCAACACCTGCGACCATTTCGCATTCACGTCTTCTTCGAGCGGCACGAACGCATTGTACGATGACATGACGTACAGACCAATGACGGCCACCACGCCCACTGCGATCATCCATTTTTTCATATTTTTTTGTCCTTACGTTCTTATGTCCCTACGTCCCTACGTCCTTAATGTCCTTATGTGGAAAGTGGGGCATTCATTCCGGCATAGGGACGTAAGGACATAGGGACATGGGACAAAAACTAGCGTTTTTCAACCGCGACATATTCGCGCTTCGTGTAGCCTTCGTATTTTCCGCGCGGACGGAAGAGACGATTCTGCGGGAGGTATTCCACCAAACGCGCGACCCAACCGGCGGTGCGGGCGATGGCGAAAATCGGGGTGTACATGCGCGGGTCGATCCCGAGACTGCGATAAATCACGCCGGAAAAATAATCGACGTTCGGATACAGATCCTTGCTCTTGAAATGTTCGACACATTGCGTTTCGAGCGCGGTCGCAATCGCAAACGTTTTCGCGGTGGCGGGATCGAGCGCGGCGCGCTGGGCGGCGAGTTTTTTGAAAATAATCGCGCGCGGATCGTAGGTTTTGTAGACGCGATGACCAATGCCCGGTACTTTCAGTTTTTCGGTGCGCACTTTCTGCATGTAGGCATCAACGTTTTTCACGTCGCCAATCGCGTCGAGATTATTCAACACCTGTTCGTTCGCGCCGCCGTGCAGCGAACCCTTCAGGCTGCCCAGCGCGCCGGTGATGGCGGAATAGACATCCGCGAGCGACGACGCGACGACCATGGCGCTGAAAGTCGACGCGGGAATTTCGTGATCGGCGTGACACACGAGTGCGATATCCATGATGCGTTCAACATCCGCCGAGGGTTTCGTGCCTTGCAACATGTAGAGAAAATTTCCGGCGTAGGACAATGACGGATCGGGAGCGATGACCGGCAGCTCTTGCGAGATGCGCCAGATCGCCGCGCCAATCGTGGCGATTTGCGCCACGAGTTGGGTGCCAATTTTTTTGTATGCGGCCACCGAGGTGTCGGCCTCGTGCGGATCGGTGCAACCGTACGCCGAAATCGCGGTGCGCAATAATCCCATGGGATGTGTGTCGCGCGGCAGCGCTTTAATGACTTGAAGCACCGCCGGTGGCGCAACGCGGTTGTTGGCTAATTCTTGCTTAAACGTGGTTAATTGGGCCTTTGAAGGCAATTCGCCCTCGGTGAGTAACCAGGTGGTTTCTTCAAAAGTGGACGACGCCGCGAGATCGATGATGTCGTATCCGCGGTACGTGAGGACGCCGTGATCGCCATCGACATCACTGACTTTGGTGTTGCACACCAACACATCTTCCAGTCCACGAATAATTTCTTTCGTTGCGTCGATCATGCAATCTCCTTTGTGTGATGAGGCCATGCGCTATACGCAAGAAGTGGTGTTGTCAATGATGAGCGGAATAGAGACTAGAGAATAGAGACTAGAAAGACGGCACTAGTGAAACAATTGTTATTTCACTCCTCCTATTCCCTAGTCCCTAGTCTCTATCGTGTGTGGCAGAATCCAGTCGGTGTTGGTGTGCGCGGTGGCGAGTTGGTCCAGTAGGTCAGATGGCGTGGTGGCGGCGCGGATGTGGGCGCGGTTGGTGGCGTGCAGGAATTGTTGATCGGCGACGTGATTTAAAAACGCGATGAGCTGCGCAAAATAATTTTGCACATTGAGCAATCCACACGGTTTGGTCTGCAAGCCGAGTTGATTCCAGGTGAGGACTTCGAAGAATTCGTCGAGTGTGCCCACGCCGCCGGGTAGTGCCACGAACGCATCGGACAAATCATACATGCGCTGTTTGCGTTCATGCATCGTCTCCACGACATGTAATTCCGTGAGCCGCTCGTGCGCGAGTTCGCGATCGCGCAGCGCCAGCGGTATGACGCCAATCGCGCGTCCGCCGCCATCGAGTGTGGCGTCGGCGACCGCGCCCATGAGTCCGACCGACGCGCCGCCAAAAATCAGCGTGATATTTTTTGCGGCCAGGAGGTGACCAAGTTCGCGCGCGGCGCCTGCGAATAACGGATCGCGTCCGACATTGGCGCCACAAAATACGCAGAGTGATTGCATAGGGTGGTGTGCATATACGCGATGCAGCAGAGATGCAATGAGGGGAACCTCGAATAATACCCCATCTGCTTCGTTGCCCACTCACTCGCGATCCTCACGTATACCCACATACGCTCCGGTCGCTCCTTCGCGGGCGCCTCGCATCTGGGGCATTCTTCAAGGTTCCAAAAATTTTACATTATTCGAGCGACCCTGGGGTGTTTTTGCGTGAATCACCCGCTGATGCTGGTGATTCACCACCCGGCGCCGGGCAGGTGGAAAACGCCAAGTCGTCGGAATATGCCGACATGTGAGGGACAAGTTTTTGGCACATCGACTGCAACGTTGCTGGTCATTCAGTCGACAATGCTCGCAAGGGCAGGGAGGCAATATGCCGTGCTGGTTTCAAAAAAAATGGTCCATCGGATTATTCAGTGTGGGTTGCCTGAGTGTCCTGACCGCCTGTGGGAGCGGCCTGACGGGGTCCGTCTCCAGCGGTGCCAGTAGTACGGCGCAGGTCAGCAGTATTGATCAATTGCCACAAGCGACGTCCCCCGTGGTGAGTACATCATCTTCGGATCTGTCGGCGAAGTCATTGCATTTGGGCAAGGCGACGACTGGGATCAACTTAGGGACGATGAGCGCCGCCTCGTTCACCACGAACAGTTCCATCGCGGCCTGCGAGATGTCCAATCGGTTTCGCGCTGCGTTGCACGCGGCCGCCAAAGGGGATCGCATTCAATGTTACGTCGGGGAAGTGATCAAACAGAATATCGCCGCGGGTCACATTGTGAGTACGAATCTGTACGATGGCAATTATCACCTCGTCGATCTGACGAGTAGCGACAGCAGTGGCGCAGGGAACGGCACCCCGTCACGTGTGAAGATGAAGATCGTGCAAAATGCGGCGGGGTCCATCACCGAATTCGAGATGTTTGCGTGCCAGGCCACGACGCAGACCGAATATCTCCATCAACTGATCAGTACCGACAATACCTTCGCCATGACCTCGAAAGAGGTGGAAGATAGCAGTAGTGAAACGGGTGCCAGCGTGGTGACGGTCAGCGGGAGCCTGAATGCCTCGGGGCAGTTCGTGGATTCGAAAACCATCGCGGCGAAATTTTCGTATGTGTCCGGAACCTTCACCAATCATGGCGAAGGGACGGCCACGCAGTCCGCCACGCGCATTGCGTATTCCGGTTATGAGCAAGGGTCGTTCACGAATACCGATGCCTCGACGGGAACGTTTACCGATCGCATTTATTCCGAGGCGGAATTGTTGG
>Ga0209515_10006552_pt1 | contig 14420 bp, 13 predicted proteins | sample Subgroupgradi54m_FD_187454 | JGI IMG/M metagenome (GOLD analysis project Ga0209515, IMG submission 187454) | Subsurface groundwater microbial communities from S. Glens Falls, New York, USA - GMW60B uncontaminated upgradient, 5.4 m (SPAdes)... ...
CACAGACCCCATATATTCCTGAGGGACAATAATCATCAGCTTGACGATCGGCTCAAGAAACTCATTGTTTTTCTTTTCGTATTCTACTTTTGGCGGAGTAAGAACAAGATTCAACTTATACTCTCGCTCCAAACGCTCGCGGACTACATCGGCGTGGAGAAGTCCGAGAAATCCTACTCGAAAACCTGCGCCAAGCGCCTTGCTGTAGATCGGCGTGGACTCAAGAGAGGAATCATTGAGATAAAGTTTTTCGAGCGCTTTTTTGAGATTCAGATATTCATGGGTATCTGTAGGAAACATTGAAGCAAAAACCATCGGCCGGACTTTTTTATAACCGGGCAGGGGAGATGATGTCGATTTTTGATCGACAATCGTATCTCCAACCTGCACTTTGTGAATATCTTTCAAATTTGTCGCTACATATCCGATCTCTCCCGAGGAAAGTTCACTTTTCGGCAAAAGTTCGGGCATGAAAGTTCCCACGTCGACCACTTCAAAGAAAATTTTTTGTGCAGCTAGTTTCATTTTGGCTCCTTTAGATAACCTACCGGAAAATACTCTTACGAATGCAATGACTCCGCGGTGAGAATCGTAGTAGGAGTCGAAAATAAGGGAATTATGCGCCGATTCTGTGGGTGGAGGAACTTTTTCTATAACCTCTGTTAATAGTTTATTCACTCCTTGGCCTGTTTTTGCTGATATCTCAAAGACTTCATCTGCGTTGATTCCCAGAAAATCTTTCAATTCAGCTTTTGTTTTATCTACCTGCGCGTTTGGTAAATCAATTTTATTAACCACCGGGATTATCACTAGGTTCTTTTCGATTGCTTTATAAGCGTTCGCGATTGTCTGCGCTTGAACACCTTGAGTTGCGTCAACCAAGAGAATTACTCCTTCGACACAGGCGAGAGTGCGGTCAACCTCATAGGAGAAGTCAACGTGACCCGGGGTATCAATTAAATTAAGAACGAAGAGTGAAGAATTTAGAGTGTATTCCATACGAACAGGGGCGAGCTTAATAGTAATCCCGCGCTCTCGTGAAATAGGATTCTTGTCGAGCATCTGTTCGTCATGATCGCCGGCTTTAACTGTTCCTGTCAACTCCAGAAACCGATCGGCCAATGTTGATTTTCCGTGATCAATGTGGGCAATAATGGCAAAGTTACGAATCTTTCGCATAAAATATATCAAATTATATCATTCTCTCTTCGTAGTTTATAATCCGTTGACCAATTATCAATCTGATGCTATGATGGGTGAAATATGATCACCGATAATGATATTAAAAAACTCAAGAAAGATTTTGCCACCAAAGCAGATCTTAAAGTCTATGCCACAAAGGAAGATTTATTGACTAGTATTGATAGGATCATAAAGTATGTTGATTTTAGATTTGAACAGGTTGAAGAGAAGCTGGATAAAGTAATTAAAAACGTAGATTTCATTATGGAGAAGCTTGATTGGCTAGTTAAAGCATATACTAAATTTGAAGACGAATATCTTGTTCTTTCTCATCAGTATTCAAGAGTTGATAAAAGTGTTGATGATCATGAAGCAAGAATCACGACTATTGAGAAGAAGGTAAACTGACTCTGTATAATGTATGAGTGAAAAAAACGACTTCTTCATTATTAAGAAATAGCTTTATCCAAGGAGGAATATTATTTACCTCTGCAATTTTTTTTGTAGGCTTTTTAAACTACCTTTTTAATTCTCTTTCGGCCAAAACGCTTGGCCCTGGTGGATATAGTGAGATTACGACGCTCTTTGCCTACCTTACGCTTCTCTCTGTACCGATATTAGTTATTACTACTGAAATTGTCAGACGTTTGGGTCTTCACGGAAAAGATAAGTTAAAAACGCTTAAAAGATGGGAGACTTGGCTTATGAACAAAGCAAAAAGGTGGACTTATCTCCTTATCCCATATTTCCTGCTTGGATTCCTTCTTCCCAGACTTACCAATCTCTCTCTTTTTTCCTCTTTTATATTACTCACTATTCTTTTACTCAATTTTATTGGAGCTTTCTACCTGGCTTCCTTACAAGGCCTGCATCGCCTTTGGTCGGTTTCTTGGATTATTATTGTGGTTGGTCTCATCAAGCTGGCTGGACCTATTGTTCATTTTCCATATCAAGATCAACTCACCAATATTCTTTTATTTCTAGTTCTATCTGGAATTGTAGGTATAGTTTTATCAAAAATTACCCTTAAAACAGATAAAGTTGCATCTGTTGAGGAGAAACCCTTTAAAAAGCTGGAAAAAAGGCTTTCAGACGTATTGTTAAGCAAATCTCTCTTTATCACTGTCGGCTCGCTTGTCGGAATAAACGTACTGAACAATTTTGATGTTATTTTTACCAAAAAATTTTATCCGGCATTTGATGCTGGTATCTATGGGGGATGGAGTCTTTTAGCTAAAATAATTTTCTATGTTTGCGGACCTTTTTTGAGTCTTTCGTTAATCTTTTTTTCCAGCAAATCTTATAGAAAATACCATCAAAAAGTTTTACCTGTTGGTCTTCTTTTTTTTGTAATAACAGGTTTTTTCTTTTATTTTATATACAACTTATTCGGGAGTCGATTAATTTCACTTATTTTTAACCGACAATACATGCTAATACTTCCATATCTTTCATACGCCGCTATCTTTGGCAGTCTATATACGGGGATTTACTTTTTAAATACCTTTTTTCTAGCAAAAAATTCCTCTTTTTCACTTATTGCCCTCGTAGGTACTCCGATATATGCGCTTTTGCTTTTCTTCTATGGAAAAACTCTTCAGGCGATCATGACTATAAACATTTTAGTTGCCACAGCAATCTTTTCACTATACCTCGGCCTTATTTTCTACTATAATATGAAGAATAATGGAACCTAAAGAAATCTCCCACTTTTTAAGCCTGATCATTCCTGTTTATAGGCAAGAAAAGACAATTGTCAGAAATCTCAACCGTACTAAGTCTGTTTTGGATAAGATCCGCTATTACCATGAAATAATCGTCGTAATTGATGGGGTAGTAGACGACTCTCATCAAAAAATTAAGCAAGCAAAAATTCCCGGCATTAAATCGATTGTTTATCTAAAAAATCAAGGAAAAGCCTACGCCATTAGATTGGGAATGAGGGAGGCAAAAGGTGACTATGTGATGTTTATGGACTCCGGAATGGAAATCGATCCCAATGGGATCTCGATGCTTCTTGAGCATATGCAGTGGTATAACGCAGATATTATTGTAGGCTCGAAGCGTCATCCTGCCTCACTTGTCCAATATTCTCTGACTCGCAAAGTGTTAAGTTATGGATACTATTACCTTGTAAAAATCCTTTTTGGAATAAAAGTGAGAGATACTCAAACTGGAATAAAAATCTTTAAGAAAAAGGTTCTGGAAAAAATTCTTCCTCGCCTGGTCGAAAAGAAATTCGCGGGAGATCTTGAAATGCTGGTCGTGGCAAAAACTCTTGGTTTCAAACGTATATATGAAGCTCCTATCCGCTTGGATTATAACCTGGGCGGCATTACCTCTGCAGCTACCTGGAAATCAATACGCGGGATCCTATCAGACACTCTTTCAATTTATTATAGAAAAAATATTCTTCGCTACTATAAAAAATCTCGTCATAGACTTTCTCAATTAAAATAACTGACAGTCATTAAGAATTAATCAATTATGAAGATTCTTTGGTTTACTTGGAAAGATAGGAAAAACCCTCATGCTGGAGGGGCTGAGATAATTAACGAAGAAATAGCTAAACGGTTAGTAAGGGATGGACACAGAGTTACATTTATTGTAGCAGGGTTCTCTGGAGGAAAACCTGAAGAGGAAATCGACGGTTTCAGAATCATTAGAGTAGGAAATAGATGGTCGGTTTACCTTAAAGCGTATCAATATTATATAAAGCATCTAAAAAACTATGCAGACCTTATCATTGAGGAAATAAATACTATTCCCTTCATGACTCAATGGTATACTGAAAGAGAAAAAAGGGTTTTATTTATCTATCAATTGTGTCGAGAAGTCTGGTTCTATCAGCTTTTTTTTCCTTTAAACCTAATTGGATATCTACTTGAACCGATATATCTCTTTTTGCTTAGAAAAAATGTAGTTGTTACCGAATCTAAAAGTACAAAATCAGATCTTATTAAATCTGGTTTTAATCCAAAAAAAACATATATCATTCCTATCGGCGTTGAGATTAGGCTTTTAAAAAAAATACAGTCGATCGAAAAATATCCGGCTTTTACTATGCTTTCCTTGGGAACGATCCGAGCAATGAAAAGAACTCACCACCACATTGAGGCCTTCGAGTTTGCAAAAAAGAAAATTCCAGAGCTCGAATTAATTATTGCAGGTGAGGCGGACAAAAATTATCAAAAAAAGATTTTAAGGATGATTGCTAATAATCAATATAATGAAGATATTAAATACTTAGGGAGAGTTACTCTGAAGAAAAAAATAAAGTTATTGCGACAATCACATTTTATCACAGTAACTTCGGTCAAAGAGGGTTGGGGTCTTGTTGTAACAGAAGCAGCAAGTCAAGGAACTCCTGCTATAGTCTATGATGTTGATGGACTTCGAGACAGTGTAAAAGGTGGAAAAACAGGAATAATATGCCGTCAAAATACCCCAGAAAGTTTGGCCTCAAATATTATAAAATTGTACCGCAATAAAAAGCTCTATGGGATTCTTAAAAATAACGCCTGGCACTGGAGCAAAAAATTAAATTTTGATAAAAGTTACCAAGAATTTAAGAAAATCATCATTACTAAGTATGAATCAAATGGTTCCTAAAATCTCCATCATTATCGTTTCACTAAATTCTGAACGGACTCTTCACTCATGTCTTAGCTATATCAAAGAACAAACATATTCAGGAATAGATGAGATTCTTCTTATAGATGGAGGGAGTACGGATAAAACATTAGACATTGCAAAAAGATTTGATTTACCTATCAAAATAATCCATGGAGGTTATCCAAATAACCAAGAAGCAAGAAGAGCAATTGGAATAGAAAAAGCAAAAAATGATATTTGTGCCTTTATTGATACCGACAATTATATCGTACAAAAAACGTGGTTTAAAAATATGATTAGACCCCTTTTAGAAGATGAAACAATAGCCGCGTCCCAAACTCTTCGTTATGCAGTACCCAAAAACACCACAATCCTTAATCGATACTTCGGTCTATTTGGTGCAGCAGATCCAGTAGCATATTATCTGGGTAAAGCAGACAGGCTGAGTTGGGCCTTTGAGCGGTGGAATCTTCTTGGAGCAGTGATTTATGAAAATAAGAATTATTTAACAGTCGAATTTGATGTCGATAATTATCCTACCTTGGGATGTAATGGAATCGTATTCAGAAAATCAACATTATTAAAAGCTAACTGGGGCTTGCCTGAAAATTATTTCCACACTGATGTTTTTGTCGATATAGCTAAAAAAGGATATCATCGATTTGCAATTGTAAAAAATGAAGTTTTTCACAATACTGCAGATAATTTTATAAATTTTTTTGAAAAGAGAAAAAAATATATGAGACAACATTACCAAAATTTATTTTTAAAAAGACGCTATAGAATTTTCAATTCTAAAAAGCCTGCGGATATTTTAAAGTTGTTTTTTTTTATAATATATTCTCTAACGATCATCGAGCCGTTATACCAATCAGCGAGGGGTTATCTTAAAAAGAAAGATTTAGCATGGTTTATTCATCCCTTAGTTTGTTTAGGAATTATTTTTGTCTATGGTCAAATAACTGTGCATAATTTTGTCACTAATCTAATAAATAAGAAAGACATTTTGAGACTAATTAAATGAAAAAAATACTACTATTTGGTTCTTCCGGATTTATTGGTCGCAATATAAAGGAATATTTTCTCAAGCAAGAAGGCTACATAGTTACTGGACCAAGTAGAATGGCGTGTGATCTGCTAAATTATTTTCAAACGAGACAAGTTATTACAAAATTGCAGCCAGATTTTATTATTAATGCTGCGTATATTGGAGTCGATTCTGGTGTCAAATATTCTAATGAATATGTGTTCAACAATCTAAAAATCGTAACAAATATTCTTCGTGGATCAACACAGGTACCGAATCTTAAAAAGATGTTATTTTTTGGGTCGGGTTTAGAATATGGGGATTCTAAAAATCCGATAAGTGAAAATCATTCGCTTAATCCAAAAAATATATATGCAACCACCAAGGCGATAAATACTCTTTTATCGCTTAGTTTGGCTAATGAATTGAATCTTCCACTTGTAATTTTTCGGCCATTCAATTTGTATGGGAAATATGATACAAAAAGCGTTATCTACTATATAATTTCATCAATTTTAGAAAATAAAAAATTCTATATCACTAAAGGAGGGCAAAAAAGAGATTATTTATTTATAAATGACCTCATAAAAATAATTTACAATTTTGTTGAGGATTACTCTTCTTTTGAAAATTATCAAATATACAATATCGCGTCAGGAAAACCAGTACAGTTGTCAACAATCTATAAAATAATATTTAATGCTATGCAATTTAATGGAGACTCCAAATTCAGGGAGTACCATAAAAATGACTATTGGCACCAGGTCGCCAATATCAGTAAATTAAAACGTCTTATTCGATTAGACCGGTTTACTGAACTTAAAGAAGGACTACAGAAAACAATTGTCTGGATTAAACATAGTAAAAAGTAGATTGATTAATAGTATATAATTCCACATATGGGTCACGCTCCAAGAAACAAGGAGATATTTACGTTATTTCTTAAACGCTATTGTTAACGGCTTCTTAACAGGCCGCTATACCAATTAAAGACATTTTGCATTGTATCTCGCAATGTGTGTTTTGGTTTCCATCCTAAGGTTTTTTTGATTTTTGAATAATTCAGCGACTGGTAAGGGATCTCATTCTTTTCAATATCTAAAATCTTGTATGAAATCTTCCTTGACAGCAGTTTTTGAGTTAGGTTAAGGACTTCTATTACTGACAGACTTTCATCTGACCCAAAATTAAAAGCTTCCCCTTTTATTTTTCTAATATTATTCAGCAGAATTATGTACCCACTCACCACATCTTTTACATAAAGGTAATCCCGGACAAATTTTCCATCACTGCGGATAAGTAGTGGCTCGTTAGTGAGCATTGATTTTATGATACCGGGTATAATGCGTGAAAAGCTCAGATCCCCTTCTCCGTAAATATTGCCAAACCTCGTAATCACAACTGGCAGTTGATATGTTTTGAAGTAAGAATAGCAAATAAGATCGGCAGAGGATTTTGAAACCTCATATGGATGATCTCCTCGTAATGGATCATTTTCTATATACTTTCCTTTCTCCAACTTTCCGTATGCCTTATCTGATGACGCCACGATCACAGCTTTAACCTTGGGAAATAATCGCGCGCTTTCTAAAATATTAACTGTTCCTAAAATATTTGAGTAGAGGGTGCGTTTTGGATTATAATAAGCAACTTCAACGATTGGCTGTGCTGCCAAGTGAAAGATATAATCGGTATTAAACTTTGTAACGATATCAAAAACTTTCTCATAGTCGCAAATATCGATATTAACCATGCTCGTTTTTTTGTCAAGTTCTTGGGTAAAAAAGTAAGATAGGGGATTAATTGTTTGAAAAGTGGTTACTACGTTTGCTCCTAATTGAATGAGCTCTTCAACAAGGTGAGAACCTACAAACCCCGTACCTCCTGTAATTAAGATATTTTTGTTTTTAAAATTTTTCTTTTGATTATTCATTGATATCACTTCCATACTTTCCACGGCGCTTTACCAGAACTCCATATTCTATTTAGATCATCAAGTTCTTTAAAAGTGTCAACAGCAAACCAAAACCCTTCATGTTTATATAAAGAAAGCTGTCTTTCTTTTGCCAATCTCTTTAATCCTTCATGTTCCATTTCTCCACTTCTGAGATAATCAAAAAATTTCTTATCAAAAATCATAAATCCTCCATTTACCCAATCTGACAACGTTGGTTTTTCGATAAATTCTTTTACTAAATTATTCTTGCCTGCAGTAACTAGGCCAAACTTGGATCTAGGATGAACTCCTGTTATTGTTCCTAGTGTTTTTTGCATTTTATGGAACTTCACAAGTACCCTTATATCAACGTCTGCAACTCCATCTCCATATGTAACCATAAAATATTTTTCCTTTTCCGATATATATTGCCTGCAAAGGAGTATGCGTTCTCCAGGCAATGTTTCTAGACCCGTATCAACAAACGTTATTTTAAAGTCGTCTATCTCTTGGCGATCCTCAAGGTAGAATTTTGTCTTGTGGTTTCTAGTATTTAATTTAAAATCTGTAGTAAACGCTTTTTGATTGAGAAAAAAGTCTTTAATATAATCAGCTTTATATCCCAAGGCAAGGATAAATTCATTAATTCCATATGAGGCATATATTTTCATTATGTGCCAAATAATAGGTTTGTCGCCAACAAACACCATTGGCTTAGGTCTGAATTCTGTTTCTTCTTTTAAGCGGGTCCCCGCGCCGCCGCAAAGAATAATGACTTTCATAAATTTTGGTTTATTTTAACACACTAGGCGTTGTAAAACAGCAGTCTATCTATTATTATTATACTCTGTGATTAAGCTTATAAAATCAACTTTTCATAACGAACAGCAAACGAAAAAAGAGTTATTAAACTTTATTAAATCTGCAAAACAGCTCAGTTTTGGACCGGAGTGTGACAAGTTTGAAAAAAATTTTGCTAAATATCAAGGAAGAAAGCACTGTATTTTTTTAAATAGTGGTAGTTCTGCTAATCTTGCAATAATTCAGGCTCTTCTAAATCTTGGGAAGCTGAAACATGGTGATTTGGTTGGATTTTCTGCTTTGACATGGTCAACTAATGTTATGCCGCTTTTACAACTTGGACTAAATGCCGTACCTATTGATGTTGAATTGGATACATTGAACGTCTCAAGCAGAACGCTTCTTGATACAATAGAAAAATACCCAATAAAGATGTTATTTCTTACAAATTTATTGGGATTTTGCGATGATTTAGATAAAATCCAAAAAATATGTTCTGATAGAAAGATTGTTCTGATTGAGGATAATTGCGAATCACTTGGAACAGTCTATAAGGGAAAAAAGCTTGGTAATTTCGGCTTAGCTAGCACATTTTCTTTTTATGTCGGACATCACATGTCAACAATTGAAGGCGGAGCAGTCGCAACAGACAGCGAGCAACTTGCGACTATGCTTAAGATTGTTCGCGCTCATGGATGGGATCGGAACTTAAGTTTGGTGCGTCAAAATAGACTGCGAAATCTCTTCAAGGTAAATTCAACCTTTTACTCGAGATACACATTTTATGATCTCGGATATAACTTGCGACCGACAGAAATCGCTGGTTTTTTGGGAAACGCTCAACTGAAGTACATGGATGAAATAGTAAAAAAGAGAAACAAAAATTTTATGAAAATTGCAACTCCAATTTACAAGAAAACTGATAAATATTATCCGATTCGTTTCAGACATATTGACTTTTTGTCCAACTTTGCTGTTCCTGTTGTCTGTAAGTCGGTAAAGTTGAGAAATAAACTTGTTAAGAAATGCGAAGGAAAGATCGAGATTCGTCCAATTGTTGCGGGAGATATAAGCCAACAACCATTCTTTAGTAAACATATGAGTATATTTAGAAAAATACTAGGAAGCAATTCAAATGCCAAGCTCATCCACGAACAAGGCCTTTACTTTGGCAACAACCCAGAACTAACGGAAAAAGAAATTAAAGAAATCATTGGTATTTTCACAAAAATTTAAAATATGCGAAAAAGCTTTTGGCAGGGTAAAAAAGTCTTAGTGACGGGAGGGGCAGGATTCATAGGGAGTCACTTAGTGGAAAAGCTTGTCGATAGAGAAGCAAAAGTTACCATTCTTGACAATTTAAGACACGGAAAGGAAGTAAATTTAAAAAATGTAATAGGAAAAATCAAATTCGTCAAAGGCAATGTTCAAGATGAAAATACTGCTAGAAAAGCCTGTAAAAATCAAGAAGTTGTCATAAATCTCGCTGCTAAAGTAGGAGGAATTGAATATAATAGAAATCATCAAGGTACAATGCTTCATCAAAATCTAGTGTTATCCTCAACCATGATTGAAGCTGCGAGACTTGAAGGAGTTGAAAGATTCCTTGTAGTGTCATCTGCTTGTGTCTATCCGAGAAATTGTTTAATCCCAACACCTGAATCTGAAGGATCTAGAGATGACCCAGAACCAACTAATGGAGGATATGGATGGGCAAAGAGGATGGCAGAGTTATTAGGAAAATATTATGCAGAAGAATTTGGAATGAAAGTTGGAATTGTGCGGCCATATAATTGCTATGGTCCTCGTGATCATTTTGATCCAAAAACTTCTCATGTTATTCCAGCGCTTATAAAACGAGTATTTGACGGCGAAAACCCGGTGAAGGTGTGGGGGAGTGGAAAACAAACAAGGGCATTTTTATATGTAGATGATTTAGCAGAAGGGATGATAGCGGCAATAGAAAAATATCCAGTACCTGATCCTGTAAATTTGGGAACAGACGAAGAGGTGTCGATAAAAGAATTAATTAAAAAAATTACCAAAATCAGTGGAATTAAAACACGTATTGTATTTGATACCTCAAAGCCTGATGGAAGTCCTAGACGAAATAGTAACAATCAAAAAGCACACCAAAAAATAGGTTTCACAGCAAAAACGAAACTTGATGAAGGACTGCTAAAAACAATTGCTTGGTATAAAAAAGAGTAATGGAAAAAAGTCTGAATGCAATAGAAGAAACTTTTTGGTTAAATCGTAGAGTGGTTATAGTTCTGCACAGAGCAACAACCGGACCTGGTGAAGATCTTCGAGATTATTTATTAGAGCGGAAAGTGAAAGAGCTACTCTTTATATCACATCCCCTTTTATATTTGCCAGAAAATTTTAAAAATTCATCCCGATATGAATTATATAAAAAAGGGAAATCCGTGAAGAATAAAGTTGCATTTCATTGGATTTTACCAGAGTATCTTTTATATATTAAAGACTCTTTATATACTTTTTTTTGGTCAATAACTCTAATTAAGAAAAGTGATGTTTTTTTTGGACTTGGAAATCTAAATGCATTTACGGGATGGTTTCTTAAATTTTTTAGACACATAGATACAATCATATACTACCCAATAGATTACGTTCCAGAAAGGTTTCATAATAAAGTTGTGAATTTGATTTATCATCATATAGAGAAGTTTTGCGCTCAACATTCAGATTGGACATGGAATTTCTCACCACGAGTAATAGAAGCACGAAACAAGAGATGGGGAATGACGTTTAAAAATCAACTCATAGTTCCCCACGGCGTTCATTTCGACAGAATAAAGCGGCTTCCCTTTGAGAGAATCCATAAAAGAGAGATAATTTATATGGGAACTTTATTTAAAAGGCAAGGAGTTCAGCTTGTCATAGAAACTCTTCCGGAAGTAATTAAAAAAATTCCTGGAATAAAGTTCGTAGTTATTGGGAAAGGTCCATACGAGTCAGAATTAAAGAAACTCGCAAAGAAACTTAAAGTGGAAAAATATGTGGAATTTTTGGGGTATATATCAAGTCATGCTATTATGGAAAATCGTCTTGCTCAAGCAGCTGTAGCTGTTGCCCTCTATGATAAAGAAAATGACGCCTTTTCTTATTATGGTACTCCCGGGAAAATAAAAAATTATCTCGGAGCGGGTGTTCCTATTATTATGACTGACGTCCCTTATGGAGTGAAACAAGTAGAAGCTGCTCAATGCGGATTTATAGTAAAATACAGCAAGGACGAATTGGCGGATAAACTAGTCGATTTTTTTTCAAATGAAAGAATAATGAAGAGTTATAGAATAAATGCATTAAAATTTGCAGAGAAATATGATTGGGATAGAGTTTTTGCCAAAGCTCTAATACCTGTTTCTAAACAAATAATAAAAAGTTAACCTCATAAAACAATTAATTGACGATTTGAGCTATTTTAGTTAAAATAGACGCAATGAAATACTATAAATCTATTCAAAAATGTAGAGTTTGTCATTCGACCAAACTAACCGAAGTAGTAAAAATAAAGAAGCAGTTTATTGCATCTACATTTGTACAAACAAATAAAGGTAATCCCAAGGCCAAAATAAAAATTCCCATGACAGCTATGCTATGCCGCAGTTGTGGCTTAGTTCAATTGAAAGAAACGGTAACTCCTGATCTCTTATATGAAAATTATTTTTACCGTTCAAATGTAAGTAACACAATGAATCGTGATCTGCGTGATGTTGTTGCTGATGTTTGCAGCGGTGTAAAACTTAAAAAGGGAGATTTTGTTTTAGATATAGGATGTAATGATGGGTTGATGCTTAGTATGTTTCCGAGTTATCTTAAAAGAGTAGGGATTGACCCTGCAAAAAATATAGATTGGAGTCATTTGGACAAATCCATCAAAATTATTAATGATTACTTTCCAAGCTCCCAACTCAAAAAAAATTCTTTTAAAATCATCACATCTACCGCAATGTTTTACGATCTTGATGATCCCAATACTGCGGTTAAACAATTAAAAAACCTTTTAACTAAAGATGGAATCGTTTGTATTCAAGTAAGCTATTTATATGACACGATCAAAGATATGAATTTCTATGATATATGCCACGAGCATTTGGAATATTATTCACTAAAGACACTAAGCTATTTAATGGAGAGAAACGGCATGAGTGTTTTTGACGCTTCAACTAATTTTGTAAATGGCGGCAGCTTACGAGTTATAGTAGCCCATAAAGAGTCTAAAAGACCAAAATCAAGTAATTTGGAATATTTGCTTCTTAAAGAGAAAGTTTTACAGTTAGAAAATCCGGAGACTTATGACATTTTCTCAAAGCTCATTAAGTTCAATACACAAAGAGTTAAAAACTATATAAAGAGTCAAAAAGGATTAGTTATAGGACTTGGTGCATCTACAAAAGGGAATGTTTTGCTTCAGCTTTGTGAGATAGATAAAAAACTATTGCCCTACATTAGTGAAAGAAATCCTTTTAAGGTGGGCTTGCGAACATTAGGAACTGATATTGAGTTAATTTCCGAAGAACAAGCAAGAAAACTCCAACCGGACTGCATGTTTGTTATTCCCTGGAACTTTAAAAACGAAATTATCAATAGAGAAAAGGAATATATAAGAAAGGGGGGTAAGTTACTTTTCATTATGCCTTATCCATACGTTATCGATAAAAACGGTGAAACGAGATTATAAGAAAGATCCTCTTAAATAAATCCACTTCTTTATTTGTATTACAGCTTCTGGATGGTCTATAATTTCTCAAATTAGATATAGAGGCGTTTGAGCAGTTAATATAATTAGTTTAGGTGCAATAACAAGCACCGCGAAGCTATTTGTGTTTTAAATTCCAGTCATATTTTATTACGCTATTTGTGAAGGGATTCATTCTTTTAATTTCTTTTGGATCATGAGGAATGTCTGAACAGTTTGCGACTATTGATTCTTTTGTGCCAATCCCTTTAAATCCATTCCAGACCCTCGGCGGAATTGTTACAAGACAATAATTTTCTTCACCTATATAAATTTCCATTAGCTGTCCATTAGTTGGAGAATTTTCTCGTGTATCAAACAATACAAGTTTTATCATACCGTAAACTACAGCATAATTAAGAATCATTTTAGTATGCAAATGCCAACCTTTTACCACACCAGGATATACCAGTGAAAAATAAATCTCTCCAAATTGCTTAAATTCTTTATCATCGGCTCTTAGCATGTGATATATTGAGCCTCTTTCGTCAGATATTTTATTCAATTGTTTTATATTTACGCCTTTAATCATTTTCGTGTTGATAATAATTATAAGTCCTTTGTAATCCCTGTTCAATATCAATTTTTGGAAACCAACCAAGAAGTTTATTAGCTTTTTTATAGTCACAATTTGTATACATTATCTCGTTGCTACCATAAGGAAAAGCTCCAAATTTGACAGGAATATTTTTTTTGGCTATATGTTTAATTATATTCACAATTTGTCTAATCGAATAGACTTTATCAGTTCCAATATTGAAAACTTCGTAATGCTTATACTTATCAGAATTTATATATCTGATTGTTTTTAGATAGGCATCAACAATATCATTCACATAAGTAAAATTAAGCTTCTGTCTTCCCTCAGATAGATTTAATCGTTCTTCTTTAATAAAAGCTCTCATAATATGAGGGATTACCTTTGCGTTGTCTTTTTCTCCGTAAGGATAAAATAATCTTAAGGTAAGGATTTTAAGATTTGATGAATTATTATAATATTTAAGTATCTGCTCAAAGGCTAGTTTTGTAGCAGCATAATAATTGTGAGCCTCTAGTGGGGACTCTTCTGTAATTTTATTTCGAGATGTTTTATA
>Ga0209515_10006554_pt1 | contig 14415 bp, 7 predicted proteins | sample Subgroupgradi54m_FD_187454 | JGI IMG/M metagenome (GOLD analysis project Ga0209515, IMG submission 187454) | Subsurface groundwater microbial communities from S. Glens Falls, New York, USA - GMW60B uncontaminated upgradient, 5.4 m (SPAdes)... ...
TCCAAGCCGTAAATGTCGCTCTGACCGTCCACCATGCCGCCTTCGCATTGCTCCGGGGCCATGTATTCGGGCGTCCCCATGGCCATGCCCGTGGTGGTGATGCTGGGCGCGTCGATGACTTTGGCGATGCCGAAGTCCGAGATGTAGACCTTGTCGCCGGGCTCCACCATGATGTTGCCCGACTTGATGTCCCGGTGCACGATTTCGTTCTGATGCGCATATTTGAGGCCGCGGCATATCTGCTTGGTGATCCCGACGATGCGCGGGTAATCCAGGTATTTCTTCTCGTTCTGGATCAGCTTGCTCAGGGTGGTGCCCTGGATGTATTGCATGGCGATGAACTTTTGCCCGTTCTCTTCGCCGTAATCGTAGATGGTGACGATGTTCTGATGCTGCAGCCGGGAGATGGCGTAGGCTTCCGTGAAGAAGCGCTCCGAGAACTCAGTGCTGCGCGCCAGCAGGCTGGGCAGGATCTTCAAGGCCACCACGCGCTCCAGACCGGACTGCACGGCTTTGTAGACGTCGCCCATGCCGCCCTTGCCCAGGTGCTCGACGATGGTGTACCCGCCGAACCGATGTTCCGTGAAGACATCCCGTTGCGTGGGGTTGATCGCGGCCTTATCCATGGCTTGTCCTTTCCGGATTGGAATGCGCTTCGCGTCCGCCCCATCCACCCGAATGCCCATAGGAGCGCGGGCCGGAGGGGAGAAATGAATTTTTTCCTATCCGAATCTATCGAAATTATAGGAAAAATGTGTGTCCGTAGTCCCTAAAAACCAGGCAAACCCGGGACGCCGCGGATCCGGCGGCTGGTCGGCGCCTGCGGCGCTTTCATCCTTATTCCCGGCATATCAACAGGTTGTGCCTGGTGGGACTCCGCGCCTTCTTTCCGTGTTGCTACCTTAGCCTGCCGATGTCGAGCCGTTACGGTCGTTACGAAGTGTTGTACAAGCTGGGACAGGGGGCGATGGCTCAGGTATTCCTCGCGCGCGATCCCGTGCTCAACCGCTACGTGGCCGTCAAGGTCCTGCATGCCGATCTCGCTTCGCGCAAAGATGTGCTGCAACGCTTCTTCAACGAGGCGCGCACCGTGGCCGTGGTCCGCAATCCCCACGTGGTCGAGGTCTTCGATTTCGGACAAGAAGGCAAGGACCTGTACCTGGTCATGGAATTCGTCGACGGCCTCAGCCTGCACGGCGTACTTCGCCAGTTGCGGCCGGATGCCTCCGGCCCGATCGATCGCCAACAGGGCCATGCCGACCATGCCGTTAAGGGTGGCCAAGGCGGACGCGGCAGCCAGAGCGGACATGGTCGCGATCCTTCCCCTTATTCCGAACCTCTGGACGCCACCATCACCGCCGCCCTTATGTGCCAAGCGGCCGAAGGGCTGACCCAGGCGTCCCAACACGGGGTGGTGCACCGGGACATCAAGCCCGAGAACCTGATGATCAACAGCCAGGGCTATCTCAAGATTTCCGATTTCGGCATCGCCCACGTGCAGGACGACAGCATCACCAAGACCGGGGCCGTGCTCGGATCGCCTTTGTACATGTCTCCGGAACAGGCGCGCGGGCTCAAACCCATCACTTCCCAGGCGGACATGTTCTCCCTGGGCGCGGTTTTTTATGCCTGCCTGGTGGGCCATCCTCCCTTCCAGGGCAGGACCGTAACGGATCTGTTCCGCAAGATCGCGGGAGAGGCCCACGTTCCGCTTTGGCGCCTGAGGCCCGATCTCGATCCCGCCCTGGGCAACCTGGTGGAAACCCTGCTGAAGAAGAGTCCCGCCGAACGCGGCGGCGGTCCGCGTTGGCTGCATCGGCAACTCAAGGGATATCTCATGGCCCTGGGCGTTGTCGATCCGGCGGAACTGATCGGCGGATACCTGCAGGAGCTTTCCGCAAGGGGCATCCAAACCACCTGGCGCATGGAGGCTCCCGATGTCCGCAAACCGGCCACCTTGCCTGCCGGGACTTTGCCGATGCAAAGCGTCGCCACCGAGCGCTATACCCGGGACAGCGATCGACGCGTGCCCGCCGCCGCCCTGGGAGCGGTGCTGGGCATATTGGGCATGGCCGCAGCGGGAATCGCCTGGGGCCTGTTCCATCATCGTGGCGAAACGCCCATCGCGGAACGCGCATCCGCGGCGGATCCCCAGGGTAACCTGAAGGCTACGCTGGCCTCCTTCGCGGCCCTCCAGGAGCGTGGCGGCTTGGCCGCAAGCAACGGTCAGGCCAACGTACGCCCGGCAGATCCCGCAAACGCGGCTAGCGCAACGACCACGGCAAAAACCGGAAGCTCCGCGGCCAAAACGGATTCCCTCCTGGAAGATCCGCGCCCCGAAGGGCGGCAAGGGCTTTCCGCCGACGATTATGCCCGGGCCCGTGCTTTGCAGGACAGCCTGGCCGCGGCCGCCATCGCCAACATGAAAAAGACGGCTGCCGAGCAGGGGGCCGCGCCAGGACAAAGCGGAGAGACTTCCATCCTGGTTCTGAAAAGCTCTCCGCCTTTCGCCGAGGCTTTCGTGGACGGGAATTTCATCGGAGTGACGCCGGTGCGGCTGGAGTCGATGCCAATCGGAAGGCATCGCGTGGTCCTCAAGGTCAAGCGCGTGCCCGCCTTCGACACTTTGCTCGCGCTTAAGCCGGGACTCCAATCCTACAAGTTCCGCATGGAAGACGGGATCCCGTCGCGCCTGGCGGTGACGCCGGAAGACGAACCTTAGTGTAGTCCCCGCGTCGGCTGATGTAACTACAGCAGCGCCCGGAAGCCCTTTTCCAACCGCTCCAGCGCGGCCCCAAGAACATCCAGGCTGTTGGCGAAGGAAATCCGCAGATACCCTTCCAGGCCGAAGCTGCTGCCGGGCACCGTGGCCAGGAGCTGGGACTCCAGCAGGTACTCGCACATATCCATGGAAGTGGCCATCCGTTTACCGCCGGAGGATTTCCCCAGGTAGGCTTCCAGATTGAAGAACACGTAGAAGGCGCCGTCCGGCGGCAGCACTTTCAGACCGGGAATCCGCGCCAGCCTGTCCAAGGCCATAGACCGGCAATCGTCCAGATGCTTCCGCATCACGTCCGGAAAGCCGTTGTCCGCTTCCAGGGCCGCCACGGCCGCGTATTGCGAGGCGTTGGCGGGGTGATGGGTGCCATGGCTCTGGATGGCCCCAATGGCCTTGGCCAGGGCCGCGGGGGCGCCCGTATAGCCGATGCGCCATCCGGTCATGGCATAGGCTTTGGACATGCCGTTGATGGTGATGGTGCGGGCGAAAATCTCCGGGCCTAAGGCCGCGATGCTCACATGCTTGTTCCCGCCATAGACGATATACTCGTAGATCTCGTCTGACAGGCAATACAGATCGTGCTTTACGACCACGGCTGCCAGGGCGCGCAACTCGGCTTCGGAGTAGACGGCGCCGGTGGGGTTGCCCGGGGAGTTCAGGATCAGCAGCTTCGACTTGGGCGTCAGGGCCTTTTCCAATTGCGCCGCAGTGGCCTTGAAACCGTTCGCCACCTCGGTGGGAATGATCACCGGAGTGCCGCCCAGAAAGCGAACCAGTTCCGGATAGGTCACCCAGCACGGGGTGGGGATGAGGACCTCGTCGCCTTCTTCCACCAGGGCCAGCAGCGCGTTGAAGACGCAATGCTTGGCGCCGCTGGAAATGATGATGTCGGATGGGGGATAGGCAAGCGCGTTGTCCCTGGCGAATTTGCGGCTGACCGCTTCCTTCAGTTCCGGCAGGCCGGTCACGTTGGAATACTTGGTCAAGCCGTCGCGGATGGACGCGATGGCGGCGGCCTTGGCATGCTCAGGGGTGTCCAGATCCGGTTCGCCCGCGCCCAGGCTCAGCACGTCCTTGCCCTCGGCCTTCAACCGCTTGTACTTGGCGTCGATGGCGACGGTTTGGGAGGTGGAGATGCGTCCGGTACGCGCGGCAAGTGGTTTCATGGTTTCAAACGATCACGCGTCCGTGACGCAGCCTTCCGAAGCCGTGCTCACGGTCTTGATGTACTTGTACAAAGTGCCCTGGGTAATCTTATAAGGCGGAGCCTTCCAGCCCTTGAAGCGCGAGGCGATCTCCGCTTCCGTCAGATCCGCGTCCAGGGTGTTCTTGTCCGCATCGATCGTGATCACGTCGCCGTTCTTGAGCACCGCCAGCAGGCCGCCCAACTGGGCCTCGGGGGTGATATGCCCGACCACGAAGCCGTGGGTGCCGCCGGAGAAGCGTCCATCCGTGATCAACGCCACGCTCTTTCCCAGACCCGCCCCCATGATCGCCGAGGTCACGGTGAGCATTTCGCTCATGCCGGGGCCGCCGGTAGGGCCTTCATAGCGGATCACCACCACGTCGCCGGCCTTGATTTCCTTGCGCTCCAGGGCGTGCAGGGTCTCTTCTTCCGAATCGTAGACCTTGGCCGGACCGGTGAAGTTCAGTCCTTCCTTGCCCGTGATCTTGGCGACCGCGCCTGCCGTGGCCAGGTTGCCGTAGAGGATGCGGATATGGCCGCTCTTCTTCAGGGGTTCGGTTACCGGGAAGATGATCTTCTGGCCTTCTTTCAGACCGGGCAGATCGGCCACGTTCTCGGCCAGGGTCTTGCCGGTCACGGTCATGCAGGAGCCGTCGATGAGGCCTTCCTTGATCAGCAGCTTCGTCACCGCGGGCACGCCGCCCACGCCGTGCAGGTCTTCCATCACGTACTTGCCGCTCGGTTTCAGATCCGCGAGATAGGGGCGCTTGTCGCTGATGCGCTGGAAATCGTCGATGGTCAAAGACACATGCGCGGCTTTGGCCATGGCGATCAAATGCAGCACCGCGTTGGTGGAGCCGCCCAGGGCGATCACCATGGTGATCGCGTTGTCGAAGGCCTTACGGGTCATGATGTCCCGCGGCTTCAGATCCAGCTCCAGCAGATTCTTGATGGCCTTGCCCAGGTTCAGGCATTCGCGGAATTTTTCGTCGCTCACCGCGGGCGAGGAGGAATCGTAGGGCAGGGACATGCCCAGGGTCTCGATGGCCGAAGCCATGGTGTTCGCCGTGTACATGCCGCCGCACGCGCCTTGGCCGGGACAGGCGCGCTCGATCACCTGGTTCATGCCCGCTTCGTCGATCTTGCCGTTCACGTACTGGCCGTACGCCTCGAAGGCCGAGACCACGTCCAGCTTTTTGCCGTCGTGGTAGCCGGGCATGATGGTGCCGCCGTAGACCATGATTGATGGTCGGTTGAAGCGCGCCATGGCCATGAGGGATCCGGGCATGTTCTTGTCGCATCCCATCACGGAGATGTTCGCGTCGTACCACATCGCGCAGGTCACGGTCTCGATCGAGTCCGCGATCAGATCGCGGGACTGCAAGGAGTAGTTCATCCCCTCGGTGCCCATGGAGATGCCGTCGCTCACGCCGATGGTGTTGAAAGTGAGGCCGACCAGACCCTCTTCCTTCACGCTCTTCTTGATGTGCGCGGCCAGATCGTTCAGGTGCATGTTGCAGGGGTTGCCGTCGTACCCGGCGCTGGCGATGCCGACCTGCGCCTTGCCCATGTCCGCGTCCGTCATGCCGATGGCGTGGAGCATGGCTTTGGAGCCGGGCTGCGAAATGGTCTGGGTCAGGCGGGAGGAATACTTGTTGAGTTTGGGCATCAGGGTCCTCTGGGTCTAAGCTTCGGTAGGGGCTAGGGATTAGGGGTTAGGGGCTAGGGTAAGAGAATACAGGGAAGATGGGCGGCTGGGGCAAACGGCGGAGCAATCGCCGCCGCTTCGCGGTTTCCGCGAAGTACGCTTCCCAGATGTCTCGGAAACGTCCGAGACCGACGCCCTAACCCCTAATCCCTAGCCCCTAACCCCTCTCTTCATCGACCAACCTTGTCTGAAAGGAATATTAGCAAACCACGGGGATTTTTCCCCTGGAAGCCCGCCCCGCTTGGCCCTCAGCGCTTGGAAATAACCAATCTCAAACTCGATCGGGCCAATATCGGATCCCACTCCGCCTGGATCTTGGCGTATTCCTCCGGGGTGGCGACAAAGGGGTCGATGCGCCAGTTCTGCTTGATCATGATGGACTCGGGGCTGTCCTGATTGATGGAAAGGAGCCAATGCAGATAATGTTCGGAGAGTTCCCGGTCCAGGTTCAGGGATTTCCAACCGTATCCGTCCGGGATTTCGTAGACCCATTGGGAATTGATCTGGATCTCGTGGGGGAAATACACCGCGGCCTTGCGCGAGGCCGCGCGGGGGAAACGCAGGAAGCTCAGTTCCAGTTTCGGGAAATGCTCGAACTCCTGGAGCGCGGTGTGGAAGGGGAATTTGGCGCGGTAATGGAAAACCATCACCAGGGGCGCGTCCGGATCGTTTTCGTTCAGTACGCGGAAACGCTCGTCGGCGAAGGCGGGATAGCTTTGCGCCAACCAGCTCAAAAGGTTTTCGTACTTCGTATTGGGGTTCCACGCTTTCATGTGTGCGCGGAACTCCGAAGCCACCTTGCCCGTCAGCACCAGGCTGTCGGAACCCGTGGCCGTCTGCGTTTGGTCCACCTTCAAGTGATGGAAGACCTGCACGCGGTGCTCGCCCGCGCTGTCCACCTCCGGTATCGTCGCCATACGCGAATTCTCGTCGTCCACGATCAGCACGTTCTTGCCTTCCAGCGCTAAAGGCGAACGGCGGAAGGCGTAGGACTTCTCCGTTGGATCCAGGAAGTATTGCGGCAGTCCCTTTTGCGCCGGTACATGCACGATCATGTGGTTGAACTGGTGCAGGCTCGGTTGATCGAGATCGCCCGTGTGGTTCAGGCTCACCAGGCACAGATGCGCCTCCAGGTTGCGGGCCTTGAGCATCTGCATCAGCAATAGCGCATGGCCCTTGCAGTCGGAATAGCCGTTGGTCAGCACGGTTTCGCCCTTCTCCGGAACCAGCGCCTGCAGGCTGAACTCGTAATTGTTGTAGCGCACCGAATCGCGCACAAAGCGGTACATGGCCATCACCGGATTGACCCCGCGGTTCTTGTCCATGGTTTCGGCCGCGCGCTCCTGCACGGGAACCGGAATCGAATCCAGGTGGATGCCGGATTTGTCGAGGAAGCGCTGGTAGTTGCGGCCCACCTCGCGCCAAGTGGAGAACGGCGTCGCCGAAAACCCGGTGCCGAACTCGTCGTTGTAGGGGCGGAAGTTTTCCTCCAAGGGCGGCGTGGGCTCATCCATGCGTATCACCAGGCGATCCGGGAGGCTATCGACTTTGCATTCGCCGAAGGCGCTTACGAGCAAGTGCTTGGGCGGATGCAGGATTTCGTAAGTCGTGTTGAGGACCGGAAATGGAAATGCATGGTCATAACGCAGATACGGGAACTCCGACACCGGAAGTTGCGACTCCTCGGTGGTCACGGCTTCCAGGAACTGCACTCCGGGCCTGGTCTTGAGAGGGAGATGCACCAGCAGGTTTTCCGGATGCAAGGTGGTGTTGTGGCTTTTGGTCACGTAGAAATCGCCCACGCCTTCTTCGTCCATCACCTTGCCGTTGGCGTCCAGCATGCGGAAGGTGTTCACGTAAAAGCGCGAATAGCCCGGATTCATTTCATAGGTCAGTTCTGAAAGGCGGAACAGCTTCTTGGCATCCTTGATGTGGTAGAACTGATGGCGCGTCTTCTTCCACGGACCTCTGGGCGTCCAGGAATACACGATGTTCTGCGTCACCAAGGTGAGCGGATATTGTCCAATCAATTCCTGGCTTTCCGGCTTCTTCATCAGGGCCTTGGCCGCGGCCAAAGTGGCCTTGGTCTTAAGGGCGGCGATGGGGCTGCGCAAGATCAGGTTGCTGCGGTTGCCCATCAAGGCCGCCAGCTGCGTGGCCAACTGGGTCGCCTCGCGGTTGGTGGGATCCAAGTCCACCGAGGCCTTCGCGGATTGCGCCGCCAGCCGGTACAACTTCAGGTTGAATTCGCACAGGCCCTTGAACAGGTAGTTGTTGGAGCTGGGCGGGAATTTGGTTCCCATGGTGCGGGCGAAATCGAGGGCGCCTTCATAGTCCTTGAGGCCGTACAAGGCCCGCAGATAATACTCCGTGGACTTCTCGGTCGGCGACGAATCCGCATGGGCCTGCACCAGCACCAGCCGCGCGTTCTCGTATTCCTCCAGACCCAGATAGGTGGAAGCCAGGTAAACGGACAGGCGGAAGGTCGGCTGCTCGGAGTAGCGGCGCAGCAGCACGTTCTTGGAATGCACCCGTTCGCCCAGCCCCCAAAGCGCGTCCGACAGGTTGATGAGCCACTCGGTGTTTTCCGGATCCAGTTCCAGCGCCTTCAGAGCCCATTCCTTGGCCTCCTGGTATTTGGTCAGGTCTTCGAACAGCGATCCCATGATGCCGGCCAGTTCGCCGGAGGTGGTCAGCAGGCGGGGATAATGGGAGAGGAAGTCCAGTCCTTCCAGGGTCTCCTTGCGCACCTGGAAGATGGCCGCGCAATTCACCAGGTACGACGGGTTGGCGGAATCCAATTCCAGGGCCTTCTGGAAATGCTTGAAGGCCACGGCCCAACTGGAATCCTCCACGGCCTTGAGGCCCAGGGTGTTTTCAATCGCCCCGCGGAAGCTGCGCAGACAGGAGTCCGGAAGGCTGGCGGTTTTTTTCGGCTGGAAATCCATGCGGATGTCCTGGAGTTGGCCCAGACGATCCCGGGGAATGGCCGTCTTGGATTCCACGCTCACGAAGAGCAAGGTGGTGTCCACGCGCATCAGCATGCCCCAGTGTTTGAGGGTGTCCTCGGGGGATTTGTAAAGGTAGATGCGGGCTTGCGGCGGCTCGATGTTTTCGGCGTTGGAATCCGGGTCGGCCTTGAAGAGGTAGGCCAGGGCGGCGGAAATCTGCTTGTCCTTGGAATGGCCTTTGGGAAGCGCGGTCTCGAAAATCGAGATCCTCAGCTTGCGGTCATCGCTTCGAACCAAGGTCCTGACGGGAAAGCCTTTCTCGGTCCTTTCGGACGGCACTTCGATCCAGGCCGGCGCCAAGGCGGTGAAATTCCAGCCGGTGCGGCTTTGGTATTCCTGGAAGCACCGATCCTGTTCCCGTTTGGCGGTGACGGTTTCAGGGATATGGAAAACCGTGGAATCAACTTGCGCTGCGGGCCCGGCGCCGGGATGCTTTATCCCGGCGCAATCCCATGTCCCCAGGGATAATAGACCCAGGACCATCAACCGCAATGGGACGCGTGCGAGGTTGCGTGTCGGGATGGGCAAGGTGGTTATACCATGTTTGGGAAAGCTTAACGACTCCCGTTCATTATAGCATTCGCATAATTTACGAATCCCGGTCGGAGCCGGAACCCCCGGGACGAATTATATTTATGATCGTGGCAGGCGGAATAGGCGACTTCAGCGTTACAACGGGTAAGGATCTTTCGGGAAACCGGGGCACGGAGTCCCGGCCCGGATCCCAATCCGCATCGTCCCGGAAGGCCGGGCAAGGCAATTTCCATTACATCGTCCTCATGAAAAAAGGCTGGGAGCAGGATGCGCCCCTGCGTTTCCACAACGGCCAGCTGGACGATTTGCGTAACCGCTTCCGGCTCACCTCCAAGGTGCCGCTTCCGGAAATGCCCCATTTCTTTCCCGCCGGTGCGGAAGGGGAAATGACCTTCCAGGGCCGCAACGTCCTCCATCTGGACAATGCGCTCCGGGAACAACCGCTATTCGCCCATCTGGAAACCCTGCGGGATCTGGTGCAGCGTGTCGCCGATCGCAAGATCACCTTCCCGGATTTCATCTCCGGCCTCAACGGCATCTCCATTCCGCCTTCCTGGCGCAACGAGATCGTGAACGGTCTTTTCGAACATGCCAATCCCGGCGCCCCCGTGGTTCCGGAACCCAAGAAGCCCGGACTATCCAGCGACATCGACAAGCTGATGGAAATGATCAACCAGGACAATTCAGGCGGGTCCAAGCTCAGCCCCCATCTCGGCCGCTTCCTGGAGGAGGTCGGCCGCGAGAGCACCGGTTTCATCCTCAAGGATGGTGCCGCGAAGGAACTCCACAAGGACCTCGTGCAAACGCTGGAAGCCCTGCGTGGCAGCCTCCTCCGGCATGGCGCCCTCGCGGACGCCCTGGGTTTCATGTCCTCCCTGCAGCGCCTGGCCCGCGGCGCCAAGGGCCGGGAGCGCCAGACCGTCCATCTCTGGTCGGAAATCCCCGCGGACCCGTCCGCCCTGCTCCTCGGCGAAACCGTCGATGAAGGCGCTGAGTCCGCCGTCGCCATCGTGATCACCGATCCTCTGGAACGCGACGCCTCTTTCTTGCGCCAGGCCGCCAACCTCTCCTCCTCATTGCGTTGCCCGCTGCTGCTGCAGCTTCCCGGCGAAAGCATTCCCAAGGACCACGATGCCGTCAAGGTCCTTTCCGAATCGGTCCGCAAGGCGGATACCTTCTTCTTCGCCGGGGGCGTAGCCTCGCGGGTGGAAGGGGAAAACTGCGTGTTCCGTCCCGCTGCGCTCGCCTTCATGGAAGGCCTGGTCGCCTCGCGCGAGAACGTCGACTACTACATCCACCGCGCCATGGTCCTGGAGGACCAGGATCTGGTCACGGAAAAAGGCCAGGCCCGCGCCTCGGACCGGCTGCTGGATCAGGCGCAGGTGATCGCCCTGAGCGCGCAGAAGATCAACCGCGTGAATGGCGTGCGCAATCGCAGCGAAGCTTCCTTTCCGCTCCTGTCCGCCTGGGAGGATGCGTGATCGGGCCGCTCGCCTGAAAGCATTCCATGGCTGACTATTTCCTGCAAATCATTTCCGGCGTCCAGGTCGGACGCAAGATCCGCATCGCCAACGGCATCACCTTGGGCCGCAATCCGGAAAACACCGTCTGTTTTTCCGGTCCCGACGGGACCCTGGTTTCGGGCAAGCACGCCGTGATCGAAAAGCGCGGCGAGATCCTGATGCTGCGCGATCTCGGCAGCACCAACGGCACCTTCATCAACGGCACCCAGATCGCGGAACACGTGCTGAACACGGACGAAGTGATCAGCCTGGGCGTCAGCGGCCCCAAGATGCGCATGGTGGAAAAGTCCAATTCCGCCACCGATTCCACTTCGATGAAACCCGTCGGCGGGGCCGCGCCCGGCGTCTCCTCCCAGGAGCCCCGGCAGCTCCGCACCGAGTTCGAAGGCAAGCATCCGCCCGGCAAGGCCCAAACGCCTCCGGGCTTCTTCAAGTCCAAGGGCAAGGTTCCGGCCGCCGGTCCTGCCGGACACGGATCGGGCGGCAAGGGCCGCAGTCCCTCCCTCGGAAATTTCGGCGGCGGCGGCGGGGACGACGACGAGAACGCCGGCAACTATACCATGGGCCTGGCCCAGCGTTTCAAGGACGATGAGGCCGGCAACGACGAGATGAAGGAACTGATCAAGGACAAGGGCCGCGCGGAGCGCATGGTCAAGAGCGGCGTGCTCAGCAAGCGCGACGCCATGATGATCCAGTCCGCGGCCACCATGCATTCTTCGCAAAAGCAGCGCGCGTTGATCATCCTCGGGTCCGTATCCCTGGTCGCGTTCATCATCGTCAGCATCCTCCTCTACCAGAACATGGGCTACCGCGGCAAACTCAAGCAGCAGGAAAACCTGCTCTCCGAGGCCAAGAACCTGGAATCCCAGATCAGCCAAACGCCAACCGATCCCAACGACGAGCATGACAAGGCCGTGCTGGTCGCCAAGCTGCGCGCGGCCGAGCGCCAATTGATGAGTGTGCGCTCCAACCTGAAATCCTCGGACATCATCAACACCTACAAGAATCCGCTTGGCCGCGAAATCCACACCATCCTGGAAGGCTTCGGCAAGCGCGACTACATCGTGCCGGACATTTTCATCAAGCAGGTGGAGAAGCACATCTACACCTTCACCAAGACCTCCACGCGCAGCATCATCGAACGTTCCTTCGCCAACAGCCACCTGCACAAGCGCACCATCGAGGACGAACTGACGCGCCAGGGCATGCCGCTGGCGTTCTACTATCTCGCCATGCACGAAAGCCTGCTCGACTCCACCATCATCAGCAAGGTGGGCGCGCGCGGGCTCTGGCAGTTCATGCCCAAGACGGCGCGGGACTACGGCCTGCGGGTGCCCGAGAACTGGGAGAACCTGGCGCCGCAATACGATCAGCGCACCAACCCGCAATTGTCGACCCAGGCGGGCGTCAAATACCTGAAGACCCTGTACGCGGAATTCGGGGACGTGGCCCTGGCCATGGCGGCCTATAACGCCGGCGAAGGCCGCATCCGAGCCGCCCTACGCAGCATCGATGATCCCATCAACAACCGCGACTTCTGGTACATCTATCGGCTGGGCACCCTGGCGGACGAGACCAATGAATACGTGCCGAAGATCATCGCCACCATGATCATCGACAAGAACCGCGCCCGTTACGGGTTCTCGGAGTAGCGCTTACCGGACCTGCCGGACTCCCTTACGTCGATTTCCCGTCCTTTGAGTCTTTGACGCCCGTTCCTCACTCCCATCCCGGACGACCATTCCGGACGGCGGGTCCGGTTCTCCGCGCGGGGAACGCTTCCGGCGTGGTTTTTTCCTGCTCTCCGGTTCTCCCAATCTCCTGCAATTCCGGGATCTGCGGCCCAACGCGGGCGGATTTTCCCACCCGTCATAACACTTTCAGCCAATAACCATCGGGTTCCTAACCCTGTCGCAAGTCCTTTAAATAGGCCGTTTACTACCCCAATCTTGCAGGTCCGCGGCCGTGTTTTTATATTTTGGAACATCGTTTTGAATACTTATCAGGAGGTACTTCGGTGGCCGTGAAAATTGGAATCAATGGATTTGGTCGTATCGGGCGTTTGGCTTTCCGGGCCGCTGTGAACCGTCCCAACGTGGAAATCGTAGGGATCAATGATCTCATCGACGTGGAATACATGGCGTACATGCTGAAGTACGATTCCACCCATGGCGCGTTCGACGGCAAGGTCGAAGTCAAGGACGGCAAGCTCGTCGTCAACGACAAGGCCATCCGCGTCACCGCCGAGAAGAACCCGGCCGATCTGAAGTGGGCCGCCGTCGGCGCCGACTTCGTCATCGAGTCCACCGGACTCTTCACAACCATCGACAAGGCCCAGGGCCATCTCACCGCCGGCGCGAAGAAGGTCATCATCTCCGCTCCCTCGGCCGACGCCCCCATGTACGTCATGGGCGTCAACCACGAGAAGTACAACTCCTCGCAGCACGTCGTGTCCAACGCCTCGTGCACGACGAACTGCCTGGCCCCATTGGCTAAAGTCGTCAACGACAACTGGGGCATCGTCGAAGCCCTGATGACCACGGTACACGCCACCACCGCCACCCAGAAGACCGTGGACGGTCCTTCCGCCAAGGATTGGCGCGGCGGCCGCGGCGCGGCCCAGAACATCATCCCTTCCTCCACCGGCGCCGCCAAGGCCGTCGGCAAGGTCATTCCCGAACTCAACGGCAAGCTGACCGGCATGGCCTTCCGCGTGCCCACCCCGGACGTGTCCGTGGTTGATCTCACCTGCAAGCTGGCCAAGCCCGCGACCTATGAGCAGATTAAGGCAGCCATGAAGCTGGCTTCCGAGACCACCCTCAAGGGCGTTCTGGGATACACCGAAGACCAGGTCGTCTCAAACGACTTCCTAGGCGACCCCCGCACCTCAATCTTCGACGCCGATGCCGGCATCGCCCTCAACGACACCTTTGTGAAGCTGGTGGCCTGGTACGACAACGAATGGGGATACTCCAACAAGGTCATTGACCTGATCCAACACATGGCCAAGGTCGGCCTCTAAGCGCATGAGGTAAGGCCGGAGGCACCGTCTGGAAGCGAAAGCCTCCCGACGCGCTTCCGGAAGCGGTGGGCATGGTTGGCGCTGAATCAGCGCCAACGATCAACAAAGGCGCTAGCGCGCCATCGGGTCCCGGGCCGCAAGCACGAGACCCGAAACACGGGCAAAGCCCGTGTTTGTTGACTCCAACCGCCGCACCTGACCTTCGGGCTGTCCTTACCAGCGGCCTCTGCCGCTTCGACAGCCCAAACGCCGCGGCCCGCAAGGACCGCGGCGCTTTTTTTCCGGCCCAAGGCAATCTTTGCGGGGCAACGGGATATTTTTCCAAACCGCGCATTGCGCGGCCTTCCGCGAGGGGCGCGGTGAACGTCATCATCTCAACCACGGATACGCACATGGCCAAGTTGTTCATCGAGGATTTACAGGTAACCGGCAAGCGCGTACTCGTCCGCGTGGATTTCAACGTCCCGATCAAGGACGGCAAGGTCGAGGACGATAAGCGCATCGCCGCCGCCCTGCCTTCCATCAAATACCTGCTCGACAAAGGGGCGAGCGTCGTTCTTATGAGCCATCTCGGCCGTCCCGACGGTAAAGTCATGCCCGAATTCAGCCTCAAGCCCGTGGCGGCTAGCCTCCAAGAGCTGCTCGGCAAGCC
>Ga0209515_10006556_pt1 | contig 14410 bp, 17 predicted proteins | sample Subgroupgradi54m_FD_187454 | JGI IMG/M metagenome (GOLD analysis project Ga0209515, IMG submission 187454) | Subsurface groundwater microbial communities from S. Glens Falls, New York, USA - GMW60B uncontaminated upgradient, 5.4 m (SPAdes)... ...
CAAAAGATGAAAGACCTCGAGACCTCGAACGCCACTCTTGCGCTCCAGCTGAAGGACGCGGAGGCGCGCGCTTCGAGGTCCGAGGACGAGCTCAAGGCGTTGCGCGACGAGAAGGCCAAGCGTGACGCAGACGATCTGCGGGCCGAAGTCGATTCGGCCTTTGAGACGTACAAGGACAAGAAGGGCCTCTCCGACGGAGACAAGGGGCACATGCTCCGCCTCTGCACGGCGGATCGCGAGGCGTTTCGCGCGATGTACCCGCCGGTCAAGGCGAGCGAGCGGCACCTGCTGCGCGACCTAACGAAGGAGTCGCGAGAGCGGACCCCGGACCTCGGCGAGACACGTTTGTCGGTCCGAGAGCTCGCGCGCAAGTTGATGGTGGAGCGAGGGCTCTCGCTAGCCGACGCCCAACGTGTGGCGTTTACGATCATCCGCAAGGCGAGCTGAGGAGACGACCATGCCCAACACCAACTTTCAATTCGCCGGATTTCCGGGAGCCGATCTCGCGCTCTACAACTTCGGAGGTACGGACATCGCGGCCGGTCTCGGCGTGCTCGCCGACACCGCCAACACGATGTCGGCCCAGAACAAAGAGGCCCCGGGGGTCGCGCTCCCGGCGATCGCGGGAAGCATCGATGCCTCGCTTGGCGTCACCGTCGACACGATCAAAGCCGGCGCGGTCGGCCGCGTGCGCCTCTCCGGCGGCGTTCCGATGACGGCCGACGGCGCAATCACCGCCGGCGACTACATCACCCTGTCGAGCGCCGCCGGCAAGCTCGGCTTCGCGAAGACCGCCGCCAAGGGGAGCGGCGTCATCGTCATTGGCCAAGCCCTCGACACCGTCGCCGACGGAGACACCGTACTCGCGTGGCTCTTCGGTAAGCGCACCGCCTGAAGGAGATCATCATGGGACACCTCGTCACGTACCGCGACGAAAAAAGCGGTCAGGACCTCAAGCTCGATCTCACAGACGGGCGCCTCTTCGACCTCGCCGGAAACCAGCTCGCGCAGTGGACTCCCGCCGACGACGATCACACGGCGCTTCTCGCCGACTATGCGGCCGACCACGCCAATCAGATCCTCTGCGCGACGATGTCGGGCGCCGATCCGATGCGCGCCCGCGAAGCGCGCGCGTCGTTCCTCACCTCGATGGGAGGTCTCTACGACGACGGCAAAATCGTCAAGATGGACCTGGGGCCTGGCGACGTACACATCCCCTCGGCGCTCCCCAACTACGCGGCCGGGTACAAGAACGAGCAGCCGATCGCGGACATGCTCTCGCCGCCGGTCATGGTCCCCAAGACCGCGGACTACTACTACACCTTCGCCAAGGAGGATGCGTTCCAGCGCGCGCGCCCCCTCTCCGGCGGTTCGGGTGATGCCGTTCCCGAGATCGGCGCGCGTCTTTCGAACGCGCAGTTCTCGACCAAGGAACGCGCGCTCGGGGGCTTCGTCGGCACGCAGACGACCGCGACGGCCGATGCACCGCTCCGCATTCAACAGGCGACGGTGCGCCGCGTGGTCAACGCGCTCCTCCTCGAGCGCGAGATCCGCGTCTCGAGCCTGCTCATGACCGCCGCCAATTGGGATCCAACGGTCGTCGTCACGCTCGGCGCGGGCTTCCAGTGGAACGGCGGCGCCTCGGCCGATCCGATCAAGGATCTCCATACCCGCATCGAGGCTTCCTGGGGAGGCATCACGGGGATCGGCTTGAGCGAGCGTGTCTGGGATGACTTCGTTCGCAGCCCGGCGGTGAAGAGCTACTACGCCTTCAACGGCTCGGCCTCGCCGATTCCCAACGAATCGCAGATCAGCGCGCTGCTCAAACTCCCGCCGATCTACGTGGGCAAGATGAAGGTCATCAACACGTCCGGCACGCTGGACTACATCTGGGGCAACGACGTCGTCCTCTTTCGACAGCCGGAGCAGATGCCCCCGGTCGATCAGGAGGACGTCGCGACCTCGTACACGTTCCGGTGGGCCGGCGGCGATGCCCGCGACGGCGTCTACAGCGGCGGGTTTCTCATTCGCCAGTTCTTCGTCCAGGACCGCGGCTCGCGCGGTGGCATGAAGATCGTCTGCGTTCACAACGACGACGAGAAGATGACGTCGCAATTCGTCGGTGGGCTCGTCAAGGCCGCGCACCAGTGATGGGGGACAAGATGGCCGACAAGAATGAAAAGGTTACGCCCGCGCCGGAGCCGTCGAAGGCCGCGGGCATCTATGTCACGAAGCACCACATCGTGTACGGAGCGCAGCGGACGGAGCTCAAGCCTGGCGAGCTCGTCGAGCTGACAAAGGAAGAGGCGGAGCACTTCCTCAAGTGCGAGGCGGTCGCGCCAGCGAAGTAGCCCGTGTTCATCACTTCCGACGATCTGAAGAACGCGCTCGGGCCGTCCACGTTTCTCACGATCTTCGACGACATGGGAACAGGCTCCGTCCCCTCCGCGCCGGTGGAGCTCATCATCAAGCGCGCTCACGCCGAGGTCATGTCGTACCTGCCGCGTGTCTACGACACGATGCCCGCGGAGCTCCCCGCACCTGTTCCGGCGATCCTGGTCAGCGCGGAGCTCGACTACGCCGTTGCGTTCTCGTTCGAGCGACACCCGGAGTACGTGCGCACGTTCGGCGAGACAAAGCGCCTGGAGCGCTGGAACCGCGCTGAGAAGAAGATGGAGCGCATCGCGTCCGCGATTCAAGAAATTGCGCCCAACGACAGTCCCCCCGAAGCCAAACCGAGAACGAGCGGCGGCATCGTCTACGACAACGCCCGGCGCATGCTCATCGATTCGCCCGATGGCACGTTCAACGGGGGCGACTTCTGATGTTCGACGTGCGCATCGAGGGCGAGGACGACCTTCGGCGCGCGTGGTCCGCGGCACTTGCTCAGGTCTCCGATGGGATCCGCTCGGGCGTGCAGAAAGGCGTCGACGAGGGGGCTGCCGAAGCGCGCACGCGTCATCGTTACACCGACCGGACCGGTAACCTGACGAGCAAGACTTCGGGCCGAATCGTCACGTCGACCCAAGGCGGCGCCGAGGGGGAGATCGTCGCCGACGCGCCGTACGCGAGCTTCGTCGAAGAAGGGACGAAGGCTCACGTGATCCTCCCGCGCCGCGGGCAGTGGCTCGCCTGGGAGCGACCGCAAGGGGATTGGCACTTCGCGCGTCGCGTCAACCACCCCGGCAGCAAGCCCTATCCGTTCATGGGCCTCGCGTACCTGAAGTGCGAGGCGGTCATCGAGCGGGAGGTGGAGATCGGCGTCGCGCGCGCAGAGCGCGTTCTCGATGAGTGACCTTTGCCCGACAACTTCGGCCTCGTCCAAGTCCCGGTCGCGACCTCCGCCCAGGGGGAGGCGGCCGGAGACCCGGTTCTCTCGAAGCTCGTCACCTTCCTCGCCGCCTTTCTGAACGAGAACGCGTCGAAGGCATGGGGCGAGGTGGTGCCCGGCGCGCCGCTTGTGCGAACCGTCTTCACGCACGACCCCGAGGACGTCGTCTTCAACGAGCGGCATCTTCCCGCCCTCTTCCTCTGGAGAGGATCCCAAGCCGCGGAGCGAATCGCGGACGACATCTTCCTTGATGCGACGCAGTGCACCCTCCTTTGGGTGTTCCCGCCGGCGCCGCAGGAGACTCAGCGGCGACGTGAGACGTTCGCCAACGCCGTCGCCAAACTCGCTCTTGTGGCCCTCGAACGGGGGCGAACCCCCAGTTATTTCTTCGATGGCGATACCGATCCTACTGCTCCGACGCTCGGGTCGCTCGTCTACGCGCAGGCGAATGCGAACGTCTGGTCCGTCGCGCTCACGAAGGGGCGGCGGCACAAGTTCGTCGAGCGGATCGAGGACGGAGCACCTCGCACATACGCCGCGCTCGAGATGACGCTCGAACTCCAGGAAGATCTCGAGCTCGGGATCGACAGTTTCGATGGACCCCCGACTGCCGACGCCGACCTGAAGAACGTCGACGGAACGAGCGTCGTTCACAACCAGTTCTGAACGCGCGGAGACAACGTATGCCGCAAGCCACCACGCTCGATGTGTATCCGAATCCCTACGCGGCGCTCGACGCCAAGGCTCGGCCATCGGGGGCTTTCCCTTGGGACCCCGCGCACAAGCCGGAGCGCGGCCATGTCGGCGCATCCCGTCGCGTCTGCGAGAAGACGGGAGACCTCGTGTTCGATTTCGACGACGGGCCGCTCACGCTCCCCAACACGATCCACTATCGACGAGGGATCCAGTCCGGTCAGCTCGTGGCGGCAGACGTCGCTACGGCGGACGCGTGCGGCTTCGCCTTGGACGATCCCAAGGCGGTACTGGACGCAGCCAAAACAGAGGCCGCGAAACGTTGGAGCGATCAGCACGGGCAGCCTCCCCCGTGGAGCGGCGCGCAGCTCCCTCTCGAGGTGGCCATGACCAAGCCCCGGAAAGAGATGAAGTAACATGCCGATCGTAATTGCCGGCTTCTCGTCGACCGACAAGGTGCCCGGGGCCTATGGCGAGGTGAAGTTCGGGGCAGGCGCCATTTCCGCCGCAAGCATCCCCCTCGTTCTGCTCCTCGTCGGTTTGAAGACCACCGCCGGTAGCGCAAACTCCGACACAGAGGTGAAGAGCATTTTCTCCCAGGACGACGCGACGTCGTATTTCGGCGCCGGCTCGCAGCTCGAGCGGATGTGTCGAAAGGCCATCAAGTACCAGGGCGTTCAGATCAAAGCGATCGCGGTGGCCGAAGCGGGAGGCTCCATTGCCGCCACAGCCTCCATCACCATCAGCGGCTCCTGGATCGCGACGGGCACATGGACCTACCGTGTGGCCGGCGAGACCTTCACCGGCACGGTCGGCACCACCGACACCGCGACGCAGGTCGCCGCCGCGATTCGCGACGCGTTCAATGCCAACGCGGGATCTCCGGTCACGGCCGCGAGTGCTGCAGGCGTCGTCACGTTGACGACCAAGAACAAGGGAACGAGCCAAAACCGCCACGTTCTCTTCCAGGACAGAAGCCTCCTTCCCACCGGCGCGTCGTCCGCGATCGCCGGGGGCGCGGCGGTCACCGGGGATGGCGTCCTCTTCTCGGGGGGCACCGGCACTGAGAATGTGACCAACGCGCTCGCAACCATCAACCCGACTCGGTACGACCGAATCGCGATCGGCCAGCTCGATGCGGCAAACCTCACCCTGTGGCGGACACAGCTCAACGCGCAGGCCGAGGTCCTCACGGGCATCCTTCAGCACGCCGTCTGCGCGTCGAACGACACTCTCACCGCCGCGACCTCGCTTGCACAGACCTCGCTCAACGCGCAGCGCTTTCAGCTGTGCTGGCACCTTTCGTCCGAGACTCACCCGAGTGAGATTGCCGCGTCGATGGCGGGACTTCGCGTCCAGGCGGAGCAGTCGGATCCCGATGCTCACTTCGACGGAGCGATCCTCAAGGGGGTCTCTCCGCAATCGCAGCGGACCGACTGGCCGATCCACGCCACGCTCGTTTCTGCGCTCAACAACGGCGTGACGCCGATTACGACGACCCCCGACGGCTTCGCCACGGTGGTGCGCAGCATCGTGACCCACTCGCTCACGGGTGCGAACCCCGACTACTCGACGCTCGACACAGGCGACGCGGTGGTGCCCGACTTCGTGCTCGCGGCGCTGAAGCTCTACTGGGTGTCGCAGATCGTCCCCAACAATCCACGCGTCGCAGACGACAGCAGCATCGACGAACGGCGCAAGCCTTCGGGAATCATCACGCCGTCAACGTGGAACGCAGCGGTCTATGGCATCCTGAAAGACTTCGAAGCAGGTCGAACCGGCGGCGTGCAAATCGCTCCCATCATCATCAACGTCGAACAGAATCTCCCGGTGAGTCAGTTCGATCCCGCAGCGAAACGGATCATGACCGCGCTCACGGTGATCCCCGCACCAAGCAACCATCAAGTCGGGATCTCGGTCCGGCAGGCCGCGTAAGGAAAACCCATGGCGAACGTCAAAGTACGCGCCGCGTCGGTCTACATCGGCGGCAAGAAGGTCGGCACCTTCGAAGGAAACAACTACGACATCGCCAGCGGCGATGAAGCGCAGTTCGGCGATCCCGGATACCTCGGCCACTCCGACGGCGCGGTCACGACGAAGCTCTCCTGCACTGGCGTCATCCCCGTCTCGGGCATGCAGGTCAACATGATCGACATCATGAAGCAGAAGAAGGATGTCGACGTCACGCTCGCCCTCGTCGACGGGAAGATTCACCAGGTGACCATGCGCGTCGTGAACGCGAGCGTGAAGTCGAGCCACAAGAACGGCAGCCAAATGGGCGACTTCAACCTCGAGGGCGGCGAGCCCCAGATTAGCGGATGAGGGTCAGCGGATGAAGTTCTCCTCGCTTCTGCTTGGGAAGAAAGCCGAACGCTCGATCGATTTCCCGCTCGTCACCGGCGGCGATCTCCAGACCGTCCCCTCTGTCCTCGTCCCGCTCACCGGAACCGAGGAGAGCGAAGTGCTCGCCTACGCCCTGCGCTTCGCCAAGGAGAAGGGGGCCGAGAACCCAAAAGAAGGCGAGCCTCTCTACGATCTCGCCGTCATGGTGGGCACGATCGAGCGCGGGTGCTTGGACCCGGACTCGCCGAAGGAAGCGCGCGGCTCCGTGTTCGACGGAGGCGCTGCGCAGATCCTCGACAATCTCCCGCGCGAGACGATCGCATTTCTCTACGAACGGCAGCAGCAATGGCAGGACGAGTGCTCGCCGTCGGTGCGCAAGGTCACCGCCGACCAGCTCGTCGCCGAGGTCATCAAGCTCGCGGAGGCAGAGGACGATCTCCCTTTCGTGCGACTGTCGCCAGGTTTGCGGTGGATCTTGGCGCGTTCTATGGCGCGCCAGCTTCTCAGCTCACTCGGGGACAGCTCGCCGCCTGGATCGCTCTCCGAAGCCATTGGAGCCGAATTGAAGCGCGTGAACTGAAGCCCCGGGACCCCGGTGCCGAATGACGACGCTCTCCGCACTCAAGAAAACGGCGCAGCCACCGCGGGTGGCGATCCTTTCTCCCTCCGCGTTCGCGGATACATGGGAGACAAAACCGACGGCTGACGTGGCCGTCGGTCTTCGTCTTTTGTCGGAACGCGAGCTGCAGACCGCAAAGGCCGAGGCCAGCAAGAGCATCGAGAAGATGTACGCGGGAGACGATGGCGAGATCTTCGACCAGGAGAAAGCGGTCGAAAGTTGGAACGACGCGCTGGTGCGATGGGCCGTGGCCTACGCCACCTGCGATCCGAACGATGTGGCGAAACCCTACTTCGACTTTGCCGAGGACACGATCGCCATAGCGCTTACCCCGGAGGGGATTCGGCGGCTGTGGGACGAGTGGCGGGTTCTCGTCGACGAGACGAGCCCTCTCTCGCCGGAGGTCGATGCCGAAGGGCTCGCGAGCCTCGTTGGCGCCCTCTCTCGTCTCGACACACTGCCGCCGAACGCGCAGCGCCGCGTGCGAAGGCTCCTCGGTGCCTGCCTGACCGAACTCGGGGCATGAACGCGTGGCGAAGCTTCGCATCACCGTCGGCGCCGCTCTCGATCGCGACGCCACAACGGCCTTCGCTCCGATTGTCGAATCGGCCAAGCGGGCGCGGAAGCAGATCGAGGCGGAGCTGAATGCATCTTCGAAGGCATCGACCGCCTCCATCCGCAAAGGAGTAAAGGACGCCGAGGGCGCGTTCAAGGAGCTCGCGGATTTCGTTCAGGGGCGCTCGAAGACGATGATGAGCGCCGGCACGAAGGCCGTCGTCGACTTTACCAAGGAGACCAAGACAAGCTTCGACGCCGCGAAAAAGCAGTTCGCCGATCTCGCCCGCGAGGCGGAGCGAGAGATGAAACGCGTCGAGACCGCGAAACGCGGCGCCACGGGCGCAGCGGCAGGTGCGGGAGGCGGCGGAGGCGGCCGCCAGGGAGACGGGACCACCCGCTTCGGGCGGCGTGTCGGCTACTGGTCGATGCGAAACTTCGCGCCGGTCACGCCCACGCTCGCCATGGGCGGGCGAATCGCCGGAGACATCGCCCGCGGGGCGGGCGTCGATCTCAACGTCGGCTCGATGGTTTCGAGCTACGTCGGGCGGCAGAAGCGCGCCGTCGATCTCTCGAACTCGGCCTACATGCCGCTGACCGACGAGGAGGTGGCAAAGGGGGTCAAACCCGAAGCGAAAAACGTTCGGCAGGACCCTCGCGCGCTCATGGCCGAGGCTACGTCGGCCGGGATGGCGAACGCCATCGATCCGGAGAAAGCGCTCGAAGGGCTTCAGAAGTTCGTCGCCAAGACGGGCGATCTCGAAACGGGTCGCAAGATCCTCTCAGACATGGCGCGACTATCGCGCGCGACCGGCGCGGGCCTCGAGGACATCGTAGACGCCGCCGGCGACGTCTCCAATGCGCTCGGGGAGACCGACAACAAGGGCGCGAAGGTTAACGCGGTGATGAAGGCCATAGCCGCCCAGGGCAAAGTCGGCGCGGTCGAGATCAAGGATCTCGCCGTGCAAATGGCGAAGCTCGGTGCCGCCGCTGGGCAATTTTCGGGAAAGCCCGAAGAAGTCATGGCCCAGATGGGGGCGCTCACGCAGATGACGCGCGCCAAAGGGGGAGCTGCCAGCTCGACCCAGGCCGCGACCAGCGTGTCGAGCTTCGTTAACACCTTCTCGAAGGGCAAGCGCCTCGACGCGTTCAAGAAATACGGCATCGAGACGCAGGGACCGGGCGGGAGGATCCGAAATCCCGAGGAGATCATTCTCGAATCGCTCTCGAAGACGAAGGGCGACAACCGGAAGATGGGCGAGCTCTTCATGGACGTGCGTGCACGGTCCGTGACGCGCGGGTTCGAGACCATCTACAAGGATGCGGGCGGTGGACAGGCCGGTCTCGTGGCCGTCGACAAAGCGTTTAAGGAACTCGCCAAGGCGACGATGAAAGAGGAGGAGCTCGCAACCTCTCACGCCGCCTCGATGAACACCGCCGAGGCAAAAGTCCAGCTGTTCAAGAACCGGATCCAGGAGACGGCGGACAAGACCGCCGAGAAGCTCCTTCCCGCCCTCGAAAAGCTCGCGCCCACGATCGAGCGGGCAGCGCAGGCCTTTGCGGACTTCCTCCTCTGGGCCACCGACAACCCGGGGAAGGCTATCGCCGTCGCCTTGTCGGCCGCGATCGCCAAGGCGGCCATTGAGAACACCATCCGGGCGGGGGTCGAGAAGCTCTTCAGCGCAGGCAGCGGGGGCGGCGCGATCGGGGGACGGAGCATCGGAGGCAATCTCGCAGCAGCGGGCGTTATCGCGTCGCTCGCCGTCACCGCCATCACGATCGGCGAGGCCTACATCGACGATTTCTACGCGAAAAAAACACAGGAAGACAAAAAGGACTTCGCCGACAAGGTGGAGGCACAGAACCTCGCATCGAAGGCCCGGATGACGGGTGCGGTGAGCCCAGAGGAGCAGAAAAAGCTCGAGGAGCAGCTCTCGACGTTACGGGCGCAGACGGACCGCAAGCGCGACGAGGTCGGATCTCCAGGCGGCGGCATCGACATCGCGGCGGGCGCCGCACTTCAAGTGGCAGGCCTCTTCTCTTCGGCGGCCGAAAAGGAGGCCAGCGAGGTCCAGGCGACCCGCTACGCCGAGCAGAAACGCTCCTACGACCAGGCGCTCGCCTCTCAGAAAGAGGTCGAGAACATCCTTCAGCGTATTAAGGAGGGCACTCTCAAGGTCCAAGTCGTCAATCCCCCCGCCGCGGACAGCTCCGGTCGCGCACCCGCGCCGACCAAGACTGGGGGTAACTGATGCCGACCGCAGCCGACGGGTTTCCGAAAGCGAGCTTCGACGGCGTGCAGTTCCCCGTCGAGAACGTGAAAATCCGCGGGGGGATCCGCTACCACGTGCACGAGTACCCGCACGCTCCCGGGGGAGCGCCCGAGAAGCTCGGTCGAAGCCTCTATCGCGTGCAGATGACGGGAAACTTCCAGGACCGATTCCGCGCGTACCCGAAGCTCTATCCCCAGGGGCTCGACAAGCTCCGCGTCGCGTTCGAATCGCAGAAGACGGCAACGCTCATCGTGCCGAATCTCGGCCCCATCGACGCCTTCTGCGTGTCGCATGAGCGCGACTTTCAGGCGAAGATCCGCTCGGGCGAGAAGACGAGCTTCGAGTTCTTGGAGGACCAATCCGGCGAATTCCTCCTCGAGGCGCTCACCGATCTCTCCTCCCCCACGCTCGACACGCACGCCGCCGACATGGCGCGCCAGCTTGCGCAAATCAAAGCGGAGCTTGCGGCTGAGGACGCGAAGAAGCTCTCCTCGCTCGTGGACGCCGTCCAAGGCGTCGTCAACGCGATTGGCTCGGTTCGCGATCAGGCAGATCTCTACGGAAATGTGCTCGAGGCGAAACTCCTCCAAGTCGCCCAGATGTGCGACACGATCAACAGCCTGAGCCCTCTCCAGAATCCGGTCCGCTTCGGGTTCATCGATGCGCTGCACGACCTGCACGCGTCGGCGCTCGCGCAGCTCGAGGATCTCAACAACACGCGCGTCAAGCTCGAGGAGTTTGTGGTCCCGATGCTCATGAGCCTCCAAGCAGTGAGCACGGCGATCTTCGGGGACGCCACGCACACAGAAGATCTGCTGTCCTTGAACGTCGTCCCCGACGCGTACCGCGTCTCTGCCGGCACCAAGATCCGCTACTACCCGTAGAGAACACGGCGTGGCGAAGTTCGGTACCGACGATCGCGGCGGCATCGACGATCGCGTGCGCCTCGAGCTCGACGGAAAGGAGGTCCTCATCGCCGAGACCTACGAGGTCACGGCCGGGGTTCTTTCGCAACCTGCCGCGTTCAGCCTTCGGCTCGGCCACGGCGATGTCGCCGCCAAAATCATCAAGAACTTTCCGCCCAAGACGCCGTTCAAGCTCTTCATCGGTGACGCGCTTCAGCAGAGCGGCGAGACGGACGGCTTCGTGGCCGAAGGGAGTGCCGGAGCGACGGGCGTCACGATTCGCGGAAGAGATGCCCTCGCGCCTCTTCACGATGGCTTCGTCGACGCGGAGAAAAGCTTCAAGGATGCCACCTACACGAGCCTCGTCGGCGCCGCGCTCAAGGCGGTGGGGATCACGACGGGTGAGCTCGTCGTCAGCGCGCGCGCCGATCGCCAGATCAAGGCGGGCGTCAAAATCGTCGAGCTCGCGCCCCCACGCACCGTCGACGAGATCATCGCCGACGCAGGCAAGTCGGACACCGGCGCGTCGTTTCAGGTCGTCCTCCAGTCCAAGCTCGGCGAGCGCTGGTACGAGTTCGTCCGCAGGCACATCGATCGGGCGGGGCTCTTTCTCTGGGCGGGTGTGAAGGGAGATTTCATCCTCTCGCAACCGAACGCGCAACAGAAGCCCGCATACCGCATCGTTCGGCAGCGCGGCAAATCGAACAATGCCGTCAACGTCGTCTCCGCCGAGTTTCAGAATGAGACCACGCACCGCTACTCCGAGATCATCATTTACGGTCGCGGCGGCGGGAGGAAGTTCGGGCGGACGAAGTCCAAGGGGAAGTTCACCGACGACGAGATGATCGCGCTCGGATACAAACGCCCGCTCGTTCTCCGCGATGCGAACGTCCAGAGCGTGCTTCAGGCGCAATTCCTGGCGCGGAGGAAGCTCGCGGAAGCCAAACGCCAAGGGTTCGCGCTGACCTACAAGCTCGCGGGGCACTCCACGCCGACGATCGACGGCAAGGATCGCGCGGTGTGGTCGCCCGACACGATCGTCGAGGTCGAGGACGACGAGTTCGCGATCAAGGACCTCTTCTACATCGAGAACGTCGTGCACCGACGCGCGCCAGAGACCACGACGACGATTCGCCTGATGCGGCCCGACGATCTCATCTTCGGAGGGCCGGATGGGTGATCCGGCGGTGATCCGACAGTGAGCTATCTCGGCTTCGACCTCGGCGTCTCGGTGCTCACGACCTACGATGCCGACGGCTTCCTCGGTCTCCAGATCGATGGGTACGGCGAGGAGAATTCGGGCCTTCAACCCTACGAGCTCCACGCTCCGTACGGGTTTCTCGCCCGACCGCTCGATCCGGAGCTCGACGGGGGCGGCCAGCCCATCGCCGGCAAGGGCTGTCAGGTGCTTTTCGCCCTCGAGGGCGGTCGGGCCCACGCATGGGCGCTCGGGGATCCCCGTGTCCTCAAGAAGCTTCCGCCGCTGCAAAAGGGGGGCTCGATTCAGTTTGGTGCGACGGGCGCCTTCTCCCTCATCGACGGGCAGACCGGCTCACAGACGACCTACATTCCGTATGGCTTCGATTCGAAGGGCGAGAACCCGACGAAGTCGATGTCGGTCGCGATCAATGTCGACAACGCAGGGCAAGAGTTCATCTCGATCGTCCACGGCGACGGGCAGGCGATCGTGCTCGGCCCCGACGGCGTGACTATCAAGAACAAAGCCGGCGACGCATTTTATTCGCTCGGCGCAGATGGGCACACGCTCTCCGGCGACATCACGCTGCACGGCTCGGTGAGTCTCGGCGGAGAAACTGCTCAGGAGGTCGTTCTGTATGCCGCCCTGGCAACGTGGGCAGCCGCACTCGAAGTGAAACTCGCGGCGGGCAACGCAGGAGGGCCAATCCCGATCGCCGTCCCCTTCGCGTCGCTCGTGGCGGCAATGAAGAGTCAGAAGGTCAAGGCTGCGTGAGCAGATGCGCCTTTCCGACCCTGGGATTCTCTCTCAAGATCCCCGGCCTCCCGCTCCCAAAACTTCCGAAAATTCCGACGGTAGCCCTGCCGAGTCTACCTGGGTTCGCGCTGACGCTTCCGTCGCTCTCCTTCTCGCTGAAGATTCCCGGAATCGCGCTTCCCAAGCTTCCAAGCTTGCCGGCGCTGCCGCTACCGACGATCCCGGGGTTCGTGCTGGCATTACCGACGATGGCGGTATCCCTGAAGCTTCCGTCGCTCCCGTTACCCAAACTGCCAAAGCTTCCTTCGTTCCCAACCATCCCGTGCCCGCTCGACATCGCGGCGTGACATGAGCGGAGGAGCCGGGCAGTTCGCAGCCGGTGTGGAGCCGGCCGGACACGATCCGGTCCCCGCTGCGAGCGCGACGGTGGTCCTCCCGAAGCCGATCGCCGCGGTCTTCTACGATCCGGCCACCAAGAACAATCCGTTCAACGCCGACGGATCGCTCCAAGAGATCCACCCTGTCGACCAGGCGGTGGCGCTCTCCCTTTGCATTCCACTTGGCTCCATCAAGAGCGCGCCCGACACCGGGCACGGGATCTTTCGGATCCGCAGCACGGCCGACACGGCTCTCCAGAAGAAGGTCGAGAACGAAGTCCTCCTCGCCGTGGCGGCTCTCATCACAGCCGGCGACATCGAGATCCTGCTCGTCGAGGTGAACGCCCCTCCGAGCGCAAAGGGGCGACTCGAGACGTTCGTGACGTACCGGAACCTTCGCACCCGCACGATTCAGACCGCGCAAGGATAAATCGTGGCAGACAACCTGACGGGAACCATCGCGACGTTCGGGCGCGACGAGCTCCGCGATCGGTATCTGCGTGACTACAAGATCCGAAACCCCGCCGCGAAGACGGGACCCGGCACGCAGCCGTTCATCGAGGCGAGCGCCCTTGCCGACTCCTTGGCTCCCCTCTACGCGAACGCGGTCACCATCGGAAACAACGTCGCGTCGCTCACCAAAACCGGAACGGCCCTTCAGCAGGAGGCACAGCGGCTCGGAACCGATCGGCTTCCCGCAGTGGGGGCGAGCGGATTCGTCGAGATCGACGCGAGCACGGGAGGCGGTACGGTCTTCGCCGGCGACGAGCTCAAGGTCTCGGGCCTCCGGTACAAGTGCACGCTCACCGCGGTCTACACGCCGAGCTCGCACTGCCCCGTCCAGGGGATCGACACCGGCCCAAACACGAACCAAAACGCGGGAGTCGTTCTCACATGGACGGCGCCTCGTCCTGGAATCGGCCCCACCGCGAAGGTAGTCGCGCAAGCGGACGGTTCCGGGCTTTCGGACGGGCGAAACGATGAGACCGACGGGGAGCTCAACTCCCGTCTGACCCAGCTTCGTGCCAATCCTCCCGCCAGTGGAAATGACGCGGCCTATCAGGCGGCCGTGCTCGAGACTCCCGGCCTCTCGATCGAGCAGGCGTTCACGTACCCCGCCATCAAGGGCCCTGGCACGATCGGGATCGTCTTCACGCTGCGTTCAGCACAGCCGGGAGGCGTGCGAATCCCGAACGCTTCGCAGATCGCCCAAGTGCTCGCCAATCTGACGGGGGCTTTCCCCGCAGATGATGGGATCTTCGTCGGAGCGCTCGTCGCCCAGAACGTCACGGTCGCCCTCCTCGTAACGTTCGCGGTGGGCGTTCCTGGATTTGTCGACATCCAGCCGTGGCCCCGGTCA
>Ga0209515_10006557_pt1 | contig 14408 bp, 6 predicted proteins | sample Subgroupgradi54m_FD_187454 | JGI IMG/M metagenome (GOLD analysis project Ga0209515, IMG submission 187454) | Subsurface groundwater microbial communities from S. Glens Falls, New York, USA - GMW60B uncontaminated upgradient, 5.4 m (SPAdes)... ...
CCGGAGCCGAAGGTCGTACCGCTGCTGGACCAGGTCGCTGGCGCGGCCACGAGTGACCAGGCGCTACAGTAATTGCGCTGACTGACTGTCTCATTATCGTTGACGGGTTCCGAGTCGTGATCCTCTGAGTGCCCATGGCGCCCTCCTCCCTCCGCGTCAGGCTAGGTCGGGGGCTCTTGGGACGCGCACGATCCGGCGGTGCCGCAGCAGGTCACTCTTGTAGTACCCCAACGCGGCACTGTCCACCATGCCTGAATCGGCGAATTCTCTGTCCAGCTAGAGGCAGATCGCCAATTCGCTTTTCCAGGTCCGGGCGCACGCGCTTGATCACCACGTGCCGCGGGATGTCGCTCTCGTAGAACCCGACCGCGGCGATGTCGACGAGCTGTCCGACGGCGACAGGGAACGCCGGGGTGGCACGATGCCCTCGCCGCCGTCGGCGACGATGTCCTTTCCACCTGGCTCCGTGACGGGGGAGGTTGCCATGGTGGTGGAGGCTGCCGAACAGCCAGCTCGACGCGGCATGGTCTAGAAATTCACTGGCTGGAGCGGCCCCAGCGTGCACACGCGCTGGTTGTTCACCAGGGTGCACGTGACGTGGATCGTCCAGCCCACGTCGGCCATGTTGCCGAACGAGTCCGTGGCTCCGCCGGCGACCCACACGTCAACCTGGTTGGCGCTGGGCGAGATCGTGGTGATCCTCTGGTAGGGCGGCGCGCTGAAGTGCTGGATAACCGGCGGGCCGTTGAGGAGGGCGTCGATCGTCACGTCGGTCAACGGCGAGGCGTCGGTCGCGGTGGCGGTCCAGAGGATGGAGCCGAGGCCGAGGTCGGTCGGCACCAGGTGGTACGTGGGCTTGGTGTTGTCAGCCTTGATGGTCACCGTGTGCTGGCCGGTCTGGCCCTCGGCGTCGAACGCGCGCACCGTGACCGTGTGGTTGCCGTCGGACCAGCTTGCGGTATCGAGCTGGATGATCCAGGGCGCCGCGGTCAGCGTGCCGACGTTCGTCCCTTCGCGCAGGATGTCGATGCGCGTGACCGCGACGTCGTCGGTGGCATCGATCGTGAGGCGCGGTTGCTTGGGCATGCTCGAGTCCACCGCCACCGACAGCACCTCGGGCGGGTCGTTGATGTAGGTGAACTGGCGCTCCACGTGGGTCGCGTTGCCGCACTTGTCGCTCACGTTGACCGCGACGGTGTGCTGGCCGTGGCTGAGGTTCGGCCACGCATGCTCGGAGCTCGCGGTCGGGATGCTGGCCACTGGAGCGCCGTCGAGAAACAGCTGCGCCGGCAAGTCGATGCCGCAGGTGTCCTCGAGGATGATCACGTGGTGCGGCCCGTCGCTGGTCTCGAACGACAGGGTCACGTCGGGTGGCGTGTCGTCGACGGGTGCAGGCAGGTCCACGGCCGTGGAGTTGAAGTACGCGTCGGTGACCACGACGTTGATGGTGTGCGCGCCCGGGCTGCTCGGGCTGTAGTAGGCCTCGTACGGCGACGTGTACAAGGTCGCGAAGGTGGCGCCGTCGACCATGAAGTTGACCGAGTAGAGCGAGTTCTCGAGCACGCCGACGTCGACGAGGTAGGGCGGGTGGGTGCCCGAGACGGTGGCGATGACGACGGGCGGAGTGCTGTCGGCGAAGACCGAGAACGAGCTGGTGGCCGTCCGCCCGTAGCCGTCGTGCGCCTTGAACACCAGGTTGTACGGACCCGTCGGCCAGCCGGACAGGTTGAGCGGGAAGGTGAAGGGCGCGCTCGTATCGGTGGCGAGCACCGTGCCGTTCAGCGACATCTCCACCTCGCTCGCGTTGCTGGTGGTGACCGTGAGGGTCGGCAGGATCGCCGGACCGGACCTCTGGATGTCGAGGATCTGCGGCGGCGGCGGCAGCGGGATGGTCACGGTCACGTTCCGGTTGGTGCGCCGGCCTTCCTGGTCGAAGGCGCGCACCTGGATGGTCCGCGTCTGGCCGGGTGACGCCGTGAGCTGCCGGCTGGCCGTGCACGTGGTGCTGACGTTGCCGCACGTCGTCGTGCCGAGCAGCGTGGCGCCCTCGTAGAACTGGATCTGGTCGATCTTCGAGGCGGCGGAGGTGGCTGTGGCCGAGATCGTGAACGAACCCGCGTGGATCGAGGTCGATGTGGTCAGGCTGGGCGGGCCGGTCACGACGAAGCTCGCCTTGCCGGTGGACAGGTTGCCCCACGAGTCGGTGCACTTGCCGAGCAACTTGTGTGGCCCATCGCTGGCGTTGAGCACCGTGCGCGTCATGGTCCCGCCGCCGAGCATCAGGAGCCGCGTCATGTAGTGGTCGGAGCCGGGCGGGTAGGCGCGGTCAGTCCACCAGAACGGCAGGCCGTCGACCCAGATGTCGAGGATCTCGATGGGCGAGCCGTGCGTGGTGATCGAATCGTAGCCGGAGAGCATCGCGACGATCGCGTGCGGATCGGTGGGCGAGGGCGCCGCGCTCATCGCGCATACGCCGGGTGCCACGCGATCGATCATGTACGAGCTGGTGAGCGTGCTGGAGTGGCCGTACGTGTCGTGGACGATCAGCGCCATGGTGGCGTTGCCGCCCGGCAAGGAGGTCAGATCCATCTCGACGGTCGTGTCGATCTGATGGACGGTACCGGAAACCAGCTTCGGCCCGGTCGACAGCGTGCCCACCTTGAGCTCGTAGGAGTAGGGGTTGAGGTCGTTGGCCCTGACCCGGAAGACGCGAAGCGAGCTGCGCCACTGGAAGGTGTCGATGACCGAAAGACCCGCGGGCGGGTCGTTGTCGTACTCGTAGCTCGTCGAGGCCGAGCCGACGTTGCGGCAGCCGTCCTCGGCGCGCAGCTCGAAGGTGTGCACGCCTGGGCCGAGGTCGGTGAATGGCATGTCGGCGGCCGCGGCGCGGTATTCGATCTGGGCGCCCGTCTGCTGGTAGAACGCGACCGGCACGCTGGCCTGCCGCAGCGTGCCGTCGACGTAGAGCGATACGACCGGCACCGGCTCGCTCGCGGGCACGCGCACGAAGCCGATGACACGCACCGAGCTGCCCAGCTGGCCCGCGGCCACCACGGGGACCACGGGCGCCTGGCGATCCGCCGGGCCACCCACCGCCATCGCGCCCCAGGCGTCCTGCACGGCCTTGTAGCTCTCGCTGCAGCGGCCGTCGAGGTACTCCGCGGAGCGCACCATGCCCTCGCGGAACTCGAGGAACGTGGGCGCGTCGCCCGGGTTGAACTGCGTGCTGACGGTGAGGTAGAGCAGCGCCGCGGCCTTGCTCAGGCCCACGCCGGCAAGGCCGGCGGGCAGGAGCGCGCTGGTGTTGTTGGGCGCGGGCGGCGGCGCGGGCGGCCCCCACGGCGCGATGCCCTGGGCGAGGAAGTAGAAGGCGCGCCGCACGATGCCGCCGGCCGCGTGCGGCCCGAGCGTTCCGTTGGCGAGGCGCGTCGGCACGCCGGGATCGTAGACGTCGAGCGAGCCGAGATTGTCGAGGCTGGGTCGATCGAACTGCCGCCACTCGCCGGGGTAGATGCGGTCGGCGAAGAACCAGCCGCGCGGCGGCATGATCTGCGCCGTGCCGGGTGCCTGGTACCACCAGCCGTCGATGAGCACGGCGAAGATGTCGGCGATGCCCTCGTGCAGCGCCTTCCACTCGTTGTTGGTGGTCGGCATCGAGATCTCGCTGGTCAGCACGGCGTGCACGTACTCGTGGCCCAGCCACTCGACGTCGGCCGCGGGCACCGAGCAGTCGGGGTTGGAGGCCGGGCACTGCGCCGCGTTCACGACGCGCGTGCCGACGATGATCGTGTTCTGCGGCCACGAGAACGCTGCGTTCCAAGGCCAGGTCGTCGAGTTGACGTGGATCTCGAGCGAGTCGGTCACGCCGAGGAGGCGGCGGTTGAACACGTCGCGGAAGAAGTCGTAGGCCACGCCGACCGCGAAATGGGCGTCGGCAGCCACGGTCCGGCCGTGCTCGCCGGCGGCGAAGGTCCGGTCGAACGGAAACACGCCGTCGCCGAAGTGCAGGTCGGTGTCGATCACCCGCTCGACCCGCTCGGGATTGGGCAGCTCGATGAAGGTGTGGATGCCGCTGCCGACGGTGGGGCCGCACGGGCTGGCGTTGCTGATCTGGTCGCCGCGGGTCAGATCGGTCAGGCAGGCGCCGAGCACCGGCGGCGTGCCGGTCATGGTCGGCTCGACCTGCAGCACCATGCTCGGCTCGAAGTAGCCCTGGCCATCGGCGAAGTCCTGCAGCAGCGTCGACGGCATGGCGACGAGCTCGCCGCTCTCGGCATCGATGACCGCGATGTGGTCGGCGACCAGCTGCTCGGGGGTGCCGAGGAGCTCGACCTGGTAGGTCAGCCGCAGCGACTCGAGCACCTGGCCTGCGCCGCGCGCATCGTCGACCACGGTCGCCTCATAGGCCAGGCTGGTGTGCCGCACCGTGGGCGGCAGCGACGCCACGCGGCCTGTGCGCGCGAACGCCTGGTCGATGGCCCGCTTGCCCGCCTGCTGCTCGGTGAGCGCCGGCCGGCGCCGCGTCGCGCGCGCGCCCGCGCCGAGGTGCAGCGCGCTCACCACCCGTGCGCGGCCGTGGCCGTCGCGCAGCACGCGCACCCCGGCGCCGTGCACCGCGATGCCGTCGAGCGCGAACGTGTACTTGTCGAGGCGAGCGCCCTCGGGCGCATGCGCGTCGAACGGCAACACCGAGTGCGAGAACACCAGCTCGAGCGGCGCGAGCTCGGCGGCGAGCGCCTCGGGCGTCTGGGCGCTCGCCGCCGCCAGGGTGCTGTCCTGCAAGGACGTATCTCGAGACTCGACGGGCAGCTCGCCGTCGCAGGCGCCGAGCACGAACGCGGTGGCCAGCAAGACTCGGGAGTTGTGCATGGCCCCGCCCAGTGCAGGATGCGCACCGCGTGAGATCTCGAATGATCTCGCGCGCGAGTGGCCAGTGCGTGGAGCCGCTGGACGAACTGCCTAGGCAACTCGCCTAGCGGCGATGACCGAAGAAGGACGCGAGGCATTCTCGCGGCTTCTACGATCTCGCTGCGACTTTTCGCGGCCGCGTCCTTCGTCCATTCGAGGAGGATTCCCATGATCAGCGCGGAATGATTGGCGAAACCGTCGCGCCGACCAGGCCAATGGCCATCCGGCGCACCGACGTGACCTTCGCCGAGGCCATCTCCACGGTCTACCAGGCGACCAAGGTGCTCGAGTACCTGAGCGGCATGTCCTGCGAGGACACCGACTCGCTGCTCGTCATCCGCATGGTCACGCGCGGTCAGCCCAACCTGACCGAGTACCTGGAGAAGCTCGGCCCGAGCCGGGCGTCATGGTCATCTCACTCATGAACGACGTGCTGCAGGTGCCGCGCTTCGGCACCAACAAGCTGCCGTTGCCCGTGGGCGAGCGCCAGCGTCTCTTGCGCCAGGCGCTCGCGGATCCCGAGCTCATCAACCGCGACGGCTTGCTCGAGCTGCCCTTCGCGACGCTCCTGCGGCGCGTGCCGCGCCTGGCGCGCATGGCCAAGATCGAGCACATCGAGGTCGAGATCACCGGCGCCAACATCGGTGACGCGCAGGGCCACATGGAGATCGTCGAGCGCGGCACCAGCACGCTCGGACGCCTGGACGGGACGCAGTGGTTCCTCCGGCTCGAGCCGCGCCGCGCGCTCGCGAACGTGTTCTTCAACGGCTTCCGCTCGCACGCCGTCGCCGAGCCGAACTACTACAAGAACAAGCAGCCGGGCGACCGGCCGCTCGTGAACGGCGACTGGCAGCTGGTGCTCGATCAGCTCGACGACCTGGACAACCAGGACATCGACCTCAGCAGCCTGACCGACGTGAAGCTGTACATCTACTACTTCACGCCCCAGCCCCAGGTCAGGACCGGAACGAGTCGGCGTCCAGCCCCAGCCGCCTCAGCCAGCGTCGAATCTGGGTCGGCGCCTTGTTCATGGCGCGCGCCACCTCCGCCAGGTTGCCCCGGTGCTCACCCAGAAGCGTGGTCAGGATGTCGCGCAGCTGCTCGTCCCCCGCGATCTTCCTGGCCGTCGCGCCGGGAGCGGGTGCAGCGTGTCGCGGCGGCGCCCGTAGCGACTCGGGCAGATGCTCCAGCTCGATCAGCTCACCGCGGGCGAGCGCGACCGCCGACGTCAGCGCCTGCTCCAGCTCGCGCACGTTGCGGGGCCACTCGGCGAAGAAGAGCGCGCGGGCGGCCTTCATGGACAGGCGCACCCGCGCGGCAGCGCTGCCCAGGCGCGCCAGCAACGTGGCGATGAGCAGGCCCAGATCCTCGCGCCGCCGTCGCAACGGTGGCAGCCGCAGGGTGAAACCGGCGAGGCGCGCGTGCAGATCGGCGCGGAAGGCGCCCGCGGCGACCAGGCCGTCGAGGTCACGGTGCGTGGCGGCGACCACGCGCAGGTCCACCTTGACCGGGCGCGTGCCGCCCACGGCGAGCACCTCGCGCTCCTGCAGCACGCGCAGGAGCGCCGCCTGCCCGGAGGGCGGCAGATCGGCGACCTCGTCGAGGAACAAGGTACCGCCCGAGGACGCGCGCACGAGACCCTCGCGGTCCTCGCCGGCGCCCGAGAATGCGCCCTTGCGATAGCCAAACAGCTCGCTCGCGACCAGCGACTCGGTCAGGGCGCCGCAGTTCACTGCCGTGTACGGACCGGAGCGCCCCGACAGGCGATGGATCTCGCGCGCGAGCACTTCCTTGCCCGTCCCGGTCTCGCCCAGGAGCAGCACGGACAGCGACGTCGCGGTGATCGCCTCGAGCGAGACCAGCTGCGCGGCATACGCGGCCGAGTAGGTGGCGAGCCCGTCGCCGAGCGCGGACGACGGCGGGGCCTCGGAGTACACGAGCAACGTGCGGCCTACCTCGACGACGTCGCCAGGAAAGAGGATGGCTCGTTGCAGGCGCTCACCGTTGATCAGGCTGCCGTTCAGGGACCCCAGGTCCTCGATGCGCCAGCTCTCCCCCGAGGGCGTCAGCGCGACGTGCTGGCGCGACATGCGGGGGTCGTCGATGAGCAGCCATCGCCTGGCCGGCTCTGCCGGTCCGCGGCCGATCACCACGGAGTCGACGACGAGGCCGTCGTGGCCGCGCTCGAGCAAGTGCCGCACGGGCGCGCGCAGCGGATGCTCGGTGCGAAACTCGACCAGCGCGGGAAAGTGCGGCACCGCAGGCGCCGGGCCGCTCTCGGCGTCGCGGAGCGTGGGTACCACGTCGGTGACGCCACCCTTCCCGCTCTCCCCCCGCGACCGGCTCATGAGGTCTTCGGTAGCGTCGACTGACCCATGCTGTCAAGCCGCGGGTCGTGAATGACGCGAGCCGCCACCCGTCCGGGTCAGGCCGGGCGCGACGAACGAGGCCATGCGGATATGCGTGGCTGCGGACCTGCGAACCGCCCCGCTGTACTGTGGAGTGGTTCAGCATGGACTCGACGAAGCGGCCAGACGGCGGTGAAGCTCGCGCGTCGACAGTGGTCGATTCGCAAGCCACCTCTCCGCCAGCACGTAGCTGGGAAGGAGCGTGCGTGCCGGGCACCCCACTCGGCCGCTATCAGCTCGAGCGGCTGCTGGGCCGAGGCGGCATGGGTGAAGTCTATGCGGCACTCGATCCCGAGCTCGGACGGACCGTGGCTGTCAAGGTACTGGCTCCTGACCTAGAGGGTGCAGAACGCGCGCGCCAGCGTCTACGCCGCGAGGCTCAGATCATGGCGAAGGTCTCCCACCCGAACGTCATCCAAGTCTACGACGTGGGCGTCACGCAGGGCCGCCTGTTCGTCGCCATGGAATACGTCCCGGGCGGGACGCTGCAGGAATGGCTGCTGCGCGCGCCGCGGCGACGTGAAGAGATCCTGAGCGCGTTCGTGCAGGCGGCGCGCGGCCTGGCAGCGGCCCACGACGCTGGTCTCGTTCACCGTGATTTCAAGCCAACCAACGTGCTGGTCACCGATGACGCTCGCGTGCTGGTCACCGACTTCGGCATCGCTCGCTCGTCCGGGTCCGCCGATGAGGCCGGGCGCGAGCCGAACCGTGACGCGGGACCGGCCCAGATGATCACCGCGCACGGCACGATCCTGGGCACCCCGGCTTACATGGCGCCCGAGCAACGCGAAGGCCGCCCCGTGGACGCGCGCGCCGATCAGTACAGCTTCTGCGTGACATTGTGGAGCGCGCTGTACGGCGCCCTGCCCGCCGACGAGCAACGCGACGACAGGGGGAACGTGCCCAGCTGGTTGCGCCAGCTGCTCGAACATGGTCTCCGGCGCGATCCCGCGCAGCGGTTCAGCTCCATGCACGAGCTGCTCGCCGTGCTCGAACGCGGCAGCCGTCCGCGCACGCACGCCAGGTGGGCGGGCCTCCTGGCTCTGGTACTCGCCGCCGGGATCTTCGTGGCGGTGGCTCAGCGTCGGTCGGCACCCGCGCCCTGCGAAGGCGCAAGTGCCCGCGTGGCCGCGGTGTGGAACGGGAGTCTCGCAGCGCGTCTTCGTGCCGCCTTCGTCGCGAGCAAGCGCTCTTACGCCACCAGGATGGCGGATCGCGTCAGCGACCAGCTCGATCGAGATGCCGGCGCATGGGCGGCGATGCATCGGGACGCCTGCCTGGCCACGCGTGTGACCGGCGAACAGTCGGAGCCAGTGCTCGACCTGCGCAACCGATGCCTCAATCGCCACCTCACCGAGCTCGCCTCACTGGTGGACGTCCTCACCGAGGCGCCGAGCCCGCAGGTGGTGGACGGCGCGCTGGAGGCGGCGACGCACCTGCCCTCGCTGGCGGAATGTGCCGACGTGGCATCGCTCGGCGCGGTGGTGCCGATGCCGAAGGATCTGGCCGCGCGAGCGCGCATTTCCGCGGTCGAGGCGCAGCTGGGGCGTGCCGCCGCCCTCGACTCCGCAGGCGACCCGAGGCATGGCTTGCCCCTGGCGCGCGCGGCCGCGGGCATCGCCCGTGAGATCGGATACGCCCCGCTCATCGCGGCCGCGCTGACGCTACAGGCACGGCTCGAGAGCTCTCTCGGGGACTACGCCGCGGCGCAGGCGACCCTCGATCTTGCCCTCGTCGCAGCGGCGCAGGGGCGCGACGCTCAGGTCGAGGCCGAGATCTGGGTCAACCTGGTCGGCCTTCTTGGAGGCGAACAGGAGCGACCCAAGCAGGCCCTGGCGCTTCGGCGCGCCGCAGACGCCGCGCTGATTCATGCCGGAAATCCGCCGTCCTTGCGCTTTCAGCTCCTGCTAGGGCTCGTATCGAGCTTGAAGAGCGACGGGCGCTACACGGAGGCGCTCCCCATCGCAACGGAGGCGCTGCTCGTCGCACAGCATGTTTACGGCCCGAAGCACCTGGAAACCGCCCGCGCCCTCGACGCCTTGGCCAACGTGACGCTCAACCTGAGGGAGTTCGAGCTCGCGCTCGACTACGCCCGTCGCGCACTGTTCATCAGAAGTGCATTGCTCGGCTGGGCGCACCCGACCACGGCGTCGTCCATGAATCGCATCGGACAAATTTTCGTTGACCGCCTGGACAGCCCTGCGGCGCAGCTTTGGTTTGAGGCGTCTCTCGCGCTTCTCGAAGCAGCGTTGGGTCCTGACAATCCGCGCCTCGCCGATCCTCTCACCAACCTGGCCATCGTCCTGCGGCGACAGGGAAAGCTCGACGCGGCACTCGCCGCCTCGAGCCGCGCGCTGAAGATCGATCGCGCGACAAACCCCGACGATCCGGGGGTGGGTTACTCGCTGACCCAGAATGCATACATCCTCATCGATCTTCGACGCTTTCAGGAAGCCTACGCGCAAGAGATGGAAGCCGCCGCGGTCTTTGGACGCACCCTGGGGGCTGACCATCCCTACCGCGCCAATCCCCTCATCATGGCAGCCAGATGCAGTATCAAGCTCGGCCACCACGACGAGGCGGTGGCGCTCACCGAACAGGCGCTCGCCATCCGCACCGCACGCCCCGAGTACTGCGCCCAGCCGTGGTCGACTCGCATCGACGTGGCCAGTGCGCTATGGGCCCGTCATCGTGCCAATGATCGGGCCCGGGCGGTGGAGCTGGTCCGCGAAGCTCAGCGCGGCATCCGCGCCTGCGGCAAGGATCCCCGCAAGGGCGCCGAAGTAGTGGCCGGATGGCTGGCCGATCGCCACCTCCCCGGCTCGCCGTAGACAGCAAGGATGCGCATGAACTGGATCGCACGCACATCGCCGATGACCTCACCGAGTCGGCACGCGATTGGGTTCGAGGAGGTGACCACGGTCGCTGACCGCCGCAGTGAATTCGCGGTCGGCATCCGAGATGCCGACCCGCCATTCAGGGCCCGCGACCGGCTGACCTACTCGGAGCGCCAAAAAGTCTCTCGGCCGCCATAGCTTTGAGCACTCGCCACTCGAGAGGGCAGGAGCAACACGTGCGGCCACAGCGCCAGCATCGGTTCCAGCTCGTCCGCAGCCTTGGGCACGTAGATGGGCTCCTTTGTAGGTAGGATCGCTTCGAGCGCCAGGACATGCTGTGCGCTCAGGCGCCCGACGCTGCGGCGCCAAACGCCCGTCGCTCAAGGTCGTCGTGAGTCAAGAAGGAGACGGGCGCAGTCGCGACCTCAGGCGCGAAGACGAAGCCGGAGCGACGCCCCTGCCGTTTGCCCAGAGTGCCACGTCGATGAGCAGTTTGCGTGCGGAGCTGGCGCGTTAGCGGTACGGAAGCTCTGCGCCGATAGACACCGCCGTTACCAGCGCGAGCGCGCGTTTCACGCGTGTTGCGTCAGCCAGGATACCAGGCCACGAAATGACGACCGCCTCGCCGTCGCAGCGAAGTCGCGCGGGCTGGATCGCCTGCCAGGCGTCCGCGGCTGCCTGCGCCCCTGGTCCTGCGCCCGTCCAGGGTGCCGCAGGAGCCAGCTCGAAGTCCGGCGCGTCTCGCCGGCCGAGCTCGCGTCGCACCTGGGTTGCGACCTCTGGGCCTGGCTGGGTCGCGACGGCCACGTGATGGCCGTCGCGCTCGAGGTCGATGCGCACCTGCCCGGCCGCGAAGTGGTCGGCGGCGACCAGGCTGCCGCCCAGCTCATCGGCGAGAGCGCGCCAGCGATCGAGCAACTCGTCGCCGCCCACGGCCAGCATCGCCACCGCGTGCATGGCCGCGAGCAGGCAATCGGGATCGGTCTCGAAGCCGCCGCGCTCCGCGCGCACTATGCCGCGCCGCAGGCTCAGCCTGTAGTCGGGACCGCAGGCCAGGATCGCCGCACGCACGCGTGCGCTCAGCCATGCGCGTGCCAGCTCGTGGTCGTTCGCGCGCACCAGGAAAGCCGTGTCGAAGGCGTCGTGACCGAGCTCGACGTGACGCAGGCCCAGCGTGGTGCGCACGCGGGCGAAGACCCCGCGCCGCACCAGCCTCACCCGCAGCTCCGCGCTGCCGCGCGCGTCCGCGCGCACCTGCGTGGTGGCCGACGCCGACCCGCGCGGCCGAGCCGGACGGTGGTCCACCACCACATCGATGCCGGTACCGAGCGTGGCGGTGACCTTCGCCGGCGAGGACCAGAACAGGGCGCCGCCCTGGGGCTCGAAGCGGCCGCGGGTGCGGACTGCGACCTCCGACCAAACTTCTTCATAGTTGTCAGGCGTCACGACCCCGTCCGCGGGCCCTACCGCTTCACCAACCAGGCGTCCACGAGCGCGACGTTCTTCGCCTCCGCCGCGCCCTGCGTGACGTAGTACGCACGCGCCTCCTTGGCCAGCGCCTCGGCGCGCGCCGCGTCGCGGTGCAGCGCCCGCAGCGTTCGCGCGATGTCGAACTGGATCAGCGCCCGGTTCTCCGGCTGCGCCGGCGGCTCGCCGAGGAGCACCAGGGCGCGCTCGTAGGACGGCAAGCCCTTCGCGGGCTGGCCCAGCATCGTGTACGCGTCGCCGATGCGGATCAGGGGCTCGACGGCGTAGTCGGTGTCCTTGCCCTGCGAGGCCTGGTAGGCATGGATGCACGCCTCGAAGTACGGGATGGCTTTGGCGGGCTGGTTCGTGCGCAGGTAGTGGTAGCCGAGCTCGCCGAGGGTGTCGCCAGTGTCGGGGTGGTCGGGGCCATGCCGGTGCTGGATGATGGCAAGCGCTCGTTCGAGCGCCTCCACCGCGCCCGGGCGGCCCGCCGTGGACAGCGTTGCGCCAATTTTGCGTAGCTCGTCGCCGATACGCGTGTCTTCCGGGTCGAGGAGGCGTTCCTTGATGGCTAGACTCTTGCGGTAGCTGTCGATCGCGCCATCGAGGTCGCCGCGATCGTTCTGCAGGTTGCCGAGGTTGCCATAGATCGCGCTGACGTCGATCGCGTCGGGGCCCTCGGTGGCCAGGAAGAGCACCAGGGCGCGTCGTAAGTAGGCCTCGGCCTCGTCGAAGCGGCCGAGCCGGCGCAGCGAGCCGCCCGCGCCCATCCACGCCCTGGCCATGTAGGGATGGCTCTCGCCGTACAGCTTCCGGGTCAGCACGATCGTGCGCTCGAACGCCGCCAGGGCGGCCTCGTCCGCTCCGCCCATGTCGTCGAGGATGAGACCCAGGCCATTGACCGCCTGACGTAGGGCGATGCCGTCTGGATCGACGCGCTCGAGCAGCGCGACGCTGTGCTCGGCGCGCTGGCGAGCCTGCGCGTAGCGGCCGTGCCAGGCATCGACCGAGGCGATCGCGCCTGCGAGCATGGCCTCGCGGCGCGCGTCGGAGCCGAGACGCGCCAGCAGCGCGCCCGCGCGCTCGCCGTGACGCTGGCCCTCCTCGTCTCGCTCGAGGAACTTGCCAACCAGTCGGGTGAGCTCGAGCTCGATGTCGAAGCGCAACACATCATCGCCACCCGCCTCGGCCGCGAGCAATGCCTCCTCGTACAGACGCGCACCCTTCGCGTAAGCGGCGTCGTCGTACGCGATCCGCGCGGCGGCGGCGCGCGCCTCGGCGAGGACGGGCGCGTAGCCGAGGGTTTGCGCCTGCTCGATCAGCCGATTGGCCTCGGCAAATAGCTCGTGTGCGTGGCCACCCTTCGCGCGGGCGCCCACGCGCGCGATCTCGTCCTCCAGGTGCGCGATGGCGCGGCGACGCTCGGGATCGGTGGGAAGTGCAGTGCGGCGCGCGAGCGCTGCCACATCCGAGCAGACCGAGACGTCGCCGATCCCGGCGGCCGCTGTGACCGCGCCCTGGACGATGGCGGCGTCGGCGTGATGCAACACGTCCAGCAGCGCCATCAGGTCGGCCAGGCGTCGATCCAGACATGCAGCGCGGAGGTCCAGGGCGACGTCGGATTGCTCCTTGCGCATGGTCGCCTCGCAGCTCTGCCGGCGCATCGCCTGCCACTCCTGTCGGCGGCGATCCAGCAAGCGCGCCGTCTCGGCGTACGATGTCTCGGCGTACGGAACGCCCGTGGCCGAGAACGAGGCGTGCAAGGCAACGTGTGCCGGCTGGTCCCAGATGCCTGCGAAGCGATCCTGGGAGACGGCGCAAGGATCGATGGCGGCTCGGCGGCTGCTCCACAGCCACGCTCCGGCGAAGCCCGTCGCGAGCACCGCGACGAGCAGGATGGCGACGCGCACGCGGCGCCAGCGGCGGCGCTCGGGTTGGTCGGAGAGCGCGGCCAAGAGCGCCTGCATCGAGGGGAAGCGCGCCGCGGGGTCGCTGCGCAGGCCGCGCTCGAGAGCACCACGCACCCGCATCGAAACCTTCACCTTGTCAGGAGGCGCGACCAGCTCGCCGCGTGCCTTGGCGTTTTCGAGCTCCTCGAGCGTGTCGCCAGCGAAGGGCGGTGTGCCGTAGAGCGCGCCCCACAGCGCGGCGCAGAAGCTGAACTGATCCGCCCGGCTGTCGACCGCGCCACCGGCGTGCTGCTCGGGCGCCATGTACGCGGGCGTGCCCACGACTCCGCCCTGCAGCGTCAGCGTCCGCGAGGCCCGCCAAGCGGTCGAACCCTCGCCGGCGTCGCCGCGCTCACCGGCCACGGCGAGACGCGCAATGCCGAAATCGGTGACCACGACGCGCCCGTCGTCGTGCACGAGCACGTTGGAAGGCTTGAAGTCGCGATGCACCAGCCCAGCGTCGTGGGCGGCGGCCAGGCCGCGCGCCGCCTGGGCGAACGCGGCCAGAATCGCATCGCTCGTTCGCGACGCCCGGCGCAGCCACTCGGACAGCGTGCCACCGGCGACGTACTCCATGGCGATGAACAGGCGACCCTGCGCCACGCCGACGTCGTAGACCTGGATCACATTGGGATTGGAGAGCCGCGCCATCGTCTGGGCCTCGCGACGCAGACGCTCGCGCGCCAGCTCGACGCCCTCGAGATCGGCGGCGAGCACCTTGACCGCCACGGTGCGACCGAGCTCAGGGTCGTGGGCAGCAAAGACCTCGCCCATGCCACCCGAGCCGAGCCGCTCGCCCAGGCGGTAACGCCCCAGGATGGTGTCGAGCGGCACGGCGG
>Ga0209515_10006560_pt1 | contig 14404 bp, 11 predicted proteins | sample Subgroupgradi54m_FD_187454 | JGI IMG/M metagenome (GOLD analysis project Ga0209515, IMG submission 187454) | Subsurface groundwater microbial communities from S. Glens Falls, New York, USA - GMW60B uncontaminated upgradient, 5.4 m (SPAdes)... ...
AGGACAGAGAGAATGCCTCCAATGAAAGATAGGAATGCGACTGAGAAAATTTTGTATTTTTTGAAAAATGAGATTTTAAGATTGCTAGCATGTTTGAGATCTCTCTCTTGATTCCGCCATTTTTTCTTTAATGGCTTTTGAGCAGCGATAGTATTGGTATTATTTGACATGTGAACCATTTTGGACACCGCAGTTATCCTGAATTTTGAAATGACTTCTATACCCTCCCTTCATGATCTCCGAGCCTAAAATTACTCCTGAGCTTATTCGTAAGCACGGTCTCACAAACGAGGAATACCAGCGCATCCAATCGATTCTTGGACGTGACCCAAATTTTACAGAACTTGGCATTTTCTCCGTGATGTGGAGCGAACATTGTTCGTATAAAAATTCGCGATCCGAACTAAAAAAATTTCCAACAACAAGCCCAAAAATTCTTGTCAAAGCCGGAGATGAAAATGCAGGCGTCGTGGATATCGGAGATGGTTGGGCCATCGCATTCAAAATTGAAAGTCATAACCACCCCAGCGCGGTAGAACCTTTTCAAGGAGCGGCTACAGGGGTTGGAGGAATCATTCGTGATATCTTTACCATGGGAGCACGACCTATCTTATGCATGGATTCTCTTCGTTTCGGTCCCATCACTTTCAAAACCGAAGGAAGAATGCCCATAGCACCGTCCCAACAAGAATCACGAGCCTCTGTCATAAAAAATCGGCGACTGCTGAACAATGTCGTTGCTGGAATTGCCCACTACGGAAATTGTATTGGACTCCCCACCGTGGGCGGCGAAGTTTATTTTGACGAGTGTTACACTGGCAATCCTTTGGTTAACGTCGTCTGCCTCGGAGTCTTGCGACATGATCAAATCCGCAAAGGACACGCCACAGGTGTAGGAAATCCTGTTTATTATGTCGGAGCTGCAACAGGCCGAGATGGACTTGCAGGAGCTGCTTTTGCCTCGCGGGAACTAACCGAAGAATCCAAAGAGGATCGTCCTGCCGTACAAGTAGGCGATCCCTTTATGGAAAAACTTCTTCTCGAAGCATGTCTTGAACTTTTTGCCCATCCAGAAGCCGTCGTGGGTGTCCAGGATATGGGTGCTGCAGGACTCACGTGTTCCACGTGCGAAACCGCCAGCCGTGGTAACGCTGGCATCGAAATCGAACTTGATGATGTACCACAACGCGAAACCGGCATGGTTCCCTACGAAATCATGCTCTCTGAATCTCAAGAGCGTATGCTGATCATCATTCGCAAAGGATATGAGAATGAAGTAGAAAAAATTTTTGAAAAATGGGATTTGCACGCCGCCAAAATTGGTCAAGTGACTACAGACGGTCTCGTGCGCGTAAAACATGGTGGCAAAATTGTTGCAGAAATTCCGGCTAAACCCCTGGCAGAAGAAGCGCCTGTGTACATGCGCGAAGCTAAACCACCTACTCCTATAAAAACATTTGACCTTCGAGAAATAATATTCAACAAACCCTCAGACGATGCGCAAGCACTCCTCGATTTATTAAAAAACCCAACCATTGCTTCTAAAAACTGGATCTATCATCAGTATGACCACCAAGTGCGTGCAAGCACATGTGTTCGACCAGGGTCAGATGCCGCAGTCGTTCGTTTGCTCCTCGATGAACTCCAGCTACATTCGTCGCACAAAACTCATACAACGCCACTCGTAAAACATCTCGCTCTCACCACCGACTGCAATGCGTTGCATTGCCGGATTAATCCCAGGCAAGGTGCAAAAATGGTCGTAGCCGAAGCTTGCCGTAATATCGTATGTGCTGGAGGTAAACCTCTGGCCGGATCAGATAATCTGAATTTTGGGAATCCCTACAAACCCGAAGTCTTCTGGCAACTTCGGGAATGCGTAGAGGGAATGGCCGAAGCCTGTCGATTCTTCGAGACACCAATCACAGGAGGCAACGTCAGCCTCTACAACGAATCGCCCATGGGTGCCATTGATCCTACTCCTACTCTTTGCATGGTAGGATTGATTGAAGACGCAAAATTCATCACCACCCAATGGTTTAAAACCCAAGGAGATCTCATTTTTTTGATAGGCGATTTTGGAAGTGGTCTGGGTGGTAGCCAATATCTCCTCCAACGCACCAATAAAAAATTAGGTCCTTTGCCTTTCTTCGACTTGCTAGGAGAAAAGTGTGTTCAAGACGCCGTTTCAACCGCGATCCGAGCAGGGATTATTCGAAGCGCTCACGATTGCAGCGAAGGTGGCCTTGCCGTCGCGCTCGCCGAATGTTGTATTTCGGGTTCGAAACGTATCGGCGCAAAAGTCAAATTGCCCATGCCAAAAATCCGTCTCGATGATTTGCTCTTTAATGAAGCCGCTTCACGTATCATCGTCACGGTTGCACCTCAACACGCAAAATCGATGAAACAACATTGTATTTCCGCCCAAGCGCCTTTCCATCAACTTGGTATGGTAGGTGGCTCCAAACTCGAGATTCATGTGAACTCCAAACTCGCATTCACTCTTAACGTAGAAAATATGTATAAAGCATGGCACGAAGCTATTGCACGATGTCTTGAAGGATGAAGGTGAAAAATGCAGATGTGGAGCGATTGCCGGGGAGTAGAAAACGTAAGATGTTTTTTCTCCCTTTTTCATCCCTCCGCCCTCATCCTTCATCCTTTCCTTCTTCTCGCATTGACAATCCCTCTAAGCTTCGTCTAGAAGTTATAATATCTTGTAAAAGGGAATCCCTATGATCATCAGCGAAAAAGTTGTTAAGGCTATCAATCAACAAATTGGAAATGAATTTGGCGCATCGCTTCAGTATATTTCCATTGCTTCCTATTTCGTCACAGAATCCCTCCCCGAGCTAGCGAACTTTTTCCACAAACAAGCGGAAGAAGAACAAGAACACGCTATGCGTTTTGTTAAGTTTATTGCAGAAGCAGATGGGAAAGTGGTCATTCCAGCCATTCCAGCTCCTAAAAGCCAATTCAGGTCTGTCGAGGAAGCGGTTAAACTCTCTCTCGAATGGGAAAAAAACGTCAGCGCACAAATCAACGATCTTGTCACATTGGCAATTAAAGAATCGGATCGAGCTACTGAGAATTTTTTGCAATGGTTTATTGCCGAACAATTCGAAGAAGTCTCAACCATGCAGAAACTTCTCAAAATGGTTCAACGCGCCGGTGAAAGCCGCCTTCTCTATGTGGAAAACTACTTAGCCGGTAAAACACCCGCACTTACTAGAAAAGGAATGAAGGCAGAAGGATGAAAGTTGAAGGAAAGTGGGGAGCTGAAAATATTCCTCGACTCTTGCCGTCTTTCTTTTCATCCCTCATCCTTCTGTCTTCATCCCTCATTTTTCATCCTTCTGCCTTCAGAGCCCAGCCCTTGTTCCGCCGAGATAAAACCATACGAGGACTAATCCGATCAACAAATTGATCGCGTTGAGGTAAACAGAAGTCTTATGGGCCCACTCAAATTTTCGGGTGGCCTCCACCTCCCCATTATTGCGCGCTTCTCGAGTTGATTCAAGGATAGGAACAAGCACTTGAAGCGAAAAAACCTCGATGATCAATGCCAACCCCCAGAAAATCAACCATTGGTAAATTCGACCCATCGAAGCGCTGTACGCAAAAAGCATCCCACTTAAAAGAGCAACAATCGCACAACCAATCCCAAACTTGTAATAACGCGGAAAGAAAACACGCAGTAACTTAGCCGCATCCTCCCTCCCCAATATCACGTGAACCAAGGGCGCCACCAAAAAAGAAAAAGTCACAATTTTCCCAACAAAGAGAGTTACTGCCAAAATGTAAGTATAAGCCAAAGGGGTAATGGTCCAGTTCATCGATCTTCGATATTCCTTTCCTATTTCAAGCTTCAAATCAAGATGTAATCTCGCACACAGTGTGGTCGTCGTCGAACTTGATCATTTTCTGATGATCTCTTCTTGGTTGAGTCATCGTTCCTTTTGTATAAAGGTTAAGGATCATTTTTTGTTCACCCCTATGACTCAACCTTTTTTGCAGAACTTTCAAGACACTATCAAAAAAAACAACCTACTCTTTAGCCTTTGTTATGTCCCTAGCTGCGTCCAGTAATCCTGCGTTGCTCCAGATAACCGACGGTACATTTCAATTCGAATCGCCAGTATATAAGATCGTTATCGGCTCCGATGGCAATGTGCGTTCCCTGACAGTCGGTAGCACGCCAATCCTGGGCATTGGTTCTGATGGGAAGTCGGGCGCGTTTTTCCTCGACGAGAAAGACGCGGTGATTGGGTTCAGCCACGTTGAGCCGCGTGGAACAGACGAACTGATCTGCATCCAGGACTCCCCCGAGGTGTGTTATCGATTTTATCCTGATCGCATCGAAATGACCCGCACTCATGCGGGCAGCCGATTCGCTAACTGGGCGTGGGTACCCAGCAGCCATGTGATTCGTTCCGTCGATGAAACTCACGACAGAGTCATCGATCTATTCAAAGCGCCGTTCGATGGTTATCAAGCATATCCGCGTTGGCTGACTGACAGCGGGCCGGTGGTGCATATGCCGTATGTCACTTGGTCTCGTAAAGAAAAAGTCGTTCCCGACCGCAATGTCGCCATCCTCGCGCATGCGTTCAACGACACCGACGAGAAACCGTTCGTGATTCGGCCAATGGTCCACCCGAAACTAGAAGATACGCTCGTATTCGACATTCATTGTAATAATCCCGACTTTATGTTGCCTGGCGGGAAGCCAATCGGATTCCCGACACGCTTGGAAAATCTCTCTAGCAACGTTGTGAACGGCAATATTCGCTTTCGTGTGCTCACGTTCCTGGAACGAAAGCCAGTAGCATCACGCGATTGTAACATCCAGCTTGCGGGCAGCAAAACTCAATCCCTTCCATTATCAGCCATCATAAAGAAATCCGGGGTTTACCGCGCCGAGATGATTGTAATGGATGGTAAATTGGCTCGGCGCAAAATAGAATGGGTCTTTGCCTACGATTGGAAGAATTGGAAAGTGCCTTTAACACGACCATCCGATTTCGCGGACTTCTGGCAAAAAACGCTCGCCGAGTTGCGAAGCCAGCCACTCGATCCAGTGTTGACACCGCAGCCCGATCAAAATGGATTCAAAGTCTATAAAGTGAACTTTCGTTCGTTAGGGGATGGACGCGTGTATGGGTGGTATATCACGCCACCGGGAAAAGGTCCGTTCCCTGCCGTGCTAATGCTGCCAGGTAATGGAGTGTATAAGATGGACATTTACCGCTGGCCATCTGGACAATACGCGCTCTTGCTGATTCAGGTGCATGGTTACGATGTTGATCTCTCGAATTTTCCTAAAGACACGCCTTGGAAACATGGCTACAGATCGAAAGAAAAGGAGCATTGGTATTGGTCCGAATGGGAATCGCGCGACCAAGCGTTTGCCCGCGTCGTGTATGCGAATTGCGTGCGTGCCGTCGATTTCCTGATGTCGCGTCCTGAGGTAAACAAGAAGGACGTATACGTCGAAGGCAATAGTCAAGGTGGCGGTTTGACGCTCGTCACAGCCGCGCTCGATCACCGAGTGATGCGAGCCTTCGTCGGTTGTCCTGGACTGTGCAAGCTCGACTGGCTGTATCATTTCTTTCTCGATGCGCTGTTTCCCTGGGGTGGAAAAGATCCGAAGCCAGTGGGAATGACAGAAACAAAATTTTTAAAAATCCTATCTTACTACGATGCCGCCAATTTTACTCCCGACATCCGTTGCCCAATTCACGCCTCAATTGCGATGCAAGACACGGTCACAATCGGCGGCACCGGTTTGGCAGCGTTGCGCAACATTCAAAGACCTCCGACGCTGGCAAATAGTGTGTGGACGAGTCATCGTAGCGATGAACGCGCAAACCAAGCCTACATGGATTATAGTAGGAAATTTTATATGAAAGTCCCAGTAGAGAATGACAGTAGAGCAAAGCAAAAATAATCATCCCATTGAGGAGGAAACGGACGCAGTTGCTTTTTAGGCACGCTCTAAGTTTGGCCACTCAAATTCTGCGACTGACGATAAATCTGCACTACATCACGAACTACTTCTTTTAAAGAACGTCCAGAAGTTTCCACATCATTCGGAATAGCATCGTAAAATGGGTGCCGCTCTTTCAGAAGCGTCTCGATACGGTCTGATGCTTTACCTTCCACCAACAAAGGGCGATGGCTGCTCTTTTGTGTCCGGACCTGTGCAGTTTTTGCATCCACTCGCAAATGCACCAGAACTCCATTACGCCCCAATTCCTCAACATTCGCAGGCCGCAAAACCACTCCACCGCCCGTGGCAATGACAAGACCTCTTTGAGAAGCCAACCGCTTTACTGTGGCCGATTCAAGATCTCGAAAGGCAGTCTCCCCTCTCTTTGAAAAAATTTCTGAGATCGAACAACCCTCCTTTTTCTCGATCCAACGGTCCATATCCATAAAGCGCATCTTCAACTCAGCCGCCACCAACCGGCCAACCGCACTTTTGCCACTCCCCATAAAACCAATGAGAACCAAATTTTTCACAAAAACTGATAGGATAAAAATTTCGAAAAAAACAAAAACTCATCTCCATTCTAAAACTGATATGAGGATAAGAAACTTTCTTGTCCTGCACTAAAAATAAAGTCTTTTTTCTTGACTTCGGGAATCTCTCCACCAATAAGCCTTAAGACAATGAAGGAGAATGACGTGTTCGAATCAATGAAATTAAAGTTGGCCCTTCTGATGGTTGCTGTTCTTTTTGCAACACTCGTTCCATGTCGAGCTACGACAGGAGATGGAACTGGAACACCAAGCTATCAAGAAAAACTGGAAAAGTTAAAGGACCAGTACCAACAAAAGCTGGAGCAAAAAAAAGGTGAAGCCGCGCAACAAACTCGAGAAATCCAACTCGCTCAACAGAAACTCAAAGATCTCGGCGGGGAATTTTTAGATGCTAGCATCAAATCTGGCCTGGCTGAAAAAACTGCTGCTAACGCTCGAACTCAATCTGGAGAAGACAGTGAACCATTTAAGACAGCCCAGGCTAAAGTCGATGAAACCGTAGCTCATTTAGAGGAAGTCAAAAATCTACGGGAGGCAGCTAAGAGTAATCTCGAAGCCGCTGAAGGAAAGTATCAGGAAATTAACCAAGCTTATCAGCAACTCCTTGAAAAACGGTCTCAAGCAATCCGTGATTTTAAAGAAAAGTTCGACCCTTTTCAAGTGGAGCCCTTAACCAATCCCGAGCAGCAAGCTCAAATCAATCGACTTAAAGCCGCTCGACTCGAAGCCGCGATTAAGAGCCTGTCAACCGATCAATCGGAACTCTCAGCCACAGAGGAAGCGTTACAACATCAACTTATAGAACTAGAGAAGCAAACCGGTGAAACTTTCACCCATCTCGAGAAACTTGATACCAAACTTGATGAGCTCAACACTAGGCTCGAGAGCCTTTCACCAACCAATCCAAGAAGGACTGAAATCATAAATGAAATCAAAACTGCCAACACTCAATTCAACAGGGTTAGCGACGCTTTTGACAAGCTTTCTGATACACGACTCGAACTCCTCGATGAGCTACAACATACCCGCAGACAACTCAACGACGCGGAAATTAACGGAGCAATAGCAGCTGCCGAATTAAAAGACCTCCAAGCAACTCTTGAAACTGTTCCTCCAGAAGCGACCTCTCCTCTAGCTAAGGTGCCAGCAGAAATCATAAGTGCTTCGGTAGAACCAAAAACTAAGCCTCCCCTTTCCTTATCTGCAAAGCCAGAGCAACTACAATTGACTGGACCTCCAGAATTAAAGCAACTTACCGAACCACTTTCTTTGAAACCATTCCAGCCGACGAACCCTTCGAAACCTAAATATGATCCTTGGCTTGGGCGCAAAGATCTCTGGTTTGGACATCAAAAATGGTTGGAGCAGCTATCACCTCCTAATGACCCAAAAATAGACCTGCCTATTACGTCTACTACACCTGAGAAGATCCAACCACCACCCACTTTCTCTTCTCAGCCTTCTACCTCCGTTGCAGAACCACCGCCATGGTCATGGATGAGAGGCCGTGTGAATCCTGTGACAGGTTCTATAAATCCTGTGGTCTTCGATTATGCAATAGATTCTTTTAAATCGGATCAATTGTTCTACCTTCCTACCATTGCTGAAGCCAATCATAACTATGGTGTCGTTTCATCTCATGGGATGCCAGGAAGCCCCGCGTTAAGGAGTAGATCTGGTGGAATTATTCCTCTTTATGACCTTCGTAAAGCCATCGATTTACTGGCATCGAAGGACGCAGTCGAACTCCTTTCCTGTTACTCAGCCTGTCGCGGAGAAAATGGAGAGCCAAGCCTTCTTGAACGTGTGGCTGAAGATGCCGCTCTTCGCGACCTTCATCAGAGTCCTAATTCTTTTATTGGTCTTCCGGGAAGGGTTGCCTTTAACCCACCTTCTCCTCCCTTTAACCCTTCTCAGAGCCATACACTCACACTAACTTATAACTCAAAAACGCCAGGCATTCTCGGAAACGATAGCATTGTTCGAGCCGATCTTCTTAACACTGGTCCCGAGGGTTACGTAGTGAGATATACTCCGTATGAAGGTGATGGCGAGGCCCTCATGGAAAAACTCTCAGGTGGAACAATCTCATTCGAAAGAAGACAAGAATCATCGTTGGAGTCATTCCCGGGTTCGGGTTCGAGGTCCTCTTATCCACCGACATTAAATAGTCATACTCCTTCCGAAGTCATCTCTGAAGGTCAAACTACAGGTAAAATTGGAGAAGGAGATGTTCTTAAAACAGATGTTCTTAAATCCGAAGGAAATGGTGGGAATGGTGGCAATGCTGGAAAGCCTCCTAACCCCCAGCGGATGGCAGGGTTTCAAGATTTGGCGGATCCACCGTTCGGTCCAGGCGTTCAAGCGAGAGGAGGAGGTGGGCGTAGAGATAGTCTTGGTCCTAATCAAACTTTGCTTCCTCTTCCTTCAAATTCCGCTGAAGTTCCTCAACCTTTTGAAAATCTTCGAGAACCTCAACCTTCTCTTGCAATAAAACCGCCTAGCCAAGGATCAGCTGGTAAAATACTTACGATGGGGAGCAAGGCTCTCAAAATTGGAGCGGGTGTCATAGGAAGTGTTGCAACTGTCTTAAACGCGCGGGATGGAATACAATCTCTTACTGAAGCAGAAACCACAGGGACACCAATTCCTGTAGCTCAATTTCTTGCGCGGCAAACAGCGGTGATTCCAGGAATTGGAATCCCCGAAGGAGTTCAAGCCCTCGTGGACAAGTTACAACAAAATTACCAACCTCTCATTCCTCCGATAACCCCGGAAGATCTCCTTTCACCCAGGGAAAAATTAGACAATGCGATAAAGGAACTTGAACGAAAAGGATCGCGTTTTGCACCACCACCCGATTGGGGGACAAAAAGTTCGGTTTCAGGAAGTTGGGCTCTAGGAAAGAGCGACGTTCAAGCTTCAGATCAACGAAGGCCCATAGCTTCTCAGCCATCTCCAACTCAATCTCCATTGAATTCTTTTCTCTTTTCACCTGAGCTGAGGGATCTGATCCTCAACAACGTTGTCAATCCGCCTTATCCTGGACAACCCTTTGGAAATTGGTTCAACTCAGAGATTGCTTCGAAAATGAATGAACAGCTTAAGATCCCTCCCGAGAGTGATCTCTACAGCTATCCTGCAGCCGATGTTTTTAATGTCGTTCTGAATCAAATGAACACCCTGAACGGTTTTTCCAATATACCAGAGTTTTTGAAACATCAAAGTTTTTCTCTCTTACCCTTCCCATACCGGCATTGAATGGATAGACTTGTGCATGATTCAGAGTTTGAGGATGATTTGAATGAGCTCTTTAAATTTCAGAAAATAAGAACTCCCTTCGGCGAAGCGCGGGTCGGCCCGGGGTTCCACCGAGACCGAAGGTTCCACAGCCCCCGCTCGTAGGGCTCCACAATTCTGTACAACGCATTGCGCAGTTTAACGACTCACCGTCACTCCGATGTGACGAACCAAGCACGAAGCTTGTCAATTCCCCATCCCAAAGTGCGATTTACGAGAAACGTCCGCAATTGAGGCAGGGCTAGGCCAATCACTAAAGCGGCAGCTTTGCGAGTTAATCGGAAACGACCCCGGACGAGAAAAAATCCCAACCCGCTCATGAGGACAATACGGGTCAAGGGATGAGTGGTGATTGTGGAAAGACCTGAACGCACCATTTGGATTGGGGCGATAGTTTGTTGGTAATACAAAGCCATTTCGGCGCGGTGCAATTCCATCTTTGCCTGGATCAAGCGCTTGCGCGCCGCCAGTTCGTCTAGAGGTGGCGCTTGACCCATTCACGGTCCTTCTTTAATTCTTCTACCGTTGTATCAAAAATTTTGGTGGTAAGACAGGTTCTACGTTTGAGGCGTGCCACCAAAATAGCACAAATCAAAAGGTAAGTTAAACTAAGGGTGATCAAAACTGCTATTCGATGGGTATCCCACAAGAGGACTACGACGGTAAAGGTAAGCACCGTCAAAGAGAGCACACCAAAGAGAAGCACTGCAGCGGCCAAGACCAGAAGTTCTAAAACGCGCCGTTTTTCTTCTTGGACCTCCACGCCAATAAGGTCAAGTTTAGTCGTAAGAAATTCACTAATGGATTCCAATAAGTGTTTGATAGAACCCGTGATTCCACTCTCATTAACTGTTGGTTCATCATCAGGCATAGGATTTTCCTTCTCTGAAATACAGCGGCGCTCAGAAGAAGTAAGGAGGTTTAACGGCGTCCGAGAATGATTCCGACGAATGCACCTACGGCAAACGCGATGCCGACGGATTGCCAGGGGCGTTCATGCACAAATTCATCGGTAGCTTTTGCCGCTTCTTTAACTTGTTCTGTCGATTGTTGCTGGATTTCGGCAAGACGTTCTTTAGCCGCCTTGATACCACGCTCGAGACGTTCGCGTGCATCTTTAGCTTTATCGCCGACCTGGCCGGCAATTTCTCGGAGGAGCGCCTCGGTATCATGCAGAACAACTTTCAGATCCTCAATAAGTTTCTCTTTAGTAACGGCTTTGTTCATAAATTCTTCCTTTCGATAAAGATAAAATTAGACCAAGGGCCAGATTCTTGAGATAATTTTTAAAGAAAGGCAAGAGGGAAGTGTTTCTCTTGAGAGATTTCATTCTTCAGGTTTTTTTCATCCTTCCGCCTTCTGCCTTCTGCCTTTCCTTTTCATCTTTTATCTTTCATCCTTCCACCTTCCTATGATTACTTATCTCCAAGGTACTTTAGTAGAATCGCTTCCCACGCAGATTGTGGTAGAAGTAGGAGGAATTGCCTACGAAGTCTTAATCCCACTTTCTAGTTATGACCGATTGCCACCACCCAAGGCACCCATCAAAGTTCTCACCCATCTTGTCGTCCGAGATAATGCCCATCTTCTTTTTGGTTTTATGACTTTGGAAGAGAGGGACCTCTTTCGATTGCTCGTTCAATATGTTTCGGGAATTGGCCCAAAAACGGCGCTAGCTGTATTGAGTGGCATCGCCGTTCCTGCTTTTAAAGGCGCTGTGGTGAATGGAGATGTCAAAATTCTTTCTCAGATCAAGGGAGTTGGGAAAAAAACGGCGGAGCGGATGATTGTGGATCTCAAGGACAAAATTGGTATAGCTGGTGCTTGGGAAGCAGCGAGCGCTAAATACACCTTAAGTGCTGAAGCCCAAAGAATGAATGATGCCATTTTAGCATTGATTTCTCTGGGTTACAAACAAGCGGAAGCACATCAGGCCATTCGTGCCGTGTCTGAAAGATTGGGGCCGGCGACGAATGTGGAGCGATTAGTTCGTGAAGCACTTCGGCAGACATGAGGCGAAAAAGACCAAATTCCAAATACTAGTATTTTTATGACATTTTTAACTCACAATCTTGGTTACCCACGGATCGGTGCTAAGCGTGAACTCAAAAAAGCAGTAGAAGCTTTTTGGGGAGGCACCTTATCAGAAACGGAGCTACTTCGTGTAGCAGCAGCGATTCGCAAAGAGAATTGGCAAGCTCAGCAATCTGCTGGGATCGACCTTATTCCATCCAACGATTTCAGTTTTTATGATCAAGTGCTCGATACCTGTGCGCTCTTTGGAGTAATACCGGATCGTTTTCAGTGGCAAGGGTCAACCATTGATTTAAAAACTTATTTTGCGATGGCGCGAGGATTCCGTGATAAGGGGCATGGCCATGGTGGTCGTTCCCCAAACCCGGCAACTGCCATGGAAATGACCAAGTGGTTCGATACCAACTATCATTACATTGTTCCCGAATGGCATCCCGACCAGACTTTCAAGTTTGCTTCGAGTAAACCGTTGGATGAATTTAAAGAAGCGTTAAAGTTAGGAATTCGAACCAAACCGATATTGCTTGGGCCGATCACGTTTTTGTTGTTAGGCAAGAGTCAGGATCCAAAGTTTAACCCTATCTTACTCTTGGATGCTTTATTGCCAATGTATTGTAGTATCCTCAAGCAGCTTCATGAGTTAGGTGCGGAATGGGTCCAGCTCGACGAACCGATTTTGGTCACAGATCTTACAAAAGAATCAAGCCGCGTTTTTCAGAGGGCTTACCAAGCTATGCGCGAAGCTGTACCTCAACTTAAACTCATGCTTGCAACATACTTTGGTGATCTCCGCGAGAATCTTCCCATAGCGATTCAATTACCAGTGGATGCATTGCATGTGGATCTAGTAAGAGCGCCACAACAGTTGGATCTGGTCCTTGCTTATTTACCGCCAAAGATGATTCTTTCAGCAGGAGTTGTGGATGGACGTAATATTTGGAAAAATGATTTCTCTTCGGCGCTCAAGCTTTTGGAAAGGACAAAGGCGCAGCTTGGGTTAGAACGGCTTATGGTGGCTCCTTCGTGTTCGTTTTTGCACGTGCCGCTTAGTCTTCGTTACGAAACCAAATTAGATGCGGAACTCAAAAACTGGCTTGCGTTTGCGCATGAGAAACTCACGGAAGTTCGTATTCTTGCTACGGCTTTAGGAAGGGATAGGTCTACCGTCGAACAAGCGTTGGTCGACAACGCTCACGTGATGGCTCAACGTCGATTGAATCCGCGGATTCATCTTCCAGAGGTAAAAAAGCGTTGTGCGACAATAAGACCCCAAGATGTGTATCGAAAGAGTCCCTATTTTCAGAGGGCGACTCTTCATCGGAAACGGTTTAAACTTCCTAATTTCCCTACCACGACCATTGGTTCCTTTCCCCAAACGGCCGAGATACGAAATGCCCGTGCCCGTTGGAAGAAAGGAGAAATCACCCAAATCGAGTACGAGGAATTTATTTCTCAGGAAATCAAGCGTGCCATCCAGTTTCAAGAAGAGTTAGGGGTTGATGTCCTCGTTCATGGTGAATTCGAACGCAACGATATGGTTGAGTATTTTGGGGAACAGTTGGCGGGTTTTGCGTTTACGGAAAATGGGTGGGTGCAAAGTTATGGATCGCGCTGTGTGAAACCACCAGTCATTTATGGTGATGTGTATCGTCCACGTCCCATGACCGTACACTGGGCTACATACTCACAGTTGCTCACGAAAAAGCCTGTCAAGGGAATGCTCACAGGGCCTGTAACGATTCTTCAATGGAGTTTTGTTCGTGATGATCAGCCACGCAACGAAACCTGCAAACAGGTCGCGTTGGCCATTCGTGATGAGGTTCTCGATCTTGAGAAAGCAGGGATTGGTATGATTCAGATTGATGAACCGGCATTGCGTGAAGGATTGCCATTGTGTAAATCGGACTGGCCTGCCTATTTGAAATGGGCAACGGAATCCTTTCGCCTTGCAGCTTCGGGAGTGCAGGATGATACGCAGATTCACACTCACATGTGTTATAGCGAGTTCAACGACATCATCAGTTCCATTGCAAATCTTGACGCAGATGTGATTTCCATTGAGACATCGCGTTCTAACATGGAACTGCTCAAGGCGTTTGAAACCTTTCAATATCCAAATGAAATTGGCCCGGGGGTTTGGGATATCCATTCACCTCGGGTTCCGTCTACCGAAGAGATGGTAGGATTGTTGACTAAGGCGAGTCGGGTACTTCCACGCGAACGCGTTTGGGTGAATCCTGATTGTGGTCTCAAGACACGTAGGTGGGAGGAAGTCCGCACTTCACTTCAGAACATGGTTCTTGCAGCGAAGAAGGTGCGGAATGGGAGTTCGTAAATGATTTCTACACAAGATAAGTATGAACTTGGATTTTGGCTAGCCCTGTGTGTGTGCCTCATATCCATGACATAAAAGGCGTTCGGTAGTTTCCCATCCGATGCATTCGTCGGTGATCGATACTCCATACTGAAGATCCACTTTGTTTTTCGTCAAGGGTTGAGTTCCTTCTTTGAGATAGCTTTCGAG
>Ga0209515_10006562_pt1 | contig 14402 bp, 15 predicted proteins | sample Subgroupgradi54m_FD_187454 | JGI IMG/M metagenome (GOLD analysis project Ga0209515, IMG submission 187454) | Subsurface groundwater microbial communities from S. Glens Falls, New York, USA - GMW60B uncontaminated upgradient, 5.4 m (SPAdes)... ...
CTATTGGACGGCTATCCCTGTGCTTGCGATTGCAGGTGCTCTTGCACAACAAAAGAAAGTTCCAGCGAGCAGCGGAACTCTTCCAACACATACGCCACTTTTTGTTTTTATGTTGATCATGGTGATCTTGATCGTTGGCTCTCTGACATTCTTGCCTTCTTTGGCTTTGGGTCCGATCGTAGAACATATGCAGCTATTCGGAGGTAACTAATTTATGTCCAAAAGAAAAGTATCTATCTTTCAAAGTTCTCTCATGAAACAAGCTCTTTGGGATTCCGTCGTTCGTTTAAACCCGGTCTACCAGCTTCGAAATCCTGTGATGTTCGTCACTGAAATTGGAAGTTTTCTGACAACGGTGATTTTTATTATGGCCTTAGGCGGACACGCTGAGGCTCGCACCAGTTTTATTTTTTGGGTGGCTCTCTGGCTTTGGTTCACTGTTTATTTCGCAAATTTTGCGGAAGCGATGGCCGAAGGCCGTGGGAAGGCTCAGGCCGAGTCTCTGCGTAAAGCGCGCAAAGAAATTGTCGCTAAAAAATTGGCTCGTCCGGATCAAAAAGTAAAAGTAGAAAGTATTTCTGCAGCTTCTCTACGAAAAGGAGATTTCGTTCTGGTAGAAACAGGCGATTTTATTCCTTGTGACGGTGAGATTGTTGAAGGTGTCGCATCTGTCGATGAAAGCGCCATCACCGGAGAGAGCGCTCCTGTGATTCGTGAGAGTGGTGGTGATCGAAGCGCTGTGACGGGAGGAACTCGTGTTCTTTCGGATTGGTTGATTGTGAAAATCACCGCGAATCCTGGTGAAACTTTTCTGGATAGAATGATCTCGCTTGTGGAAGGAGCAAAGCGTCAACGAACTCCCAATGAAATTGCTCTCCATATCTTGCTTGTTGCTCTCACGATTATTTTTCTCGCTGTGTGTGCCACGCTTCTTCCATTTTCTATTTTCAGTGTTCATGTGGCGGGTCAAGGAACAGCCATTACTATTACCGCATTGGCGGCCCTTCTCGTTTGCTTGATTCCCACAACCATTGGTGGACTTCTGTCCGCGATTGGAATTGCCGGAATGGACCGTTTGGTACAAGCGAATGTCATCGCGATGTCAGGGCGTGCGGTGGAAGCGGCCGGAGATGTGGATGTTCTTCTTTTGGATAAAACAGGAACAATCACTTTGGGAAATCGTCAAGCCACCGTTTTTCATCCGGCCCCTGATGTCACGGAAGTTGAACTTGCGGATGCGGCCCAAATTTCTTCGTTGGCGGATGAAACGCCCGAGGGTCGAAGCATTGTTATTTTGGCAAAAGAAAAATACGGGATTCGTGGTCGTGACGTTCATGAACTCAATGCACACTTTATTCCTTTCACGGCTCAGACACGAATGAGTGGTGTGAATTTTGATAACCGTGAAATTCGAAAAGGAGCTGTTGATGCTATTGAAGCTTACATTATTTCTAAGGGTGGAAAAATGCCGGGTGCTGTTCGCAAAGTCTCGGACGAGATCGCACGCAAGGGAGGAACTCCTCTTTGTGTTGCGGAAGGAAAGCGAGCTTTGGGAATTATCGAACTCAAAGACATTGTGAAGGGTGGAATTAAAGAACGTTTTGCTGAACTCAGGCAAATGGGAATTAAAACCATCATGATTACGGGTGATAATCCTCTCACGGCCACGGCCATTGCTGCTGAAGCGGGGGTTGATGATTTTTTGGCACAAGCAACTCCTGAGATGAAATTGAAACTTATTCGGGAACATCAATCCAAAGGTGCTTTAGTGGCCATGACCGGAGATGGTACGAATGACGCGCCTGCACTTGCCCAAGCGGATGTTGCCGTGGCGATGAATACAGGAACTCAGGCGGCGAAGGAAGCGGGTAATATGATCGATCTCGATTCGAATCCCACAAAACTGATTGAAGTGGTACAGATTGGTAAACAACTTTTGATGACTCGTGGGGCGCTGACGACTTTTAGTATTTCAAATGATGTGGCCAAATATTTTGCCATCTTGCCGGCTTGCTTTGCGGCGACGTATCCCGTGCTTGGTCATCTTAACGTGATGCATCTCAAAACCCCAGAGAGCGCCATTTTATCCGCCGTTATTTTTAATGCTGTGATTATTATTTGTCTTATTCCATTAGCACTCAAAGGTGTTTCTTACAAGGCTGTGCAAGCCTATCGACTCCTTCGACAGAATCTTTTGGTTTATGGGTTGGGAGGGTTGGTGGTCCCATTTGTGGGAATTAAATTAATTGATATGTTGATATCAAATTGGATGTAGGGAGATTTTATGAAAAAAGAAATAAAAGCAAGCTTCTTGGTTCTTCTGATCATCACAGTTCTAACAGGAGTTCTCTATCCTTTAGGAATCACAATCATTGCCAAAGTCTTTTTCCCTCGTCAAGCACAGGGAAGTTTGATTGTTCAAGACGGAAAAGTTGTTGGCTCTGCATTGATCGGACAAAATTTCGATGATCCTCGGTATCTCTGGGGACGCCTATCAGCAACGACACCTGCTTACAATGCCGCTTCTTCTTCGGGAAGTAATTTAGGACCTTCCAATCCCGCTTTGTTAGATGCTGTTAAAGCTCGTATCCAGGCGTTGCAAGCTTCGGGGGACGGGCATGGTCCGATTCCTGTGGATTTGGTGACTTCTTCTGCGAGTGGTTTAGACCCTGATGTTTCACCGGCTGCTGCCCAATATCAGATGGCAAGAATCCTCAAAGCTGGTGGACTTAAACTCGAAGTACTCCAAAAAATTATTCGGGAGAATACCACACAAAGAACTTTTGGCATTTTGGGGGAACCCCATGTAAATGTTCTTAAGGTTAATCTGGCTTTGAAATACCTCTATGATATACTGACGAGTCGACAATTAAACTGACACAATGCGACTCTCTAGTACAACCGTCGGTAGGGAAAGCGCTCTCGCGCTGTCAGATCAATTACCGACTTGTTAGTAAAATGACAAAACTATGCCTGATATTTCCCGACCTAATCCTGAAAGACTCCTAGAAGCTGTTTCCAAAGAGGAGCCATCCAAGAAGCTTGGTCGGTTGAAAATTTTCTTTGGGGCCTGTGCTGGCGTGGGAAAAACATTTACCATGCTCGAAGCCGCCCAAAACAAGAAAAAACAGGGTAGTGATGTTGTTATTGGCGTTGTTGAAACACATGGGCGACGCGAAACAGAACCTCTGACTTCAGGACTCGAACATCTTCCTAAAAAAAATATTGAGTACCGAGATGTTGCTCTCAAAGAGTTTGATCTGGATTCCGCTTTATCGCGCAAACCCGCCTTAATTTTAATAGATGAATTGGCTCACACCAATGCTCCTGGTAGTCGTCATCTGAAACGCTGGCAGGATATTGAAGAACTTCTTCAGGTGGGTATTGATGTTTATACCACACTCAATATCCAACATCTTGAAAGTCTGAACGATACGGTCGCCAAAATTACCGGAACGATTGTTCGTGAAACAGTTCCGGATTCTATTTTTGATGAATCTGATGAAGTCGAGTTGGTGGATCTTCCTGTAGCTGAACTTCTACAACGTTTAAAAGAAGGGAAGGTCTATATGCGAGAGCAGGCCGGTAAAGCTCTCGAAAATTTTTTTCAGGAAGGGAATCTCATTGCCCTCCGTGAATTGGCACTTCGAAAAACCGCTCAGCGAGTTGATTTTCAGATGCATCAGTATCGAGCACTTCATTCGGTACAGGACATTTGGCAGACGGGAGAACATCTTTTGGTATGTATTGGTCCCAGCCCTTTTTCCACACGGCTCATCCGCAGGACAAAGCAACTGGCGAATGAACTGAAAGCTCCTTGGATAGCTGTTTATGTAGAAACTCTTCAAAAACAAATTAGCGAGGAAGAACATCAGGCTATTGAAAAACAACTTCGTTTTGCCGAATCTCTGGGTGCGGAAACTGCTGTTCTTCAAGGACTGAAGCCGAGTGACGAAATCCTGAAACTGGCACACGAAAAAAATATTACAAAAATTGTTGTTGGGAAACCCAATCATTTTCGATTGTGGGATATTATTTTTGGATCTTTTGTAGATCGTCTGATTCGTGGTAGCAGCGATATTGATGTTTACTCTATTTCTGGAACAGAAAAAGAGGAGGGTCCAAAAGAACGCGAACTGAATACAGGAGCTCCCTGGACTCATTATGTCACTTCTTTGTTAGTTGTTACCGGATGGACGGCTTTGATGAAAGGCCTCTTTCCTAATATCGAACTTGTCAATCTGGCCATGACGTATCTTGTCATCAATGTATTGATTGCCATCCGTTATGGACAGGGACCGTCAATTGTGTCGGCTATTTTAGGCGTTGCTTCCTTCGATTTCTTTTTTGTTCCTCCTTATTATACATTTAGTGTGCATGATGCTCGTTACTGGGTGACCTTTTCTGTCATGTTGATGGTAACGATTCTTACGAGCCGTTTGACAATTCGACTGCGGCGAAGTGCTGAAAATGCTTCAGCTCGTGAACGCTATACAGCCAATCTCTACGCGCTAAGCCGTGAAATGCTTGCAAACACGAACACAGGCGAAATTTCCACGACTATGGCAAATCATCTGTCTCAAGTAGTGCATGGGGATGTGATTGTCTTACTCGGATTAGAACCCGAACTCATGTTTTTAGAAGCTACGAGTAATCACCAGTGGCACTTTGATGAAACCGATAAGGCTGTGGCTCAATGGGTTCATAAAAATTCAAAAATTGCTGGGTTTGGTACGCAAACCTTGCCTTTGGCCAAGGCCATTTTTTTTCCGCTGGTAGCTTCACGCGGCATTATCGGTGTGTTAGGAATCAGACCTCATGAAAAAGTTTCCTCTTTTCAATCAACAGATCAACATTTTGTGGAAAGCGTAATTCGCCAAGGAGCCCTTGCTATTGAGAGGGCCATGTTAGCCGAAGAAGCTTCCACAGCCGAGATGGAAACAGAACGTGAGAGATTAATTAGCTCTCTCTTAAGTTCTGTCTCCCATGATTTACGGACACCACTGACCTCGATTTCCGGAGCCGCCAGTACTCTTTTGGCTCCGGAATCTAGATTATCCTCCGAGGATCGGATGCGTCTTTTGGAAACGATCAATGACGAGTCGGTTCGTCTGAATCGTTTAGTAGAAAATATACTGCAAATTACAAAAATTGAATCGGGCAACGTCACACTTCGAAAAGAAATGAATTCGTTGGAAGAAATTATTGGAAGCGCTTTGAATCATCTGGAATCTTTTTTGGGAACACGCAAGATCACAACGGACATTCCTGCGGATCTCCCCCTTATTCCTTTGGATGGTATCTTAATCGAGCAGGTCTTAGTGAATCTTTTTGAAAATGCGTTGAGATACACACCAGGAGGATCTCCCATTGATATTCGTGCTTTTCAAGATGGCAAACAAGTATGTGTGGAGGTATTGGACCGTGGACTAGGAATTCCACAACAAGAGCAAAGCCGAATTTTTGAAAAATTTTATCGGAGTGGTAAGCATGATATTTTAGGAAGCGGGCTGGGACTTGCCATTTGCGAGGGAATCCTCAAAGCTCATGGGGGAAAAATTAGTGTGAGGAACCGTGAAGGAGGGGGGAGCATTTTTTATTTTTGGCTCCCGTTGTAGTGAGTGAGCATCAGCAAAATCGGATGATATGACAACAAAACTTACTTCTATTTTAGTGATTGAAGACGACCAGCAAATCCGCCGGTTCCTCAAGGTGGGTTTGGAAAGCAACGGTTATGCGTATTGGGAAGCCTTGCAAGGTAAACAAGGTCTTGCAGAAATTGCCAGCCGCAATCCGGATCTTGTGATCCTGGACCTTGGATTGCCCGACATGGATGGTCTCGATTTTTTAAAACAGTTAAGAGAGTGGTCAAAGGTTCCTGTGATTGTTCTGACGGCTCGTGATCAAGAACAAGACAAAATTCATGCCCTTGATCAGGGAGCGGACGATTACCTCACCAAGCCTTTTGCTGTGGGAGAACTTTTGGCTCGTATTCGCGTGGCCCTACGACATGTACAGAAGAATGATAGTGAAGAAGATCCTCTTTTTGAAAACGGACTTTTAAAAATTGATTTTGCCAAGCGTCAGGTTTTTGTGAAAGATAGTGAAGTTCATCTCACGCCCATTGAATATAAGATTCTCGTTTTTCTGGCCAAAAATTTAGGGAAGGTTATCACACAGACTCAGCTTTTAAAGGAAGTTTGGGGCCCAACGTATACCGATCATGGCCATTATTTACGAGTTCACATGCACCAGCTTCGTCATAAACTTGAAGAAAATCCCGCCCGTCCCAAATGGCTCATCAACGAACCGGGAGTCGGGTATCGATTGAAGGAGGAGTGAAGGCTCATCACGAAAGTTAATCGGTCAAAATTTCCGGACTGTCTGTATCTATCCCGCCTTTTTGAAGTTCTATCCGTGCTTTTTGTGCGAGGTCTATGTAACGCATTCGAATACGATCCAAGTCGATTTCTGTTAACTCTTCCAAATTTAAAAGGGCATTATGAGCCCCATCCACCGCACGAATTAATTCGTCTAACTTCAGTTGCATAGCCTGACTGTCTCGGTTTTGACTATTTTGAATCAGAAAAACCATGAGAAAAGTGATAATAGTTGTGCTCGTATTAATGACGAGTTGCCAGGTATCGCTGAAATGAAAAAACCAGCCTGTTGATGCCCAGATGATGATGATCAGCAATGCGATGATGAAAGACAGGGGATGACCCATCAAGCGTGAGACGCGTGTTGCAAATCGTGAGAAGAGACTCCGATGGTAAAGAATGGTTTTTTCTTTCATATCTATCCCATCTCAAAAACTAAAACTTCGGAGGTTTTTTTTGCCACAAGAGTTAATCGAGACTCATCACTGACGGCGGCACCATCACTGGTGTGCAAGAGAGTTTTGTTGAGTAAAATTTCTCCGCGCGCTACCTGCACCCAGGCATGACGGTTAGGTGAAAGATCAAGCGAGACACTTTCTTGAGGCTGCAAAAGGGTGGTGTAGAGGTTGATATCTTGATGAACCGTAATGGATCCGTCTTGTCCGTTGCGAGAAGCTACGAGCTTTAAGACGTGACGTTTTTCATTTTCCTCAAAATGTTTTTGTTCATAGCTGGGAGCCAATCCTTTTCTTTCCGGTAAAATCCAGATTTGAAGGAGATGGACATCTTCTTTCTTTGATGGATTGGCCTCGCTGTGTGTGACTCCCATGCCGGCGGTCATTCTCTGAACATCCCCAGGACGGATCGTAGAACCATTTCCCATACTGTCTTTGTGTTCAAGAGCTCCTTCTAAAACATAGGTGATGATCTCCATGTCTCGATGTCCGTGCGTTGGAAACCCTGTCCCAGATTGGACATAATCTTCGTTGATGACACGGAGCACACGAAATCCCATATGGTGAGGATCATGATAATCCCCGAAAGAAAATGTGTGATAAGTCTGGAGCCAACCATGATTGAAATAACCACGTTCTGCAGCAGGACGGATGGTGATCATGAGACCTCCCAAAATGGATGTTTTTTTTATTAATGCGGCCCCTGTGTAACACCGTTAGAACTTATTTCCAACAAAATGTCGTTTAGCCGCCAGCCTTTCAGTCCGCTGAACGCAAAAGCCGCGCCGTCCTTACGTCCATCATGGCTTTTGCACCCTACGGCTCTCGCCTTTGGCTTCTCATTTTTCGCCGATTCGTCCAAATCGAGGGCACGGTGTGATATTTTATCCGAAGCACAAACTCCGCGCCGTGCCCAAAACAAAGGTTTGGCGGGCAATAAACTTGCTGGACAGGTAGAAGGCCCTGTGATGGATACTCGTTATGAATGGTTATGTATACTAATGAAGTATGTGTATTACATAATATATATTGACATACTTTTAATATTTAGTAACCTATTAATTTAAATTGGGTAAATTAACAAGGAGGTGTATATGGAAACAGGTGTGGTTACTATTAAAGGACAGGTTGTCATCCCATCGAAGATCCGCAGGCGTTTGGGGATTAAACAAGGGACAAAAGTTTGCTTTATCGAAGGGCATGACGACGTCGTCATTCGCCCTTTAACCAGCGACTATTTTGAAAAGATGGCAGGCTTTCTGAAAACAGCAGGAAAGGTTTCAAAAAGTCTGTTGGAGTCCAGAAGGCACGATCGGATCAAGGAGGATAGAGAATGAATCAGGTTCTTGATACCCATGCTGTCTTTGTCTATTTGGAAAAGGAACATGGTTACGAAAAAGTCAGAGATGTGCTCTCCCGAGCTGCCGAAAGTGGCAAAAATTTGTTTATGACTTCCGTCAATTGGGGAGAAATTTATTACATTACCAAAAGGGAAAAAGGTGAAGAAACTGCCGAAAGTGTTTTGAAGATCATCGAGAACTTCCCCATAGAGGTTGTGGATGTTGATAAAGCTTTAGCCAAGCAGGCTGGTTTTTATAAAGCAGACAAAAAAATGTCTTATGCTGATTGTTTTGCGGCAGCTCTAGCAAAAATAAAGAAGGCGGAATTAATAACGGGAGATCAAGAATTTAAGGAAGTTGAAAAGGAAATTAAAGTCTTGTGGCTTTGATCTTTGAAATAACCATCTGATCTTCCCCCGATTTGAAGGACACAAGGATATGGAGTAAGCGGGGCAAATAATTGGTAAGTTCATTTAAAGCCCCCAAAACGTCCGCTCCATTACGATTGATGGAGACTATACTTACTCTCATAAAGAACTGGCAGCTACCGCCATATTGAAGTTGGGGAGCAGCAAAGATGATAAAGACAACCCTAAAATAGAAAATTTCAGAGGCACACAGTTTTCTATCGAAATTTCTGATGACCCAAGAAAGATAAGTAAACAAATAATCTCACAAAATCCAGTTTCAGTTCATCGCTTATAATGAGTGTTCTAATTTCTGGTCGAATGTTCCCACCGACTCGCAAGAAAAAGAAAGAGCAAGTTGAAGCCGGGGCCACGGGGCAAGTTCTCCCCCCGCCCCTCCGAACTTGCCCCATGGCGGACTCGCTTCTTGCCTGGACCTCGTTTCGGAACCAATTGTTTCTTGGGTTGTACCGCGCCCTCCGCATTCGCTCCGGTCGCGTAGGCTGGCCGTACAACAATAAGGAACCCGGCCATCGCCTCCCGCCCCCCACTGATGTCTTTCGCCCCCGTGTCCCACCCCCGCCTTTTGATAGGGGCGAAGAGCGCGCCTTCGGCGCCTCAATTCAGAAGTCGCCAAGCAACTCAAGCCAGGCCAAGCGACGATATTGGAATACGGCAGCGATCCGCTTCATATTTACAAGGCCGTCGTCGAGAAGGTTGTGGATGGGGACACTCTTCTGGTCCGAATCAACCTTGGATTCGAGGTCTGGATCAACCAGCGTGTATGTTTCCGGGGAGTCAACACGGCCGAATTGGTCAAGAACGGAGTTAAGGCAGGTAGGGCGCCCGATCGTGCAGATGAAGCCAAAACTTTTGTGAAGGAGAAGCTGAAGGATATTGATTTTGTGGTAATCAAGACTTACAAGATGGATATGTACAGTCGGTATGTAACCGATGTCTTTTATCACCCGACCATTAGAAAGAAGGAAGAAATTTACATGAAGGGTTTCTTCCTGAATATGGATCTTTATGTTGTAAGATTAACAGATGCTTTTGAAACTGGCGTGGCTAGTTAGCCGGGCGAGAATTTAATTATGAATAACTTGGAATTGGTAGAAGGTAGTGCGCCAAATCCGAAAAAGGTAAATATTAAAGCATTAACCTATCGTCCTTTACTATCGGAGCGAGACCTACTCTTCAAAAAGTATTCTCACAAACTTCGAGTTAACACTGATTTGGACAGAACTTTAGTAAGTTTTCAGGCAAATCGAACCACTCCATTTTTCAATTGGTTTAAATACCGAGAGGGTTTTTCATCTAACTTGGTCCGATATATTATCGAGAATGTGTCCTCTCGGCCAGGAACTCTACTGGATCCCTTTGCTGGTTCTGGTACCGCTCTTTTTGAGGGGGCAGAGCAAGGCTGGGTTACAGAAGGGATTGAACTCTTGCCCGTTGGGGTTTTTGCTATAAAGGCTAGAAGCGCCTCTAAGCGAGTCAATGCTTTAAAATTCAAGAAAGCAGTCGAAGCAGTTCTCAGAGAAGATTTTAAAAAATATTACGACGAAGCGTTTCAATTTCAACATATTCCTATCACAGAGAATGCGTTTCCGAAGGGCGCTGAAAAAGAACTTGTTGGTTACCGATCTCTTATAAACAGAAAATACAAAAACAATCCTGACATTCTTACGCTTTTAGAATTAGGATCCTTTAGTATTCTTGAGGAGATAAGTTTTACAAGAAAAGATGGTCAATATTTGCGATGGGATCATCGCAGCGGTAGGTCGTCTGGGAAGTCTCAATTTGACAAAGGAAAAATCGATAAATTTAGGGAAGCCATTTCATTAAAATTAAATAGAATTTCAAATGACTTATTAAACATTGACTCTAATCCGCAACAAAATTTGTTTATGGAGAAGAGATCTGTTCTCAATAATAATTATATTGAGCCTATACTCAAGCAAGGATCCTGCTTAAAAATCCTCCCTCAGTTTAAGGACGGGTCAGTCGATCTTATTATTACCTCTCCTCCATATTGTAATCGTTATGACTACACGCGAACCTACGCGCTAGAATTAGTTTATTTAGATGCTAATGCTGATGATGTTAAAAGTATGAGGCAGGATCTTTTATCCTGTACTGTAGAGAATAGAGAAAAGGTTTCCCAATTAAGAGAAGTCTACATATCGCTAGGAAAACTTGAGGCGTTCAATCATATTTATAATGTTTTTAACTCTCAAGCCGCATTGCAAGAGGTCCTCTCTCTTCTAGACGGTTTAGCGGCTGAGGACAAACTTAATAATCCCAACATTGCTAAGATGGTCAGAAATTATTTTTTTGAAATGTGTTTTAGTCTTAGGGAGATGGCTCGAATACTTCCACCCGGCGGAAAACTCGTAATGGTTAATGATAATGTCCAATATGCCGGAGAAGAGGTTCCTGTGGATTTGATTATTTGTAATTTTGCCGAAAGTTTTGGATTAAAGACTAATGCCATTTGGGTTTTGCCGCGTGGCAAAGGGAATAGCAGCCAACAGATGGGCGATCATGGACGCACAGAATTACGCAAGTGTGTCTATGTATTGGAAAAGGCGTAATGAATCACAAGAAAGAGCCTCTTCTCGTAGAAGCCAATAAAATTAACTACCGTCTTCGCTCAACTTTCTTTTTACGAAAAATCCGAGAATATAATACTTCAAAAGTAATCTCTCTTTTGAAAAGCATTGTGCCCATGGCCAAATCATACAATTGGGATGAGCGTGCCACTTGGGGCATAAAAGAGGAATCTTTCGAATATATCAATCACTCAGATATAGCTCCCATCGAGGTTTTTTGTCATCCCCGGATCATTAGAGAGTTCCCTCTTCTTATAGCCTACTACCGAAATGTCGCCGCACTTTCGCAAAAGTCGATTTCTTATTTGGCTAACATTAATGTTAAAAAATATGAGTTAGAGGATAAGGAAACATCTCGCCCTGTCAGTGTATCTACTGAAATTGCTCTCAAACTTACGTATTTATTTAATTGGCATATTTCACTGGTTATCGAGAGTTCTGTTGAGAGTTTCAATAAGACCGACCTCAACGCAATGTATCTAACCTCAACGGGCGCACAGATTGATGGATCATGGAGAAATGCCATCGGTGAAGAGGCCGAAAGGGTTTTTCAAAGACTTTTGGTCAAAGAAGCAATTGATAGAAAAATTCTCGATGCCTTCATAAATTACGAAACCAAGATTGAAAAATTTGAATCAAGTAAGGTAAAAGAACAGATCGAAAATATTCATAATTACCGTGGCATAATGCTCAGTAATCAAACCTCGATCCTCTTTTCTTCAGAGCCCGACATTTCACTAATAGGAAAAGATGGAATTTCAAGATGTGTTATTGAAGTGAAGGGTGGCGCTGATCCCGCGGGTGCACTTGAAAGATATGGGGCCTCAAAGAAATCATTTGAAGAATCGCTACGAGAAAATCCTCGTGTGAAGACTGTTCTTGTTGCAAGCTGTATAACCCCGGAAGTCAATAATAGAATCAAAAAGGATAAAACTATTCACCATTACTTCAACCTCACCGAAATTATTGGCAATGAGACCGCAAGATCTAAAGCCCTTTTTCTGCTGTTTGATATTTTAAAGTAGAATGAGGACAAATATATTTTGGGTTATCTAATCCCAACAACTCTTTACGATAATTTCGCACGTACCTTTTCAGCTTCCTGTCTGCCAAGACCACGTAATTTCAGATTTCCGGCCTCATCATCAACGAGCCGGATTAACCTTGAAACGGCAATGGCCGCGGCATTTCCGGTATGTCCATGCCTTTTGATTTGATCAATGAGATCTTGGCGCAAGATCCTATTAGGATAGGCTGCATTTAATATTAGTAATCCCGTATCCGATGCACTAAGGCCCTCAAGATTAATATAAGTTCTACCATTAATATTCTCCGAGTAAGGATATTTTTTAGTAAGCAGTTCATTTACTATTGCCATGGTTTTTTCAGGAGAAGTACTGCCTGTGTCTGCAATTCGAATTAATTCAGAAAGAATCCATGTTGTTACGGGCAAAACGCCTGTTGCATCCATAACATTGGGATCAATCTCAGTTGGGTCATGACGTGCTCCTCGGTTGCAGGCAACATCGTAGATGAATATGCATGCCCTAGGTATAGTCAGGCGAATACTATCAGAAAATGATGAACTGCTGAGTTGTTCCAATTTTTTAACGCATTTTGATACTTTAAAATCGCGTGCCATAGGTAGAGTTTCACGACAATACAGAAGCAAGCATTTTAATGTAGCTTCAACAAACTTACCTGTTTTAGAAAGACTCCCTTCCCAATCTAACCCCTGGAATTTATGGACGGCATCTTCGTAATGTTTAACAGCTGCGTGGCAATGTTTCTTCGCGAACTTTTTTTCTAAGATGGATTTGATTTGGTCTTTGGCCTTCATAAGGTTAAGTTTTTGGTTCAGTCCGTCTTTCAATATAGGTTCTTTATTCTACTTCCGGACAACGTAACGCCATTTTTTCTCTTGATCCCGAAGCCTTATAAGGCTCCTTGTCCGCACTAAATTTAACAAACCCATTGATACTGTGGCATTTGAGTAGTGGCGTCCGTTTTGACGCAGGAGCTCGATTATCTCCACCAGTGGTTTGGGTTTATCCAACTCTCCCTCTTTAATAAGTAATCGAATGCCGCCAGTAGCTCCTGTTTTATGATTTGTATTGTCTGCTTGATCTGATCTGGATGGACTCTTTGGTGAGTATCCGACCTTTTTGAAGCCAGCTAATTCTGCGAGTTCTGTTACCAGCTCGGTAATTTGTTGAACAATATATTGGGGATCTTTTTTCATTAATACCTCCATCATCGTTGATGATATTTGTATGGACCCTTACCATCCGCTGATTCTTTCCGACCAATGACCTTCTTCCGAACCAAGAGAATCAATGGACTCATCAAGGATGTTGTAGGTTTGTTAATTCCTTCCAGGCGAAGTTTGTTTTGAATTTCGGAAATATTTTTTGGTTCTTTGAAAAACCCCTCCTGTATGAGGTTAAAAATTTCACCGGTAAGACCAGAGAATCGTTTCGGTGATGAAATTGTCTTTGATTTTTTTGGTAATCCTATCGCTCCTCCCGTCAGTGATATTTTTAGTTCGCCTAAGAGGGCTTCTATTTTGTTAACTATCTCTATATGATCATTCATTAGATTTCCTTTCTTATGATTATGTAACCAGCTATTATTACGGCTCTTAATAGGAAATCAGAGAGACGCTGTCAATAACATTTTTACAATAAAAAATATAATTAAAAATTTAAATGTAATATATCTATTTGTATTATAATAACTTATTGTATTTTTAAAAAATTATATTAATGTAATATTTATTACTTTGATACATTATATATCCAATCAAGTGTTTTTTGTCCCACCGCCTCGCTAACAATTGAAGAAACTTGCCACTTGTAACCAGATACCCACCCGCCCACCGCGCCGCGAATCCCCGGCCCGCGCAGTTGTTTGATGCGGGGGTCATAAGGATGCGCGGGCCTCGTGAAGTCGAGGCGGCGAGGAGCCGCCACGCCCGATTTTTTAAATTTGCGGAGAGGGAGGGATTCGCCCTTCGCCTAAAGACCAGTCAATACGGCTCAGGGCATCAGAGCCGAACTGCCGCTCGCCGGAATTGGCTCGCTCTTCCTCCCTCGTCGGTCGGCGTTCGGCTCCGTTCGAATCCCGTCTTCCTATCACGAAAAAAGCCGCCCAATAAGGACGGCTTTTTTCATGAACGGAGAGGGAGGGATTCGAACCCTCGATA
>Ga0209515_10006566_pt1 | contig 14397 bp, 16 predicted proteins | sample Subgroupgradi54m_FD_187454 | JGI IMG/M metagenome (GOLD analysis project Ga0209515, IMG submission 187454) | Subsurface groundwater microbial communities from S. Glens Falls, New York, USA - GMW60B uncontaminated upgradient, 5.4 m (SPAdes)... ...
GAACAACTGGTTTCGGTGGTAGAGAATACGACGATTTTTGCACGGATTGACCCAACGCTGAAGGAACGCATTGTCAGCGCACTCAAAGCCAATGGGCACGTCGTGGGATTTTTAGGCGACGGCATCAACGACAGTCCATCGCTTCGCGTTGCCGATATTGGCATATCGGTAAACAATGCCACGGATGTAGCCAAAGATTCCGCAGATATCATACTTCTTCATAAAGATTTGCATGTGCTTTCCGAAGGGGTGCGGGGTGGAAGAAAAACATTTGGCAATGTGATGAAATATATTATGATGGGAACGAGCTCAAATTTTGGCAACACCATAAGCTTGACTCTCGGATCATTAGTGCTCCCATTTTTACCAATGCTCTCTGTGCAAATATTGCTCAATGACCTTCTTTATGACGTGTCACAGCTTTTCGTGGCAAGCGATAAAGTGGATGAGGCGTATCTTGCCAAGCCCCGTAAATGGGATATAGTTTCTCTTCGTCGTTTTATGGTTGTTTTTGGTCCGGCAAATTCATTGTTTGATGTGGTGACATTTTTTCTGCTCCTTCGGTTTTTCCATGCTTCGATTCCACTTTTTCAGACGGGTTGGTTTGTAGAAAATATGGTGCTGCAGACGCTGATTGTCTTTAGTATCCGTACGGCTGTGGTGCCATTTTGGAAGAGTAGGCCGAGTTTGGTATTTGCCGTGGGACTTTTTGCTATCACCGCTATTGCTGTAGTTTTGCCGTTTAGTCCGCTTGCGAAATTTTTCTCATTTGTGCCCATACCACTCACATTTTATGTATTCATTATCTTTCTCGTGGGAATATATACAGTGCTGGTGGAATGTTTGAAGTATTGGTTCTATCGGCGCTATCAGCTTTGAGTGAATTAAGGAAGTTTCTGAAGTGCTGTAAAACATTTATTGAAGTTGGATTGATTAAATTTAATTATACTAAATGCTCTCATTGTTCCATCTCCTGGTTGTTCAATATTTAATACAGATACAGTATCGAATACACAAGAAGGAAAGTCTTTTTTATTTCCGGTTATTAATAGTGGTGTTTGAGAATATACAAGTCTGGCTGCAAGAAAAAGATCCACTAAACTGCTCTTTGTTTTTTGATTTTGATGACAATAAATTCTGGAAAGTAAAAGAGCATTTTCCTGTAAGTGTTTATAAATATCTGGATGATCTGATGCCGGTAAAAATATCTCTGATGAAATGAAAGACTTTTTTGTATTAAATTGTTGAGGTAAAAATACGTCTCGTAAAAATTCAAGGACGGTTAGTGAATCTATGATAAATGAACCTGATTTTAGAATATCTAAGGCTTCTTTTAATATTTCTTCATCGTGAAATAATTGACTAATGAAGTCATTATCCAAATATAGATATTTTCCTTGAACTATTTGAGGAACATTTCCACTATAGAAGATCCTCATGAAGATTATAGTTGATATCTTCCTTCAACTATTTTTTTATTTTCGCGAATTATGTCTACCAACTCTGATATAAGTTTACTTGTAATTTTTATTGGTTTTGCAATTTTCGGTATGCTCGATTTTTTTTCATACTGAGGCTTTGGGTTTTTAATAAAGTTGGTCATAGGGGTCACCTATAAAATAGTGTATCAAATTTTAGGTATTGGAGTCAAATACAATTTGCTATTGTTTTATTGATTGGTTATAGCGTAATATAATGCAGCATGAAAGAACGGTTTAAGATGATTGCTTCAGGATATTTGTTACTTGTCCGAAATGGGAAAATTTTGCTGTCGCGTAGGTTCCAGACTGGATATGAGGATGGAAAATACAGCGTACCGGCTGGACATGTGGAGGATAACGAAGAACTGAAAACGGCGACGTGCCGCGAGATTAAAGAGGAAATCGGTATCAATCTACAACCTCGGGATCTTACCCTGGTGCATGTCATGCATCGTAAACACTTTGATATCCGAATGGATTTTTTCTTTACGACGAACAAAAAAGGTTTGACTCCCAAAAACATGGAGCCGCAGAAAGCCGATGACCTCCAATGGTTTCCTTTGACGAAGTTACCAAAAAATACTATTCCCTATATCCGTGCGGCGATTGATAATTACCGTAAAGGCATATTTTATTCGGAATTCGGCTGGAAATAGTTATATATTATCGTGTTAGCATGTTAACATATTAACATGCTAATATTGGTGTTGGAAAAAAAGTTTCTTCTTGTTCTTTGACGGGATATTTTCTATACTGCGTGCATGGTTTTATCGGATCGTGATATTAAAAAAGCAATTGCTTCGGGACGCATAAAAATTACTCCCAAGCCAAATTTTGCTACGCAATTGGGTTCGTGTATGATTGATTTGCAGTTGGGGAATGTCTATCGCGTGTTTAATCACAGTAAAACGCCGTATCTGGATCCGCAAAATCCCAAAACCCTTGAAGGAATTACGACGGAAATTCGTGTGAAAAATGGTGAAGCATTTACTCTTCATCCTGGTGAATTTATCCTTGCGGCAACGCGCGAATACATCGAAATGCCCGATGACCTCACCGGCAGACTTGAGGGCAGATCATCGATTGGTCGGCTTGGCGTCGTTATTCACTCGACTGCTGCAAACATTGAGTGCGGTTTTCGCGGTAACATTACGCTTGAGCTAGCTAACATGGGGAGAATTCCAGTCATGCTTTATCCGGGTATGCGCATTTGTTCGCTTTCGTTTGACCAATTAAGTAGTCCAGCCGATGTGCCGTATTACAAAAAGAAATCAGCAAAGTACGTGGGACAAAGGAAACCGGAGACGAGTAGGATAGGGGAGGAACGCTAGTGGAGTGGCCAATATTATACAAACAAGTGCTGCAAGTCAAAGACCCCACCAATCCCGTTGGGGTGGCGGTGATGTGGACGGAACGGCAGGTCGTGGCCAATCTCCTTAAAGATCAAGAGTACTGCGTGATTGGCAACCTCTACGGTTCTGCCGGCATTTCTGCCATGGTGCGCAATATTTATGCCAATCCTCATCTTCGAAAAATTGTCTTGTGGGGGGCGGATTTGTCGCGTAGTGGTCAGGCGCTTATCGAGTTCATGAAAAACGGGGTGGATGAGAACTTTTTTATAGTTGGCGATGAAAAGAAAGGACAAGTAGAAAAAGAAATTGGCAAGGAAGCAATTGAGCTTTTTCGAAAATCAGTTGAGGTCGTGAACCTGCGAGGAAAACCGGTTGACGAGCTTCAAAAAACCGTGGCTTCCTTAAGTAAAGAGAATCCAAAACCTTTTACCGAGCCCAAAATTTTTCCCACCAGCCGTCCCAAGCCATTTACGTTTCCCAGCGAACAAATGGGATTTCGTGTCCATGGCCAAACTGCGGCCCAAACGTGGTTGAAAATTCTCAATCACATTATGCGGTATGGCCGCAATAAAACGACGCGCTATACACAAGAAAATGAACTCAAGGAACTTCTCAATGTGATGGCGGTCGTCTACAACGAAGATCCGGAAAAACCATACCTTCCCCATTATTTTCCATTCAGTGAGAAAGATTTGCTCACCTATTATCCGCAGGTTTTATCTGCCAAACAAATTCCCGGTATTGCCTACACCTATGGGCAACGGCTTCGGAGTCACGATGGGGTGGATCAAATTCAAAACATTATTGATCTTATCAAAACCCGTCCCTTTAGCAAGAAAATGCTTGCGGTGACAGCAAACGTCAAAGAAGATTGGGGAGAGGTCAATAAAGGCGATACGCCGTGCCTTACCAATATCCTTTGCTCTATGCAGGATGGAAAGTTGTTTATGACCACGCATTTTCGTAGCCAAGACATGGTGCACGGCTGGCCACGCAACGTATTTTCTCTTCGCAAAATGCAAAAAATGATTGCGGATGCGGCGGGTATACCGATGGGTGCATTTTGTATGATTACGCATAGTGCCCACATTTATAGCGATGATTATGCACTGGTAGAAAAAATCGTTTCGGAGAATTTGGAAAAAGAACTTGGCTTTTCTTCCCGCACTCATTTTGAAGAAGATCCGCGCGGCAATGTGACCGTGGAAATCGATTCCGTTAAAGAACATGCGGTCGGCCGTCCCACGAAATATGTACAAAAACCACCGGCAAGCGTTGCGTATGAAATTGTTGCCAAATTGTATGCGCCTGATGGCGGGTTACTTTTGAAAGAATGGCGAGGGAAAACGGCGATGGAAGTGTATATGCAAATGACGGATTGGGATTATTTGGTCATGCCGAGTCATCTTATCTATATCGGCACGGAACTTCAGCGCGCGGAATATGCAATCAAAATGGGACAAGGAGACAAATTTTCTCAAGACCCCGCAGCAAATAAAGGGCTGTAGTTGACCCCGCCAGGCGGTAACCGTTCAGGATTTAGCAAAACTTTTATTGTTCGAGGCTATTTGCCGAGAACTATTTTCCTTATGAGACTTCTCTCCGCCCTGGGCGGATCGAAGAATAATTTCTTTGCCAACTCGTGAATGGGTTACGCCAGGCGGGGTTGACAAAGGAATGCCAAGAGATTCATACTAAGAAAGGATATGATGCAGCAGGTGATGATCCTTCTTCTTGTCGGTTTAGGAATAGTAAAACCTGCCTCGCACGGCACAGTGGCGGGGATTGCTGATGCGCGCACCAGTGCGCTTGAGGATGTTCGGGTCACTACCCAAGGATTTGGTCAAGCCCTAAAAGGATTTACCTCCAGTCGTTCGGGAACGGTCAACCGAGAACTGGAAGACCGTCGAGAGAAAGCCAAAGAAACATTTAAAAAGGATCGCGAAGCATTCCAACAGAAACTGCAAACCATCCGCGACGGGCGGAAAAAGGCATTGGTGGATCGACTCAATAAGAATCTCAACGAAGTGAACAAAAAGCGGACCAACATGATGATGAGACATCTCAGTAAGATGAATGAGATTTTAGAAAAAGTGAAAAATCGTGCCAATCAAGCAAAAGCCAAAGGAAAAGATACGTCATCGGTGGATGCAGCCGTTAGTAAAGCACAAACCGCCATTGCCACCGCCAAAAGTGCTGTCCTTGCTCAAGCAGGAAAAGAGTATACGGTGACTATTTCTTCAGAAGCCAATTTGCGTACAGATGTGGGAACAACCATGAAGTCATTACAGGGAGACTCGCAGGCGGTTCGTGCTTTGGTGATTGCCGCACAAAAGAGTGTGGGGGAGGCGGTACGCGCACTTGCTGCCGTATTAGGGGAGGCAATTCCTGGCTCCGTGATACCTACGGCATCGCCCAGTGGAGGGAGGTTATGAGACAATTTGAAACGATCATTGTGGTGTTTCTTTTCCTTTTTGTAGGAGTTATGAGTATCGTGGGTGCTTTTAAATTTATGGAAAGTGACCAACTGAAAAAAGTACAGGCACAATACCAAAGCTACATTCAAAAATATGCGCAACAGAATACGGAGTCCACGCCGTCTACGGCCACGAATTCAGTGGTAACCGTAAATACCCTCAATGCAGATTTGCAAAGCGCGACTGATGACGGCGGCAAAAGTGACTTTGACCAGTTGCAAACTGATCTAAGCGGATTATAATAAGAGCGGCTCTATGGTGCTCGTGGAGAAAAGCGTAATAGCAACGTGGGAGGTTGCACTAACTGCCGAAGATCCCCATACTCCCCAATTCTATAAACTGGCGGAAGACCGAGCGGAGCGCTTTGTTGCCAACGAACGCAGTCAGCATTTTGATGAGTCAAAAATTTTTCAACACGCACTCAACACAGTTATGCCACTCCCTTTGAAAGAAGGTAATTTCGTCGATCGACCGATGCTTGAGTTTTTGGCATGTGTTGAAGACAGATTGGCCAGCCGAGGTTTGTCACTTTTGGCTTACGACATTCGCAACAAACCCTTTACTCCGAGAGTTCAGTTTCCCGATGCGTATCACTCCTATCTTGAAGAAAGAAAGCGAGAACTTACGAAGGCTTTGTCGATCTCGAATGGATCGCAAAGCCACACAGAAAATTTTTAAGGACATTTTTACTTCACCGTCACGTTTTTGGCAAGATTCTTAGAGTGACTTGTGTTTAGGTTGTTTTACTGCTATTATTCTGACCATTGACGCAAAATAATCTATGAGTGTATACGAAACAGCACAGAAGAGTCGCGGCGGTATTCCTTCGCATACAGAATTGACTCCTCAAAAGCTTCTTGAGCAAGGAATAAGCACAGAGCGATTGGAAAATATCCCTATCTATTCCATTGAGCTTGAAGCAGTGCTCACTGACCCAGATCACGTAGCGAGTTTGCAGGAATCTATGGCCGGGAAACGTGGTCAAATTTCTCCTATCACCGTTCGGGCAAGAGAAGGAGACACAATTATTTACGATGTCATAGACGGATTTCATCGGGCGGAGGCGCTGGTCGGTCTTGCGAGAGAAACTGGTCAGACCATAACCGCAAAGAGTGTGGTCGTTTATGGCTGTAGTGACGAAGAGTTATTTGATCTTCGTGTCTTGGCTGCCAATTCCGTGCGGAGTGTGAAATTTGCTCGCATGGCCCAGTGGATGCAGCGATCTTTTCAGAGTACACAGTGGGCAAATGGACAGATTAGAAAGCTTATCAAAAAAGGAGACATTACGATAGCACAAGTATTTTCGCTTGCGCAGCTTGATACACCGGGGTCTAAACTGGGACTGATGTCGCAAGAAGCAGACGAATTAAAAGAATGGGCTCGGAAAAAGGCGAAACAATGGAATAGGCCGATTTCTTCCTTAGTAGAGGAGTTACGCACCGTAGAAGTCGCAGCGCCGGATTTGGTGAATCAGGTGAGAGCCGGGGGCGGTGGACATGAAGGAAGAGGAGTGCTTACGCATGCGCGATTAAAGGCAATAGTTACCTATCTTCCTGGGGAGTGGGAGCTACAGCGAGAAGTAGTGCAGTTGGTACTCCGTTATAACTTTATTGCAGATGAGGTATCGCGTCTGGCATTTCTCATCGGAAATACGCACAAAGACGGCGACGAGCGGAAGCTTCGATTGATTCTCCAAGACCCCATACTCTTTATTGGCGAAAAGGAATATTCACGACCAGGACACGGTTTATCACAGGTTCCCTTGGACAGAGAGAAGGGAAAACGTGATGTTGCAGAAGTTCCTGCGGAAACAATTTATACCTATCATGATCTGCAAAAATCAGAAACCTTTGGTACATTGAAAGAGCGTCTAAAGGTTTATGAAGAAATTATACGAAAACAAGGACAACGGATTGGTGCACTTGAGGCTCAAGTAAGAAGTCCCTCAACAGAGGGAGAACGGAATGACAATACAATACAAACACTTCTTCAGAGAGAATGGGGGGCCATTACCTATGACACTCGGACCGATGAGGTTGGATGCGAAGCATTGGGATACGTACGATTAAGCCGAACAGAGGGTCCAATTTTTCGTGAACTTCTTCGATATTCAGGGACACCATTGGATGCCAAGGCATTTATACTCCTTATAAATAAGGGTGTTTATGTTCCGAATGATGATCAGACATTGGCGACACATATAAACCGAATAAAAGGAAAGTTTTCTACACTTTCTCCACTTCTTGCCGAAAAATTGGAGAACGTCTCTGGACGAGGCTACATGTGGAGGTAGATTTTTTTATCCTCCCTCACTTTACCGTCACGCTTTTGGCCAAATTTCTGGGTTTATCAGGATCAAGACCTTTTTCAACGCTTAAGTAATATGCTAAAAGTTGGGCGACGATGACATTGGGAATAATTGTTCCTTCGCGGGCATCGGCTACCTCAATGTATTGATCAAATACTTCATGTGGTTTATGAGAAATACCTATGATCATGCCGCCGCGTGCTTTCATTTCCATAGCTCCTGCGAGATTTGCGCCATACGTTTCGTCATTGGGTAAAAAGGCAATGCATGGGACTCCCTTTTCTACCAGTGCTAACGGGCCGTGCTTGAGTTCGCCTGCCGCAAGTCCTTCTGCATGGATGTAAGAAATTTCTTTTATTTTCAGAGCCGTTTCTAAACTTGCCGGATAGGAAAGGCCACGACCAATCACAAAGACATGCTCGTTATCTTTGATGGTATGGGCAAGTTTTTCTATAGTACGCGTGTCATTAAGAATTTTTTTTGAAGAAACGATCGCCTGTTTGAGCACTTTCTGTCCTTCATCGATATTTCCTGCTAGCGCATACGACAGGAGGATCAGATGCCCAAGTTTCCCTGTAAAGTCCTTCGTCGATGCCACCGATTTTTCTGGGCCAGCGCCCACGAGCAGTTTGTAATCGCTTAATCGATACAGCGTTGATCCCAGTACATTGGTGAGGGCCGCAATTTTTGCTCCCTTTTCTTTGGCTTTTTTGACGGATTCTAAAATATCCATGGTTTCTCCGGATTGAGAAAGGGCAATCACCAAACTTTTCGGCGTCAAAAAATCCAAGTGATAGCCAAATTCACTGCCGATGGCCCAGTTGACGTGCCTTTTGGCAATTTTAGAGAAAAGATATGCTCCGGCTAAACATGCATATCCCGCCGTGCCGCAGCCCACCATATAGGTGCCATAGGATTTTTTTATGATCTTGGCGAGTTTCCTTGCTTGTGATACATTTCCCGCGATACTCGTGAGCACATCGGGCTGTTCATAAATTTCCTTGAGCATAAAAAATGGATAGTCGCCCTTTTCTGATTGGGCAATCGTCCAATCGAGTGTTTGCTTTTTAATGCTCTTGGCTTTGCCGGTTTTTACATCTTGTATGCGTATATTGGTATCCTCTACAATGGCCATTTTGCCATCTTCCAAGAACTGAATCGTCCGTGTGTGCGGAAGGAGTGCTGCTGCATCACTTGCCAAGTAATTTTCTTTTTTTCCAAATCCCACGACCAACGGTGAGCCATTTTTGGCGGCAACAAGTTGACGGTTGTTGGAGTCTATGGCAATAATCGCATTTAAGCCAGCGAGTTTATTGAATGCTTGCCGGACTGCTTTAAAAAAGGGAAGTGTTTTTCCAAATTCTTCAATGAGATGCGCTGCAACTTCCGTATCAGTTTGAGAAACGAACTGATGACCTTGGTCCAGTAATTCCTTTTTGAGTTCTTCATAATTTTCAATAATGCCATTATGAACTACGGCAATCGTTTTGGTGCAATCCAGATGTGGGTGGGCATTTATCTCAGTGACGCCGCCATGCGTTGCCCAGCGGGTGTGTCCAAATGCAAAAGAACTTTTTGGCATGTCGGCAACCGTTGCATCTCGGATTTTTCCCACTCGCTTTTTGATCACAATTTTTTCCGTCATTCTGGCTCTCGTACTGAGTGAAACGAACGTATGTCCAGAATCATTTTTAGATCCTGGACGCGCTCGATGCTCGCTTGCCAGGATGACGTCCAGTTTTGGTATTATTGCCACCCCCCAACTGTCATAGCCACGATACTCGAGAGATTTAAGCCCGTCTAATACGATTTTTGCCGCATCAGAGCGGGGACCAATATAGCCAAAAATGCCACACATAGAACCTCCTCTTTTGTCATTCTGATCCCGCCTGGCGGGAGAAGAATCTCTCAATTTATTTGAGAAGCTTGCATTCGCAAGACCTGCCTGCCGGCAGGCAGAGATCCTTCGCTACCGCTCAGGATGACAGTAGAAAAATAGAAATTAAATATAGAAGAAAAAGCGGACTCCGTCAATAATCATTTATTCTTGACATTACTATCAAGGTTTATCCGATTACTGTTGTGGTAGGGAGTGCTACCAAAGGGTTTCCGCAGATACTCCCCCTCTTTTTACGTAAAAAGAGGGGGGCCCGATTGTCCCCAGTAATTATTTACCGAAGACCCCTTTCCTCGTTTCCCGGTTATCATGCTCGCTTTTCTCGCATCAACCGGGCTTGCCCGGCTGGTGTGACGAGTTCGGCGAGGAACATAATAGCCGGGCCACACGCTTACCATGTACAATTACCGCTTTTGTCAAACCTCCTTTAGAAAACAGTTAATGAACGATAGTGAATTTACTGTTTCTTAAGCCCAGCCGAAGTCCGGCTGAGCCGGACGAAGGAGGGCAACATTATCCTAGAAGAAGAATAGGACGATTGTCAAGTTTTCTTAACTGTGATACAAGAGAAGTCGATGGATGCACGATTTTCAAATGTAAAAGTCCTTATCTGGGATTTTGATGGGACGCTGTATAAGCCCAACCGCGACATCTGGCATGACGTGCGGGAGGCAGAATACAAAACGATTGCCAATCATACCGGGTGGAAGCGGGACAAAACGATTGCCGAGTTTGAGAAAGTATACAAAACGATTACTCCTAGTGCCACAGAAGCAGTGGCTTTCATTTGCAAGATAAAAACAGAAGAAGCAGCACTGGAAATGGAGCGCTATTATGACCGGCGAAAGTTTCTCTCGTCAGACTCCAAGCTCATCGCATTATTCAAAAAACTTCGTTCGTTTCGTCATTTTATTTTGGCAAATGGCGTTATCCATCGCATAAAAGAAACGCTTGCGGTGCTGGGCATTCCCCGAGATACATTTGAAGAAATCGTGACGAGCGAAGTTGTCGGGGTCAACAAACCGCACGAGAAAGGATTTCGTTATATCCTTAATCGTTCAAAACTTCCCGCTCATGACCATCTTATGATCGGTGATCGGGAAGCCGTGGATTTAGCCCCGGCAAAAGCTTTAGGCATGAAGACCTGTCTTGTGTGGTCAGATACCAAAAGCCTCGTTGCGGATGTCACCTTGCCAACGGTGTATGATATTGAGAAGATATTGTGAAGAAGGATATCAACAGATAGTTCTCTCCCGACACGACGTCGGGATCGAACAATATTATGATGACTCGACAAAAAGGTACATATATTGTTTTTGAAGGCATAAGCGGGACGGGGAAAGAGACGCAGGCAGTGCTCCTGAAAAACTATCTTGCAAAGAAAAAGATCACGGCGAATATCGTCTATCATCCTACTGCAGAAGTGAAGTTACTTTTATCAGAGTGGAGAAAAGAGCGAAACATCGACCACATAACCGAAGTCTATCTGTTTCTTGCGGATCGCTATGATCGCGTGCGCCAGGTTATTGCTCCTGCCCTTCTTCGCGGAGAATGGGTGATTAGTTTAAGGAATTGGGTAAGCGCTTTAGTCTATCAAGGAAAAACGAAAGAGGAGCGAGCTTGGATTACTGAAGAATTTTCCCGTTTTGAACCCACCCCCGATGTATTTTGTTACTTTGATCTTACGCCTGAGATTGCCTTTGCCCGTATTGGCAAAAGACATGAAGTAACAGGCGAGGCCATAGGAACATTTGAATCGCTGGATGCGTTGCGAGTGAAAGAAAACATCTATCATGAGGTGTTGAAAAATATTCCTCATACGATCATTGCCGCGGATCAATCTATTGAAGACGTTCATATACAAGTAAAACAATGTCTTCCATAGGATCCATCACGTTAGTTGACCAGCGTTCGTGGGACGGGCTCGAAGCATCGTTTCGAGAAGTATCTCTTTTGGGTGATTCTACTATTTTCCCGTATCGAAATGCCAAGATTTCATTGCGGATCGTTGAATTTGATGATGTGTATCCCATCTCTCGCTATCTCCTGCGGACTCATTTGGATATCCAACACAACCTGCGAGAGCAATTTTTACAAGAACACGGCATCGATACATTGGATTTACACGGAAAACAATCAGATATAACATTTCGAGTGCAAGGAGAAAGCGAACTTTGGCATATGGCGCCGCCCATTGTGGAAGTATCGGAGGCAGATGGCGGAAAGCCTCTTTTGGTCGATGGTGAACATCGGTTTATGTTGGCTAGTAAACTCAAAAAAAAGATTCGGGTGATTTGGATTGAAAACGTGCCAAAAAAGTATCCGGTCGTTTCATTACCACTTACCTGGCATGACATGCAGATTTTTGATCGGGTGCCGCCAGAATCCGGAAAGCGCATCTATCGGTTCCCCGAGCATAATCGTCACTATTTTTTTTATCGAGACTTGAGCATGATTGCCAGTGGTGGTATACGATCCGTGGGAAGCATATTATGAAAAAAGGAACTCTTACCGTCATTGCCGGTCCGATGTTTGCTGGAAAAACCACGAAACTTCTTACTCTTTTTTCCGTGCTTTCGAATTTACATTACAGCATTTTGTGCTTTAAGGCAGAAGCGCAAAGTACTGGCGGCATGGGACACACCCGCTCTCATGATGAACGGCCATTGCCCGTCATTTACATCAGTCAAGATACGCCAGAAAAGATACTTGAATACGTTGGAAAAGATGGTATACAGAAAGTGATTATTGATGCGATACATTTTTTTCCAAAAGATCGATTTATTGCCGTCGTTAAAAAATTATTTTCTCAAGGGATTGATGTCTATGTCAATGGACTGATCTATGATTATCGCAAAAAGGAGTATGGGGCAACGAAAACACTTATGAAATTAGCAGATGAATGCATAGAGCAGTATTCTATCTGTGTCAAATGCGGCGGGAAAGCAGCCCACACTGAGCGTGTTGCTGGCGGGACACAGCAATCCATCGGTACCACCGGAAACGTGGCAGTCAAATATATACCGGTGTGTGCTTCTTGCCATAAGATGTATACAGAATCATGAATAATTCAATGAGAAATATTATCGTCATGGGCAACTGGGGAGCAGGGAAGACGACGTTTTGCGGTCAATTACAAGGATTATTATCTTCAGAACTTGGAATACAAAGAGTCGTCTATGATTCAGATAGATTTTGGTTTGAAGATGCGGTCCGATCCGATACCAGAGGAGAACATAGTATGTTAGTCGCCGATGGGCCACGTGGACACATGATTTTTCGAGCGCTTGATGGCTCAATGTTTAATCAAGCACATCGTCAGATGATAGCGCAACTGGCAGATACGGAACCAAGGGTTATGACGGTGGTGGAGTATGCGACCGGTCAGAATGGCAAATTTCAGGAAGGAGAACTTCTTGATCAAAGCGCACGTTTTTTAGTAGAACATCTTATTCAATCCGGTGCGGCAGACCATACGTTACTCATTCAATTATACCGTCCGTTTGATTTGCGTCGTCAAAGCAATCTGGTGCGGGAAGACGCAACGGATATGACCGCGTTTGATACCTATGGTCAAGAAGGGGGACTGGTGACTCCCGAAGACGCGGCACGTCTGGGAGAGAATTTTCTTCCTTTGAATAATGTGGGTTCCCTGGAAGCGTTAGTGGCAAACACGTATCGAGACCACATACAGCCACGACTGGCGATTGGTGCGACTATTGAAGGAAATTTTGATTCACGGAAGGAACAACGGTGATTTGATCAATTATAATCCCATCTTCATAGCTCGATTCCGGGAATCAATAGATCGAATTATATCAGTCAATTGCTGCTAAAAGCGGGAGAAGCGCTTCTATGTCTGGGATGAAATTTTCAACAAAGGATTGGTAGGAAAGCTTTGGATTGGTTTTTGAAAAATATGCGAGAATTTCGTCTGGCTTTGAGATATTTTTTTGTTCTAAGCTAAGATATTCTCGGTAAGAAGAATAGGGATACCATTGAAGTTGTCTTGCAAGATTCCGGGAGTCCTTTGGATTCCCGGAATCGATGAAATCAGCAATCGGATTTCTGTGGATGTAAGCGGAAAGTTGAAGTAAATATTCTTCCGTTTCGATGAGTTTTGCTTTAAACCTTCCCTGAAATAATGGTCCGACCCGTTCATACTTTGTATTAAAGAATTTAGCATGTCCGAGTTGCACTGCGTTCATAAAAAGAGCGATTGACATTTCAGAAGATTGTTTTAAGAGAAAATGAAAATGATTAGGCATCAGGCAATAGCAAAGCACCTCGATAGAGAATTTCTTTGCATTGTCTTTTACACGTTCCAGAAACTTGATATAATCACGAAATGAGAGGAAAATGGTACGTTTTTCAGAACCACGGTTATAAACGTGATAATAATTTTTAGAAGAAAAGTAAACAGATCGGGAAGGCATTACATTTAAAATATCACGCTCGATTCCGGGAATCAATATGTCAAAATATATCAAAAAAACTGATTCCGAAATTGTAAAACTCATTGCCCAGGAAGCGAAGCGGCAGAAAGAGGGCTTAGAGATGATTCCATCGGAAAATTATGCCTCGGCTGCGGTGCGGGAGGCCATGGGATCCATCCTTACCAATAAATATTCCGAAGGGTACCCGGGTAAACGCTACTACGGCGGTAATCAGTTTATTGATGAAATTGAACGGTTGGCGCAGGATCGGGCCAAAAAACTTTTTGGCGTGCCATATGTGAATGTCCAGCCGTACTCTGGCTCTCCTGCAAATTTTGCCGTGTATTTAGCTACCTGTGCTCCCGGCGACACTATCATGGGACTCAATCTTCCTGACGGTGGACATCTGACGCACGGGTGGAAAGCATCGGCAACGGCATTATTTT
>Ga0209515_10006568_pt1 | contig 14389 bp, 11 predicted proteins | sample Subgroupgradi54m_FD_187454 | JGI IMG/M metagenome (GOLD analysis project Ga0209515, IMG submission 187454) | Subsurface groundwater microbial communities from S. Glens Falls, New York, USA - GMW60B uncontaminated upgradient, 5.4 m (SPAdes)... ...
CAATGTGCAGGTCGTCGATCACTAAGAGCGGATGGTTTATAGTGGACTCTTTTGTCATCTATTCCCCTTGACTCGTATATGGCTGGCGCCGAGCCATCGTTGGGCGAGCTGCGTCGACACCGTGTATTCATTCTCTAAGAGGCTCGCGAGCATCGTCTGGTCCAAGAAACTCTGAATGTAGTTCGTTAACCCGGACCACACCGAACGGATACCGCAGTCCCGAAAATGGACACACGCGTCCTCCTGACCGGTAAACGAACTACAGATATGCTCCGTCGTCTGTACCATACCCAACGCCCGAATGACCTCTCCGAGGCTGATTTGTGTCGGAGGCCGGTTGAGCGAGTACCCGCCTTTCAGCCCACGGAGACTATGCACCAACCCTGCCTTCGAGAGAATGCGTAAGAGCTTCTCGACATAGGCGCTGGAGAGGCCCTCTTTGGTGGCAACATCTTTCACGCTCACCACCTGGCCCTCAGGGCCTCTCGCTAACTGAAGGAGGCAGCGCAACCCATACTCTTCTTGTGAGGTAATCCTCATGACACTTCAAGGATACGATAATATGACTTTTTTGTCAAGATTAGATGCCCCGAGCCGATGGTCAGCTTCCGAGGGGTGAGCCCTGTCCTCAACAACGGCTAAATCGCAGAGGGGTAAACGGTGTCAGGTCGAACGAACTACGCCCTTGTAGCACTAACTCAGTGATGACTTTTGCGGTGATCGGGGCAAGGAGAATGCCGTGGCGGAAGTGGCCGGTTGCCACCACGAGCCCATCGATGGAGGTGCGACCCAAGATGGGAAGCTGATCCTTGGTGTAAGGCCGCAACCCAGCCCACGCCTCAAGAAAGGTGCACATCTTCAGCGCGCTGCTCATGCGACGCAGCCCACACAGGATCCGGTGCATCCCATCGAGCGTGAGCGTTTTCTCAAACCCGACGTGTTCAACCGTCGAGCCCACTAACAGCCGGCCGTCTCGACGCTGCACGACGTAGGCTCGCTCTGACATGACCGTATGGCGGAATAAACGTTTCGGACCACGAAACGCCAGCATTTGTCCGCGCGCCGGCTCAACCGGCACCGGAATAGGACAGACGTCCTTCATCGCGGCCCAGCTCCCCAAACAGTTCACCACCGTCGGGGCAAGAAACATCCCGCGATCGGTTCGCACCCCTTGGACCGTTCGCCGCTTCAGGAGCAACTGCCAAGCACTCGTCTGCTCACGCAGCACGACCCTTGCCTTGCGGCATGCCGCAGCGAGCGCTTGCATCAGCAGGACGTTATCGACCTGCGATTCGGAGGGGAAATAAAACCCACGACGCACGTCGCCATCCACGCGAGGTTCTCGCCGTCGAATGGTCGCAGCCGACCAACGCTCCACGCGCAATCCACATTTCGCCTGCCATTGCGCGCGCTGCTCCATCGCCTGGGCTTGCCGCTTGGACATCGCCACATACAAGATCCCGTCTCGATGGAACCCGACCGACACGCCCGACCGCCGCTCAAGGTGCGTCACCCACGATGGGTAGAGCCGACGCGCTGCTTGGCATAACTCAAAGAAAGGACCAGGTGCTGGCACATCCATCTGCGCTGACAGAATGCCGGCGGCGGCGCTGGAGGCCTCCGCCCCGATGGACCCGCGCTCAATCACGGTGACACGCTTCCCGGCTCGTGCGAGCTCTTCAGCAAGCGCACAGCCGATAATCCCGCCCCCCAACACAATCACGTCGTACCGCGTTGCGCTCATGGGGAATCTGTCATCTCGTTTCAATCGCCTGACGACGTCTCACACGGAGGAATCGTTTCGGTCAGTTGCTTGCACTTGGCCGGCGTGAGTGCCAAGACAAGGGAGAAAGCAGGATCGGCGGCGGCATCCTGTTGTTTCATTAAGAGCCATTCCTTCCCCGTCGCACGCGGACCGTTGAGCTTGATCAGCGCAAAAGCACCCCGGAGACGCTGGCCCGCCACAGCAAATTTGAGCGACCCCATCTTGAGCTCCATGATGGGATCCGTTCCCTCAAGGAGTTCGTAGGTGCCATCATCCCAAATCACGACGGGGCCGGCTCCATAGCGCCCTGCGGGAATGATCCCCTCGAACCGCCCGTACTCGATGGCGTGGTCATCCACCATCACCGCCAAACGTTTCTCTGCCGGATTCATCGAGGGCCCTTTGGGAACCGCCCAGGACTTGAACACCCCCGCCATCTCTAGACGAAAATCAAAATGGAGCCGGGACGCGTGGTGCTCGTGCACGACAAAACGGGGTGGGGGCGCCATCTCACGTCTGTGGAATCGCTCGTGTGCTCTATACGCCTGGGGCAGGCGGCGCGTCAGGTGCTGCTAGATGGGGAGGTGCGGAGAACGCCGGCAGTGGTTCAAGACGCACAAACGAGGCTGGGATGTACGAGGCTAAGAAGATTTTAGCTTCTTGGTAGAACAGGATGCCTGCGGCGGAGGCGTCACGAGCGTTGATGCAAAATACGACGGGCTGGTCTGTTTTCCGTCGAGCCACGGCCACGGCATCATCGATCGTCTCACTTAAGTGAATCATGCGACGATCGATGGGCCGCAGCCCGTGTGTGCGGATGGACTTGACATGCTCCGCCACGGTTCCGTGATACAATCGCTGTGGCGGCTCAACAGGCGCGCTAGGCGGGTCTGCCGGAATCGAATGGCCGTAGCGGGCCCGCAGCAAACGTCCGGCCACTTCAAACCGTCCCGAGTGATCCGCTTCGATCAAGGCGTGCAACCGCTCAGCCTCCACGCCGGGATAGCGCCGTTTGGCGATGAGGAAAAACGCGTCGAGATCCACGTAGCCGTGTCGATCGGGCTGAAGGCCATAGCGGGCAGGATTGTGACGCAGCACGTAGGACATCCAGCGGCTGAATCGCTCGGCATCAAACTCATATGGAATCATCGCGTCTCACCCAGGTTACCCGAGCTGCACTCCTGGCACATCTGACCCGCCTCGAAGGGGAACGTCACCCCTTCCTCAGCCGCGACCATCTCCATGCCGCCGAACAGTACGTCACCTCCCAGTGGCGTTCCTGGGGATTGACGATCTCATCTGATGAATTCTTATACATCGGCGAACGATTTGTCAATCTGATTGCTCGACCCGCCTCGCCCACCGTGGGGCCGCGGTTGATCATCGGGGCACATCTCGATACCGTCCCCGGCAGTCCCGGCGCAGACGATAACGCCAGCGGGGTCGCAGTCATGCTGGAAATCTCCCGCGTGTTCAGTCAACATCCCGTCAGCCTGCCGCTCGAATTCGTCGCCTTTACGCTGGAAGAATTGGGCATGGTGGGGAGCCGTCACTATGCCGCGACGCTACGGCGTGCGCGCGTTCCACTCATCGGCATGCTTTCACTTGAAATGGTGGGGTTTACCGAATCCGAGGGCGGACAACAGTACCCGCTGTTCCTTCGCGGCCGCTTCCCGTCCATCGGCAACTACCTCGGGCTCGTCGCGAACCGTCGCTCGCGTTCGTTGCTCCAGACTGTCGCCCACGGGATGCGACTGATCAACGGAGTCCCTCTTGAAACACTCGTGATCCCCGGCAACGGCTGGATCGTTCCTGAAAGCCGGTTGTCGGACCACGCACCGTTTTGGGATCAGGGCTACCCCGCGCTGTTGCTCACCGACACCGCGTTCCTCCGCAATCCCCATTACCACCAGCCGAGCGACACTGTCGCAACGCTGGATCTTTCGTTTCTCACGAAGGTGACCCAAGGCCTCGTTGCCGTGATCGAGCATGTAGCCAATTCAGAATTCGAGGTGCAGAATGCAGAATAACAATTCGAACTCCTACTCCGAAATCTGTAATCCACTAGCCGAGATTTCCCCCTCGCGTTGGCGTAACACGTTCCGCATCACTTAATGTACCTGAAGATAGCTCATTGTCGCATAAAATTCGTTCTCTTGACGCTGAAAGTATCGGTCGGGTAGACTTTAGACAATAAACGAAACTGACGAAATGGCACACTTCCCGCGAGGGAAGGCCCCGCGTCCATCCACATTGAGCGGCGCGGCTCCACAAGGGAGAAACCCATTGTGGAGGCAAAGTCATGGGTCTCGCAAGAGATCGCCAGACTGCCGACGCAGGCGGTCTGGCGTATTTTTTGTGTGAACGCGGCGGCGCTTGACAACACCAGGAGGATTGCTATGAGACAACGGCGGATCAATATGGTTGCCTTTCTTGCGGTCGTCGTCATTGGCACCGTGGCCTCCGCGCGGGCTGAGGCCAGAACACTCAATTTTCCCTCGGCATACCCCACCCTTCAAGCTGCGGTCAACTCAGCTCAAGATGGAGACGTGATCGTGGTGGAATCCCGGCTTGCCCCTTACCTGATCGGCACTGTCACAATCGACAACTTGATCACTGGACTGACAATGGTCGGCACTGATCCTTCTGTCGCGGTCTTGGAAGGCAACATCGTACTGCAACTCAACGTATCATCAATCACCACATCTGACTTTTACAGGCTTTTGAGCTTTATCGCCAATGGCGGATCAACGCTCACATTGCAGAATCTGACTATCCGCAGGCCTTCCGGAAGCTCTACCGAGGTAGGAGTCGCGTATACCTATGATGTTGCGGTCAGCAGACTTTCAGTGATCAACTGTGTCATTGAAAACTGGGGGCAAGGCAGTGGCATCGCGATGGCCGGCACACCCAGAGGAGTTGGGCGTCAACTTTCCGTGACCCACTCAGCATTGCGGAATAATCGCTATGGCATCGGCATGGGAAGCGGCGGCAACCAGGTCACCGTCACAAGAAGCGTCATTGCGAACAACAGCCAATACGGAATTCTTGGAACGGACGGTAACCAAACGGTCGATCTCCAGCAATCGGTCGTCGCCCTCAACGGTGCACCGACGATTCCAGAGCGAGCAGGGATCCGATTACAGATTCCCACGACCGGCCAAGGGGTACTCAGGACAAAAGACACGACCTTCTATGGAAATCGCACCAGCCACTACACGTTGTCCGGTCCCGTCACGCGAACCGACCTTGGTAACACGGTCTATCTTGATCTGACAAACGGACAAACCATGTAGAACGCGGTGTCGGAATGGTGTTGTGATGAGGTCGTGAGGAGACGTGGCTGGTGCGGGCCGCCAGTGATTGGCTCGTAAGCCACCATCAAGTCATCGTGGATTATTTCTCAATAGGAAAACCGGCGCGCTTCCATTCCTCGATCCCACCAATCATCTCTTTCGCTTGGTAGCCGTTCGAGGCCAGGATGTACGCCGCCTTGGTGCACAACAGACAGGTGACGTTCCAGCAATAGGTGATGATGACGTTGCCCTTCGGCAGTTCTTGCATCCGCGCGGGCAAGGCTTCGAAAGGGATGTGGCGGGCGCCCGGCACATGCCCCTCATTGTAACCTTCCCGCGAACGCACATCCAATATGACGACGGTGTCACCCTCCAGCTCCAATAAGCGCTTTACGTTGTGGGGCCCGAGCTCTGCTGTCAGTTTCGCCTGGAAATAGTTCGCCAGTTGCGCAGGGCTGGCCTGACGAATCGCCGATCGTCTCGCGGTGGTCGACGCCATGGGCTACTTCCTCGTATGTGTCGTGTTACTTCAGGAGCAACTTGCTGATCACGATAAAGCTGCGGATTTTCTTTCCTTCCACGACACGAGCGCTCAGCTCGGTCACCCGGAGCAGCCGCTTGGAGCGCTGCAGCAGATCCAACAACTGCACCAATTGACTCGAAGTGGATTCTCCTTCCACCGACGCGCTGATCATCTGGCCCGATCCGGGACGGCCGGTCTCCGGCTTCAGACTCAGCAGGACCATGCCGGATTGGCGCACCGCAGACTCCACTTCGCTCAGCGCCGCCGCCAGTTCCGTGTCGACCGAGCCCTTCGACTGGAGGTACGGCGCGTACGCCGCGTACGCGCTATTGACGGCTTTCGCCTGCCCGCTGGCGATCACCGCGTCCGCAAGTCGCTGCTCCGCGTCGCGCACTTGCTGATGCAGCTCGCGCACCTGCTGGCGCAAGGGCCGCAGCCCAATCGCATCGACGCTCATAAGCGCGAGCGCACCACCGACCCCCATGACGATGAGCCGTTGGCGCTTGGTGAGCCGCTGCCACCACACGCCCATCGCCGTCGTGTTGACGTTAGGAAGCGGACTTGCCACACAACACCTCGAATTCTGCGCCACGGCTGCCCGTACTGCGGGCATTGGCCACATAGCAGCCCAGGTTGGTGATCGATGATTTTTGCTGTTTGAGTCGGTCCACGAATTCGTACGGCGCCTGCACGCTCTCAGCGGTCCCGCGGACTTTCAACGGCGCGTCATCTGCAAATGTGAACTGGGTCACGGTGATCCCGTTCCCTGCCGCAGAAGCGACCGCGTGCAGCGCTTCCAAGGAGCTGTGAGACGCGTCCAGCCAGTCGTGCACCTGCTGCATGACGTGTTTGTGCTCCATCACCTCGCGTGAGGTCTGTTCCATCGTTGCCAGCCGTTGGTGCAGCGTGGTCAGCTGCGACCGCAGGATGACGATCCGCTCAAGGTACAGGATCGCGGCGAGCACGAGGATCACCGCGAGGTTTCCCGCCAAGCGAGTCAGGTGCGTGGCGCGCGTATGCAGCGCTTGCGACACGCGGGCTTCCTCAGGGAGCAGATCGATGCGCGGGGGTTTGCCGGACAACACGATGCCGGCCAGCGCGGTATAGGACACCCGCGTCCCGGTAACCCGTTGACGTACACTGGAGGACAGCGAACAGGACGCGAGGGCATCCATCACCTCGACGGACACACCCCACTGGGCGGCCAGTTGTTCGATGAGGGGATGCAACGCGTCGGTGAGGCCTGTAACGATCCCCCGGCCAATCTGGCCCTTGATGTCTTCATGCTGGAGCACGCGCGGCAGACGCACGAGCTCCCCGACCCACCGCAACTTCGCCGGCTCTGAGGAGGCAAGCTGCTCCGCGCCGATGGTGAGGCTATGGCTAAAGAGGAGTCGACCGTTCGAGAGGATGGTGCAATCGGTGGAGCTGGCATCGATGTCAATCAGCGCCAGCACCTGTCCCGTCGGGAGCGGGGGAATGCGTGCGGAGGCGACCGTCCACCAGGACTCCAATCCCTCAGTACTCACCCCGACCCACTGCGGCATCACCCCTTTGGTTTTCAGAAACCGTAACACGTCCTCGATACCCGTCTTGCGGCCGATGGCGAGCAGCACGCTGGTGTAGCCTTCGCGGAAGCTGCCGAGAATCCTCCACGCCGCGATGATCTCAGCGCGCGGATAGGGGGTCAACTTGCCCAGTTGCAGCTCGAGCATGGAGGAGATCTCCTTGGGATCGCTCGAGGGCAGCTCTAATGTGCGCAAGCTGAAGGTCTCGCGGCCAAAGAGAATGCCCGCCTGATGCACGCCCAGCGCTTGCGATGAGAGCAAACTTCGGAGGGCACTCAGCGGCTCTTCGGTGTGTTCCGGGACCATCGCCGCGTCCACCCGCTGGATCTGCGGCGGAACACCTGCTGCGACGATCAGCTTCGCGACGCGCGGGGAGACTTCGAGGATCACCGTCTGGGCCGCGGACTTGGCGCGGGGGCTCATGACGTCTCAGGCTGTCGTGGGACGCGTCTCCGTCGACGTCGCAACGCCGCCCTGACGCACGAGCACACGACGGTGGTGGGGAGAATCCTTTGCGGTCGAACACGCCTCATGCTTGAGTGAAGACGTGGAAGAGGATCAACAGGGCGAGGACGGCGACGGCGGCGGCGAAGATAAAGGCGAGCACCATGGCGGTTTGGATTTTGGGGGCGGCGGCGGGGTTACGCGCCAGCGCCTTGATGGACGAGGCGCCGACAATCGCGATGACCAGCGACGGACCGAGCGTGGCCAAGATGAGAATCAGAGCAAGCGTCCAGCGCTGCATAGTTACGAATGCGTGTGGTCCACCCCACGTGACGTCACCACCGCGCAGAGCACGGCACTGACGTGCTGCCGACGCGCATTGGCATCACCCACATCTGCGTGCGGCAGATCGATCCCTGCGCATCAGGCTAGCATGGACGGACGGTGAATTCAAGCTTGTCGCAGTGAGCTCGTCTGTGCGATCGAGGGGAAAATCGTCAGGGGGCTAGGAGAGCGGGGCGTTCGACCCACCGGGTCCAGAGGGAGGACTCGTGGGACGGAGGAGCGGGTTGTCCCCGCCGGGCGCGTTGGGTAACGGCACGATCTCACGACTTGAAGGTGGCTCATCTGGAGTGGCCTGCTTGTCGAGCTGAAGCGTGAGTTGGCGCTGCCACACGAAGAAGAACGAGAGGCTCACGGCTCCGAGCAGTCCGAGGATGATGAAGATCAATCGCCAGGTGGCCCCGACGGACAGCTCGCCGCGGGTGTGCTCATGGCCGGTTGGTGGCACGGCCCCGCCCAGAGGAATCGCCAGGTGTTTCGTGGCGGTCCCGATGGCCACCATGACCATGAGCTGGCGCAAGGAGACGAGGTCGGATTCCACCAACTGCAGCGCTTTGACATTCTCGTGGTAGAGGCTGATGTGTTGCTGCGGACTCAGGAACGCTTGGTCCTGATTCGACTCGATGGTGGTCAGCCGCTGGATGATCTCGCTCGCCAGCACCCGCCCCTGCTCTTCATACGAGGTGCCGCGGAGTTTGGCCATGATCTCATCGACTTCATGGCGCAGCGTCTGGATGCGCTCCGTGGGAATGACCCAAACGTCTTCAAGGACCACTCGGCGCGTCACCGACTCCTTCGGCTTGAGCGTCAGCGTCCCCGTGAGAAAATAGGTGCCGGCCTGGGAGTCATACTCCACCTTCAAACCGTCAGCGTCGAGCACTTGATCGGGTTTCACTTCAGGCGGGAGTGCGCTGCGGATCTGAAACTCTTTGACTTCCGTCTCGGAGGGATTGACCACCAAGATCTTCATGGTAAAATCGCCCGCCGCCGCTGGACGCAGCGGCCACACCACCAACACCCAGAGCAGGGCGAGCCCTCCCGCGAGCCGAATGCACCCTTCGATTGCGCGCCGTCTCATCTCATCTCACCCTGCCACGTCCCACCGTTAGCTTACTATACCATACACAAAAACACGCCCCCACCCAAATATGTGGCGGGGGCCTCAACCGCTTCCCTCTCACCTGACGACTACGGTCCGGACTCAAACCACGTCTTCACCGTCGGCTGGTTGAGTTTCTGCTCTAAGATCGCGCGCTGCAGATCGAGCAGCGACTTCAGCTCTTCCACGCGGTTGCGGACGGTCTTCACGTCGCCCGCCTGCACCTCGTGGCTTTCATAGAGCGCATCGAACTTGTAGCCCTTCTCGCTGGAGACCGTCTTCACCCGCTCGGCCACCGTGTCCAACTGCTTGCGAATCTTCTCCATCGTCATCTTATCCGGGACGGCACTCACCGACTCAGCGATCTTGGAGAGCTTCTCGTTCAACTGTTTGAGCAGATCCGAGCCGCCGAGATGCGGCCCACCGCCCTGAACGGTCACCTGCAGCTGATGCAGCAGATCGGCCGCCTCCTTGGCCGACGCAGAGGCACTTTGGGCAAACGACACCGCAGCCCCGCTCCCCTGGGCCGACTCGATGGACTTCTGCAATGTCTCGAGCTTGGCCAGGAGCGTTGCATTATCGAGGCCACCAGATGCCGCGCTCGGTGTGGTGGCCTGCTGCGAGCCAGCGGCGACCTTCGTCTGGAGGTCCGCCAACGAACTCTTGAGCGCCTGGAGATCGGACGAGGTATCGGCGGTCGGAATCTTGGCCACCGCGGCGTTGAGCTGATCCACGGAGGTTTGGAGCTGGTCGATCGGTGGGAATGACTTGGGCAGCGTGCTGACAGCGGCCACCAACTGATTCACGGAGTTCTGCAATCCGGGCAGGTCGCTTTGCTGGAGCGGGCTGCCCATCTTCGAGACGATGAAGCCTAACTTGGTCTGCACGTCTTGCAACTGCGTGGTGTAGTCGGGGAACGTCGTCGGTAGACTCTGGACCAAGCTTGTGAGCTGCGTCACCGCTGACTGAAATCCGGTCAGAGCACTCTGCTGAATGGGCCGGCCCATGTCCAGACTCAACTGACTGAGCGCGGTCTTGATCGCCGTCAGATCAGACTGGTAATTTGGAAACGTCGAGGGAAGACTGTTGACCAGCGTCGTGAGGTTGGCGACCGCGGTCTGCAATCCGGCAAGGTCGCTCTGCTGCACCGGCGTGCCCACGTTCTGCGTCAGCTGGCTGAGCATGGTTTGGAGCTGGTTCAGCTGTGTCGTGTAGTCCGGAAAGGTCGTCGGCAGGCTCTGGACCAGGTTCGTCAGTTGCGTCACCGCCGCCTGCAAACCGGTGAGGTCGCTCTGCTGCAGCGGGGTACCCACGCGCACGTTCATCGTGTCGAGCACCGTCTGAATCCCGTTCAGCTTGTTCGTGTAGTCCGGGAACGTCGTCGGCAGGCTCTGGACCAACGTTGTCAGTTGCGTCACCGCGGTCTGGAGTCCCGCGAGGTCGCTCTGCTGCAGCGGGGTGCCGACACGCGCATCCATCGCGCTCAATGTCCCGCTCATCTGTCCCACGCTGTTCTTCACCTGATCCAGCGTCTGCTCTTTCGCCATGTCGGTTTGGACGGTCTGGATCGTAGTCAGAACCGTTTCCAGCCGGTCCCGCTGAGCCGGATCGTTCACCTGAGCCTGCAGGGCGGTCAGCTTCGCCCCTAAAGCGTCCAGCTTTGCAACGACCGTCGTCAGGTCTCCTCCACCGGTTCCGCCCGATCCGCCAGTACCTCCGGTGAGGGCAGCGATGGCCGCCCGGACATCTTGGATGTCAGACGCAATCGAGCCGGTGGTCGGGGTTCCGACCTTTGTGACTAATCCATTGAGCGTGTTCTGCAAGGTGCTGATGTCCGGAAATTGGCTGGGTAGACTGTTGACCAGCGCTGTGAGGTTTGTAATCGCTGTTTGCAACGAGGTCAGATCGCTCTTCTGCATTGGCGTCCCCACCTGAGTCGAGAGGTTCACCACATCTTGTGCGAGTGTGCCTGACGCCGGAGCCCCGATGCGCGCGTAGAGGGAGTCGAGCTCGCTCTTCAGCTGCTGCGCATCGGCCGTGCCCCACTTGGCCAAGAGTTGTTGCGTGTCGGCGGCGATCTGCTGGGCGAGCGTGCGCGTGGCATTGGTGGCCGTCTGCACCGCCAAGAGACTGGGTGTCAGCGTGTTGATCTGCGTTTCAATATTCGTCAGCTGGCCGGTGAGATCGGTCAGGACGGTCATGGCGTCATCCACGCGCTTGGCCGTCGCGACAGGCTGGCGCACGTACAAGGTCATGGTGTCCAGCGTGCCGTTGGAATTGGTCGACGCTGGCTCAGCGACGGTCACCGTGTACTCACCCAGCGGTGCTCCGGCAAAGAACTGGTTCCATTCAAAGATCCCATTGTTGGGCGCCATTGACACCGGCCCGATCGCCGCGAAACCGGCGGGCCCGAAGATCTTGATCGTCGGCACCGACGCAGGATCAGCCGGGACATACCGAATCAGCGCCTGGTCGCCCTGTTCAATCACCATGTTCCGGTTGACCAGATGTCCCTTTTTCGCATCCTTGAGTTGATCAATCGTCTGATCCTGTCGACTGAGCACCGCCGGTAAGCCGCGGGCGGGATCTTCGAGATACGACTGCACCCCGTCGAGTTTCGGAATCACCTGCGTGCTGATTTTATCGGTCTGCGTGCGAATCGTCGCCGTGTCGGTCTTCACGTCCGTCACCTGCGCCGAGAGTTGATCCTTCGCTGCGGTCACGTTGGATTGGATGGCGACCTGGGCGATGGCGATCTGCTGCGGCAGCGTCTGAGTCACCGCAGTCTTGATCGCCGACACATCGGCGGCCAGCGCTGGATCGGTCGTGCCAGTGCCGCCGGAGCCTCCACTGCTCCCTGATGTAGTCGGTAAGGCTTGAATTTTCTTCGGAATCGTAATGTTGAGTGATCCGCCTGTCGAGAACGTGCGGCCGGCGCGATGGATGATGACCTTCGCAAAATAGGTCTTGCCATCCGGCACCGTCGTGCCATCCTCGCGCTTCAGATCCCAGGTAATGCGGATGTTCCCATTCGCATCGGGCGTCTGCCCCGTTCCGGTGGCGAGCGGCTGGGGCAACTCGCGGATCAAATTGCCGTCCTCATACAGTTGCACTGCGCCATAGTCAGGCAACGGGGTGTCGACGATCTTGCCGGATTTTTCGAGCCATGTGGAAAACTCGACAAGATTGGTGGGGGCGTCGTAGTTGTATCCCGATTTTACCTGCCACGTCACGGCATCCGCGGAGGCGGGCTCCAACAGCACCACGCGAGTCTGATTTTGGTCGCTCTTCCAAATCGAGATCGGCGCGGTATCGGCCGGGCCCTGGGAGAGATCCGAGGAGCCGTTGTTGTTGGATAGCGCCCACAGCGTCGACACCTGGGAGAAGTACGGGTAGTAGTGTGTCTGCAACCCAGAGTAGTCAAATGCCGGTGCGTTCGTCCATCCCGTCGAATCCAGCACTTGCAAGCTGTTGAGAATTGCTCCGCTGGCCAGATCCTTGATCTGCCACTTCACCTGGTAATAGAACGCGGTGAGGCTGGCGGAAACCGTCGGTGAGGTGGGATGACCAGCGGTGGCGTCGGTGATTCGAATCGTGAAGGGACGCCGCGGGGTCACCTGCGGATCGCCCATGGCGGCGACGAGATCGGCCACCGTCCAGTCATAGGTCTTGGCCTCGCCTGATGCGCCGGACAGACTCACTATCCCGATGTCGGTGTACGTGGTGCCGTCGCCCGAGTAGGCCAGGCGGATCGACGTCACCCCCTCGCCCAACACACTCCATCCAACTGCATGCTCCTTGTTCACCGCCCAGTTCTCCCCGCCGGCAGGGCTGCTCAAGGTAAACTTCGCACCAACGTGCAGCGTGTCCGAGCGGCCTTCGGTGAAGGGATGCGTGCCGGCTGCGTCGACCACGTGCACCACTACCTGATCGGAAATCACATTGAGCGGAATCGGATCCCAGGCATAGGTGTTGACATTCGAAACGCCTGAAGCCATGGACAACCAGTGTGCGCCTCCATCCAACGAATACTCAAGATTGACCAGCGGGATCGTCCCCAACGTCGTCCAGGTCATGGGCATGGTCCCGGTCACCGTAAAGATGTTGTTGGGCGTCACCGGTCCGGTGAGGGTCAGCCGTCCAGAAATCGCCAAGATGGGGGAGTCCCCAAAGGCTTGGCCCAAGGCGGCCGTGACCCGGATGATGACCTGTGACGAAATGGCATCGGGAACTTTCCACTGGTAGGTGCCGCTGAGTCCCGTGGGCACGTTGGTCGCGATCGGCGTGAAGGTCGAGCTCCCGTCGATCGCATAAGAGAGATTCACCGCCCCGCCCGCGACCCCAACCTGCGTCCACGCAATCGTGACGGGATCGTTGACCAGGTACGTGCCAGCGGCGGGCGATGTGACGGCAATCCCGGCAATGGAGAAGACCACGGTGTCATCGCAGGCGTCGGGATCATCATTCGGGAAGTCCGCGTCGCAAATCCGGAGCTTCGCTTGCGCAATCGTTTGGCGTGGGGTCCAGATGAAGCTGCCTGTGTTGTTCTGGTTGGTCACGATCGGCGTGACCGTATTGGCTCCGGCATCAACGAGGTAGAGCGACACGTTTGGCACTGGACCATTCGGGGTGGTCCATTGAATCGTATAGGGCGCATTGACCCCCAGGGTGTTTGTGGGATCCGTGAGCACGAGTTGGCCCACGACTTTAAACGGACTCGAAGTCCCCTTCGCGCCATTCGTCGGATCGATGTGGTCGCGAATCTCGACCTGGACGTGCGGCGAGCGCACGGCGGCGCTCACCGGACTCCAGGCGTAGGACCCCAGTGAGGCTTGGATGTTTGTCGCAAGCGGGATGAACGTCGTGCCGTCTGTCGTGTAGGAGATGTCCACGGTCTCCAGGCCGGTTTGGGCCCACTGAATCGTCTGGGGGCGATTGATCGGCCAGACGCTGGTTGTATTCGGCTGTAGGAGTTGGATCTGACTGAAGACCACCTGTTTGGTCGCTTCAGAAGGCGGATGCCCTGGTGAACTATCCGCGACCTTGATGGTGGCTGCTGCGGACGGAACAGACGGGGTGAAGGACAGACTCGTGGTGGTGGTTGGCGAGCCATTCAGTTCGGTGGCGCCCACGAACACCCGGAACTGACTCATCGCGCCCTTGGTCGTCCACTGGATCGTCTGGGGTTTGCCCACAGGCCAGCGTATCAAGCTATCGGCGTAGCGCAGGTCTTGAGTCGGCGCGGTAATGGAGATGGCGCCCGTGATATTGAAGTAGTTGCCGGCCGTGGTCCCTCCAGAATAGCCCACCGCGGTGGCATCGGTGTTGTCCACGATCTTGACCTTGGCCTGC